>JACCEC011207683.1_pt1 | contig 31554 bp, 25 predicted proteins | sample 7450121 | NCBI WGS metagenome assembly JACCEC01 (sample SAMN15323455, study PRJNA562643) | freshwater metagenome | isolation source: river surface water | place: USA:Blue River Watershed | collected 2017-08-18 | reverse complement strand
GGTGGAGCACAGACATTCGGCGGAGCACGTACAACACGTGTTCTCGGAATTGACGTACAGGAAGTTCCTTACTACCCTGCAGGATATGTCGACTTGACATTCCCACAGAACCGTGTATGGGGATTCCAGCGTGACATCACAGTAAACCGTGAATACAAGCCAAAGAAGGACACTGTAGAATACACAGTCTTCGTTCGCTTCGGTATTCAGTGGGAAGAGCAGGATGCAATTGCATTCGCTGATGCTGCAGCAGAAGCATAATCTGTAAACAGTACACTTTAGGGGGAGTAGGAGTTAGTTCTCCTGCTCCCCTTATTACTTATAATGATATAATACTATTCAGGAGGAAATAATGGAAAATTTTTATAACAATCCTGCAGAAGAAGTTGCAGAAGCAGTAGTTGCAGAAGAAGCCCCAGTTGTTGAAGAAACACCTGTTGTTGAAGAAGCACCCGTTGTAGAAGCAGTAGAACCTGCAAAGGAAGAGCCAAAGGCTGAAGAGCCAGAAGCAATTACAACACCATCATATCAGTCAGAGCCAGAAGAGCAAGCACTTGGCGCAGTAGCAAATGGAGTTATTGGTGCATCAACAACACCAAGGGCTCCAAAGAAGAAGCCAGTTGCAAAAGCAGAGAAGGATCCAAAGACTGTAGCAATCAAGTCCACAAAGAATGTTTCTTGGGTTGGAGTTGGCAAGGTGTCAAAGGGCATCAACATCGTTTCTGAAAAAGAAGCAGAGTTGTGGCTAACACGTGACCATATTACACTAGTCTCACCATCAGATGTGGCTAAGGAATTTGGTAACTAATAAATGGAAATATTGAGAGTTCCGCCATATGACAATATTGTTGTAAACTACACTGTTCCGTCAGGATATTCAGACGTAGATATATTTGCAAGAATAACAGATATGGCGGATCTTTCAGTTTCTGTATTAGAATTTTTAGAGTCGTCATCAGGAGACATTTTAAGCGTAAGTCTTCCTGGAAGATATGACTCGAACTATAGAGCAGAGTTTTACACGGTATCCGATGGCATAGAAGATTTGGTACATGAAGAGTACTATGAACTAATAAGACCATACGTAGATCCAAACACACTAGGAACAACAGCATCTGAAATTGCTGAGTATAAGATTTTAGAATTAGTAGCAAGATCAATGATCGACACATTTGTGCCAGAAGGATTTTATAACAAAAAGATTACGGTTATAGGAACTGGAAATGGCTCAGACTACTTTCCACTATGGGAAAGAGTATATAGAGTATTCAAGGTTTATGAAAACAACGTTTTAGTTTATGACAGATCCACTCCAGACCTAAATGAGTTTCAGTATGTAATAACATCAGATAAGACTGCTATACAAAAGGTTCAAGATGGCGAGTTAAATAGATACGAGTCAACAGCAGAGAAACTTCCATTTGCAAGTGGAGATCTTGGATATTACGGATACGACGGAATAGCGTTTCCATCAGGATACGATTATACTTTTGTAGTAGACCACGGATACCTAACAGTACCTGATGATGTTGAGTATGCAGCCAAACTTTTAATTGAAGATCTTAAGTGTGGCAAGTTAGACTACTACAAGAGATATGTCACATCATATAATACAGATCAGTTTAGAATTCAGTTTGATAAGGCAATGCTTAGCGGAACAGGAAATTTCCTAGTCGACAAGATACTTGATAAGTATGTTAAGACTATTGTTAAGCCAGGGATAATTTAATGATATGCGAAGAGCCAGATTTTATCTTTCCAATGCAAGCAGATATCTACTATCCAATAGTTGAGCAAGGCACCTACGGCAACGTAAAAAAGACATGGGTCTTAGACAAAACAATTGCTGCTAACTTTAATTCTGCTGGAAGCGCTAGTAAAGAAGAGATCACGCCAAACGTAAATATAACACAAAAGACATCCTTAATCGGAAGAGCCAAGACAGACCTTCGTATATCCAGTCTTGATGCCCCACACTCAATAACAAACATTATATTAACAAACATTCGTGATAAGAATTGTAATGAGATCTACAAAGAAACATCTGGTCCACGAAGCGGAAAGTCTACAATATTTGAAATAGCAACACAGGAACCATACGTTGGTCCTTTTGGCGGTATAGAGTATTACAACCTAGTAATTCGCAGGTCTGAGAATCAGGCGGTAGATGTATGAGAGTAACATTTGACGATAAGGCATTTATGAAAGATCTTAATAATATTATCAACTATTCTTATGGATTTCTTGATGGTGTTCAAACAGGTAAGCGCAAACTATATGAAAGACTTGGCCCAGAGATTGTAGAACTTGCTGCACAGTACGTAGATGTAAATGCAAGAGTTACGCCAGAATTACTTCACCATATATATGAATGGGGTAAGGCAGGAAGCCCAAAGGCAAGACTGTTTGATATAGATTACAAGATAAGTAATATTGGAATAACTTTTACGACAGCATTAAAGCAATCAACATCTATTAAAGATGGATCAAATGTGCCATTTTATGACAAGGCAACAATAATGGAAAAGGGAGTTGCTGTAACTATAGTTCCTAAGAAGGCTAACGCATTGAGATTTGAAATCGATGGCGAAGAGTTTTATTCAAAAGATGGAGTTACAGTTGATAATCCTGGAGGACAAACCAAGGGACAGTTTGAAAAGGTTATAGATGAGTTTTTTGGAATATACTTTAAGCAGTCATTTTTAAAGTCAAGTGGTTTGCAAGATCACTTTAGAAGACCACAGGTATTTAAGAAAAATATTAAAGCAGGTAAAAGAGGTGGAAGAGGTCTTGGTAGAAAGATTGGCCATGACTGGGTGGCAAATGCAGGGATGGCATCATAATGGAAGAATCAACATCAACATTTAACACACCAACACTTTGGATTAATGAGTATCTTAAAGAAAAGATTGGCCTAGATACAGGAATTGGTGTTCCATTTTTCCCATCAAGACCATCATCTATTGATGAGTTAACTGAGAGTTGGATCACTATAACCCCAGAAAGCACTAACGAACCACAAAGACTTGCTTACGCTGGAGTTATGGCTACATGGGACAGGCTGGTACGTATGCGTAGATCACCATTCCCACACATCAAGCAAGAACAACTTTTATATTATTTTTATGCAACAGAAGATAATGTCATTGAAAATATGGTTCAGGTACAGGAAAAGGTACTTCGACTTATGGACCGTGAGGACGAGACAGCAGAAGAGATTAATAATTGGTCTAGAGGAAAAACTATACCTGGAAAAACAGAGCCACTAGAGTGCAAGTTCTATTTTCATAAATTTAGGGTATACCAACTTGAAGAGGTCAGAGACATTATCGACTTTGGCACAGCCCGTACATATGGTGGTAACAAGATAATCATTGATTTTGAGTACCACCAAGACACAAGCATTATCTAAAAAGGCTGTATAATTATAGATGAGGAAACAAGCCCTTTTAATCTAAAAGAAAAAAAGAGGTGAAACAAATATGGCATATACAAGAGGTACTAGCAACAACATCATCGTTGGTGCAGCAGCACTTTTCACATATGATCTAGGCAACTTAACTGATGCCGATCTACCAGCATACCAGGTTGCAACATCATTTAGAGAGACACTTTCTAATGATGCAGACTTCCGCAATGTTGGTTATACAATGAACGGACTTGAACTACAGTTCCAACCTGACTTCGGTGAGGTTTCTGTAGACCAGGTACTTGACGTTGCAAAGTTGTACAAGCAGGGTATGCAGGTTAACCTAAATACCACATTTGCTGAAGCAACACTTGAGAACCTTCTCTTCGCACTAGCATCATCAGAGGACAACCTTTCTGAAGCAGATGGCACAGGCGTTGGAGCAGGCTCAAAGGAACTTAACCTTTCTGCAGGAGACATCGGCGAATGCCCAGTTGAGCGTGGTTTGGTTGCAGTAGGTCCAGGTACAGGTGACTGTGCAGCAGGATCTTCAATTGAACGTGTTTATGTAGCATACCGTGCACTCTCAATCGAGAATGTTACAGTATCTGCAAAGCGTGACGAAGCGACAATGTTCGAAGTATCATTCCGTCTTCTTCCAAACGATGATGCATCATACGGTAAGATCGTAGATCGCACTATCCCAACAGCACCATAATACAACTTAATAACATTATTGCCCTTCTCATTAACTTGAGCGGGGCAATTTTGTTTTTGGTATACTTGTAGGATGGCCACAAAAGTATACGAAAGCGACTACATAATCTTGGTAGATGGCACAGAAGTTTTTGTCACACCATTAAAGATAAAATATTTAAGAGAGTTCATGCATGCATTTGAAAATGTCAAGGGTGCAGGAAATGACGATACTGCTATCGATGGTCTAGTCGAATGTGCAAGGATATGTATGAAGCAGTATTATCCAGAAATATCAAAGTCAACAGATCTTATTGAGGATGCAATGACATTAAAAGATATATATAGACTATTAGACATTGCAGCAGGAATCAAAGTAAATGAAAAATCTGAAGAGCCAGTTCAGAAACAAGCAACAGAAAGTGGCTCAACATGGGAAACATTAGATTTAGCAAAACTTGAGTCAGAAGCATTTCTTCTTGGCATATGGAAAGATTATGAGGAATTAGAGAAATCAATGTCTATGCCAGAAATAATGTCAACACTATCAGTAAAAAGAGAGTTAGACTATGCAGAAAAGAAATTTCTTGCAGCAATGCAGGGTGTTGATCTAGATAAGGAATCTGGAAAACAAAATGAATGGGAAGCCATGAAAGCCAGGGTATACAGTAAGGGCGCAGCAAAGGACCCTAATGATATACTTGCATTACAGGGACAAAACGCTGCAAACAAAGGTTTTGGAATTGGCATGGGGCTAACCTATGAAAAAATTGACTAGTTCGAAAGACTAGTTTGTGATATAATTAACTAACTATAACAGGAGGAACAATGGCTGAAAAAGCAAACAGCAAGACAGTTACACTAGTAGATGGAACCACATTACAGGTTCAACCACTAAAGATTTCACTACTTCGTCCATTCGTAAAGCGTTTTGGCGATCTAGCATTAGTTGCAGATGATAATGACAAGTCAATGGACGTTCTCCTTGATTGTGTACAAATTGCAATGAAGCAGTACAAGCCAGAACTTTCAGAGAACAAGGAATCCCTAGAAGACCTTCTAGATCTTCCAACAGTATACGAGATCATTGAGGCTGCATCAGGAAGCGATGCTGCTACAAACAATAATCTTATTGCAACAATCAGCAAGTAATTCAAAAAGGGGGTGTTATGAAAATTGTCAGACGTCAATGCTAATATAGGCATAAATATAAACACGGCTGACGCCTTAGCACAACTAAGAACACTTCAGGCTGGTTTAAGCAAATTTCATCAAACACTTGCTCAAGGAAACCTTGCAGCAACAAATGCACAAAAGGGTCTTAATGCACAACTTATCCAGTCAGTTAATGCGACTGGAAAGTTTGCTGCATCTCAGGTAAAAGTAGCAACAAGTACTCAGGCGTTTACATCTGCGCTTGAGAAAAACAAGTTAAGCATGGGGCAGTACTTTAGGTACACCGCTGCTGCTGCAACAGCAAACACAAAGTCTTTAACAAGTATGTTTGCTCAAGAGCGTGAGATTATTAACCGTGCCCGTAGAGATAGAGTCAAGGCTTTACAGACACAATACATTCAATTACAAAAGGCCAATGGTGGCTTTGCTGATGCAATAAAGATCATGCCAAAAACGCTGATGATGGCTAATGGCCAGTTCACAGAACTTGGCACAAGAATTCAGTATGCTGCACAAAGACAGCAATTTTTAAATCAGTTACTAAAGCAAGGTTCTACGCAACTTCTGAACTTTGGTAAGAATACGCAGTGGGCAGGTCGCCAGTTGATGGTTGGTTTGACAATGCCTTTAGCAATGCTTGGATCATATGCAGCAAAGGCTTTCAAAGAAATGGAAGCAGCAGTAATAAAGTTTGAGCGTGTATATGGTGATGCTTTTACTGATAGCGCAGCAACAGATGTCGCAGTTGAAAATATTAAAAGAATTGCAAACGAGTACACAAAGTTTGGTGTTAGCGTAACAGAAACAATGGAGATGGCAGCAACCGCTGCTGCTGCAGGTTTCCAGGGGTCAGCACTTAATGCTCAGGTAAGAGAAGCAAACAAGTTAGCAGTCCTTGGTCAGGTTGAACTACAACAGGCTCTAGATACAACAATATCTTTGCAAAATGCATTTGGTCTATCAACTGAAGACCTAGCAAAAAAGATTGACTTCCTTAACGCAGTTGAAAACCAAACAGTATTATCTATTGAAGATCTAACAATTGCAATTCCTAAAGCAGCACCAGTTGTAAAGCAACTTGGTGGAGATGTTGAAGATCTTGCATTCTTCATGACTGCAATGAAGGAAGGCGGAATCAACGCATCAGAAGGCGCTAACGCATTGAAGTCTGGTCTTGCTTCTATGATTAATCCAACTAAGAAAACTTCTGAAATGCTTGCAGCAATGGGCATTAATATCAAGGGTGTTGTAGAAGCAAACAAGGGAGACCTAAAGGGTACTGTAGTTGGTTTTGCAAGAGCGTTAGATGAATTAGATCCGCTAAACCGTGCAAGAGCAATTGAACAACTTTTTGGAAAGTTCCAGTTTTCAAGAATATCAACATTATTTCAGAACGTTGTAAAGGATGGGTCACAGGCATCTCGTGCACTTCAATTGTCTGGTGCATCACTAGAAGAACTAGCAATCATCTCTGAACGAGAAATGGGAAAGATTGAAGATTCTGTTGGAGTAAAGTTCCAGGCAGCGGTAGAGCAATTTAAGCAAACAATTATGCCAATAGGAAAAGAGTTCCTAGAAGCACTCACACCAATTGTAAAATTTATAGGTGGATTATTTGAAAAGTTTAATAATCTATCTGACGGAACAAAGAAGTTTGTAACTATAATTACAGCAGTTGTTGCAGGCATTGGTCCAATATTCCTTATGACATTTGGTTTGCTTGCTAATGGTCTTGCAAACTTAATTAAACTTTTTGCATTAATCAGAGGTGGAATGGCAAAGTTAAATGGCCAAAATAAAATGCTTGGTGGAGGTTTTGATTATTTAACTCAGCAAGAAATAGAAAACTTGTCATCATCTAATGCATTACATGGATCTCACCAAAGACTTATTCAAGTATTTAATGTTGAAAGCGCATCGCTGCAAAAACTTGCGGGTTCATATGCAAATGCAGCATCACAAGCAAGAGCATTAGCAGCATCTTCTCCTGGACTATTTGCATCTCCTGGTGCGACAACTGCAGTATCTGGTTTACCTGCAGGAAAGGGTAAGCCAGTTAAAAAGTATGCAGGTGGAGTTTTACAGGTCCCAGGTCCAAAGGGTGCAGGAGATATTCAACCAGCACTTCTTGCTCCAGGAGAAGCGGTTATTCCAGCAGATGTAACTGCAAAGAATATTGGATTCCTACATGCAATGATGGATGGAAAAATTCCAGGACATATGGCAGGAAAACTTCCAGTAAGACCTCCATACCATGCAAAGCCAGATGAGCAGCAATCAGGTGCCAAGTTCCTTGGTATGCCGAAATCAATTGCAGAGGTAACACAGTCAAGACAGATTGCAGATAAAATTTCTGAAGCAGTTGCAAAGAGTCAATTTGGAAAAGTTCCACCAACAGATTTTGGAACACTTGTACAGGGAACATCTGGAAGAAGTTTCCCTATTCCAAACGTTGGCGGTATATACAGAAAGCCAAACGGAGAAGTAGTATTTGTAAAACCAGCAGTTGATGCAGTATCAGCACTTGCTGAACAACGTGCAACAATTATTGCAAGAAAAGCACATGGACTTAAGGCACCAGAGCAAACAATTAAAACAATGATGGATCCAACAGATCTCACTGGAAAAAGAAAGTTAATTGTACTTGAGTCACCATATGATCCAAAATTAGCAGAAGCAAGTGGTAAGTTCACTAAGAAGCAAATGGTAACACAACTTGTTGCATCACTTCTTCGTGGAGATAAAGATTTGTCTAAGTCTAATGTTTTTGGAGGAACCCTAGCAGACGTTGGTCCAGCAGGAGTCTTTGGTAGAGCATCAGGGTTTAGAGAGATCCAGCCACAAATGCCTTCTATGCAAGATCAAGCAATGATTAATCTTTTGGGTGTAAAGGGTGGAGCAAGAAAAGACTTTGCACTATCTACTGCAGATATAGCAAAGAAGATGACACCACAAGAGTACAAGGCTGCAGTAGATGGAGAAATTAACAGAGTTCTTCCAAAACTAAAGAAGACTATTGCTGGAATGAACTTACCTGAAGATGAGGCTGTTCCATACAATGCAATGATTGCTCGTCTTGAAGCAGGCAAGGGTGCTGAGTGGGATCAGTTCCAAAAGATCCACGCAGCAGCAGGATCCCCAGTTAAAAAACTTTCTACTGGACTTCTTCCAGAATTAACTCCAGCACAGAAGAGTCAGTCGCAAGTTGAAATACAAAAGTTCCTTGATTGGGCAGATCAAAGAGTTAAAGACTCAGATCTGTCACCTGAACTTAAAGGTAGATGGGAAAAGTCAACAGGCGGAGCATTAAGACAAAGCCTTATGGAGAAGATGATATATGATCCATCTACTGGAACATATTGGACTAATCAGGGCGGAACAAATGGAGTAAGTCTAGAAAGAATGAAGGAGCGATTTGAGTATCGCTTTGGAATAAGTCCAGATCCAAAAACTGGTAAATATGTAAAGTCTAACTTATTTAATATTAGTAAATTTTTAAGCAATGTAACTTCTGGTGGTGCATCTAAGCGTGGTGGAGACATACGCACAAATAATCCAAAGGCAGCCAAGGTCTGGGACGAAATCAAGGTTGCAGCAGCAAATCCAGGAGGAGTTTCATCTGACAAAACAATAAGAAAGTATACAGACTTCCTTGCAAATATGAAGGGTCCAGATGGAAAGCCAACAGAGTTAGCAGAAGGACTTACTTCAAAAAGCCCTAAGATTCGTAAGGATGCTATGGATCAAGTCGACAAGATGTTTAAACTTGACGCATCCCATGCACAGGCAGTTAGAGTATATGATAGTTTAGAAGATGCAGCAGCAGGAAAATCAAGACCAGCATTAGATTCAGAAAAATATTCTGGTGGAACAATGGGGCCAGACTATAGGGTTGTAAATGAGTATGTAAAAACAAATAGCCCAGACAATAAGAGCAGATTCGAAAAAATTCTTGATTGGAATAATGAAAAAGGTAATCCACTTAATTTAAACAAAACACAAACTAAAAAAATTCAAGATGCTATTCAGGCAATCATGAAAGAAGAAAGACATCCATTTGAGCCAAAGAATCAAAAGCATGTAAAGGCACTCGCAGAACTTGAGGTAATGGCAAGAGATGTAGTTTCTAGAAATCCATCACTTGGTAAGGGCTTAAATCTAAGTAACAATGCTAATTCATATATGAACGCAAAACTAGTTCAAGAAATTATGTCAGACAGAATTGCAGATTCAAAGTGGTTTAGCAGAATGAATGAAAACAAGATGTTTATGAATACAGACATTCTTGATGAAAAGGGAAGACCAACTCGTGGTGGACTAGAGACTGTTCAAAAATCAGAATATTATCGTGATGCACAAGGAAAGTTTCATCGCTACACTGGACAAAATACAATTCCAGTTGCTGCTGGTAAGGTAACAAACAAGGGAACGGAAACCAGAACACCAGACTACAATAAAACTGGTGGCGGACCTACAGCAACAAAGTCTCAAGCAACTACTTTTGCTCACAAAAGAGAAAAGGGCGACCCAAGATTCCAGGTAGCAGAAGCAGGCTTGAGCAAAGCAGCCCAAGGAAGAGTAACTAATGCTGTTCAGGAGCAAGCAAGACTACTAAAGTTAAGAAATAATTTATCAAAAGAGGACATCAATCAGGCTCTTGCATTATACAAGAAGAGAGTAATTGCTGCTGAAGTAGAAAAAAGTAATACTATTGCACAAGAAAAAAGAATGCGTGAGCAAGCAAAGGCAGAGCAAGCACGAATAGTAAGCGCTAAAGATGCTGCAAAGCAAGACAAAGCAAACAAGAGAATGGCTCGTCAAGAAAAGGTTGGAAGGTATTCTGGAGGTGCAGGAGCAGCCCTAGGTGGTGTAGCAATGGGTGCAATGATGACAGGAGCCGATTCTAAGGTCACTGGTGGTCTATTTGCGGCCTCCGCAGTTGCTGGTATGGCTCCAATGCTAACCAATCCGTATATGGCAGCAGGTACGGCTGTAGTGGCTCTTGCTGGTGGTTTATATATGCTTGATAAGTCTGCAAAGTCTGCAGCAGAATCGCAGTCTAAACTAGTTGACTCTACATTTGCCACAACAGAAAAAATGAAGTCTATTGGAGAACTTACTGGAAAAGTTGGGGCTTCAGAAATATATGCACGAAAGAGATCAACATCTGTATCAGACAGATACACAACAGGATTTGAAAGAGGAAAGCAGCCATTTGGATCTACATTCTTAGAAAATGAAGCAGGTAAGGGAATCATGTCCACATTTGTTGAGAACATGAAGTCTGGAACTGATACAGCAGCAAGACAAATGGCAGTTCAATTATCTGGATATGTTTCAGATGGAGTTATGACTGCAGAGCAAGCACACAGTGTTGCAAGTCAAATCGGAATTAATTTAAACAATCAAACACTTACTTCTCAAATAAGTGGACAGTTGTTAGAACTTATTGGTCCATCTGGAGAAGACCTACTAAATAATCCATTAGAGGTTAGAGTAAAGTTAGTTCAAGAACAAAGAGGTTTAACAAAGTCTGCTACAGATCTTTTTGCAAAAGATGTTAAAGCACAAGTTGCTCAAGAGGGGCAACAGGCTGGAGGATTAAACCTAGGTGTTTCTGATTATTCTTGGGGAGAATTATTTGGTCAAACTGGATCAGAAAAACTTGCAGCCCAAACCGCAGCAATGAATACACAAAACTTAGAATTTAATCAAGCGCAAATTGATTCATTAAATCTTCAGTATGACAAAGAGTTAAAGATTCTTGAAACTCAAAAGGCTGCAACAGCAGATGCTGCAAAGAGAAAATTAATAGATGATCAGATTGCTGCTTTAGAGGCCAAGAGAGTAACAGGAGTTGAAACTTTAAGAAAAGCAAATAGCGATATATTAAAGGACCAACTTGCTGCATTTAAAATTGCAGCACAAAGAAGCGCAGTAGAAGATGCTTTCTTTGATTCACTAAAGGATCAGGTAAGAACAAAGTATAAGGGTACAGCCCAAGAAGCATTTGTAGATCCACTGTTAAAATCTACAGCAGATTTAAAGAGTAAATCCTTAGAGGTTAAGGTAAACACTATTGTCGCTTCTGGACAGATGCCTCCAGCAACAGCGACTACTTTACTAGAGATGTTTTCTGGCGATGAAGAGGGTCTTAATAAGTTTATTAACACAACTACAAGATTGCAAGATCCTGGAAAGGTTGCTGAGTTAATCAACTCACTTGGCGGAATTAAAAATAAGAAACTTTCTAAAAAGATTATTGCAGATATAGCAGCAAAGAAGCCAAAAGAAGCAGAAAAACTTATGTCAACTGTTGCTCTTATGCAAAAAATGGCTGGTAAGGAAATCAACATAGAGGCATTCTTTGAGCAAGAAGACGCTATGGGCAAATTAACAAAACTTCAAGAAAAACTTGAAGAAGTTGAACAAATGCCAACACCAATTACAAAGGAAGCAATTGCTAAGATAGATACTGATGGAAACTCAAAAACACAGGATATGGATGCTCTTCTTGCGGTATGGGATCAATGGGGCAACCTTCCAGATGAAACAAAGAAAACTGTTGTTCAGGAATATATCACTCTGCTAAAGACAATTACAGAAGGGGATATCGATGCAGAAATTGCAAAGCAAAAGGCTGCTGCACCTTCTCAAATGGGTTCATATTACGATGCAAAGTCTAGCAGCGCCGCTGCAAGAGAGCAAGTTAAGTCTCAACTAGCAGCAGAAAAAACAATGCAAGCAACTAAGCAAGACATTGCTTCTGCTAAAGCAAACAAACTTAAAGATGACTCTAGCAATGGATCAAAGAAGGCTGACCCAATTAATGATATTTTAAGAAGGCTAAAGGAAGTTAGACTTGCATCTCTAAATGCAGCAGGAGGAATTACAGAATTATTTAAGGCTGTTGGAGATGGTAAAAAGGTTAAGGGCGTAATTGGAGATGTCTTTAATGGTATGCAGCAACAACTAACCAAGAAGGGCGCAAACCAACAGTTTATTGATTTCCTGACATCTATGATTGGCGACCCTGCAGAACTTGGCAAGTACATGAAGACTGCCACAAAAGCAACAAGCGGAAAAAATAAGGGCAAAGTTGTAGATCCATTTACTGGTAAGGTTCTTAAGGGCGGTAAGGTTGGAGATGTTGTCCTATCTGATAAGGCAAAGGCAGCCCAAGCAGGATTAACTAAGGCAATTGGTGGCGAGTACAACGCAGCACAACTTAAGGCAATTACAAATGATAAAGACCGTGCAAAGGTTATGGAGAGGATTGCCACATTAGCAAAGACAAATAATAAGTTTGTTGTTGATAATGCAACCCTACAAAATATTCTAAATGATGAATACTATGTAACTGAACTTGCTGCTGGAAGAATAACTGATAAAGAATTTGAGACAAACACTCAACTTGCAAAGCAAGCAGAACTAAGACAAAAGATTAATGGAATTGTTACAGAGGGTCTATCAGCAGGTCAGGAAATTGCAGATAAGGGTAGAATTTCAGAACTTCTTAAGTTTATGAAGGAAACAACTGATCTGCCTAAGTTGTCTGAAAATGCATTGCTTGACATGATCAAGGATCCAAACCAACTTTCTGCAGCCATCGCTGCAATGGATATGTACAAGACTGGTATTGAAAAGGTACCAGCAAGTTTACAAAAGGTTGTAGATGGACTTAACAATGTTCAAAAGAATGCAAAGATTCAGGGGTACATAAACTTTGCATCACAAACAGTACCACAAAAGATATCTCAGGGTGCAGCCTCAGCACAAAACGTTTTGAGTGTAAAGGCAAGACTAAGAGAAAGAATGAACATCTCTGAACTAAGAAAGTATGGAACTAAGGCAAATCCTAATATGGGAGAAACTGCATATCAGAATGCAGTAAAGGCTACTGGAGGAGCACCACTTACTGGTGGAGGAAAGAGTTTAAATCAGATTCAGGTTGCTCGTCAAGGTCTTGCATCACAAATGAATTTGGTTCAGGCACGAGCAAATCAAATACAAAGAGAAATTTCTGCAAAGGAAGACGAATTAAACAAGGCCATAGATGATAAGAATAAGTACTATGACAAACTTATAGATACAGAAAAGGATCTTATTGAGGCTAATGAGTCTAAACTTAAGAAAGAATTTACAGACCTTATTGATACAAAGCAAAAGGAATCAAACAAGTTAAGCAATGACCTTGCAATAATTAACCATCAAGAAGAAAAAATAAATGAAGTTTACGATGAAAGAATTAAGGCTTTAACAAAGACACAGGAAATAAATCAAAGACTTATATCTCAGCAGCAAACTCAACTTGGACTTGCAGATGCAATAACACAGGGTGACATTGCAGCAGCAGCACAGGCTGCTCAAGAAATGAGATCTCAGAATGCTGCAGCCTATGCAGAAGATACAACTAATGCGCTAACTCAAGCACGAGATAACCAAATTAAGGGGCTTAGAGGTGCAGAATCAGGAATGACTAAGGCACAAATTAATGAGCGTCAATATCAGATATCACAAGAAATTTATAAACTTGAAACAAATCCTGCACGTCTTGCAATCGTTGCAGCAATTGAAGCATCACAAGCAAAGATTACTAAGTATGAAAAAGACAGATCTATAGAAATTGATGCAATTAATGCTAAGTATGCAACAGAGATTGCTAATCTAAATACAGCACTTACAGCACAAAACAGCATCCTCAGTTCTTTGGAATCACAGGATGCAGCCCTTGCTGCACAAGAAGCAGAACTGTTGCTCATTCTAGATAGTTTGGCAGATATGGATGACCTTGCTGGTAAAACACTAAAGGACTTTGAAGATATGGTTCTTAAGGCTGAAGCAATGGCAAGTGCACTAGAAGAAGATATCGTTCAGGCAATGATGGCAATAGAGGCAGACTCTGCATCTGCTGCTGGTTCTTGGACTAGCATCTTAGACTCAATAAACGCTCTTCCAGAATCAATAAGCATTCAGAGTATTATTAACGAGGTTAGAAATATAACTGAGCACATTACACGATACATTAAAACAATTTATGAGGATGGCGGATCCGATAGTAGTTCAGATAGCAGTTCAAGTTCTTCAACTAAGAATACAACAACTAAGAGCCCAACTACTGCTCCAACAACTAAGACTACTGGAAATACTGCAGCAACAACATCTTCTCCAAGTTCATTGGCTTCAAAAGAAAACGGTTTAATTGGAGCAGCATCTATGGCTGCAGCAGCAGCAGCAAAAGCATCTGCAGCACTGGCAGCAGCAGGTGCAAAATCAAATACAGCAAAGAATAATCTTAGCGGTGGTTCTTACTTCTCCTCTAATTGGACTGGTAAGTCTTCTGGAGGGCTAATACCTAAGTACTTGGCCGCTGGTGGTTTTGCTAAAGGAACAGACATTGTTCCAGCAATGCTAACACCTGGAGAATTTGTAATGAGCAAGTATGCTGTAGATACCTATGGTGTTGATAGAATGAAGGCAATTAATTCTGGATCAGACAATTCTTCAGCAGTGTATAATTATGAGTTAGTAGTAAATGTTAAGTCTGATGCCAATGCAAGTGATATTGCAAATACAGTAATGGCTAAGATTAAGCAGGTAGACGATATGAGATTAAAGGGGAATAGATTCTAATGGCCACAAATCCTAATGCTGTTGCATACATGACAGGCAGACAAAAGTATGGAAGACCACAGGCTATGTTGTGGTCAGAAAATTCTGGCACACTGTCCAATGGCCTATACATTCCAAACGGCTATGAAATAGGAGCACTTCCAGGAACACAGGTAGAGGAATCATCTTTAAATCAATTTTTAATCTTGTCTGATGACAATAGATCTGAGATAACTGTAGACAATACTAGAATTGAAAAGCGTGAAAGAATGATCAATGGTCGCATGAGATCTTATCATGTTGCTGATAAATTAAATATTTCTACATCTTGGAACATGCTTCCGTCACGAGCATACGCTTTGGCTCCAGAGTTTAATGCATCTAATGGTTCATCGTCATACAACGGGGCATTTGGAAAGCCAACAGGTGCAGATGCACAGTATACAACTGATGGTGGTGCAGGCGGAGTAGAGATGCTTGACTGGTACGAAAACCACAAGGGATCCTTCTGGGTGTACCTTGCATATGATAAGTATTCTAATTTCGGAAAAGAAGATGCAGCATATGGTCACTTAGCACAATATAACCAGGTAATTGAAATGTTCTTCTCTTCATTTCAGTATACAGTTGTAAAGCGTGGAAACTCAAACTATGATTTTTGGAATGTCTCAGTAACCCTGGAAGAAGCGTAGTATGTTTCAAAATGATGAGTTAAAGAATCACCTAGAGACATCTTCAGTAGTTAGAACACAGTCAGCAGTTATTGCTGAGTGGAACATGAATATACCAAATAATATAAAGAAGATTGGTAACTATAGGTATCGCCCAGGAGATTCTTTATCAGTCTACAACAGTATTATTAATAGTTTTGATATGAATGAAAATGAGTCTTCATCTGTAAAATTTTACTACGGTGCAACAGATGCAGATGTTAGAGTAGATGGTGGTGTAGATGATCTAAATCAGCCAATTACGCTTACTCCACAAAAAGAAAAAATAAAGTTATTTTATTCTTTAGAAAGTTGCTTTTATAGATTTAGACCAAGATCTGGAATTAACAAGGCTAGGTACATAGGAAACACATACATCCATCATTCCAATACAAGCATGGCACAAAGACCAAGATACTATATGCCAGACAAGGATGATTATTTTAAGTACTGGACATCATATAGAACAGAAGACGGTATTGAGTACGGAATATCAAACAAGGTAATTAATGGCCAACACTATATTTCTGATGCTGCTCCATTTATTGTTTATGAAAATAAGATTCCAGCAAATCGTGTTGTTGTAAAGATGCAGACACACATAGGTTCTAGTGATCTTGGCCCATTTTCAAAATCAAGTGGGTCTTTTGCAGATCCATTTTTTGGAGATTCCAATAAAAGAACTCCAGTAAAGTGGAAGATTCAGTCATTAAAAAATAACAACTGGGTAGATATTAAATCTTTTAATGCATCCTCAACAAGAAGAAATGGCTCACCACTTATATCTAACGATGGATACCTTGAGTTATCTTATGGGTTAATTGTTCCAGATAGGTATCGTGATAGTTTCATAAAAGCCGAAGAGTATTCTTCTGTAAACTTTTTACCAGAAAAAAGTGTAAATGGTTATGCATACCTAATTAAGCAAAATGATTTAGACCTTGGTGTTTATCACATATGGTTTAACGATAGGTACGAAACTTTTATTCCAAACTATGGATGGGATGTAGCGGATGAGTCAATAACAAGACTAACTAACTTTGTGACAGATTTAACATCACCAGTGACCTACTCAAATTCAACAGACGGCCAAAATGTATACAGAGAGTTTGAGTATTTGGAGGGACTAAGAGTTGTAGTTGATACAATGACAAGACCAGACTCTACGTTTGATCTTATAGAGTTGTCTCCAAGATTAGTCGTTGACCTTTCAGATAAGACACTTGATTTTTCAATTACAAAGACTGCATCAGATTTAGGATTATCTGGTTTGCCTGTAGGTCAATTGCTTGCATCAAATGGAACCCTAAAGTTATTTGATTATGATCAGGCTTTTAATATAAATAATACATCAAGCATAATAAAAGATTATATTACTAAAAATATTCAAATAAAGTTTTACGAGATCGTTGTTAATGTAAAAGGCTATGATTATTTTGTTCCAATTAAAACAATGTATACCGAAGGATTTCCTGAAGTAGATAATCAAAATAGGCAGGTTTCTTTAAAGTTAAGAGATATGTTTTTTTATTTTGAGTCAATAACTGCACCACAAACACTTGCAACAAATGCATCATTAAGTTATGCAGTGGCAATGATTCTTGACTCTATTGGTTTTTCCAACTATGCATTTAAAAGAGTACAGGGAGAGCCAGACCCAATAATTCCATACTTCTTTATATCTCCAGACACAACTGTTGCAGAGGTTTTAAATCAACTTGCCATATCAACACAAACAGCAATGTTCTTTGATGAATACAACAATTTTGTAATGATGAGCAAGAATTATATTCTGCCATCAACAGATGAAAGAAGCGTAGACTTTGAGTTGCACGGATCAAAAGATTTTACCAAAGATGGTGTTTTGCAAAATAAAACAACACAAAACAAGTTAGCAAACATAATTTCAATAGCCTCTCAGAATAATGATATATTTAACGATGGCAGCATTAACTACAAGAGCAGGTATATTCAAAAAACCTATGGCTCATTAAGACAAGCAAGTTTAATTGATAAAGAAAAGACCTGGATATATAAGCCAGTACTGCTGTGGGAAGTTGCGGGGGATCAAAACACCAAGTCTATTAACGGTCAGTCAAATAACCAGTCTAGTTATACACTAGGAGCAATACCTCTTAACTCAAACCTATCGTCTACTGTTCCTTATGTAGCAAACAACACTTTAGTAAACAATGTTATGGACCTAGGAGAAGGAGTCTATTGGCTATCTAGATACAATGGATACTTTTATTCAAGTGGAGAAGTAATAAAGTTTGATGCAGTGGAGTATAGTGTTACAGGATATGGAAATGTTTGGATAAACAACGTTCTTGAGTATCAAAACTATTTCTCTAAACTGGGACATAACGGTAAGATTTATCCAACTGGCCTAGTACGAATTTACTCTGTGCCTAATTATCAAGAGATAAATGGTGTGACAAAACTAAAGAATGGTCCAGTTGCAAAGCATGGTAGAGGTCAGTTTGGAACGCAGGTAGTTTCTCACAGCGCTGGATTAGATCCATACTGGACATCAAATGATTCAGTTCGTGGATGCACTATGAGATCAGAATTACTTTTTAGTCTTGCGGATCAGTCATCTATTGATGCTCAAGTAGAGTCCTTATCTTTAGATGTTCAAGCAGCAGGTGTTTCTAATACATTGGCACAGCAGTCTGTTAGAACTGGAATCATTAAAAACTTTTTGTCACAGTATTACGGAACCGAAACAGATCTGAATAGATTAAAGACAACTCAAAGTGGAACAATACAGTCATCGGCATTTGTACTTAATGGGCCTTCATTCACAACAACACAAAATGGAATTGACTTTATCTCATACGTACATAAACCACTTACAAATAAGTTCAAGCACTTTGGAACAAGAATGAGAATCATTGGTAAGATTGAAAACAATCAGAACCGTGGTCAAACACCAATTGGTAGCGATACATACTTTGTTGTAACTGGTAACTCTCCAGATCAAAATATTAACATTAGTGCAGGTTCAGGTGGCATGGCTGTAATGCTAAATCCTACAACAAATGTTGGATACTACTTTGAGATACTTGCATTGACTGAAAACAATGTAAACAGTTATAGTTCAAATGCTGAGAATCTTGACAATGTTGTGTTTTATAAAGTAATGAGAGATTCAGCAACATCTAAGGCTATACCAGTTAAACTATGGGGTGGCCTTACAAATATTATTGTTGACGATGGAAAGTTTACTGGTCAGTCCAGAATGGTTGGGGAAGAGAATCCAACAGTATACGACTTAGCGGTAGAGTACAAAGACCTTGGAAATATAAGAAGATTTTATCTTTACATAAACAATAGACTTATATCTACAGTAGACGACAAGAGTCCACTGCCTATCTATAACAATATGGCAATGTTTGTTCGTGGATCTGCAAGATGCATGTTTGAAAATATTTATGCACTAACAAATAACTATAGCCAGAATACAACTTTTGCACTAGACACACCAGTTATGTCAGCAGTGGATGATCAAGAAATTGATGTCAACGAATCATTTAGAAAGTATGCCATGAGTGGAGTTGTGCAGTCTACATACTTATCTGGAATAAGCGCATCCCAACCGCCTGAATATAATATGTACTTTGAGGAGTTTGGATCTATCATGAGAGAGGCTGCATACTTTAATGTTAGGTATGACAAGGCATACCCTGCACTATATGCAAAACTATCACCTACCTTTAACAAGATAAAAGGTTATACAGTTTCTGGATTTAGAGCGGGATCTTATGGAGCAGAGTTCTTAATTTTTAATGCGACTGATACAGCATTAAGTTTAGATGAAACAACTGGAAACTATTTAAGAATTCAGGGTGTTACATTTACACAAGAGTCTCAACATGAATTGACTATGGATGAATATTTTAGCAAGAATAGTGATTTCTCAAATCCAGACATATCTGGCTCAAGCCTGATAAAGTCTCCAATAAAATATGACAATGACTTTAAGGATATCAAGGTTAGTAGAATGACCTATGGAAAGAAAGATTTTTCTTTGCAGACTCCGTATATTCAAACACAAGACGATGCAAATAGTTTAATGGAGTGGATAGTTAACAAAGTAGTTAAGCCAAGAAGATCAGTTGGTATAAAGATATTTGCTACGCCTATATTGCAACTAGGAGACATAGTTACAGTTGACTACCAAGACAATGATTCTGTCAATCAGGTATCTAGTCCAACTAGCAGGTTCGTAGTATATAATATAGAGTATGCAAAAAATTCAGAGGGACCAGATATGACCGTATATCTCAGCGAGGTATAAAATGGCTGAAGCCCTACCAAATTTACCAGTATCAACTCCTTCATCAGCAAGTGATGGAGTGCTTGCAGCATCAAAAGACATATTCGTTATTACGGATGAGTCTCTTCCAATAGAGATAATGACAGACCTTGTTTTTGAAGATATTGGTGGTCAAGAAATTATCAATATCTCAAGATCAGATATTGTTAACGGACAAAATGTTATATATCAGCCAATCAAAAATTTAACATCTATAAATTATCAGTATAACCCACAAAATATTTTGTCATTACAGGACACTTCAGAGAGTTATTTCAAAAAGTTTCCTATTCAGTTAGATAAGAGAATTCCCAAAGTTGGGACTGGTCCAAATAATGAGACGGTATATATTGATCCAGACACTGGGGATCTTGTTATAAATGTTGTTGCATTAGAAAAAGATGAGCAGGTAGAGGTTCAAATCCTTAATGGTGGAGCCCTATTTGATGATACAATATACGAGGTGAACTAAATGATTACTAATACTGGAAAAAATATCTTAGCCAAATATCTATTGGGACAGGCACCAGCCTATGCCTCATACATTGCTCTTGGCTGTGGAGCCAAGCCATTGGCCTCAGATGGGGTTCTAGGAGACTACTCAGACCAGGAAAGACTAAACTTTGAAATGTTCCGTGTTCCCATAATCTCTCGTGGATATGTATCTGAGGATAATTTAACTAAACTAGTTTTAACCGCAGAACTTCCAAGCGAAGAAAGATACGAGATTACAGAGGTCGGCATTTTTTCAGCAGGATCAAATACATCTGCAGGAGCATATGACAGCAAGTCTATCTATGCATTTACTCAGGATGAGAATTGGGAATATCATACAGATACTGCAGCGGTATCTATACCAATTATCTACGAGCCTTTAGATGGAGACTTACAGAATAACGTTATAAACACAACTGAGAAGGTCTTTCAAACAAACGCAGACAATAGAATTTTTACCAATCAGGAAAGATATCTTAGATATGAAAGATGCAGATTCTTTAACAATATTGTTGTAGTTAGAGGAGATGTTTCAGATATATCTGTTGATGGAAGCAATCACCTGGTTATCAATTCAGGATCAGAACACCTTCACCTAACTGGAGCAACACTTGATTTTAACAGAAATGCACCAACAGATGAAATCAAACTGGCATTTACTGTAATCAATAAAGATGGAGAATCCAATGCTGTCCCAGACAATGTAAAGATTATTGTTGAGTTTGCATCATCGGATATTCATAATACTGGCGAGTGGGCAAGATTTGAAGTCAACCTAAATAATGGAACATCTGCTGGTCAGCACGACTTTGCTACAAACAGATATGTAGTTGCCACAAGACAACTTCAAGAACTTTATAAGAGTTCTGGGTTTACTTGGAGTCAGGTAGATGTAGTTAAGATTCTTGCATGCGTCACAGATGGCGGAACAATCTCAGATGATTTCTACGTATGCCTTGATGCTATAAGACTAGAAAACAATAGTTCTGCCAACCCACTATATGGCATGAGCGGGTACTCTGTTATTAGAAATGTAGGGGCACAGCCTATTGTTAAGTTGGCAAACACAACAAACTATATTGAGTTTAGATTTGCTTTGGATGTTCAGTAATGGCATTACCAGATAGCGGTATTAAGAAAGTAATAATACCAAAGGCCTCTTTGCCACAAAGGTCTGGAGAAAATAAAGACTATGCTGTTAGATTTCGTATTGTTTCAGAAGATAAAAATAGAAGTTCTCATTGGTCAGTTAAATATTCAGTGCCTCTACCAGATGTCATTGGTATAGACTACAGGGTTGCAGTCAATCAAACAAGCGAAACAATAACCACTGTCTGGACTCCAGAGCCTGGAACAAAATCTGAATTTGATGTTTATGTTAAATGGGATAGTCAACCATGGCAGTTTGTCTCTACAGTTTTTACAACTAGCCACTCTACTATTATTAAAACTGGAGCAACAACTGTTCAAATTGCTGTACAGGTTCCAACATTTCCAAAGCAAAGATATGCTGGATCAACTCTTTTTGAGTCTCCACAGGAAAACGTTTAATGGTATAATAGATATATCATGTCAAAACTACCACTTCCAGAACGAGGACAGCCACTAGATGTTTCTTATATCTATCAGTTGGCTACAGCAATTAACGATTTATCATCCCAGATATCTCCAGCAGTTTACAAGTATGTTACAGTAGATACTCCAGGGGTTGGAAAGCAGAGCGTCAAGGCTTCTGAGGCTAGAATTATTGGTGGGTACGTCAACGTTGTAAATAGTTCTACTAGAAACGCAGGTACAGAAGTTGCGTTCTCCTATGACTTTCCAACAGACTTTAAGTATGCACCAATCGCAACTGCAACTCCAATCAATATTGGAGGAACAGATGCTGGTAAGAATGTATCAGTAGTATTAAAGACTGTGACAACTTCTAAGGTTGAAGGAATTGTTAGGTTTGGAACAACAGGAGATATGTCAGTAGATGTTAATCTTGTTATCATTGGAATTCCAAATTAATAATGATAAAATGTATCAAATGCACCAGAAGAATGTTCATAGACAGACAGTATAGTAAAATTGATTACCTGGAAGTTTACTGTATATACTGCGGTTCAAGAAGATTCTTTAATCCACCAACAGCATCACCAGAGGGACTATGGCTATTAAAAAAGGAAGTATCGAGAGCGAAGGCTACAATGAGTCCCCTGTAATACCAGGAAATAAAAAAGTTTGGTTTTTAAATGGAGACCTTGTAAGAATGCATCACCTGAACAGATCTAATGGAATAATGTCTGTTTATAATATTACACAAGATAGAATTGAAAGTTGTCTGATTAGTGATTTTAAAAATAAAAGAGAACGTGCATACACCGTTGGGCAGACTGCTGATTTAGTTAATCGTCATAAAAAATATCTGCCAGACTTAATGAAGCGTGGTGTAATTCCTTTTCCAACTGGATCTCAAAAAGGTGGAGCAAGAGGGTTTCAGGTAAGATCATATTACTCAGAATCCCAAGTAAGGGAGATTCGTGATATACTTGCTACGTACCATATTGGTAGACCAAGGAAAGACAATTTAATAACAAATGATATTACTCCATCGCAGCAAGAGTTGACACGGCGCATGGGAGACGGTATACTTACATATACGAGAACTGAAGATGGACGATTTATTCCAGTGTGGAATGAGTCTATTTAACGAAGGGTATGAAATGTCAGAAGTAGAAAATACAAGTAGCAGTGATAATACTAAGGTTGGTGTGACTCTTGGTTACACTCTCAATCTTGGAAACTTTCAGTCATTGAGAATTGATCTTAATGTTATCGATTCTAAGCGTGAAGGTGAGAATACGAACGATGCTTTTGAGCGTGTGTACAAGTTCGTAGAAGACAAGTTGACAGAGAAGGTCAACGAAGCAAAGTCTGAAATCTCAGAGTAATGGCTGAACGCAAAGACCGAATGGCTTTGCTTTCAAGATACAGCAAGTATCATACCGCAAGGTACGAATCAAAGCCATCCCTTAACCTAAATGTAGAGCAGTGGGCTTCAGATGCACTGGTAGAATCTTATGGTTTGTCAGGCTGCTACGATATACTTGAGTATTACTTTTTAGTTTCAGAAAATCCATCATGGAACTACTTTGCATACAATGCAGAAAAAATATTACAAGCACAAAAAGATAAAAAGAAAGATGACGAAGAGAGAGCAGAGCGCAGACGAATGGCAAAGGAGTGGCTAAGTGAATAATACAGAGGCAAAATTAATCTCCGCAGTACTTAATGACAAACAAGTACATGTTCTGCTTCAGGCAAACGTTGATAACCTTCTTAGAACACACACAGATGTTTGGAACTTTATCAGAAACTATTTTGAGCATAACAGTTCCGTACCTCCAGTAAATCTTGTTGTAGAAAAGTTCCGTGACTTCCAGCCAATTGACGGTGTTGGTGCAACAAAGCATCACCTAGAAGAACTACAAACAGAGTACCTTACAGATAGTCTAAAGGATATACTTCGATCTGCAGCAGGTGACGTTCAGCAGGGTGAAGGTAACAAGGCTTTAGAGAATCTAATCACACAGACATCAGAGTTAAAGAAAAACACATCAGCAATTCGTGACATTGATGTTACAGATCTTGAGTCTGCTGTTGCATACTTCGAGCATGTGAAAGAGCAGCAAGCACTAGGTCACGTTGGAATTAAAACAAATCTTCCAGGGTTTGACAACTACCTTCCTTCTGGAATCATGCCAGGACAACTTGGAGTGTTCCTTGCATATCCAGGTATTGGAAAGTCTTGGATGGCTCTCTACTTCGCTGTACAGGCCTGGAAACAAGGCAAGACACCACTCGTCATCTCACTTGAAATGAGCGAGACAGAAGTTCGTAATCGTGTATTTACAATTATGGGTGAGGGTCTTTGGTCACATAGAAAACTAAGCAACGGTGAGGTTGAGATAGAAACGCTAAAGATGTGGCATGCAAAGCATCTTCAGGGTAAGCCAGAGTTCCACATTATTTCTAATGATCAAGGAGGAGAAATCAACCCTTCAGTTCTTCGTGGAAAGATTGATCAATACAAGCCAGACTTTGTAATTGTTGACTACCTTCAGTTGATGGCTCCTAATCAGAAGTCAGATAATGAAACGGTACGAATGAAGAACCTTTCACGAGAACTTAAACTAATGGCTATTGGCGAAGAGGTTCCGATTATTGCTATCTCATCTGCGACACCAGACGATGTAAATGATCTTAGCGGTGTTCCAACTCTTGGACAGACTGCTTGGTCAAGACAGATTGCCTATGATGCTGACTGGGTTATTGCCCTAGGCCGTAGTACCAACAGCGATGTTATTGAGTGTGCATTTAGAAAGAATCGTAATGGATTTATGGGAGATTTCTTGGTTCAGGTAGACTTTGACAAGGGATATTACAGATATAAAGATTTTGAAGATAGGACGGTATAATATGTTACATGGCGAATTATCATCACAAGCCCATAAAGAAGTTCTATTTAGATGGAGTTATCCATGATGAATCTGCCATAGGTAGGCTCAAACTAGAGTACATTAGGCTTCTAACCTCAGAAATGAAACTAACTGGATATGTACCAAGGTTTGACATAGAGCCAGATTTTACTATAGACTATAATGAAAAGAAGAAAAGTTTTTATTTTGCATTAACACTACACGGAATATACATAGGAAGAAAGCAGAGCGAATGGATAATAGGGATAGACGGAATAAGACCAATATATACACAAAAGAGCAAATCAAGCGAGTTCTCTCAGGAGCAGGTGTAGATATAGAGTCTGAGGTTGACTCTGACTATATTATTTTTTGTCCCTTCCATAACAACAACAGAACTCCTGCTGGTGAAATAGATAAGAGTACTGGTAAGTTTTTTTGTTTCTCATGCCACCATGTAACTGATTTAATTGAGTTTGTTATGCACACTTCAGGTAGAACCTATTTTGAGTCAATTAGATTTATTAAAAGTAAAGAGATAGAGACAGACCTAGAGCAAGACATTAATAAAAAATTATACGTTAAGCCTGACTTTGTTTTATATGACGAATTGATTTTAAAAAGACTTTATAACAATCTTCTTTCATCAGATAGAGCAAAAGATTACTTTAAGTATCGCAAGATAAATACAGCATCGTGGGCTAAGTTCTCACTTGGATATTCTGAAAAACAGGATATGGTTACTGTTCCAGTACACAGTCCAGACGGTATGCCAGTTGGATTTGTTGGACGATCAATTGAGGGCAAAGAGTTTAAGAATACACCAGGACTACCAAAAGCAAAGACATTGTTTAATTTAAATAGAGTCAAGTCTGCTGATAAGGTATATGTAGTAGAATCATCTTTCGATGCTATACGTTTAGATCAGGTGGGTTTCCCAGCAGTGGCTACCCTTGGATCAAATGTCTCAAACATACAAATAGAATTGCTTCAAAAGTATTTTAATAACATTATTGTTATTGCTGATAATGATGAAGCAGGTGGAAATATGAAAACTAAGATAGTTGAAAAACTTGGCTCTCGTGTTTCTGTAATACAACTAAATAAGCAATACAAGGACATTGGCGATATGCTAGATGAAGATATCAAGTCTCTAGAGTTTTCGTTTGACAAATCAATCATGTCTATGCTAAACTAATATAACAACAACAAAAGGAGAATAATATGAGCGTAATTAAGGGATTAAAAGATATCAACGCCCTGCTCGAAAAACCAAAATATGAAGGAACAGGACAAAAAGTGAAGTGGGTTAAACTTGCAGACGGTCAGTCAGCAAAGGTCAGGTTTGTAGAAGAACTTGATCAGGACTCAGCAAACTACTCAGAGGATCGTGGTCTATCTGTTGTAGTATCAGAACATACAAATCCAAAGGATTACAAGCGAAAGGCTGCTTGTACAATTGACTCAGAAGGTCGTTGCTTTGGTTGTGAGATGGCTCGTAAGGAGCCAAAGTCAGGATGGAGAGCACGTCTTCGTTTCTACTGCAACGTTTTAATTAACGATGGTCTAGAAGATCCTTACATTGCTGTTTGGTCACAAGGAATCAGTAAGCAATCAGCATTCAATAACATTCGTGAGTATGCACTTGATACAGGTAGCATCTCAAACCTTGAGTGGAAGTTAAAGCGTAATGGTCAGGGAACTGAAACTAATTACACACTTCTTCCTTCAAAGCCAGACTCAGAGCCATTTAATTGGGAAGGCTTCGAGTTCCACAACCTAGAAAAGGTTGTTCGTGAAGTTCCGTATCCAGAGCAAGAAGCATTTTACTTTGGGTTCGACACTCCATCTGTTACCAGCACGAATATCGACTGGTAATAAATGAGTTACGTAGGCTTACACGTACATACCCACTATTCCCTCTTTGACGGAATCGCTACTCCAGAAGAATACGTTGACCGTGCAGTTGAGTTAGGGATGCCTGCAATAGCCATCACTGACCACGGTACTTTATCTGGGCATAGGGAACTGCACCGTATTGCAAAAGCGAAGGGTATTAAGCCTATACTTGGTATAGAAGGCTATATGTGTCAAGATAGATTTGATACTAGAGATAAGTCTGAAAGAGACGGAGATCTAGATCTAGTTTATAACCATATAGTCCTTCTTGCCAAGAACCAAATTGGTTTAGAAAACCTAAACAAGATTAGCGAAATCTCTTGGACAGAGGGATACTTTAAGAAGCCAAGATTTGATTTTGAGATTCTTGAAAAGTATGCTGAAGGAATTATTGTTACATCTGCTTGTCCAAGTAGTGTGTTAGTAAAGGCACTTGAGAACAATGAGTTTGCTATCGCTAAGAAGTATATTGAATGGTTTAAGCGAGTCTTTAATGATGACTACTACATTGAGGTTATGCCTCACAACGAAGCAGAAATCAACAAGCAACTTATTGCATTGGCAGATGAGTTTGGCATTAAGGTTGTCGTAACCCCTGACTGCCACCACAGCCATACAGATCAAAAAGAAATTCAGGAATTTAAACTTCTTCTTAACACTCACGTTAAGATTGATAAAGAGCATACATTTGAAAAGTCTAAGAAGCAACCAGACATGATGAAGCGACTTGACTACTTGTATGGTGAAGACAGACAGATTACATTTAATAAGTTTGACATTCATTTGCTTTCGTATGAGGAAATGAAGTCTGCAATGGAAGCACAAGGAATTGATCGTCCAGATATCTATGCTAATACTTTAGAGGTTGCAGAAAAGGTAACGGACTATGGAATTCAAGAAGGATTAGATCTTCTACCAGCACAGTACAAGAACCCAGATAAAGAACTAAAAGAGTTAGCACTTGCTGGTCTTATTGAAAGAGGCATCGTAGATAACCAGGAATATCTAGATAGACTAGATGAAGAGTTGAAGGTTATCAAGGATAAGAAGTTTGCGCCATACTTTCTTGTTGTTAGAAATATGATTTCTTGGGCAAAGAAAGAAGGCATCATGGTAGGTCCAGGTCGTGGATCTGCTGCTGGGTCTTTGCTATGTTATGCACTAAGCATTACAGACATTGATCCAATTAAGCATGGACTACTATTCTTCCGCTTTATTAATCCAGATCGTAATGACTTCCCAGATATCGATACAGATATTCAGGACTCTCGTCGTGAAGAGGTTAAGGATTATTTAGTTAGACAGTATCGACATGTTGCATCAATTGCTACATTTCTTTCATTCAAAGATAAGGGTGTAGTACGAGATGTTGCACGAGTTCTAAACATCCCACTAACAGATGTCAACAAAGTTTTAAAACTAGTTGATACATGGGAAGACTTTTGCACATCTAAATCAACACGGGAGTTCCGTGAGAAATATCCAGAGGTAGAAATATATGGAGAACAACTTCGTGGTCGTATTAGGGGCACTGGCATCCATGCTGCTGGTGTTGTCACTAGTAAAGATCCTATTTTTAGGTACGCACCAATGGAGACACGCTCTTCTACTGGTAGCGATGAGCGTATTCCTGTGGTTGCAGTTGACATGGAAGAGGCTGAAAAGATTGGCCTCATCAAGATCGACGCACTTGGACTAAAAACACTATCAGTACTAAAAGATACTTTAACCATTATTGAGGAAAGAGATTGTAAAGCCATTGACCTTCTTAAGGTTGATATGAATGATGCAAATGTTTATCAGATGCTGTCTGATGGATACACAAAGGGCGTATTCCAATGTGAAGCAACACCATACACAAACCTTCTTGTTAAGATGGGTGTAAAGAATTTATCAGAACTTGCTGCATCTAACGCTTTGGTTCGCCCAGGTGCTATGAATACAATTGGTAAAGATTATATTGAGCGCAAGCATGGTCGTCAAAATATTGGGTATACTCACCAAGTACTAAAAGAATTTACGGAGGACACATATGGCTGTATTCTTTACCAGGAACAAGTTATGCAAGCATGCGTATCGCTTGGCGGTATGTCCATGTCGGAAGCAGATAAAGTTAGAAAGATCATTGGAAAGAAAAAGGATGCTAAAGAATTTGATCAGTTTAAGGAAAAGTTCGTAGAGGGTGCATCTAGATTTGTTTCACCAAACCTTGCTCGTGATCTATGGCATGACTTTGAGGCTCACGCAGGGTACTCATTTAATAAGTCTCACGCAGTAGCATATTCAACACTGTCATACTGGACAGCATGGCTCAAGTACCACTATCCACTAGAGTTTATGTATTCTCTACTAAAAAATGAAAAGGATAAAGATGCAAGAACTGAATACCTTATTGAAGCAAAAAGAATGGGCATTAGCATTAAGTTACCTCACATTAATGATTCAGATATTGACTTTAAGATTGAGGGTAAGGGCATTAGGTTTGGACTCAGTGCTATCAAGTACATCTCTGACAAAATTGGAGAAAGGTACATATCTGCACGACCATTCAGTTCATACAAAGAACTTGAAGAATTCACGTTTACAAAAGGAAACGGAGTAAATAGCCGTGCACTGCAAGCACTAAGAATTATTGGTGCTGCAACATTTAATGATAATCCACGCAATGATGCAGAGATTAAAGAGAACCTGTATGAGTATTTGAACTTGCCAGAGTTCAACTTAACAGTTCCATCTCATTACCATGCCTTCATAACAGAAGCGGAAGACTATGAAGAAAAGGGTTCCTTTATTCTTATGGGAATGGTCAAGGGCATAAAGAGAGCAAAGGGCTGGTCAAGAATAGAACTATTAGATAAGACTGGTAGTGTAGGTATATTTGATGATGAAAACACAACCATTGAAGCAGGTACATCTTACATTGTTCTTGCTAATGATAACAGAATACTTGCTGCAGTTCCTGTAGATCAAATAAAAACATCAGACAGCGCTTTAGTTAAATTTTTAAACTATAAGATGTTGCCATATAAAGATGACGACATGTTTGTAGTTTCATTTAAGCCAAGAATTACAAAGGCTGGAAAGAAAATGGCATCTCTTACAATTGCAGATTCAGGAAGAGACTTACACTCTGTAACAGTTTTCCCAACTGCATTTGCAAAAGCCTACATGAAAATTGAAGAAGGAAATGTTTATAAGTTTAGTTTAGGAAAAACTAAAGATGGAACAGTAATATTGGAGGATGTAAATGCTTGATAATATGGCAATTGATTTGCATAAGAATGCTAGAGATAAAGGATTTTGGCCAGAGCCAGAAGATGTAGATGATATCTTTATTGCAAAACAACTAATGATGATTGTCTCTGAAGTAACAGAAGTTATGGAAGCAATCCGTAAAGACAAGGGTGAAGAAGAAATCACAAAAGAGTTTGCTGATATACTTATTAGAACACTAGATCTTTATGCTGGAGTTGTAAATGCAGGGTACACAAGATTATCGCTAGACGAAGCATTAAAAGAAAAAGTAGAGTTCAATAAAACTAGACCAGAGAAGCATGGAGTAAGATTCTAATGACAGTAACAGTAGAAGAGGCAATGGCACAACTAGATCCAAAGTTGAGGAAGAAGTTGGGAACTGGTGTTGGTGTTAACTATGAGTATCAACCAACCCCTAGTTTTGGTTTAAACCGTGCTTTAGGAGGAGGTCTGCCGTATGGTAGACAAGTTCTTATTTGGGGATCAAAGTCCTCTGCAAAGTCCTCTATGTGCCTTCAGATGATTGCTCTAGCGCAAGCAGAGGGAAAGTTATGTGCTTGGATTGACTCAGAGATGTCATACTCAGAAGATTGGGCTAGATCACTTGGGGTGGATCCAGAAAAACTTATTTACTCACAAGCAAGAACTATCAGTGACATGGTTGATGTTGGTGTTGGACTTATGAATGCTGGTGTAGATTTAATTGTGGTAGACTCTATTACATCAATGCTTCCTGCAATTTATTTTGAAAAGGACACTGATGAGATGAAGGCTTTGGAAAATACAAAGCAGATTGGAGCAGAGTCTCGTGACTTTAGCAATGCTTGGAAGATGCTTAACTATGCTAACAATAAGGTTAAGCCAACTCTTCTCGTTCTTATTAGCCAGTCTCGTAACAATATTAATGCTATGTATACTAGTCAGCAGCCTTCTGGTGGTCAGGCTACTAAGTTTTATTCCTCTTGCGTTATTAAGTTATTTAGTTCCGAATCCGACAATCAAGCGATTAAAGGAAAGATAAAGGTAGGAGATAAATTAATTGAAGAAAAAATTGGTAGAACTATTCGCTGGGAACTACAATTCTCAAAAACCTCTCCAGGCTTCCAATCTGGCGAGTATGATTTTTACTTTAGAGGTGACAATATTGGTCTTGATACCATTGGTGACTTGGTTACTACAGCAGAACTAAATGGTATTGTAGAGCGCACAGGCGCATGGTATATACTTCCTGATGGTACAAAGGTTCAGGGTAAGGAAGCATTTGTTAATCGTGTAAGAGAGGATCTTGACTTGCAAGAATCAATCAAGGCTAAATTAAATGGCTAGTTATACAGTATATAACGGTACTTTCGTATGCCATGAGTGCAAGACAGAGGTTAGATCATTAAGACTATATGCTGAAACAAAAGAGGCAACCTGGATGTGTAAGGATAAGCACCTTAGCAAGGTTAAGTTTGGAAAGCAGAAGTGGAAGGGTAATGACGGAGAAAAGTGAGTCAAAGCGTATAGGCGCTAAGC
>JACCEC010478598.1_pt1 | contig 31577 bp, 31 predicted proteins | sample 7450121 | NCBI WGS metagenome assembly JACCEC01 (sample SAMN15323455, study PRJNA562643) | freshwater metagenome | isolation source: river surface water | place: USA:Blue River Watershed | collected 2017-08-18 | reverse complement strand
TTCTATACAAGAATTCCCAATCAAAACCCCAAATATTATATCCAGTTATCAAATCAGGATCCAATTGAGCCATAAATCTTGACCAACCTAATATCATTTCTCTTTCTGTCTGATAACACTCTACATGTGCTCCTTCAATAGGTAATGATGTCTTTAAAGTTGCAATGTACTTAAAACGACATTCGGGTTCACCGAAAACATATACAGTCGTTCCAATTTGAATTACTTGGTCATAAGGTCTATTGAATTGCGGGAAAGTTCCATCTTCCGAACAACATTCTAAATCAAACGAAGCAATAATCAACTTTGAAATAGTACTCTTATCAACTTTTTCAACACTACCAAACATCGTATTCACATCAATCTGACAACGAGTAAGTTTTTCTCTTTCACCATTCAATTTATAACTACCCGCTGGAATCCTACACCAACCCGCTGAATCTAAATTCTGAACATGGAAATATCTCAATACCGTCGACACCTTCGTCTCATACAACTTCTTTGACATATCAAAATTCTTATTTAATCTCCTCACATATATACTCTTCTCCTTAAATATACGCAAATATGTATAATATGATGCTTGATTCTTAAAAATAAATACTCCAAACTTAAATAACTCATTATTTGTAAAACCATAAAATTCCTTCTTTTTAACTATCATCGATGACATCAATCCATTTCTATTATATTCATCCGCCATAAACATCACTGCATCCTTGAAATAACCGAATTCTGTCTCAGTCCACTCCTCCGGAATCTTAAAATAAAAATATGGCTGAAAACCTGAAATATGTACACATATCGAATTACCATTATCAGTGACACCATATGCCCTTATCAATAATCTTCTCTTATTTTCACTCTTTTTCCTCTTCTTTACAGGTTCACCCATTTCATCTTCTTCATATTCATCATCGTCATCATCGTCTTCATCGGGAATCATCTTATCAATAACATCACATGATTTCCAATCAATCGCCTGAAAAACCAAATCAGTTGTTCTTGGATTAAAATCAACTGGAAGTGGTGGTCTCAAAAAATGATTCTGTAAACCCTGATAACCCTGATTACTATTCGAACTCATCTCAACAAAAATCTTCTATGATATATTTTTGAAATATATTGTTTATTATTTTTTATATCAACATTTTATAATTTCATTTTTTTTTTCATTACATTACAAAAAATATAAAGTAAAAATTCAATATAAAGAAAAAATAAGAAATCCAACAAGATTTAATAAAAATAAAATTATAAAAGGAAATATAAAGGAGAAGGTTGAAGATGACAACAAAATTAGATTTAGATGAATTTGGTTTAAGTGGATTAAATAATCGAGGTAATACATGTTTTTTAAATACAACAATACAATGTTTGAGTAATGTGATTCCATTAACGGATTATATGATGAAAAATGAATTTATGGGACCATTAAGACAGGAATCTAAAAAGGTTGAATTACAAACAAAGTATAATAGGGAATTTGAGATTACAAAAAACTATATTCAATTAATAAAAGTGATGTGGTCATGTAAGGAACCAATTGACCCTCGTTCATTTCATATTGCTTTTCAAAGATTCAATAATAGATTTGCGGGTTATAATGAACAGGATTCTGAAGAAGCTTTAACAGTTATATTGGATTCTATACATGAAGTGTTGAGTTATCCTATAGAAGTTTCTATAACAGGTCAAGAAGAGAGTGGATTGGATAGTTTGATGGTAGAATCTTATAAGGCTTGGAAAGATTCAAATGAGAAGAAATATTCAATAATTACGGAGATTTTCACAGGTCAATTTGTGAATCAAATTATATCGAGAGAAGTGAATAATAGAAATGCGATATTATCAAGAACATATGAGAAATTTGATAGGATTAATTTGCCTATAAATGGTAATTCATTATATGAATGTTTATATAATTATTTTAATGTTGAAGTTTTAGGTGATAAATATCATGATGAAAAGAGGGATTTAAAGGTGGAAGCGGGTCGTCAAATAAAACTAATGATATTACCGAAGTATTTGATAATTATTTTGAAGAGATTCCAGAGGATGAGAAATGGATTTATGAAAAAAACCACACAAGTGAGTTTTCCAATTAATGATTTAGATTTATCAAATCATGTTGTTGGATATGATAGACAGAGTTCAATGTATAAATTAAGGAGTATAGGATGTCATATGGGACAAATTGAAAGAGGACATTATTATTCTATTTGTAGACATAGAAGTGACAAATGGATAATGTATAATGATAAACATTCGGAAGAATACAATATAAGGAGTGAAATACCAATATTACAACAGAGAGCTTATATGTTGATATATGAGAGGAATGTTTGAGGGGGGAAGAAAGATTAGAGTCTGATTATTTTTTTTAATATAATTTTTAATGTTTCATAAATTATTTTTTTATGAAATAAAGATAGAAAGGATAAAAAGAATGAGTAATTCAAATAAGATGAATGTAACAAAACAAATGAAAAATATGTCAAATAAAATAAAAAATGATGGTGGAAAAATAGATTATAAGAAACTTCTCCAAATCGCCGTTTTACTTTTATTAACTGGTATTATTATTTATATTTTAATTTCCGTTTTTTATTATTATAGAACAGATTGTGAAGATGGAATCAAAAGACCTTTTTTGGAATATTTAGGTGATTTCCAAAATAGAGCTTTATGTGTTGCTGTCCCTAAAACAGATGCTCAAAAAGATTTCAAATTAACTGATGTTCAACTCCCCACTGAAAAAGAAGAAGTTTTCCACATCAGCAACCAAGATTATACTTATGACCAAGCTAAATGTAAATGTGAATCATATGGTGCTAAATTAGCATCTCGTGAACAAGTAATTGATGCATATAATAAGGGAGCAAGTTGGTGTACATATGGATGGTCTAATGGACAATTCGCTTTCTATCCTGTTCAACAATGTGATTGGGATAAAATTGAAGAAGAGAATAAGGATTTACCACCAGAAAAGAGACGTCATTGTGGTAAACCTGGTATGAATGGTGGTTATTTTGCTAATCCTTATATTCGTTTTGGTGTAAATTGTTATGGAGTGAAACCAAAGGGGGAAGCAGTTGTAGCAAAGAAACCATATTGTCCTCCTATGAATTTCTGTAAATTAGAAAAGAACTTCCAAGCTTCTCATAAACTTGATACCGATGATATTGCTCCTTTCTCTCCAGAAAAATGGAACCAAGCTTAAATATTATGGTCGGTGTTTTTTTTATAAAATAAATTAGAATTTAAAAAAGTTAAATTTTAATTTTTAATTGGGATTTGCGGTTATGATTGTTTTCTTTTTGTTGATGTTTCTTTTAAACAACATTGTTTGTTGAATATAAGGAAAGATAACATATTTGAAAAAAGATTGTCTTTGATTTGTAGCAACTACTAAAAATGAAGGGTCATCATATGTTTGATTCTTCTCATCTAAATAGTCTTTAACAAACTTAATTCTTTCTCTTGAATTTTTTGCTTTTAAAAGATTCATAAATAAAGTATATAAAGGATTATTATTATCAATTATATTCTCTTTGATTATATCTTCTATCTTTTGACGATTTCCATTTCCTGGAACAATCCCACAAACATATGTCCCTATCAAATTCTTATTGAAATGTCCATCCCATTGACCCTTACAAAATCCACCATCTTCTTCACTTTCAATATGTGAAGCGAATGCTTCCCATGGTGATGGTTGTAATGGTGCTTCATTTTTGAATCCTGGATAATCCCATAAAGATTTATTAACTGTAATTGTTGTATTTTGAGCCGAATTTGAAGTCGTCTCATTTGAACTTGTTTGTGTCTGTGTTTGTGTTTGTTGTTGAATGTCTTGTGAAGGAGTTATATCCCTATTTGACATAAAACGAACATATGACATTTGGGATTTTTCAATATTATTTGATATTTCTTCTTCAGATTCATAAAATATTTTATGTGAATTAATACCAATCATTGAACATAAATGACCAATGTTATTTTCCATTTGTTCATAAAACTTCTTGAATTTACCTGATAAATTGTTATTTTCAATTAAAAAACACTTTTGTGAAGTGACATATTTTAATGCAAAATAAACAGAATAAAGCTTCTTACTTTCTTTCAAAAGAATCTCTTCATCATCAGGTCTTCCATTATCAGTGACAATAGCACCTCTAACATATTCCAAATGACAATAACGTTGTTGTTCTTCATCAAATATTCCCGCAATGGGAAAATAAATAATAAATCCACGAACTGTTCCTGAAATATGTTCTAAATAACCAATAGAACCCATAGGGTTTGTAATTGGTTCAATAAGAACTGTTAATAATTCATGTGGATAATTCATAATTTCCATATTTCTAATTTTAAATTTCGATTTCGATTTCAGTATTACTCAAATCAAAATCTTTGTAAATATTGATATATTATAAATTCATTTTTTTCTGTAAAAAATGAAGTTTACGTTCTATACTAAAAAAGAACGTTTAGGGATGATTAGTATCATCTCCTTCTTTTGTTTCAGATAGATTTTGAGTTCCAGAAGGAGAACTTACATTATTAGCTTCGCTAATAATCTTAGTCCGATCGAGGATCTTACATTATTAACAAAAGCAATGAAAGAATGAGCAACTTCAGCTTTTCTTTTCCTAATAGTTTCAATAACATCATATTCAAAGAAACTCATTTTTTTACTACAATAATTAATAAGCTCAACGATTTTTTTAGTTTCAATTGGTTCCATTAAATTATTTGTTTTTATCAGAATATCGTTAATAATATGATTGGGCACTTTGTAATTTTTATTTTAAAAGGTTTCATATTTTGTTGAATTATGAATAAAGATTTGAATTGAATTATAAGTTGATCATTAACTACTATCCCAAAACTATAGGGATTTCGTTTCACAACCTAGGCTAAAGGAGCCACCTTGCGAAATGTAAAAAAAGTCGATTAAGTAAAAAAGAAGAAATTAATAATATAGTTCGATTAAGTAAAAAGAAGAAAAAAAATTAATAATATAGTTCGATTAACTAAAAAGAAGAAAAAACGCACATTAAAAAATCATGCAATTTAAACATGATTAGAATCATCACCAGATGATGATGATTGATGATACATAGGCATCATCATAGCTTGTTGTGGCATCATCATTGCTGGTGATGGCATCATCATAACAGATGATGGAACGACTAATGGTCTATTAACTGTAACCATTTCTGGCTCAGTTGTTAATAAACCACTAAAGTCCAAATTAACACTCAACAACATACCAGCAAAATCTTCAGATGAAAATCTTAATTTATTGCTTTTGTCGTTGTCATGTGTAATAATGATACCTTGTAATAAGAATTGCCAATACTTCCAGGGATTACCTGAAGGATATGAGTTATCTTTAGAAGGATGATTTTCTTTTCCATGTCTGTCTAAAACTTCCATAAGACATTGAAAAATAATGAGACAATGAATTGCTTCACTGAGACCATTATCTTGAGTCAAAAGATAACCTACATAAGAGAACACAAAACGAATAGTAGAAATAGGATATTGATACTTATTTTTGAATTGGAAAGCTTTGGCAAAAACATTTTGATTTTCATCTTGGAAAAATGTTTGTATCTTTTTATTTGTATAAAGCAAATAACAAAATGATAATAAACTGGTCCATAAACATCCATCGTCAATCATTGCTGATTGAGATCCAATTACTCCCCTAAAGTATTCACCACGAGAAATTAAATAATTAATGAAATGATTGAGTTGATCTTTATTTAAAATAGTTGCACACCTGATAGAAATATTATTGTCATTATCAGAGATAACTCTGACACAGTTAATAATGTTATCAGGATAGCGACCTGTCATTTCATCTTCAACCTTTTCAATAATTTCTTCAGCACCGAGACCATATTTGAATTCAGTATCATTTGGACATTGTTTAGTAAGCATTTCAACCAATTGACTAACACGCTCTGGTTGATAAGTTACACTTTTATACCCATATTGAGTATTTTTTCCATAGACCTTAGCAGAAGCAGAAACACGTTGTGACATTTTAAAAGCCGGATAAAATAATAGTTTTATTTTAGTTAGTTTTCATATATATTTTTTTATTTGTTAATGGTCTAACCCATCATTTTTTTTTATAATAAAGAAACGAGGCACTTAAACTTTTTATTTTAAAGGTTTTTAGATTTTAAGATTTTTCGTATTTTGTTGAATTATAAGTTGATCATTAACTACTATCCCAAAACTATAGGGATTTTGTTTCACAACCCAGGCTAAAGGAGCCACCTATATATGAAAATAATAATGCGAAATGTAAAAAAATTCGATTAATAACGATTTAGTTAAAAAAAAAAATAATATAGTTCGATTAATAAAAACTTAGTAAAAAAAAATAATAATATGTAAAAAGAAAAAAACGCACAATAATTAGCGAAGCTAAATATGATTATTAGAATCATCACTTGATGATGATTTATTAAAATAATCAAAATGTTGTTCAAAACGATAAACATTGAATTGGGCTACAAATTGTTGATAACTATAAACTTCATTTACTGGAAGTTCTCTTTCTTGAGCCAAAACACAATATTTACTGTAGAAAACAGTAAGAATTTTATTTAAAACATGACAGTTGTTAGGTGTAATAATTGCTTCACGATGACATCTTTCTGTTAATTCTCCATAATAACTCATGATAGCATGAACCAAATTTGAAAAAAGAACACGAACAGTTTGTCTCATACCCATATCTTTTACACCAAGACCAAGATTGGGTTTCTTTTCAACCACTTGAGGAACAAATGCATATTCTTTTGATTCAAAGAATGAACTCATTTGAGCTTGTGGAATAGGCCATACAGCTCCATCAGCATATAAACCAAGAGTGGTATTAAGTAAATAACGATATTCACTACTTTCATCATGCTTATCTGCTAATTCCTTTGATTGAGAATATTTACTCCTCAAATTGTCATGTGATTCTTGTAATTTTGAATGAGATTTTTGTAACAAACCTAATCTCAATTGACCACATGCCGATTTGATTTTTAATTTTCTTTTTTCAGCTTCTAATTGATTTATTAAAGTACTTAATCTATCAATTTCACTGTCTTTAACAAAATTAGAAGCTTTCAATGAATCAGCAGATTCATCAAGTTGTTTTCTTAAATCCCCAATTTCATAATTTTTACCTTGAATAGTTCCAAGAGACTTCTCAACAAGTTTATTCGAATTTTCCATTTGTTGACGAAGTTCTTCATTTTCACGTTCAAGTTTTTGAATGATTTGTTGTTGTTCTTCATTTTGTTGACGTAAATAATTAATCTCATCATTATCATAAGATTCAGAGACATTATTCTCAGGGAAGATAAAACAACCATTTTCATCAAATTCAGAAACATAATAAAAATAACCATCAGAAACATAATAACAATAACCAGTTGAAGGGTCTAAAGGTAAACAAATACCATTGTTATCAGTGAAATAATAGTTTCCAAGTTCATCACAAGTCAAGTTGGAAACAGCACAGTTATTAGCGTAAGCTTGCATTTTGTAGACGTAAATCAGTTTAGAGACTTTTTAGTTTTGAGTATTTTCCACTTACTTTTTTATTTTTAAATACCTTAACCCATCATTTTTTTATAAAATTATTCTTTAATTAATATAGAAGACGTGTATATATAATGAATAAAAAGCTCCAATTGATTTTATTTATACTTTTGTTTCTTGTTTTAGTTTATATATTTCATAACAGTTTCTCAAACAATGAACATTATAGAAATACAAAATCACAAGATTCTGTAAATAAAAATTATTGTCAAAGTGCTTCAAATCGTTTTATTGTTGTTTCTGACCCTGATGACCCCCGTTGTATAAAAAACCAAAAAAACAACAAATCTAAAGATAATAGTATTATTGGATTCATTCCATGTATCAATAATGGAAGATGGGGACTAAAATACGGAAGTGACCCTAAATGTTATCCACTTTCCTTTTTTGGCAGTAGAAAAGAAGGAAGTGGAACTGGTAGTGATAATAGTGAAGATGGTGATGATTCAACAACATCCAAATCAACATCAAAATCTAAACTATCAGAAAGTGAATATAAAAAAAATAAGAAATTAAAAGAAGAATTATTGAAATGTGAAAAGACGAAATTACCTAATTCAGGGCCTTGTTTTACTGTAGTTGAATCTTTTGAAAATTTTAAAAGTCAGAATGATTTATCACTTGATGAAAAATGTCAATTATATAACAAAAATCCCGATTTTGGTTTCTATAAAATGCAAACTATAAATGGAAAAAATTCAATTGCTTGTCGAAAATATTACAAATCTCAAAATAATGATTCAACTATCACAGGAATATATAAACCAACTGATTATGGTATTTATGTTTCACCATCTACTTCTTTAAAAAGTGGATATAATATGTCAGGATGTTATCCTAAAGATACAGATTTCAATGAAATGTGTAGAGCTGTAAATAAAGATGATAATTATGGAACATATAAGATTTTAAATGGTGCTGATGGTAATTGTTATGACCCTAATAATGAATATGAACTTAAAAACTATGCTAATGCTATTTGTTCAGTAAATCATGAAACAAATATACCGAAATTGTCTCCTGGGGCATTAGGAAAGATTCCTTTCAATCCCAATTATTTCACAAAGTGCATTCCATTCCAATCCAGTATTGAACCGACTTTCCAAAAAGAATGTGACAAAATACAAATTAAAGGGTATCCACTCAAAGCCTATCAAATAGACTCATATGATTGCCCTCCTGGTCAAGGACGCGCTAAGTGTAAATATAATGCTTAATTATCATTATCATCACTCATACTTTGACCACTTAAACGAGATAAACCACCTGGACTTTCTTCTTCTGATATAACATCTTCCTGTTTATTTTCTAATTGTGTTATATAATCATTTAATGGGCTTCCAATACTTTCAATATAAAGAGTGTAATTGGATAAATTATTTAATGATTCGGGATAATAACGGATTTCATATTCAATTGATGGATTTATTTTCATTTGATTCAATTCATCAGCCGTCTTTTTACTAACATCATATTCCATTACATCCAAATAACCATTATAATCTTTATATTCATCCTCAAATTGTTTCTTCAAATTTGTCTTATCAACACCATCCTTTTTACCATATATAAATAAAATTACTGGTTTATTTCCAGCAAATTTCTCCACTCTAACATCCCCTCCCATTCTCAATATAAACACTCCCATCATTATTATAAAAACACAAAACAAAATAAAAGATAATATCCTATTTTTACTCTTTAAAAATAATTTTAACATATCAAACCCTTCTTCTATTCCATATCAATATTTAAAACATTCAAACAATTAAAACAATTTCCGCCTTTAATGAAAAAAAAAATGAATTTAAAAAAATAAATTGAACTTAAAGAAATTATTTTAAGTTAAAATAGACGGAGTACTTAAAGAAAAATAAAAAATGAGTTCAATGAGAAATAATCGGTTTGATGATTTTGATTTTGAGAGAGAGTTCGAGGAGAATATGAAGAGATTAGCAAACAAGAAAGAAGTTGTTGAAGCTAATGGTAATAAGATTGATTTGGTGAATTTGGTGCAACATATAAATAATACGAAAACGGTGGAGATGCCTGAACCGACACAAATTACAGTTTCAACTCGTTCGGCGAAATGTAAAATCGGAAATGGTAAATTACAGATACATTTGGGAAAGATGATATCGTATTTATCACAACAGGTTTTCAATAGTTTTTTTGAGAAGAATCGGGATTATTTGATACAGGGATTGATTGCTGATGATTTGATAATTCATTATGATGATTCGTTTATAAAGAAATATAAGAGACCATATGTGAAATTCAATGAGACTTTAGTGAATCCTTATGTTCAAGAGTCTTGTAATGAATTAGTTGAGAGATTAGTTGAGAAAGAAAAGGCAATATTAGAAAAACAGGGTAGACAAAAGGAGAAGAGGGAAAATGACCATTTCTATAATAGTTGTTCGGTGATTGTAAAAGGTGGAAGAGATATGAAATGTGTTAATATAAAATTATTTAATAATGGGAATATAACATTGACTGGTTCAAAAGAGGGTGATGATGGATTGATGGCTTGTAATGTATTTTTAAATGAATTGAAGAAGGAACCATCTATTTTTATAGGAATGTCAGAGGAAGATATTGGTGCATTAGAAATAATGAATTATGATGTGACAATGATAAATAGTGGATTTTCATTGAATTTTAAAGTTGATTTAAATGTCTTATTGGCAAATGTCCAAAGGGATTATCCAGCTGTTTTCACTAAATACAATCCGGATAAGTATAGGGGTTTAATATTTGGATTTTTCTGGAATGAGAAAAAGGGTGAGATTCAGAATGGAATGTGTCAATGTGAGAAAGCATGTAAAGGAAAGGGAGGAATTACAGGTGAATGTAAGAAAGTAACAATATCAGTCTTTAAAAGTGGTGAGACTATAATAACAGGAGCGAGAACAATGGAACAGATACATAAAGCTCATGAATTCTTAATGTCATTGATAAATAGATATTTTACAGACATAATGAAAATGTCAATTGTTGATTATATAGAACAAGAAGAAGACCAGAAGATGATGGAAAGGATGGAGAAATTTATGATGAAGGAAAATGAGAAGATTGAGAAAATGGAAAAACAGAAGAAAATGAAGAAATTAAAGAAAAAAGAACAGAATATGTCTGTGATAGAAACAGAAACAACAAGTTCCAACAATTAAACCAAATTTCAAAAAAATCAAAATTCAAAATTAAAAATAATTTAAATTAAAAATTTGAATTATTTAATACAATTAAAATATTTAACTAAAATTAATTAAAAAAATAAATTCTCGCTAAAAGGATTTAAAGAAAATATAATTTTTCTTTATATAACTAAAAAAGGAAAAAGGAGAAAGATGTCAATGTCTAATAATTTAATTTTAGAAGTGAAAACGATTCAGGTAAATCCTTTCAAGACTTTAATAGAGTCATTAAAGGAAATCTTATCAGATGTGAATATTGAATTTAATGAGGAAGGTATGAAGATTATTACAATGGATTCAACACAAACAATTTTGGTACATTTGAAATTGGAAGCGACTAATTTTGAATATTATTATTGTAGAAATAAGATTTTCATTGGAGTGAATATGAATAATTTATTTAAGATTATCAAGACATTAACAATTAATGATACATTAACTTTCTTTATGGAAGAATCGGATGAGAACACATTAGGTATTTCAATAGTAAATGGGGAGAAGAATAGAAAATCAATTATTAAGTTTAAATTGATTGATTTGGATATTGTTAATTTCAAGGCTCCATCAACTAAATTTGAATCTATTTTGACAATGCCTTCGGATGAATTCAATAAGATTTGTAGGGATATGATGGCTTTAACAGATGTAATTGAGATAAAGAGTGTAGGTAATCAGTTGATATTAGGTGGATATGGTGACTTTGCGGATCAACAGACAGTATTGGGTGAATTTGATAATGGTTTAAATTTCAAGTTACAGGGTGATAAAGAAAAGGTTATTCAAGGTTATTATAATTTGAAACATTTACAATTATTTGCTAAATGTACAAGTTTATGTTCATCAATTGAATTATTTATGAAAAATAATTATCCATTAGTAATTAAATTCGCTGTTGGAAGTTTAGGAAATCTCACTTTAGCTTTAGCTCCTAAAATGGAAGTTAATTAATAATAATCTTATCAATTCAATTTAAAATAATTATATCATAATTTATTATAAAAAAATAATTTATAATAAATACATACATTTTATAGAAGAAATGGAAACAGAAATAGAATTGGAACAACCAACAATGAGGAATGATGTTGTTATTGTTTTGCCAAAGAATATAAAAAAATATGGTGGTCATATTCGTCATTTTAATAATAGATGTTGTTTTGAATATGTTTCGCGTAAAATGAGAATAAAAGAGATGTTTTATTTTAAAGATTTAGGTTCAAAAGAGAATGCAGAACAAGCTTCAATTATGTTTCAAAAAAAATGGTGTCAAACAAATAATATGATTACAAATTTATATTATATTATTAATAATGATTATGTTGAAGTTGAATTAAACAATAATGTTAGGATGAAAGTGGATTTGGAAGATATTCCATTAATAGAGGAATATAATTGGAGAATACAAAATAATTCATCTTATCCATCAACTTTCAACAAAGATACTGATTCGGGAAAAAGAATTTTCACAAGTTTCCAAAAAATGAAATTTAAACGAAATAAAGTTCATTTTAAAAATAAAGATATTTATGATTTCCGTTCTAATAATATTATTGTTTAAATTGTTTAAATTGGTTAATCTGTACTTTCTGCACTAATATACATACTATTGCTATCATCTTCTGTTTGTTCTTCAATTGGAATAAAATAATTATTTGTATTATTTTCTTCAACTTCCATTATCATATTATTCAAACCTGTTATTATTTCATCTGAATCTATAATATTGGAAATACAATTCTTATTCATTTTCATTTTCTTTATATTCTTTTCTATTTTCATTAGTTTACCAGAAATATTCCCTTCTTTATATTGTCCTTTTTCATACTTATTAAAGACATAACTTTCAATATCTTTAATTCTCATTCTGTATTCTCGTTTTTCCTCATTATAAAAATGGATTTTTAATTTAATCATTCCAATATCTTTCCTCTTTTTATTCTTATCTCTTCTACCCGTTGATTTATTAATAAATGCCCTTATTGTTCCAAACCACTCTTTCTCTTCTCTCATTAATTCATTAAATTCTTCTACCAAATTATTATAAATCTTCATTATTCTTGTTTTCATATCAAATTCGTCCAAAACATTGAACATCTTCCTCATATTGAAAACATCTGATTTCATCTTTAAAGCCACAATGCTACAACCTATTTCTCATTAAATCATTTTTCTTTAACTCGGTTTTTTACACTACTTCCTCTTTCATTTCAACAATTACCATTTCCTGTTCAGCAACTTTTCCTGTTTCAGTTTCAGTTTCAGGTTCAGGTTCAATTATTATTGATATTTGTGAAGATGGTGAAGATGGTGGTGTTAAATCTATATCATTATATTGTATTTTACCTTTTAAATAAGCAGAATAGAAAATATATTCATCTGTATTAACAGTTGTATAGACATCAGCTAATTTAGAAACTAAAAATAGTGTGTTTGTGATAAAAGTAGTTGTTGTTTGATTATCTAAATAATATTTATTTATGACAAATCCACTTAATACGGTATTTGTTACAAACATTAACATGGATGAATAAGATGCTCTCTGATAATTTTTATCTAATGATAATATCAATTTCTTTCTTTTTTCAGATAGATTATTATTAATAACATTAGAAACAGAATTATTGTCAGATGGTTTATTTGGATTCACTTCTAAATAAGTTATTAATTTGTTTTCTCTATAAATTTCAAATCCATACATAACTGCCATAGTTCCCATTGTGACAAAATTTGATACTAATCCCGCTGTATATAAAATATTTTCAGATTCTAAATTTTCACTTAATGAACAAACATTCTCACCACATTTTTGTGGAACAAACAAAATTAAAAATGAACCAACCATCACTCTATATAATTCCAATGAAACTGATACACCCACATTCACCTTTTGCATAAAATCTTGGTCATTCATCTTCTTCTTACAATAATCCCAAATTCCATTCAACATCTTTTTAATTTTATTTCTAATTTATATCAACAAAATTATTGATATAAATATTATTATCTTCTATCTCAAAACCCCCTTGTCTCTTGTCCTAATACATTCTTTTCATATTATTTAATGTCCTAAACTCTTGTAACACATCAGATGAAGGAATAGGTGTATATCCATATCTCTTTCTATACAAATATGCCACAAATGTTCCACCCAATAACATTATTGAACTAAACCAATAAAATGAATTTATTTTTTTATTCCAACTTCCATAACTCGTCACAACACCATTTTGTTCTGCTAACATCATATTTCCCCTTTCTGGTGCTGTCATATTCAATGGAGGAAGGTCTGGTTGTGGATTATCCCCAACAAAATAAATTGTACCATTCACTGGTGGAGGAATTGGTGGGTCATTATCACTCACTAATGGAACTGATGGCTCTGGTGTTGCTTCTTCACCATCTTTCAACATCGAAAGTGATGATGATTCTTCTCCATCCTTTACTAATGAAACTATTGAAGGTTCTGGTGATGATTCTTCTCCATCTTTCAACATTGAGAGTGTTGAAGGTCCTGGTGTTGGGTCTTCTCCATCTTTCAACATTGAGAGTGTTGAAGGTTCAGGTGATGATTCTTCTCCATCTTTAACTATTGTGAGAATGGAAGGTTCAGGTGATGCATCTTCAGAAACAAGATGAAATGTTTCATTTAATTCAGGAGGAGGAGGATTAACAGGCTCATCTGATTCAGCACCTCTCAATTTTTTATTTGATTTTTTACCACGTTTCTTTCCCCCACTTGTTGGTGCATTTGTTTCATCATTATTATTATTATTATTATTATGATTATGATTATTATTATCATCATCATCTTTAACCGAAATAGTCGGTGTCATAGTCTTTTCATGATGACTATGATGTGAAACAGTTGGACTTGGTGTAGGTGTAGGTGTCATAGTAGGAGCATCTGTTACAACACCTCCTTTTTTAGAATGTTTTCCACTTTTTCCTTTTTTCTTTTCAACTTCTGATGAGGACATTTTTTATAATATGTCTCAAATTCTTCTTTATTAATTGAAAAGAATTATTTTTTTTTTAAGTTGAAATTATTATTTATTTCTATTTATAAAAATAGCAAATGAACATTTTTATTTTAACAGATAATCATTACAAATTTGAAGCAATTCAATCCGTTTTTATTCAAAGAAATCTAAATTCAATTCAAAGTTTTATCAGACAATTTCCCCAACTTCCTATTGTCCATCAATGTTTTAATGAACAAATCGAAAATACAGCCTTTAACCGTATACAAATATTTTTATATAATTTCCCAACTATACACCCAGATGATGTTATCATATCAACACAAACAGGTATTATAAAAGAGGATGATGGAACTTATAATGAAGTGACACATATAATAATGTTTTATCATAAAAAATATTATAGTTATCCATCTAAAAAACAATTAATTTCTGAAAAATATATTCCACAAATTATTGCATCAAAAAAAAATCCATTAAATCTTCTATCTTTCCAAAATCCTCTCACTTTCGAAACTAACCGTATTGAAATTATTAAAGAAACCCTACATGAACTTCTAAACAAAATATTCAATATTTAAATAAAATCAAATCGATTCTAATTACATCCACCACATGATTTATTTATTTTCAAACCAGGATTCATTGCAATTATATTTTTCTGTAATTGTTCAAAAGTAATTGTATTTGTTGTTGGCAACATTTTAATCGCTTCTGATAATCCCAATGTTAATGACTGATTTATCTCATTCTCTATTGTTGTGTTTTGCTGTTGTTGTTGTTGTCTCTGTTGTTGAATAGCTCTTGTTAACATATCTTTGTTTTTAGCAAAATAAGCAATAGATTCAGCTTGTGTGGAGAATGTCCATGGTGGTGTTGTTCCCAATAACATATTGAATTTTGTATAAGCCTGTCTTAATCCTTCAAATACAAATGCTCTTTGTTCTACAACACGAGCTCTCGAATCTGTAACCAAAAACTCATTATCTATTGAATCATAATAAGGAATATCATATGAATCATCAATATTAAAATAGAATTTCATATCGAAAAGAGGTAAATCTTCATTAGAGACCCATAAACCAGTTGTTGAAGATGGGTCAACATTTAAGAGTGTTAATTGCCAAGAACCCTTATTTTGAATGGTTGGAATTGTAGGATTACTAATAAAAACTAATTTGTTTCCGGATAAAAAGAAATAAGGAGTTTCATCTGTCACAACATCAATCGGTTCTAATAATATATCAGATGTCTCTACATACCACCAATTGATACCAGTTGTTGAAATATTAAAAGTACTATCTCCAGTATTAGCTACTAAATTACAAGCAATTGAACCATCACTTTGAAATTGGATTTGATAATCAATATAGAATTTCTTTAAAGGAAAAACGGAAACATCACCAGCCCATGTTTTCTCTCTTGTTGTGGATTTTATTGTTATTGTTGTATTTGTTAAAACAACTTCATTATTCTGCATTACCTGTTTTCTTATAAAAGTCGGTTGGATACTCATATTATCGTTTTATCTATTAATATAAAATATTTTTTTATTTTAATCGTTTATATACAAAAATATATTTCTATACATTAGAAATCCATTCAAACATCTAAAATATGTCTGTTGTAAATTCCCAAAATGTTGTCGCCATCATTAATAATCTTCTTTCTGTCGCTGGTGATACTATCACCCTTACAGGTTGTCCAAATGGTATACTTAATGACCTAAGTTTTCTTAATAGCACTCTTGACGGACCATGTGATGATTTCTTGCGTTTCAGTAATACTATTGGAAATACCACAAACGCCTCTTTCAACATCGATTATTCCGGTTTCGTCCTCGGTATCCAAAATTTATTAAAATTCCAAATTACCAGTACTTTCTATATCCCAACTGGTTCCTCTTATACTTCTGGTAAATTCCGTCGTGCTTTCACATCTTCATATAACCTCGGTAGTGATTTTATTGCCTATCTTTATGCTTCCGGGTTTGTCACAACTTATCTCCCTCAAATCACTCTTCCCGAAACTCAATCTGGCGGTTCTCTTCAATGTAATCCAAATTCAAGTGAAGGACCTTGTCCCAGTCAATGTGTTTGTGGTGTTGTAACTGGTCTCGGAACTACCAACACAAAACAAATCACTTGGAGTCCCAATTCACTCACTCTCAATCGTATCAATTTTGGTTCAATCGGTTCAATTACTCTCAATAATGCCAGTCTCAATGGCATCTTCTCATTCCAAATTTCACTCTCTTCACCCTCTGTTCCACCATATGTCCTAAGAGACCCCATTTACCACAACAATCCTAATATTCCACCTGTTTTCTATATTTATGGTATTCAATTTGAACAACTTAAAATGACATATGATAGTTACACACTCGATTTCAAAGTTTTCCCCTCTTCATCACAACTTAACCTTCAACTCAATGAAAATGAAATCAACAATCTCCTCGCCAAAATTATATATGATATCAGTGACCAAGTTAATGTTTTCCTACAATACCAACTCTATCCCATCATATATGTCCCCTAATCAACATATATCTTATATCTCCTAATTGAAGCATTTAATTCCTCAAATTCAAATATCTTTATACAATGTCTCATTATTTCTTTATCATATATTACCAACCATATACTCATATCTCCTATATCAACAAACAACTCTTCACATTTTAAATTAAAATTTATAATATCAATATCAACATCCACACTAAATATTGAATGATGTTTTATTAACACTTCTTCATTTATCTCTAAAAAAGGAAATAAATGATTATCAAATTCCCTTATATTATGATAAGTTTTTTTATGAGTTAATATACCAAAATTCACATCCCCTTTCCTATTTTTTCTCATTACATGATAAATATGTAAATACATTTTATCATTATTTTATTATTTATTTATTATAATTATTTTATTTTCAAAAAAGTATCAAACTAATTTGATAAATATTGAACTAAAAAGTTAGGGATATTATTATTTTCAAAAATATTAATGAATTTTGTTCCTTCACCCAATTCATTATTAATGAAGAACTTTGATAAATCAAAAATTATTGTTGTTGGTGATTCTTTAATATATTTTGAATACCATTTGTATTTACGAACTTCATTTCTGATTTTTGGTGAAATAAATATTCCACCATATTGTTCCAATAATTCCATATTAATCTCTTTCTCATAATTCGAAACTTGCGATTTTATTTGAATATCCCATTTTGGATCCATCTTTAATAATGTCGGTAATGTTATTGATTGAATTATCTCCAAATCTCTCTGGATTTCATTATCATCTTCTTTCGGTAAAATTTGTCTCTCAATAAATTGTAAACAACTCTCTATCCTATCAGAAGTATCTTCTGAAGAATTAACCAAAGAATTAATATTTTCAATTGTTTCCAATTCAAATACCTTTCCTATATTTCCAGATAAACCAAAAACCAAATATCTTGATTCATCACCATTATCATATACATCTCTCAATATAACATAAAACGGATCCGATTTCATCAATTCACCATTAAATAAATACATAAATATATCAAATTCTTCCCATAATGAATCTTTGCGTTTTAATACCAAAAATCCAGTATTTTCATCATTTGAATTATTGAAATCATTAACCACATTTATTAAAATGTTCCATAATCTTTCCTTCTGTTCTTCCCATGAATTATCTCTTTCTTCAAAATATTCATCTGTTCCATATTCAAAAGCTAAAGTTGACATTTTATATATAAAATATATATATAAAACTTATTTACTTATTTTTTGTATTATCCACTGTAATTACCATTTTAATTCCATTTTTTATCAGTTTTTTCTTTTAGTCCAATCGAGAATCTTACGTTCATACCTATTACATTTCACGTTTAAACATAAAACCTCTTTTCCCCACAAAATATATAACAAAGAAAATATGACTTTCACCCTTTTACACCAAATTGTTATGAATAACGTCCCTAATCTATTCCCCATCATCCATTCCCTCCAAATATCCGCCAAAATCATACAAAAAGAAATTAATCTACACAATATTCATCATAAACACAATTACGATTTTAACCTATCAACCAATTCCTCTGGTGATAACCAACAATCCCTCGACATCTTCTCTAATAATATCATCATCCACTATCTTACTCTCTCTCATTCCTGTCATACCCTCCTATCTGAAGAAAATGATACTGAAATTACTATCCCCACAGAATTCAGTGGCAACTATCAAGTCTGTTTTGACCCACTCGATGGGTCTTCCAATATTGATTGTAAAATGGGTCTCGGTACCATCTTCTCCATTTCACCTTGGACAGGTTCTTCACTCAAATCAGGTCGTGACATCATCTGTTCAGGCTATTTCTTATATGGACCATCCACTGAACTCGTCATTGCTTTCACTGGACAAAATCCCTATCATTTCACTCTTGACATTTCCATTGGTGAATTTTATCTCATCAACCAACTCTCATTACCATCAAACCCCAAAAAAATATATTGCATAAACGAATCAAACTCCGCAAATTGGCCTCCTCACATACAATCCTATATCTCCCTTTATAAAACACCCGATACCAAATATACACAAAGATATGTCGGTTCAATGGTCGCTGATATCCACCGAACAATCCTATATGGTGGCAATTTCTTATATCCAAGTGACTCCAAAAATAAACTGGGAAAACTCAGAATACTCTATGAATGCTTCCCCATCTCCCATATCATCGAACAAGCTAATGGCACTTCTATCACAGGAGAACCCGATAAACTCAATATTCTCGATATTATCCCAATCGACATCCACCAAAAAACACCCATCGCCCTCGGTTCTACTCCTGAAATCCTTAAACTTATCGATTGTATCAATCAATCAGAATTATGTTTCAAATAAAATAAATCCTCCAAATTCACATTCTCAATATCACTCCTCAAACTATTCATCTTCATCGCCTTAAAATCACGATTCCAAATCTTGAAAATACAATTATTGATTTTCGGTGATATCGTTATACCATTTATCAAATCAGCATGTCTCTCATCCTTCGTTAACCTATCAACACACAAATAATATAATAACTTCTGCCATGTATCAAATGAATCCTTTTTTGTTATCCTTAATGACCAATAACCACCATTCTGATTTTGTGGATCCTCAAACTTCGGAAATATACCCTTCTTCATTATAAAAAACATCCCTGATGTTATATTCGGAATCTCCCTAAATATAAACATCACATCCTCATATGTCTCTATATCATATACTTTCATATAACTATTCTCACTCCAATCATCATCATCTACCTTATGAAACCATAATACCCATTTATTTTTCAACTTCTTCTCATTATATGTCTTCGTTGTTAAAGTTCCTAAAGGACCAACTGGTGAATTCGATTCTTCCAAAAATTCCATTTCAAGATTCTAATATTGTTTTTGTATTTTTCTTTATATTGATTTAAATTTTATTTTTTTTAAATAGCTTTGGATTTGAAATTTTCAATCAAATCTAAAGTAACATTTCCATTCCGTTTCTTCGATGGAACTTTTACACCCTTCTTCGTCTTTATCCATCTTATATCATCCGTCTCATCTTCATTCTTCTTCTTATCTATTTCATATCTACATATAAAACATACCCTCAATTCATATGTAGAATGTTGCAACCACTCATCATAACACTTCTTATGAACTACATGTCCACATCTAAACATCTTCACTTCCCCCTTCCCATATTCCATTGTTGAACATATACAACATCCTGTTTCAAACAAATCCATATTATATGGTCTATGTGCATCACAACAAAAAAAGTTATCTTCTCTATTTCCATTTATTACTGCCCTACACTTCTTTCCATTCTTTGAATATCCTATACATCTTCTTATTGTTGATATAAATTCTGTTGTTTCTGTTGTTTCCATTTCTATTTTTCAATCCTATATCAAATAAAAAATAATATTTTAAGTCCAAAAATAAAATTAAAAAAATCTTTAAAAATTAAAAATAGTAAGAACAGCAAAAAACAAATGAATAAACCATCCTACATCATCTCTATCCCCTCTTTCAATCCCCTAAATCTTATTAATCTTCTCGACTCAATTATTTCCCATAATATTTATGATAATTTCATCTTCCTCTCCCTCCGCAAAAATGATTTTGTAAAATTACTCTCAACTCTCAACAATTATTCCAATAAAATAAATTATCAACATCTCATCCTCGAAAACTTCATTTCAATCCCTTCTCAAGAAATTGATATTTGTCCAAATTTCTTTCTCCTCTCCTTTTCCCTTTTCCTCCTCAAAGATTCTTTCCCTTCTCTTATACATATTCAACCCTCTTTCACTTTCAACAAAAACATTTCTATTGACAATCTTCTAACTTCATTTAATACTCATTGGACCCTCTTTTGTGAAAATTCAATTTCCCATCCAATCACTTCCAACTTCTTCTCTTTATATACACCTCTTCAACAAAAACTTCTCAATCTAAAAATTCAAAATACAAATCCATCTATTCAATATCCTCTTCATTTCTATCATTCCCATCACTTAAATACCTTTTTTGAATACCATAACTTCACTATAAATACACAAAACCAAACCATTGCACAATTCTCATCATCACCTAATTTTTATATACATTATCTATTCTATCTCATCCTACATGAACAAATTATCATTTATAATCTCTCCGAGAATTTTGATAATCCCAAATCTATAAAACTTTTTCTCTCCCAAAATAACATTAAATATCATTCGTAAAATTAAAATCAAAATTATCTTTCTATACTATTATTATGAATAGCCATTTTTTACCATATCTAAATCTATCAAATGGTTGCATAGATTTTAATAATATCCCCATAAATATTATACTTAAAGAAACTTTAAAACATAATCATCTCATTATTGATAATTATGTATATGGAATAAAATATGTAGACCAATATAATCAAGATATGTGGAAATCCAATACTTATCAAGTTGGTGAAACATATTCATATTATGAACCTCCAAATGTTCATTCTTCTAAATGTTTTGAACAATTTATGGGAGGAACAGATGGAATCGTCCATTCTTCCGGTTTATGGGCCTTCCATATTGATGAATTCTTTAATAAAATTAATCAATCTATCTTTAAAAAAAAAATTATTGTCCGTTTTCCTATTCATTCCATCATTCCATTCCATTATCAACTAAAAGGAAAAACCATGGAAGTAATAAAAATAAATAATATCACTGATTCCGACATCCATCATCTTAAAAATTTAGCGAACATATAATGATGAAACCGTCGTGAAATCTCTTATCAATCTCTCCTTATAACCCTCCATCCTATTCGCTACTTCCAATTTACCCAAATTCATACATATCCCATAAACCGTGTCACACAACTGATTCAATCTTAACATACCCCTACAAAAATTACCCTCATATAATTCCGTCGTATTATATAATTCCGTCATTGTTCCCCCATTAACCCATATCCATGTCGGTTCTAACATATCCATCTTCAATATACCACCTGTATAATAATCATCTCCATGTATTCTTATATCTAATCTATCTTCCATCCTTATCAATTCTTCTCCTATCTCATTAATTTCTCTATATATCCTACTCACCGAACTCGGAATATCCAAATCTTGTATATACCTCTCTTCCTGTGTCTTATCTATCTCATCTATAAACATCGCTAATACTGTTATAATCTCTTCAATACTTAATCCCTCCAACATATCCCTATGTATCATCTCCGTTAACATCAATTCATCCACTTCCCCTATATTCATCGCTGTTATACCCTTCTCTTTTATCTCATTCTCTTCTGTTATATATTCTAATTCCACTAACATCCTTCTCATCTTCTCAGATGTTATCCCCAAATATGTCTCAAAATATTCATAATCACTATTCATCTCTTCCAATTCCTTTCTTATCTCCTCATATTCCATCCATTTCTCCTTCAACTTCCCAAAATTACCATATTCACTCTCTATCTTCCTCTGTTCATCTTCTACTCTCTTCCTATCCTTACCCTTCAACACCATAAATCTATCTTCCAATCTCTTCCTATTCTTATCATACATCTGCATCTTCTCCACAAAATTACTCGCAAACATCTCAGCATTATCCTCTTCTATCTTCCTCAATTCCTCTCTTAAACCCTCCATATTTATCAACAAATTATCCCGTTCTTTCTTATCTTGTAAACTTCTATAAGTTTTATCAAGAAACAAATCGGTCTTTGTCTCTTCTTGTGATGACATCATTGTTTTTAATATAAATTGATATGTAGGAACAAATCGCGAATTTATTGATGGACTCTTCCCTGTCATCATATTCTTCAAAATATCTCTGTCAGGCCATACCATAGCTGGTACCAATATTACTGTACCGACTTTGTCCAATCCACGTCTTCCTGCTCTTCCACTCATCTGTAAATATTCATCTGTCCTCAAATATCTCCTACCACTATTATCAAATTTCTCCAATTCAGTAAATATTACTGTCTTCGTCGGCATATTTACACCAACCGCAAATGTCTCAGTCGCAAATAATACCTTTATTAATCCCCTTCCAAATATAATCTCCACTATCTCCTTCAATATCGGTATTAAACCACTATGATGATATGCTATACCCCGTCTCATCAAATTATAAATTTCCTGATATTGTGGTATATTCTCATATATGTTTTTATAAGGATGCATATAGAAATTAAATAAATTACGAACACTCGCTTCTTCATTATGGTCCAATAATGATATTCCATTTACACTTTTACATAACTTCTCACATCTCTTTCGCGAAAATGTAAAAAATAACACTGGTAATAAATTATCATTCATCAATCTCTCTATCAATGGATTCATTATTCTGTTTATATCATGTCTCTTATATTTCGTATTCACAACATCATAATTTTTAAATCTACCATCTTCCATCAACAATTCTATCATATCTGCATTTGGTCTATCCGGATTCCAATAATAATGTCTCAATGGAACTACTCTATGACTCGTCGGAATTAAATGTATAGGTGATTTCTTCAAATCACCCAACCAACCCGCAAAATCCTGTGGTCTATCTATTGTTGCTGATAATAATACCAATGTTACTTCCCTCGGCAACAATATAAATACCTCTTCCCAAACTTTACCTCTCTCCGGGTCATTCACATAATGCACTTCATCAAATACAACTGCTCCTATATCTTCCACTCTCAAACTCACTCTAGTATTATCCGTAATCCCATCTTTCTCTTTCTCTTTACTCGCATCTCTATATAAAACATTCCTCAATATCTCAGTTGTCATAATCAAACATGGAGCATCAGGATTCATCTTTATATCCCCTGTCAATATCCCTATCTTATCTTTCCCTCCAAACTTATCCACAAATTCAGCATACTTCTGATTCGATAAACTCTTTGTTGGACTCGTATAAATTACCCTCTTATTTAATCTAAAACACTCCGCAATAGCATATAATGCTAAAACTGTCTTTCCTGAACCAGTATGTGCCGTTATAAAAACATTCTCCTTCTTATAAATTCTATATATCCCCTCTCTTTGAAATGCATCCAATGGAAAAGGAAATGTCATTGCTAATTCCTCTTCCGGAATTTCACCAACAACACTCGTATCTTTATTAAAAATTGTCACAAATTCACTCATCATTCCTTTTTTTATATTGTTTTGATTATTTGTATTTTAATATAAATCATCCTTTATATCAATTTTTTATTGATGTAAACATTGTTGTAAACATAACTTAATTTAATTTAATAAATCCATATCAAAAACATCCATCCAAGTCGCTTTACGAACTTCTTCTTCAGGTGAAGAAATAGGATGGAATGAAAGGGTGGGATAACTATAAAGAGGATTTAAAGGTAAAGGGTCCATATTCTTATATCCACCATCACAACTTGAACGTTTCTCATAACTATTTAATGGAACTTCAAGTTTTTCACTATCAATCTCTTTTTCTATTTTAGCTTTAGGATTATTATAAGGAGAAAAATCATCAAAGTTTTCTAAACCTTTTCTGGCTTTCATATATCTACCTAACAAAATAAGTAAAAGAATGAAAACAATAAAATATACAAAATAATGTGTTACTCTTTTTGAACTTGGATTACCCATTAAACCCGCCATTTTTCTATTTATCTCTTTCTATCTCTTAATTCGATTTTATTCAAACCTCCCCATCCGTTTCCTTTTTATTTCTTTTTTCCTTTTCTCCCTTAGACGTATCTCTCTTTACCCCCCCTGTTGATACAAAATGAATCTATTATTTTATTTACCAACTTCTCATCTCTCCATTTATTTTATATCTCATCTCCTTTTCCATTTTCCAACTGCTTCCATCTTCGTAATTCTTCCTCAACATCCCTTTTTATCTATCCATGAATATTGGGCTTCCATCATAGAATCTCATAAATTAGAATATCTTTATCAACTATCAACAACTAATATCCAAAACTTAAATCTAATTCCCCTCAAAGATTTCAATGAAAATAAAGAAATAAATGAATTCATCTCATCATCCATCGATTCCATCTTCTATCATCTTCCTAATCATCTCTTCCCCAATAAATTGAACTTAAAGAAAGAATGGAATGCGTTATTGTCATTGAAAAAGCCAATTTATGCAATGATTCCAATAGAAACTTATAAACTTCCAACCACTCAATTGTTTCTTAAAAAAATATTGAAAGGAAATAAAAATAAAAATAAAATATTTTATCATGGACTTTATTTTGGTGAAGAAGAAAGAAATATTATTTGTGAACATCCTTTCATCCAAAAATTCCTTAAACTCAAAAACCAAAACCAAAACCAAAAAACCTCATCAGAAAACTCTTCATTTCACACTCTACCACCCATTTTACAAATTGACCATCTTAATTCACTATATGAATATTTTCATCAAAATTTGGGGAATTTGCATGAAAAGGAAAGTGCTGAATATATTTTTTTAAATACTGAATCTCCGACTTCCTCCTCAATAGAATCAAATGATGATGGATTTATTAATTCTTTTTTAAAAAAATATCATGAATCTCTTTTTGAATTATATGAAAACCAACAAATTCATAAAATATGTTATCAAAAAAATGTCCAATGGATTTATTCTTCTAATACTAATACTAACATCTCCCAAAACATTCATCCATCTATTCTCTCCATTCGCAATCAATTCTTCCTCCTCTCCTCTTTCATCATCATTTTTCTCATTATATGTCTTTTCCTTTATTTATATTCAGATAACAAAAATTATCTATTCTTAATGATTCTTGTCACTTCTTGGAAATTACCTCTTCTTCTACATAAATTCAAAAATGATTTCTTTGAAGCTATTCCTCATTTATTCCAACATTCATCTGGTAAAATCATTTATGAAGATGAAGATGTTAAAAATATTGATGAAAACGATATTTGTTATTTTCCTATTAATCCAACTCTTTTTAATTATCATTATTCTTCATTCCCAGTTCAATCCGAATTTCCCATCCTCAATTCTATCATCCAAAAAACCAATCAAATCAACCAAAATAACATTAAATATATTATTCCCATTTATACTTATCCACAAACCAAAAAAGAAATATCTTTCTATTTGAAAAATCATTCACAAACTACTACTGTCATCGGTAAACCCATTAACATCTCAGAACTAGAACAACTACAAACCGAAATTCAACGCCTCACATCCAAATACCTACGGGAGGATGTGTGAACCTTAGATGTTCCAGAACCAATATAGGAACTTGAAGAACAACGGCAATTCATCGGGACATGGGTCATTTTCATGAGGAAGGGGTTGAAGGGGTTGAAGGGGTTGAGAGGATTGAGGAGTGATTGTTGGTTCAATTTTTAATTTAATATTTTTTATGGGACTATTCTTTTTTTTCTTCTTATCTTTAGATTCAATAAATTGAATATCTGGGAGATTTTCATTTTCAGTTGATGATGTTTCAATTTCATTAATTTTTTTAAGTTCTATTTTTAAAAACATCTCTTTTAATTCTTCGAAATCTTCAAATAAATAAAATAATCGCCGTGATAAATAATTTGAAAACAATTGTTCAATTGGAAAATACTTTTCAACAAATATATAAAGTTGATTTTCCATTTCATAATTATTACCAAAATATTCATATAAATGTTGCATTTTATTCTCATATTGGAAATATCTCAAAAGGAATCTTACAAAAAACTTCCTCTGTCTATTCAATATTGTATTCTTCACTATTGTCTTTTCCATTTTCATTTGTGAAGTTTGTGTTTCTGTTGCTTGTGTTGGTGAATTATCTGAATATGAAAAAAAATAATTGTTTTGTAAATGTGTTAATAATTCATTTAAAGAATCAGATATCATTTGTTTCATATTCATTAATGGTATTTCAAAAAATTCATTTTGATGATTCAATGTTTTAACAACTTTACATAATTTATATAAATCTATTTCAAAATAATAAGTGAATAAATCAAAAACAACTTCACGAATTTCATCAATGTCTTGACTATTACTCAATCCCCCATTATAATAAAATGATTTCCTCAAAAGATTTAATATAAATAATTTTATTTTTAAAAAATATTCATTTTTTATTTTATTCTTAACATAATAATTTATTGAACTATATAAATATTCAAAATCAAAATTATTCCTATTTCTCATTTCTTTTTCTAAAAAAATATCAATTATACCCTCTTTCATTATTGAATCTATGTAAATTTCAATATTATCCAAAATATTCTTTTTATTTGTAATTATATCAAGATATTGAGATGTCACAAAATGTAATTTATCAATTGCTGATTCATTATTCCCTTTTAATAAAATATCACGTAATTCTAAAAAACCTGTCCAACCTATATTCTGATGAAAATAATTTTGAATATACAGTTCAAACTCTTCCATCTTGAAATTCTGTTCAATCATCTGTTTATATATCTTTAAAACATTATCTTGAAATGGAAATTCATATGGTAATGTTATCCATTTATTCTGTATTGCTACTAAATGTGTTTTTATAAATTGTATCAACTTCTTATATTTATTTTTATCTTCATTCTTCTCATCTTGTATCATTTTCAATAAATATAAAAAACCCTCTCTCAAAACATGAATATTAGAACCATCTATCAAATGAAAATGGTCATGCATTGTATGAAATTGAATAGATATTGATAAATCAATTGATTTTTTTGTTGAAAGTATAGAATTAATCTCAATTCCATATTTTAGAGCTTTAGCAAATATTTTTCTTTCTAAATCATTACAAGTAGAAATGGAAAAATTAGTATCATATCTTTGAATAAAATTTGTACAACGAGCATCTATAAAATATTTTAATTCTATATCAGCATCAAATTCTTCACGACTCATCAAAAATTTATTTTCTGACATTATTTTGTTCATTAAATGCAGTTTATTTAGATTTATATGAATATGATTTGTAGGATATTCAAATGAAAGTTGTAATTGTTGATTTACCTCTTTTTCCGATTTTAATTGAAAACCAATTTCAACATTCATATCTTGAATTGCTGAATACAGGGATGATTTCATTCTTTTATCGATTTGATATTCTATTTTAATTTTCTCAGAACCCATCTCTTCAGCTATCTGACAGAATGAACGTAGTTTATATTCCATCTTTTTCATCGCATACTGTTCCATTTTTAAAAATAATTCCTGATTTGAAAATTTAATCTTCTTATAAAATGTATTTACTTCTATCATCGAATCCTGAAAATAGATTTCTTTAAATCTCGTCTGGTAATATATTTTTTCTATAAAACTACTTTTCAATTCCGCAGGTAATAAACATTGATTGAAAAGATGCAAATTATATAATATCAAATCTTTAAGTACTATTTTCTGAACATCTTCTTTCGTATTTTTTATGAATTGATTATAAATTTGTATATAATACATTATTTTGTATTTTTCTTGATACGATATTGTAAAAATATTATATTTTTGAAGATATGAAAGGAAATTAAATTTATTTTTCAATTGAAAACAATTGGGAATGAAGAAAGAAGGAGGTAAAAATAATATATATTCACTATAAATAATTTGAAATAAGAATTCCAAACTCCTTGTATCATCTTTAAATTGTCTTAAATGTATCTCATCATAAGGTTGACTATATAAAGAAATATAATGAAAAAATTCATCTTTCCATTCATTCAAATTCTCTTTCTCAAATTCATTATTTCTCAAATTTAAAGATTCAACACCACATGTTGAATATTTATCCACAAATGAATTCCTAATATTATCATTCTCATTCTCATTATCATTATCAGATGTTGAAGATGCTGTTGATGATGTTATTGTTGCACTTGTTTGAGAATCAATAGAATTTCTTTTTTTTGGTTCAACAATAGTCAATGAATGTATTGATTGAGATTGGGATAGAGGTTGGAGTTGATTTTCGATTTGTAATGTATCCATAGAAAAATATTTTAATATTTCTATTTCTATTTAAAGAGATGATAAAAAGTAAAATTGAGAAGAGATTATTAACGGAGTTAATAAGTAAGTTCTCCTTAAGAGAGACGACTAATATGTAAGAGCGACTGTAGTATTAATATAATCCATAATTTTTGTTTGAGGAACGAAAACAGTAGAAACAATTTTATAATTTTGTTTATTAGCCATTAATACTTTAAGAGTCACTTTATAACCTTGCATAGGTTTAAAATAATTAAAAACAAAAACATAACGGTTTGTTTCACCACGAGGAATTTGGAAAAAACATGTAGGTTTCATGATATAATTAATAATTGATTTCTATTTCTATTTGTTTAATAGATATTTTTTTTAATGGAGAAATTAATAGATGCGAATTCTTTGATTATCATGTAAAATTTCCATAAAATGTATTCTTTCGTCTTCCGTATTTTTCTTACCAAATGCATTTGACATACCAGTATCAACGTTGAAAACACGACCACCAAAACGATGAACGATTCCTTTTAAATGTGGTGTATGTCCATTACATATTCTTTTTACTTGATATGTTTTTAAAATAGTATTTAAATCATCATTTAATTTTTGATAAGTTGATTGATGATGGTCTGTTGAATAATCACGATTCCATAAATATGATTGAGAATCCAAAAACATCTCCGAAAAATACCTTTTGTTTTTATGTTCATTCACATTACCATATAAATAATCTCTCATTACTCTATTCACATCTTGAATCGGATATTTTAATGCATTTCTTTTAGAAACACCACCATGACAAAACAACCATCCACCAATTTTCACTATCGGATTCCAACTACATGCAAAATATTGTGCTATCGTCCCACCAGGTTGAAAATAAACTCTTCTACCTGCAGAACCACCATAATGAGCCAATCCTTTTGGTGACACATATTCAAATTGTCCCATTACATTCATCAATTCATGATTTCCTAAAATTGCATGATAACCACCACCATTCAAATATGATTTTACTTGTAATTCCATGATTAAAGCTAAGATTTTTGCTTCACTATCTTCATCATCAGCATCTGATTCACGGGGTTTTCTATCAACAATATCACCAACTTGAACAATGTGAGTTTTTCCACCAATATATTCTAAATTATTATTTATGATTTTACCTTTTTTGAGAACATTGACAAATGCATTGTAATCACCATGAATGTCACCGATAACAATGAGACGTTCAGCTGATGGATAAATACCTTTTTGATAATATTGGAAAATACTGTTGTAATCAGTTAAAAGAATATCATGCAAACTATTTTGTTGAGATAATTGATTTGATATTGTCATAGAGACTATTAAACAATACTTCTATAGAATCATTAGAATTTTCTTTTACTTTCTTTTTCAATTCCCATTTCCTTTTAGTTATTTATTAAATAATTAAAATATATTATAAAAAAATGATATTTGTCATTGGTAATAGTTTATTATCATTATTTATTAATTTATTGATTTTTGATTTTGTTATCATATTCTTCTTTGGAGATAGCTGAGATTGAAGGAAGAATATATTGAACACTTGTTTTTCTTTTTCCTGTCTTTAAATTAAAACCAATGAATTTATTTGTAATTGGTTCATCTAATTTATTTGAACCTTTGTAATAGAAACGTTTGATTTCATTACCATCTTTGTCAACTTCAATCATTGAAAAAACAATATTTTTATCAGCATCTCCAACAACTTCAGCAACACTTACTGTTTTATTAATCTTTCCATTAGCATTAACTTTACCTTCAGAAACAAACTTTTCTAATTGACGAGAACGAGCAATACGACGGAACATCTTTCGGGCAGCGCCACCTGGTGTCAAATCTGAATATTTACCACGAGGGTCCTTACTCTTAACTGCTTTACCATGTAATTCCTTATAAACAATAAGTGGATCTGCTAATTTAAAAGTTCTCTTTTCACCAGTTGAAGCTGAAGCTGAAGTATTATTTTCCTTCTTTTCCTTCTTTGCTGGTTTATTGTTTCCTGCATTTCCTGCATTTCCTGCATTTTCAGCATTATTGTTTTTCTTATTATTTTTCTTATTGTTATTTGCAGTCACATTTGCATTTGCATTTGAAGCATTATTATTATTTGAAGCAGTGTTGTTTGAAGCGGAATTATTTGCATTTACAGCATTATTATTATTATTATTTTTAACACCTTCCATTTTATTATACTATTTAATTAGATATTTAATTTTTTAAAATTATCCTCTTAAATTATAAACAAATTATAATTTAAATC
>JACCEC011678430.1_pt1 | contig 31592 bp, 24 predicted proteins | sample 7450121 | NCBI WGS metagenome assembly JACCEC01 (sample SAMN15323455, study PRJNA562643) | freshwater metagenome | isolation source: river surface water | place: USA:Blue River Watershed | collected 2017-08-18 | reverse complement strand
GCGATGAAACTACTGAAACCGTGGCGATGCAAAACCCCGCTGACGAAACACCTGTAGCAACGACAGACGCTATTGCTGCTAAAAAACTTACAGAAGCCAGCGAAAGCTCAGAACTAGAAAGTAGCAATTTAACTAAAGATGAGACCCCCATTCAAGAGGTTTCTTCTGAGACAGCTGAAGAGGTTCGGCTCACTTCAGAAACTCCCCTTGCGGAAGGTCCCGTTTCTCATCCAGATAAAGATAGTAACGCATAAAAAAGGGGGCTTTAAAGCCCCCTTTTTTTATCTCCTCTTCCTTAAACCTCTATTTTTGCCTCCGAAATATTCTCAAAGACTACTTCGCCTTCTTCATTGAGTTCCATCATGATGACGGCATCTTTTTGAATTTTCCCCGAAAGAATCTGTTTCGATAACTCATTCAAAATTCGGCGCTGTAAGACTCTTTTGAGAGGTCTTGCCCCAAACGCAGGGTCGTATCCTTCTTCTGAGAGTTTTACCAAAGCTTCGTCAGTAGCATCCAAGGTTACTCCTTGTTCGGCCAATAAATCTTTGATATGGTTGAACTGAATCCGAACGATTTGCTTCAAATTATCTCGTCCAAGTGGGTCAAAGAGCACAATTTCGTCAATACGATTCAAGAACTCTGGTCTAACTGACTGTTTCAATAAGCCTAAGACATCGTTTTTAGCTTCTTCTTTAAAGTACAGCTTCCAGCCCTTTTCAACTTTATTGCCCGCTTCTTTGAACTTCTCCATGATGATGTCGCTACCAATGTTCGACGTCATGATGATGATGGTGTTCTTGAAGTTAGCCAAGCGACCTTTGTTGTCCGTCAACCGCCCATCGTCCAAAACCTGCAACATCACGTTCCAAACGTCGGGGTGTGCTTTTTCGATTTCGTCCAACAAAATCACACTGTACGGTTTACGACGCACGGCTTCGGTCAACTGCCCACCTTCATCGTAACCCACGTAGCCTGGAGGCGCTCCCACCAAACGGCTTACAGCGTGGCGCTCTTGGTATTCGCTCATGTCGATGCGCACCATAGCATTGTCGTCGTTGAACAAATAGTTTGCCAAAGTCTTAGCTAACTCTGTCTTACCAACCCCCGTCGGCCCTAGGAATAAAAAACTACCAATTGGGCGTTTGGGGTCTTGCAAACCTGCTCTCGAACGACGCACCGCATCGGCTACCGCTTCGATGGCCTCCTCCTGACCCGCTACGCGTTTTTGAAGTTCGGATTCCAAGTTGAGCAACTTTTCGCGCTCACTTTGTAGCATTTTACTTACTGGAATACCCGTCCATTTGGCTACTACTTCCGCAATATTTTCGGCCGTTACTTCCTCTTGAATCAACTGCTCACCGCTCTCCGACTGCTGACCACTTTCTCCCAAACGTTTTTCGATTTCAGGGATTTTACCGTAGCGAAGTTCTGCCACTTTTCCATAGTCTCCCGTCCGTTCGGCTTGTTCTGCTTCGAGGCGTAGTTGTTCCAATTGTTCTTTTAAGGCGCGGAGTTCGCTGATTTTACCTTTTTCCAACTCCCATTGGGCTTTAAAAGCACTTCGTTCTTCGTTCAAATCCGCCAATTCTTTGTTGAGTCTGGCTTCTTTTTCCTTGTCATTTTCCCGTCGAATCGCCTCTCTCTCAATCTCTAACTGCATGATACGGCGGTTCAAATCGTCGAGTTCTTCGGGAACCGAATCCATTTCTAAACGCAACTTCGCCGCCGCTTCGTCCATTAGGTCGATGGCTTTATCGGGCAAAAATCGATCAGAAATATAACGGCTCGACAACTCAACAGCCGAAATGACCGCATCGTCCTGAATCCGTACACCGTGGTGGAGTTCGTACTTGTCTTTGATACCCCGCAAGATACTAATCGCATCAGCCTCGTTGGGTTCATCGACGGTCACTACCTGAAAACGGCGCTCCAGCGCTTTGTCTTTCTCAATGTACTTTTGGTACTCTTTGATGGTAGTGGCACCGATGGTATGAAGTTCGCCCCGTGCAAGGGCAGGCTTGAGTAAGTTGGCCGCATCCATGGCGCCCTCACCGCCCGCCCCCGCCCCAATGAGCGTGTGGATTTCGTCAATAAATAAGATAATTTGGCCTTCTGAGTCGGTCACTTCTTTGATAACCGCCTTCAAACGCTCTTCAAATTCTCCTTTGTATTTGGCACCCGCAATGAGCAAGCCCATGTCGAGCGATACAATTTCTTTGTCTTTTAGCTGTTCGGGCACGTCACCTTGCACAATACGTTGGGCTAAACCCTCCACGATGGCGGTTTTACCTACTCCTGGTTCCCCCAAAAGCATGGGGTTGTTTTTGGTACGACGCGCCAAGATTTGAAGCACCCGACGGATTTCGTCGTCGCGCCCAATGACGGGGTCAATCTTGCCCGAGCGTGCCAATTGATTTAAGTTTTTGCTGTAGCGTTCCAACGAACGGTACTTAGCTTCGGCATTTTGGTCTTTCACTGGATTATTCTTCCCTCTTAATTCTTTGATAGCTACTACTAATTCTTTTTCTTTTAATCCCACCTCTTTCATCAGCTGGGCGGTGCTGTCTTTGCCCGCCGATAGACCCACTAGGAGGAGTTCTACACTTACATATTCGTCATTAAATTCTTTCAGATAGCTTTGCGCCTTTTGGAACGTGGCGTTGAGGTCGTTGCTAAGATATTCGGTATTGGCCGAGCCTGCTACGCGCGGATAACCGTTGATGATGGTTTCAAGTCGTGTATTAACATTCGGGAGTGCGACATTCAGTTTTTTGGCTAAAAACTGCGACGTGTTGGGGTCTTCTTCCAAAATTGCTTTTAGAATATGTCCCGTCTCAATGACTTGCTGCTGCTTGCCCTGAGCCATTTGTACGGCTCGTTGAACAACTTCTTGGGCTTTGATGGTATATTGATTAAAGTTCATGGCTTGGGTGCTTGTACACGGGTTTTGCTGTTGATTAATTGGTTCGTTGACAATGATTTCACAATTCTCATGCCGATGCCTAAAAGCGGAAATTTTGACATCATTTTATCCGTAAAATCAAAAATTATAGACAAAATGGCGGATTTATTCGTAATTTTGGCATTATGTCCAGTCCTGTTTTTATCCATACACAAGCGGAGTTTGAACGTGTCGTTGAGCGATTAAACCACTTCTCAGCCATCGCAATTGATACCGAATTTGATAACAATCATTATGCCTATGGCTTTACCCTTTGCTTATTTCAAGTAGCTACCCCTGGTGCGTGTTATTTGATTGACCCCTTTGAGGTAAAAGACCTATCGGCATTATGGCGTGTGATTGAAAACCCTGCCGTTGAAAAAGTAATCCACGACAGCGGAGAGGATTTTCGGCTCCTTTATTTGCACGGATGCTCTCCTCGGAATGTTTTCGATACCAGTGTAGCTACGAAGCTGCTTTGTTTTGAAAAAATTGGCTTGGCGAATGTATTAGGAGAAGTACTGGGGATTGAGTCGAGTAAGAAAAAGCAGCAAAGCAATTGGCTGAAACGTCCGCTTACTGATATGCAACTTGACTACGCGGCCAACGACGTTGTTTATCTTCTGGAACTTCGTGACAAATTAACCGAACGCCTCCAACAGCAACAACGTTGGGAGTGGTTTCAGCAAAGCATGGTATTTTTGGAAAATAAAAGCTATGCCCCAAAAACGCGTAGTACCTTTTTGAGCTCCAAAGAGCAACGCGATTTTAGCCCGTTTGACCAGCACATTTTAAATGAGTTATATCGCTTTCGCGATGAGCAAGCACGTAAGTTTGGAAAACCTACCTATCAGGTTATCACCGACGCTCAAATCCACGAAATCCTTACTACTCCCTCAACACTCGCCAATTGGTTGAACCTGAAGGGCATCAATCCGCGAATGCAGACTTCCTGGGTCGTGGGGCAACTCCAAAAAATCATTCAACAGGCCAAAGCCGAAGGAACGAAACGCCAACTTTTGCACGAACGGGTCAAACCTACCCCTCAAGAATTTGCTGAAATGCAGGAGCGTGCCACTCGTAGCACCACCCTGCGTGAAGGCACCTTTCTGCCAATGAAGCGTTGGATTGAAGAAAAATACGGCTCCCTTTTTGTTCCCTACATTCTGAGCAATGAAGTAATTAGTACGCTTATTGGGGGGGAATTAAAACTGACCGACATTGGCCCACCGTTTCAGCAAGCTATTATTCGCGAAGCGGCGGCGGCACTGTCTATTGATATCTCAGCTTTCTATTGATAGACCGTCTCCCCTAACTACATTTAATATGTATAAGCGATACTTATTTTGGATTATTGGGGGACTGGCCGCTGTTATTGTTAGTTATTTTGTTTTGTTTCCACAGGTCTGGTATTGCCAATGGGTTGCTTATTCCGACTTCAAAGCGCTCCATTCCCGTTTTTATATCAGTCCAAAATCCTCTCCCAAACACCACCGCTACGCCCAAAAAGTAGTGACTGAGGCCGAAAAACGAATTCAAGACTTTTGGGGCAGCCGCCAAGGAAAGCCCACGATTATTGTTTGTTACGACCCGCACGAATATGCAAACTATTGCCACAGTGACGAAGGGGCTGGTTGTAGCATCGGAACCCCGTGGGGAGCGTCGTACGTAGTGCTCAATTTGGACGGTATCAATACAGATGTCATCGCCCACGAGATGTGCCACGACGAGTTGTTTACGCGACTCGGCTGGTGGAAAACTACTCAGCAGATTCCGCAGTGGTTCAACGAAGGGCTTGCCTTGATGGTCGACTATCGTTTTGTAAACAACAAGCCTCCCCCCCAACGCTACTTAGATTACAAAGACGAATGTGATTATATCTCAAGCGGTGGCCAAGTAACACTCTCGCTTACTGAAATTAGCTCCATGCGAGGATTTTTTACGGGGTCCGAACGCCGTGTTATGTTGGCCTACATGACTTCGGGAATGGAAGTATCTCGTTGGCTCGCCGCCGCAGGACAACCCGCCATCCCCACCCTCGTCAAGCACGTTCGTCAAGGGCATGACTTTCAAGACGTTTACCAGCAGTTAGAAGCTAAAAAACAGCCCTAACCCGTTTTATGAGTTCATTTTCAACTTCAAAAACTCAGCTGTATAGTTATTTTCTAGCGCCAACATGCTCTCGGGCGTACCTGCAAACGTAATATAACCGCCCTTATCTCCCCCTTCGGGTCCCAAATCAATAATCCAATCGGCCGATTTTATCACTTCGATATTGTGCTCAATAACAATCACCGTATCCCCCTGATTCACGAGTGCATTGATAGATTTTAACAATTTTTGAATATCGTGAAAATGGAGCCCCGTGGTCGGTTCATCAAAAATAAAGAGCGATTTACCCTGATTGGGGTTCGATTTACTCAAAAAAAACGCCAGTTTGACCCGTTGAGCTTCACCCCCTGACAAGGTATTAGAAGATTGTCCCAGCTTGATATAGCCCAGCCCCACGTCTTTCAACGGTTGAAGGCGTTCGGCCAATTTAGGTTCTTCTTGCTGGAAGAACTCGACGGCTTCATCGACCGTCATATTTAAAATATCCGAAATATCTGCCGAATTTCCATCTGGCCGTTGGTAGCGCACATCCAACACTTCTTGTTTAAACCGTTTTCCGCCGCAGCCTTCACACTTAAGGTAAATATCGGCCATAAATTGCATTTCAATTTTTACTTGGCCTTCGCCCTGGCAGGTTTCGCAGCGCCCGCCCTCGACGTTGAAGGAAAAATGAGAAGGTTTGTATCCTCTGGCTTTGGCCAAAGGCACATCGCTCATCATTTGGCGAATGTAGTCATAGGCTTTAATGTACGTAACGGGGTTGGAACGAGACGATTTCCCGATGGGATTTTGATCCACCATTTCTAGGTTGTCGATTCGCTCAACGCTCCCCGTCAGGTTGGCGTATTTGCCTGTATCTTCGTTGTATTCTCCTTTTACACGAGCCAAGGCGGGGAATAAAATCTTCCGAATCAGCGTCGATTTTCCCGAGCCCGACACCCCCGTTACCACCGTTAGCGTTCCCAACGGAAATTTCACCTCCACGTCTTTCAGGTTGTTTTCTTTTGCCCCTGTTAGCTCCAACCAATGCGTCGTTTTTCGACGGAAGGTAGGAACAGGTATTTGGGCGCGGCCTGTGAGGAAGTCGATAGTGTGGGACACAGGCGCTTGGTCGTTATTCTGTCCTCGTAATTCGTAATTATTAATTTCCTCCCAGCTCCCCTGCCAAACCATTTCTCCGCCCAAATTTCCTGCATCTGGACCGATGTCAATAATTTGGTCGGCGGCGCGCATGACTTCTTCTTCGTGCTCGACCACAATCACAGTATTTCCCATGTCGCGCAATGACTCCAGCACGCTTACCAACTTTCGAGTATCACGAGGGTGAAGACCAATACTTGGTTCGTCCAAAATGTACATTGAGCCTACCAAAGCACTACCCAGTGAGGTGGCCAACTTAATCCGCTGAAATTCTCCCCCTGAAAGCGAGTTGGTAAGGCGATTGAGGGTCAAATAACCCAGCCCTACGCGATCCATGTATTCCAAACGGTTTTCAATTTCAATCAAAATTCGTTTCGCCACGCTGTATTGAAAATCGGGCAGAGTAAGTTTTTTGAAAAATTGTAACACATCTGAAATGGGCATCAAAACCAAATCAATAATGGAAATACCATTTATTTTTACATAACTCGCATCCTGACGCAAACGCGACCCACGACATTCGGGGCAGTTGGTTCGGCCTCGGTACCGCGACAGCATCACACGGTATTGTACTTTGTGTGTCTGCGATTCTAAATGCTCAAAGAAGGCAGTTAGACCCTCAAAATAGCTATTTCCTGTCCAAAGTAACGCTTTTTGGTCTTCCGTTAAATCTTTGTAAGCACGGTGAATGGGAAAATCAAAACGAATACCATGACGAAGCAAAGGCGCTAGCCACTCACTCATTTTTTCGGAACGCCAAGGAGCAATTGCGCCCTCAAATACAGAAAGGTTTTTATCGGGAATAACCAGTTCTGGGTCTAAGCCCAGTACTTTTCCAAAGCCTTCGCAGCGTTTGCAAGCTCCATAGGGATTATTGAAGCTGAAAAGATTAACGCTAGGTTCTTCAAATTTTAACCCATCTAATTCGAATTTATCAGAAAACAAGCGTTTTTCTCTCCCCACAATCTTCGTCCAACAAACCCCTTCTCCTTCAAAAAAGGCCGTCTGTACCGAATCCGAAAGACGAAACAAGGTATCATCATCGTCGTGTTTAATCGCCGCTCGGTCTACCAAAATAAATAGCTCCGTTCCCTCCAAAGTTCCTTCAACGTTTCCTTCCTCCAATAGTTCTTCAATCGAACGCATTTCGTCATTTACTACGATTCGCGTGTAGCCTTTCGAAAGTAAAATAGTAAGCTCTTGTTCAATTGTACGATTTTCTTTGATGGCAAGCGGTGCCAAAACCATGGTTCGTGTACCTTCCTCGTACCCCATGAGGTAATTGACGACATCGGTAACGGTGTCTTTACGCACAATTTCACCCGAGACGGGCGAGTAAGTCACCCCAATTCGAGCAAAAAGCAACTTCAAGTAATCGTAGATTTCGGTCGTCGTCCCCACCGTTGAGCGTGGATTTCGGGTATTGACTTTTTGTTCGATAGCTACTGCAGGCGAGATTCCTTTGATGTAATCCACGTCTGGTTTTTCCATTCTTCCCAAAAACTGGCGGGCGTAACTGCTCAAACTTTCGACGTACATGCGCTGGCCTTCGGCAAAAAGCGTATCGAACGCCAACGATGATTTACCCGACCCCGATACGCCCGTTACTACAACGAGTTTATTTCGTGGAATGGCCAAATCCATATTTTTGAGATTATTTACTCGCGCTCCTTTGATAAGGATAAATTTTTTGGGGTCTAGTCCTTCAAAATCAGAAGAAGATACAATCGGATTACTTGTCGTTTGATTCATTGGGCTGGTTTACAAAACTCACAAAAGTAGGGAAAACGGCTCCGATATACTACAATCGCTGAGGTGAGTTTTGGGGTTACAACAAAAAATCGGAGCAACTTGTCTCTTGACAAACTGCTCCGACCGAAAGAATGTTTTATCAACTGTTAGTATTGTTCCAATAGGTACTTGATGACGTCTGTCGTTGTCACAATTCCTACAAGTTGACCATTTTCGACAACGGGTAAAGCGTGGTATTCTTCTGAGGCCAAAATTTCTGCTACATCCCGAATACTCAAGCTTGCCTCTACCGTACGTGGTTTTTGAGTCATCACTTGTGAAATACTCAACATTTCCAAAATGGCTTCGTCGGCACCTTCTTGATTTTCAAACAGTGAACTGAAGGTCAAACGATTGATGTCTGTACTACTGATGATTCCTACCACATCGTGACCTTCTAATACTGGAACGTGTCGAATGTGGTTCTTTTTTACTAGGTCAATAACATCATGCAAATCGTCGGAAACTTGAACAGTGGCTACATTTTTGGTCATGATGTGCGAAATTGGTTCTCTTCTTTTCATTGGGAGGATTGGTTTATTGTGATGAGCAATAGTACCCTCTTTTTGACAGAGCTTTTATGACCAATGATGCCCTTTTATACTGCTTTTAATCATGTTTCCGAAAAATTGCTTATGGTAATGGTAATATCACACGGTCAATGACGTGAACAACACCGTTGGTCGCAATAATATCAGCAGAAGTGACAGTGGCGTTATTAGTACCGTTACCAACGCCACGTACTTGTACTGTCGAACCCAATGTCACTGTGAGTGGGGCTTGCCCTGCTGACACAACTGTACCTGCTACAAGATTGGTAGAAAATACTCGGCCAGCCACAACGTGCGCAAGCAATACGTTAGTCAAAGCGGTCAAAGTAGCACCACTTGCGGCATTAATCGCGTTGACGCTGTTAAAAGGAGTCGCCTGAAATGCTGCGTTAGTTGGAGCAAACACCGTGTAAGGTGAGCTACCTGTCAAAACCGAAGTAACCGTTGCACCCACTGTTGGGTTTGCTTGAATTACTTTGTTAAGCGCTGCCACCAAAAACGTAAAGTTGGTATTTCCTTGAGCTACTTGAAGCAAATTGCCCACAGGAGGCAACAGCACACGGTTGATGACATGAATAACCCCGTTGTCGGCAGCGACGTCGGCAGCGACCACTTTAGCCCCGTTGATAGATACCCCAGCAGTACCTTTAGTAATGTAAGCTTTTGTTCCACCCAACGTAGTCACTTCCGTATTACTCGCCGTTGGGAGGTCTGTCGAAAGGTTTTTTGTTGCCAATACGTGGTACTGTAACACCGCTTTGAGCGTATTTACATCTAAGCTGTTGACCGTAGCAAGGTCAAGGCCTGATGCTGTGAAAGCCGCATCGTTTGGTGCAAAAACCGTAAGCGTGCCTGCCCTCAGGGCATCTGCCAAGCCAGCCCGACTCACTGCCGCCCGTAAGATGGTAAAGTCATTGTTTTGAAGCACTACGTCAGTAATGGTGTTGGGAGCTGGTTCATCCTTCTCACAGCTCATTAAAAATAAACTGCTGACCAAAACTGTCAATGCCAATGAAGCTGTTTTGAGTGTTTTCCAATGGATGTTCATGATACTAAGTAAGTTTGTTGATTTAAATGGGTAGATAATTAATTACACTACTCATATAACCTTCTATCTATGTGGTTTTGTTTAATTTTTTTGCAAAAAAATTAAACAAAACCACATAGATACATAAAAAAGGGAGGGTCTGATTGTTTCAGCCTCCCCCCTTTTTTATGCTTAAATAGTAACTTAGCTATGCCTCTACCTGTGCATACTCTTCTACGGGAATACACGAGCAGACCAAGTTACGGTCGCCGTAAGCTGAATCAATACGACTTACACTTGGCCAAAACTTGTTGAAACGCAAGTGAGGCAATGGGAAGACCGCCTTCTCACGACTGTACGGACGATCCCAACTTTCAGTCAATACAATACGAGCCGTGTGTGGTGCATTTTTCAATACGTTATTTACTTTATCGGCCACGCCTTCTTCTACTTCACGAATTTCGGCACGAATACTCAAAAGGGCATCGCAAAAACGATCTAATTCCGCTTTTGATTCTGATTCGGTAGGCTCAATCATCAACGTACCTGCCACAGGGAATGATAAGGTTGGTGAATGGAAACCGTAATCCATCAAGCGTTTGGCAAGGTCTTCGGCTTCGATACCTACGGCTTTGAAAGGACGGCAATCAACAATCATTTCGTGCGCACAACGTCCGTTACTTCCAGTATATAAAATCTCAAATTGCCCTTCACCCGACAAGCGTTGCTTGATATAATTGGCATTTATGATGGCCATTTTGGTCGCATTTGTCAACCCTTCGCCTCCCATCATGGCGATGTAAGCGTGCGAGATAGTCAGAATGCTTGCCGAGCCATAAGGCGCCGCAGAAACGGCCCCAGCTCCCTTGCCCCCATTGGGGGTTAGGGGGCTGTTAACGTGCCCTGGTAAGTGCGGAACTAAATGCGCTGCTACGCCAATGGGCCCCATACCTGGGCCACCACCACCGTGAGGAATACAGAATGTTTTGTGTAAATTGAGGTGACAAACATCGGCACCGATAGTTGCAGGGCTAGTAAGTCCTACTTGAGCGTTCATGTTTGCACCGTCCATATACACTTGTCCACCGTGACTGTGGATAAGTGCACAAATATCAATAATACTTTCTTCAAACACCCCGTGCGTTGACGGATACGTCACCATCAAACACGAGAGTTCGTTGCTATATTGTTCTGCTTTCGCTTTCAAATCTTCGACGTCGATGTTTCCGCGCTCATCACACTTCGTTACAACTACCTTCATCCCTGCCATTACTGCCGAAGCTGGGTTCGTACCATGCGCCGACGACGGAATCAGTGCCACGTTGCGGTGACTTTCTCCTCGCGCTTCGTGATAAGCACGAATGGTCAATAGACCTGCGTATTCACCTTGCGCTCCTGAGTTTGGCTGAAGCGACATAGCCGCAAAACCTGTGATTTCACAAAGCCAGTCATTTAAATGCTTGAACAACAACTGATACCCTTCGGTCTGGAAGATAGGCGCAAACGGGTGCATTTTGCCAAATTCTGGCCACGTCACTGGAATCATTTCGGCCGTTGCGTTGAGCTTCATTGTACAGCTTCCCAACGAAATCATCGAATGAACCAACGACAAATCTTTGTTTTCCAACGACTTCAAATAGCGAAGCATATCATGTTCCGTGTGGTAGTTATTGAAAACAGGATGCGTCAAATACACCGATTCGCGGGCCAAGTTCGCAGGTAGCGATACTTCTACTTCGTCAGGGATGCTCATTTCGATGCCTTCTCCCGACGCCGTTGCAAACAAGTCCAACAATTCAATCAGGTTGGCAAATGTCTTCGATTCGTCAAACGAAACCCCTACCGAACCGTTGGCGTTGTAGCGCAAATTAATACCGCGCTTGAGTGCCTCTTCCTCTAAATTTTTGGCATCACGCACATTGACCGTTACTGTGTCAAAATAGTTTTGAGTCGCTACTTCATACCCCATTTCCGAAATGGCATCTACAAACGCCTTCGTTAATCCTTGAATCTTTGAAGCAATGCTTTTTAAGCCTTCAGGGCCATGGTAAACTGCATACGCAGCAGCCATCACAGAAAGTAATACCTGCGCTGTACAAATATTAGAAGTGGCTTTTTCGCGACGAATGTGCTGCTCACGCGTTTGGAGGGCCATGCGCAACGCACGGTTTCCTTCGGTATCTACCGACACCCCAATGATACGCCCTGGAATCTGACGCTTGTAGGCATCTTTGGTGGCAAAAAACGCAGCGTGTGGCCCACCGTATCCCATCGGAACGCCAAAACGTTGTGCCGAACCTACTACTACGTCTGCTCCCATTTCACCAGGAGCTTTCAACAGCGTAAGGCTCAACAAATCAGCCGCAACTGCCACAAATACGTTCAGTTCGTGGGCAGCGGCAATAAAATCAGTATAGTCAATGACCTCTCCGTCGGTGGCTGGGTATTGTACCAACACCCCAAATATGGCGGGGTCGGTCAAGTCTACTTTAGAGTGGTCACCCACTACGACGTTGATATCCAACGGAGTAGCACGTGTATAAATCAAATCAATGGTTTGTGGATGGCAGCGCTCCGATACAAAAAACGTCTCTGCTTTCTTTTTAGCTCCTGTACGCAAGCTATGAAGCATTGTCATTGCTTCTGCAGCTGCCGTGGCTTCGTCCAAAAGCGAGGCGTTGGCAATCTCCATTCCTGTCAAATCAATCACCGCTGTTTGGAAATTGAGTAACATCTCCAAACGTCCCTGCGCAATCTCTGCTTGATACGGCGTGTAAGCCGTGTACCATGCAGGGTTTTCCAAAATGTTACGCAAAATCACGTTGGGAACAATCGTATCGTAGTAACCCGTACCGATGTATGACTGGTAAATGCGATTGAGACGGGCGACTTTTTTCAAGTCGTTGAGGTACTCAAACTCCGATTTGGGAGCCGGTAGCTCTAACGGCCTTGCTAAACGAATAGCGGCAGGAACGGTTTGCTCAATTAACTCATCGACAGTACTTACTCCGATGGTCTTTAGCATTTCTTGTAACTCTTCGGGACGTTGGCCGTGGTGACGGCGCTCAAAGGATTCTTGTTGGTGAAGACTGATTTTCATCCGATTTATCAGAGCGGTCTATTGTGTGTAAGATTTCGCAAAATTAGTCAAAAAAAAGGGTCTTTGCTGCGCCCTTTTCTTGGAAAAACAAAAACCGAAGGGTAAAGTTTTCGTTTTTAGACTTATTACATAAAAATCAAAATCCTCTTCCGCAACGTTTCCTATCCCCTTCGATGAAGAATATTTTTCACATTGCTATTATTATTTTACTTTTATACTGCCAAGTGGTCTTTTCTCAAAATGTTACTTTGAAAATCGACCTTAACAAAGAAATTGGCCTCATGCACCCTGCGTGGGCGTGGTTTGGGTATGACGAGCCAAATTATACCTACATGAAAGACGGCAAAAAGCTGTTGTCTGAGCTTTCTGCGCTTAGCCCCGTATCTGTTTATGTTCGCGCTCATAATTTGCTAACCACAGGCGACGGCACTCCCGCGCTCAAATGGGGCTCGACCAACGCTTACACCGAAGACGCCCAAGGAAATCCTGTCTATGACTGGACGATTGTGGATAAAATCTTTGATACGTACATCGAACGGGGGATGAAACCGATGGCTCAAATTGGATTCATGCCCGAAGCACTTTCGACCAAACCTCACCCCTATCGCCACCAATGGGCACCTGGTCAGCACTACACTTCGATTTTTACGGGTTGGACGCACCCTCCCAAAGATTACTCCAAATGGGCCGAATTGGTCCATCAGTGGGTAAAACATTCGGTAGAACGTTACGGCAAAAAAGAAGTCGAAAGCTGGTACTGGGAGCTATGGAACGAACCCGACAGCCCTTATTGGGGCGGCACGGTACAGGAATATTGCAAATTATACGATTACTCGGTCGATGCCGTTCGGCGCGCATTACCAACGGCCAAAATCGGCGGCCCTCACGTCACAGGCCCTGCGGGAAGCCGTGGTGGTGATTTTCTGAAAAAATTCTTAAAACACTGTGTTTCTGATACCAATTACGTAACAGGTAAAATCGGCACTCCCCTCGATTTTATTGCCTTTCATGCCAAAGGCGCGCCTAAACTCATCAACGGGCACGTTCAGATGAACATGGGAACGCAGCTTCGTGACATTTCAACGGGTTTTCAGATAGTTGCTTCTTTTCCCGAATTAAAACACTTGCCCATCGTCATCGGTGAGTCTGACCCAGAAGGCTGCGCGGCCTGTGGTATGAAAACCGACCCACAAAACGCCTACCGCAACGGCACCATGTACTCAAGCTACACCGCCGCATCTTTTGCCCGAAAATACGCCTTGGCCGACCTCCACCAAGTCAATTTTAAAGGGGCCGTGTCGTGGTCATTTGAGTTTGAAGATCAACCTTGGTTTTATGGATTCCGCGATTTGGCCACCAACGGCGTGGACAAACCCGTGCTGAACGTATTTCGGATGTTTGGCAAAATGAGCGGCCAACGCGTAGAAGTCAAAGGAAACTTGATGTATCCCACCTTAACGGTTCGGGATTCGAGCGTACGAAAAACGACCCCCGACGTGGGTGGATTGGCCGCCAAAGATCAACGAAAAGCCACCGTACTTTTTTGGAACTACCACGACGACGACGTTTCTTCCGCTGCTTCTCCAGTACAGTTAACGTTTGACCACCTTCCTGCCAAAAAGGTCAAAATTACCCACTACCGCATCGACAGCCAACATAGCAACAGCTACGAAGTATGGAAAAAAATGGGTTCCCCTACTAATCCAACTCCCGAGCAAATCAAGGAACTGGAGAAAGCGGGGCAGTTGGCACAGCTAGGCGCAGCTCAAACCCAAACCGTTCAAAATAATCAGCTGATTATTACTACTTCCTTGGAGCGCCAGGGAGTGGGGTTGGTGGTGGTGGAGTGGTGAATTGAACCTACTTATTCTTCTCAAAATTCCTCAAAAACTCCTCGCGGTCGGTGATTTTAAAATCGGCTTGCCATTCGTATTCTAAGCCTCGGTGAAGACCATGTTGGGCACCGAAATAATACATGTTTTTCATGGCGGCAATGGTTTGCGCCGAATTACCTTTTATTTTTTCAACTACTTGGTTTACTGTCGGTTCTAACTCTGCCAAGGGCACCGACTTGTTTACCAACCCTATCCGCTCTGCCTCTTTGCCCGACACGGGTTGGGCCGTAAACGAAAGTTCCATCGCCTTCATCAAACCTACTTTTTGTTGCAGGCGCTGAGTCATTCCCCATTTGGGGGCAATCCCCCACTTAGTATGCGTGTCCCCGATTTGGGCTTCGTCGGCAGCATACACTAAGTCAAACGCAAGCATCAATTCGGTAGCTCCTGTGTAACAATGACCGTTGACTTTGGCAATTGTTACTTGAGGCATCGCTTGTAGCGTCAGAATAAAAGCCGCACCCATTTCCATTACTTCAAAGTTAGAAAAGTGCCCCCCTTCGATGCTTTCATTCAACGCTTTTAGGTCAACCCCTGCCGACCATGCCCGACCAGCCCCCGTAACGACAAACACCTTAATAGATTCATCCAACGAAACTTTTCGTGCTACATCTGCCAATTCAGCGATGAGATTGGGGCTGAGGGCGTTCAACACCGACGGGCGATTGAGCGTTACTTTGGCTACTCCTGCTTCTTGCGAAAAGAGGATATCTTGGTACATAGTCATGTTTTTTCGATTAATCTTTCTTAAATATCTGCATTTCTAATCGTAAAACGCTCATTTGATGGCACATTTTTAGCTAGATTATTTATGGAGTAAAACAATTTCGTCGCTTAAAATCGTTTCTAAAATTGGAGAATCAGCCCTCCGAGACGTTTTAATTGTAACTTTACGGCCGCACTTACTAACAAACCCATGGGGTTTACCAAGGAATATCATTGATAAACCCCATAGGTCTCATACAAAAGAGCGTAGAACTGAAAATTGATTTCTTTAATGTATAAGGGAAAAAAAGTAATCATCGTTATGCCCGCTTATAAAGCGTCGCTCACGTTAGAAAAAACCTACCGAGAAATTCCGTTTGATTTGGTAGATGATATTATTTTGGTCGATGATGCTAGTCCAGACAACACCGTTGAAGTGGCTGAGCGACTAGGCATCAAACACGTCATTCGCCACGATAAAAACAAAGGGTATGGTGGCAACCAAAAAACATGCTACACCAAAGCCCTTGAGCTAGGCGGCGATATTATCATCATGCTTCACCCTGATTATCAATACACTCCACTGTTGTTAACGGCCATGATTTCCATCATTGGCAATGGGCTATATCAGGTCGTGTTTGGGTCACGTATCTTAGGAAAAGGCGCTCTCAAAGGCGGAATGCCTATATACAAATACATCGCCAACCGCATTTTGACTTTGACTCAAAATATTTTGATGAACCAAAAACTCTCCGAATACCATACGGGCTACCGCGCGTTTTCGGGGGAAGTTTTACGGAGCGTTCCTTTTCAAAAATGCAACGATGATTTTGTATTTGACAACGAAATGATTGCCCAAATTTTCTGGAAAGGCTACGAAATTGGTGAAGTAACTTGCCCTACCAAATATTTTGAAGAAGCATCGTCTATCAATTTCCAACGAAGCATGAAATACGGCTTTGGTGTTTTAGGGGTATCAAGCCGCTACTTTTTGGCAAAAATCGGGCTCTGGAAATGGGATTTGCTAGATTAAGCGAGAACGAATGACGAAGAACGAATTTTGGATGATGAATTAGGAGTACCTCTGGTTGTTCACAACCAGAAAAATTTGTGACTGCGTTTTTTCCTGAAAAGCAAAAAAGGGCAGCTTGGGGCTGTCCTTTTTTGCTTACTGTCGACTGTAAAATATAGACTACCAATTGTTTTAAGCGTCTTTCCAACCAATCGCGCATCCGACGGCTTTGGTTTGGGTCACTACGACGGGCTTACCCGCCAAAATGTTGTTGACTGCATCTTCCACGTAGCGTTTGGTAACGCTTGTGGGGTCTTGGTAATTATCATCTATGGTTCCAATGTATTGTACCGTGAATTTAGCATTTTCATTTCGTAAAACAAAAACATGCGGCGTACGCGTTGCGCCAAAAGCTTTTGCCACGGCTTGCGTTGCATCTTGTAAATAAGGAAAAGTGTATCCTTTTTCGCTCGCTCGTTTCTTCATATTGTCCATCGACTCGTCTTCGTAATCGGAGGCATCGTTGGAGTTAATCGCCACGACGGGAAAATTGAGTGCCCCATATTTTTTATCCAATGCAATGAGGCGCTCTTCGTAGGCTTTGGCAAAAGGGCAGTGATTGCAAGTAAACACTACTATCACGCCTTTTTTGTCTTTGTAATCCGACAAACTTACGATTCCTCCTTTGGCATTTTGAAGCTTAAACTCAGCGACAGTTCCGCCAATCGGATACCCCACCGAAGAAGCCTGCGCGCGTTGCTGTTGGAACAACAAGGTCGTTGCGAGACTCACTGTCAACGCTACGAATAATGTCGCCCAAAACTTATTTTTCATGGTTGTTGGTATGTTTGCCATTTTGACGAAATCAAGTTAAAAAGTCAGAGAAAATCAGAGAGTTCCTTTTCCAAACGGAGGGCGTCAAGTTTTTGTTCAAAAAACACTTTTTTCCCCTTTGCATTATTGAAAATCAGGGTGGCAGGAATAGCACCTGACCATTCTTTGTTCACCTTCTCAATCCAGCTATTGGCATCGGATTCATTGAGCAACCATACCTGTGAGGTTAGCTTTCGTTCGGTCACAAAAGGAATCACTCTCGTTGTCAATTCCCTAGTAAAATCCATACTAACTAAAATTACTTTGAGCTTCTGATTCAGGTATTTCTGCTGGGTTTGTTCAAAATACGGCAATTCTGTCACACAAGGCTTGCACCAAGTCGCCCAGAAGTTTAGCACGTAGGTAGTATCACTTTTCTGAGCAAATAGGCTATCCATCGTCGCCCATTTTACGACCGATACCTGCTGCGCCTGCCCACTCATTTGCACCATAACCAGCAACCCGCTCATTATCAAGCTTTTTGTATTCATTATTACAAAATTAAAATTCTACCGATGAATACATCGGGTTGTGAGCAAACTGCTTCACGATGCCAAAGTAAGTACGCGATTTTTTTTCACATTTACCAACAGACTTTTTTAGTGCGCTTCTAACCAGTTGTTTCCTTTACCAATCCCTGTTTCCATTTTTACGGGCAACGGAATGGCATTCACCATCAATTCATTTACGTGGTGGTTCAACAAGTCGATTTCATCACGGTGCGCGTCAAACACCAATTCGTCATGTACCTGCAAAAGCATCCGCGATTGTAACTTTTCTCGTTTCAGAAAGTCGTGTATATTAATCATTGCTACTTTAATCATATCCGCCGCTGAGCCTTGAATCGGGGCGTTGATGGCGTTTCGTTCGGCAAAACCACGTGTCGTTTGGTTTTGAGAATCAATATCGGCCAAATAACGCCGACGTCCTAAAATTGTTTCAACGTACTTTTGTTCACGCGCTTTGTTAATCACCATATCCATGTAGCTTTTTACGGCAGGAAATTCTTGGAAATAGGCTTTGATGATTTCACTTGCTTCTCCCCGCGCAATCCCCAAGCGTTGGGCTAAACCAAAGGCCGAAATACCATAAATGATACCAAAATTGACCATTTTGGCTTTTCTACGCATATCCGACGTTACTTCTTCGAGGGCTACTTTAAATACTTTACTGGCCGTACTGGCGTGAATATCAATGCCTTTATTGAAGGCTTCGAGCATGGTAGCATCTTGACTAAAAGCAGCCATGATACGAAGTTCGATTTGTGAATAGTCGGCGGACAAAATCACGTAATCTTCGTTTCTAGGAATAAACGCTTTCCGAATCTCGCGTCCACGAGGCGTACGAATCGGAATATTTTGAAGATTAGGATTGGTACTGCTCAAACGCCCCGTCGCGGCCACCGCCTGATTGAAAGACGTATGAATTCGGCCCGTCGAAGGGTTAATAAGCTGCGGCAACGCATCCACGTAAGTCGATTTTAGTTTCTGCAACTCGCGGTAATCCAAAATCTTACGCGCAATTTCGTGTTCCGATTCCAAATCCGACAAAATATCTTCGCCCGTAGCGTATTGTCCAGTTGCTGTCTTCTTGGGGTTTTTAATCAATTTCATTTTTTCAAACAGAACGACCCCCAGTTGTTTCGGTGAACCGATGTTAAACTCCTCTCCTGCCAATCCAAAAATCTCTTGCTCCACTTGCTTCATATCAATTTCCAGCACGCCCGACATTTCGGATAAAACGTTAGTATCGACTTTTATTCCCTCACGTTCCATGGCTGCCAAAACGGGCACCAACGGCATTTCTACACCCTTGAAGAGTTTCTCGGCTTGGTTTTCGACCAAAAGTGGTTGCAGTTTATGCTTAAGTTGGAGGGTAATATCGGCGTCTTCGGCAGCATATTCTACCAATTTTTCAATGGCAGCATCTCGCATAGTCAATTGTTTAGGCCCTTTTTTACCAATAAGTACCTCAATCGCCACGGGTTCGTAGTTGAGATAGGCATTGGCCAACGCATCCATGTTATGGCGTTTGTCGGGTTCAATAAGGTAGTGCGCCAACATGGTATCGTACAACGGCCCACGCACCTCTACTCCGTAATTTTGCAGAACCAACATGTCGTATTTGAGATTCTGTGCTATCTTTTCAATCTTTTCGTTTTCAAGCACTTCCCGAAAATCCTCCACAATAGTTTGCGCTTCGGTACGGTCGGCGGGCACAGGCACATAAAACGCCTCACCATCGCGGTAAGCAAACGCCAATCCTACCAATTCGGCATCAATGGCATCCACCGACGTGGTTTCGGTATCAAAACAAAATGATTCTTGTAAGCTCAAGTAATACGCCAGCGATTGGCGAAGCTCAGGAGTATTCACCAAATGATAACGGTGTGCCGTAGTAGCAACCGTACGGCGCTCGTTGTTCGTTGCTAATTCGGTGCTTACCGAAGTCACTTCGCTTGGCTTACTCACCGAAAGTGCTGCCGTTGGCGCTTCGCCAAACAGGTTCAATTGACCCGTTTTATTGGCGGTAGGAATAGCTACGGGGGCTTCCGTTTCGCCCAAAAGGCGTTTTTTAAGGGTTTTAAACTCTAGCTCATCCAACAACGACGACAATAGCTCGCGGTTAGGCTCGCACATGCGCAAATCTTCCTCTTCAAAGGCAATCGGCACGTTAATGTCAATCGTTGCCAATTGTTTTGACAACACCGCTAAGTCTTTTCCTTCAATAACTTTCTCCTTGAGTTTACCCGTTAATTTATCGGTATTAGCCACTAAATTTTCAACTGAACCAAACTCTGCTACTAATTTTTGGGCTGTTTTTTCCCCCACACCAGGAATCCCAGGAATGTTATCGGAAGCATCCCCTTGCAGTCCCAACATATCCACCACCTGACCAATATCGCTGATTCCCCAGCGCTCACATACTTCTTTTGGCCCCATAATCTCCACACCTTTTCCCGATATGGCTGGTTTATAAAGATATACGTGCTCTTCCACCAACTGCCCATAGTCTTTGTCGGGGGTCATCATAAAAACCTCGAATCCTTCGCGGGCAGCTTTTTTGGCAAGCGTCCCGACCACGTCGTCGGCTTCATAACCTTCCATTTCTAAAATGGGAATACACATTGCCTTCAGTAGCTGTTTTACGTACGGAACCGCCGTTGTAATGTCTTCGGGTTGTTCTTGGCGCTGTGCTTTGTACGCTTCAAACTGCACATGCCGAAAAGTAGGCTTTGGTGTATCAAAAGCCACCCCAAGGTGGGTAGGTTTTTCATCTTTTAATACTTCTAAGAGAGTATTGGCAAAACCAAAAATAGCACTGGTATTTAGTCCACTAGAAGAAATTCGAGGATTTTTAACAAACGCAAAATGGGCACGGTAAATCAGAGCAAACGCATCTAAAAGAAATAATTTTTTTTCGGGTTTCATGGGGTATTTGAATATATATTAGTCACAAATAACGCAAAGTTTGGAGAGATTTTTGAAGTTTGTAAACTACCTTTTGCCTTTGTTCGTTACTTTAGGTGTTTTTTAAGATAAAATAAGCAAATGGAAAATCCGATACAAAACGAACGTTGGGCAGTTCGTTTACCCATTTTATTGAGTGTTACCCTTGCCGCTGGTATGTTATTAGGTGCTACGTTTTTTGGTGGAAGCAAGGGAATTGCTGACGTAGCACGCGGTCATACCAAATTCAAAGAAGTATTACAGCTCATTGATAATAACTACGTTGACACCGTCAACACCGACGAGCTTGTGGATTATTCCATTACCAAAATGCTCGAAAAGCTCGACCCTCACACCTACTATTTTAACCCCAAAGATGCCATAGCCGCACGCTCACAACTCGAAAGCGGTTTTGATGGCATCGGTATCGAATTCAACCTCTATAAAGATACCGTTTACGTAGTGACGCCTCTGGTCGGTGGACCTTCAGAAGCCGCTGGGATTCAGAGTGGGGATAAAATTTTAAAAGTAAATAACGACATTTTTACGGGTAAAAAAGTGGACAATGCCTTCATTTTTTCCAAACTCCGCGGGCCGCGTGGTAGCGAAGTCAAAATCGAAATTTTGCGCCGTGGCATCCCTAAACCATTATCGTTCTTACTTCGTCGCGACCGTATCCCAACCTATTCGATAGATGCGGCTTACATGATGGACAAAGAAGTAGGATACATCAAAGTGACTCGTTTTTCGGAATCTACCTATGATGAGTTTAAAAACGCGATGAGTTCGCTTAAAGCTCAAGGCATGAAAAAACTCATACTCGACCTCCGTGGCAACCCTGGCGGATACATGGATAGAGCCACCAACATGGTGGACGAATTGTTGGCGGGGGATAAGTTAATTGTTTATACCGATGGTAAAGACGACCGCTACGACCGCCAAACACGCGCCAAAAATGCAGGAATGTTTGAAAATGGTAGCGTGGTTGTGCTTATCGACGAAAGTAGTGCTTCGGCTTCTGAAATTGTGGCAGGGGCACTGCAAGATCACGACCGCGCCCTCATTGTGGGTCGTCGTTCATTTGGAAAAGGATTAGTCCAAATGCCTGTCAATCTTTCGGACGGCTCCGAACTACGCATCACCATTTCGCGCTATTATACCCCAAGTGGCCGTAGCATCCAAAAACCGTACAAAATGGGTGATTTGGATGACTACGAAAAAGACATCAAAAATCGTTTCGAACACGGCGAGTTGTTTGTTTCTGACAGCATCAAAAATAACCCTAAACTTCAGTACCGTACCGACGCAGGGCGGATTGTTTACGGCGGAGGTGGGATTACGCCCGACGTATTTGTACCGCGCGATACCAGCATGATGTCGCCGTATTTGTACGAGTTGTTTGCCAAGAATACCGTGCGGGATTATGCCCTTAATTACGTCAATCAAAACCGCAAACAGTTTGAAAAACAAACTTTTGCGGAGTTTTTAAAAAGCTATAATGTTACCGATGCCGATTTGAACGGCGTAGTTAAAAACGCTACCATCGATAATATCAAATTCAACGAAAAAGAGTTTAGCCGTTCTAAACCTTACATTCGTACGTACCTCAAGGCGCTTATTGCCCGTTATGCTTACCAAAAACGCGATAAAGGGGGCCTCAACAACGAATTTTACCAAGTCATGTCCAACACGGACGAAGGTATTCGCAAAGCGGTAACCCTTTTTGACGAAGCCGAAAAATTGGCCAAAGGAAACGTAAGCTTAAAAGACGCGAAGAAATAATGACGCCCAAATCAGTCGCAAGCTCACAAACAACCATTACGGAGTTGATGATTCCGTCGTACGCCAATTTTGGAGGTAAAATTCACGGGGGAATCCTGCTTTCGCTCATGGACAAGGTGGCCTACGCTTGTGCGTCCAAGCACGCAGGTACGTACGTAGTGACGGTGTCAGTGGACGGGGTCAATTTTCTCCAACCCATTGAGGTGGGCGAACTCGTTTCGTTGCACGCCTCGGTCAACTACGTCGGGCGTAGTTCGATGGTCATTGGCATTCGGGTCATTGCCGAAAACGTCCGTTCAGGTACCCAAAAACATACCAATACCTCATATTTTACGATGGTTGCCAAAGACGATAACGGCAAGCCTACAGTAGTTCCTCCGTTGTTGTTAGACTCCAAAGAAGACATTCGACGGTTTTTGGAAGCCATCAAACGCCGCGAATTAAAAAACCTCTACGCCGACGAGTTTGACAACGAAAAAACACGCTTAAGCATCGAAGAAAACCTACATTTGTTGGAAAAAGAACGTTGCGTTATCGCCCAAAGATAAACCGATATTGTGTATCTTTGCGCACTTAAAAATCAGAAAAAACTATGTTTGGAGATATGATGGGAATGCTTGGGAAAGTAAAAGAATTCCAAGCCAAAATGAAAGAAGCCCAAGAAAGTCTTGGCCAATTGGGCGAGTCGGCAGAAGCAGGTGCGGGCATGGTGAAAGTCACCGTAAACGGCCGCAAACAAGTCACTCAACTAACCATTGACCCCGATTTGATGAAACCCGAAGATGCCGAAGTCGTACAAGACCTCATCATTGCGGCGGTAAATCGGGCGATGGAAAATATCGAAGAAAAAATCAAAGCTCGAATCCAAGAGTCAACTGAAGGCGTTTTGCCAAACATCCCAGGCTTGGACTTTAGTAAATTCATGAAATAATACGCAATGGATAAAATCGCCATTGTCATTTTGAATTACAACGGGAGAAACTTTCTAGAAAAGTTTCTCCCGTCTGTTATTGCACATTCGGAATCTTATCCGATTTACGTAGCCGACAATGCCTCGAAAGACGATTCCTTGGCCTGGACGCGCGCGCGCTACCCCAGCGTTCGGTTGATAGAACTTCCGCAAAACCGAGGCTATGCGGGCGGCTATAATGCTGCTTTAGGCCAAATTGAGGCCGAATACTACGTTTTGCTTAATTCTGACGTGGAAGTCACTGCCAACTGGCTCGCTCCGATGGTGCAGTTTTTGGACACTCATCCCAACGTTGGCGCTTGCCAACCCAAGCTACTGGCTTACCACGATAAAACGCAGTTTGAATACGCGGGCGCTGCGGGTGGATTTATGGATTGGCTAGGTTTTCCTTACTGCCGTGGGCGAATATTTGACCATTGCGAGACCGACAAAGGCCAATACGATACCCCAATGCCCATTTTTTGGGCGTCGGGGGCTTGCTTATTTATTCGGGGGTATTTATTCCACGAACTAGGCGGCTTCGACGAGGACTTTTTTGCCCACATGGAAGAAATCGACCTTTGCTGGCGCTTGCACACAGGCGGTTACGAAATTTATTGCCTTCCTCAGTCGACGGTCTATCACGTAGGTGGCGGCACTTTACCGCCCTCCAACCCCTTCAAAACCTACCTCAATTACCGCAATAGCCTTGCGATGCTCTACAAAAACTTACCTTCTAAAAATCGCTTCGGCATTATTTTTTGGAGATTAGTAGTAGATGGAATCTCCGCCGTACGGTTTATACCAAAAGGAGAATGGGCAAATATTTGGGCTATCATTCGGGCTCATTTTGCGTTTTATAAGTGGATTGTAGGCAATTTATCTCAGAAACGAGAAAAAATTATTGTAGAAATTGGGCAGCCCAAAGAAGCTCATTTTCTGCCTATTGCGCCCAAGAGTGTGATTTGGGGCTATTTTGTCAAAGGTCATAAAACGTTCGACTCATTTTCAAGACTTTAATCAAAAAAATTACTTGTTTTGTATTCTGTCAAAAAGCCGATAAATTCCTTTAATTTTGCGGCTTATAAACATTAGTCACTCTGCGAAAGCAAACAATATGGCATTATTTGATTTTTTAACGAGCGAGATTGCAATTGACTTAGGAACGGCCAATACTCTCATTATTCACAAGGGTAAAATTGTGGTAGACGAGCCCTCTATCATTGCTTTGGACAAAAACAACGGGAAGGTACTGGCAATTGGTCACAAAGCGATGCAAATGCACGAAAAAACCAACGAAAATATAAGAACCATCCGCCCGTTAAAAGACGGTGTCATTGCCGACTTTACCGCAGCGGAATTGATGATTAGAGGGATGATTAAGATGATTGCTCCAAACAATCGCTTTTTTACGCCTTCGCATCGAATGGTTATTTGTATTCCTTCGGGTATCACCGAAGTCGAAAAACGAGCCGTAAAAGACTCCGCCGAGCACGCAGGTGCCAAAGAGGTATATATGGTCCATGAACCTATTGCAGCTTCTATTGGTATCGGTATCGACATCACACAACCCAACGGTACCATGATTGTCGATATTGGTGGCGGAACGACCGAAATCGCCGTGATTGCCCTTTCGGGTATCGTGTGTGAGCAATCAATTCGTATTGCTGGCGACGTGTTCACCAAAGACATCGTGGATTACATGCGCCGCGAGCACAACCTTCTCATCGGAGAGCGTTCGGCAGAGCAAATCAAAATCGAAGTAGGTTCAGCCTTACCAGAATTAGACAGCCCTCCAGCTGACTTCGAGATTCGTGGACGTGACCTTATGACGGGTATTCCAAAAGAAATCAAAGTAACCTACAGCGAAATTGCTTATGCCCTCGATAAGTCGATTTCTAAAATCGAAGAAGCAGTAATGAAAGCCCTCGAAATTTCGCCCCCAGAACTTTCTGCCGATATTTATACCAACGGTATTCACCTCACAGGTGGTGGAGCATTATTGCACGGTTTGGACAAACGCCTTACGGCCAAAACCAAGCTCCCTATTCACGTCGCCGATGACCCCCTTAAAGCGGTTGTAAAAGGAACAGGCGAAATCCTAAAGAGTTTAGACTTGTATAAATCGGTATTGATTCAGTAATTATTCGGATGGTTTACAGTCCATAGTCAATGGTCGATAGTCCACAGTAGCTTACTATTGACTATGGACTACCAACTGTGGACTACCGACTGTGGACTAAAAAAATGCTCCAACTATTTGAGTTTATTGGGCGTAACCGCAATTTTATCCTCTTTGTTTTGTTAGAGGTATCTAGCTTTTTGTTGCTTGTCAATAACAACAACTATTGGAGTGTTGAGTACTTTAATACGGCCAATACAATCAGTGCTAAGAGCCTTGAATTATCTAATGCCGCGCGTGAGTACACCAACTTACGGGATGTAAATGCGGCCTTGGCAGAAGAAAACCGCCGTCTTAATGAGTTAATTACAAAACTTCAACAGCAAAAACCCGCCAATGCTCCAGTAGGTTATCAAGCAGATTCTGCCTTTGCCAATCGGTATAAATTTGTGACAATCGCCAAAGTAATTGAAAACAGCACGCACCGAACCGACAATTATTTGACTATCGATAAAGGTTATGCCGACGGTGTGAAAGAAGGAATGGGCGTTGTATCAGCTACGGGAGTGGTTGGTAAAGTGAAGATTTGCAACAAAAACTTCTCGGTCATTACTTCCATTTTACATTCACAATTTATGGTCTCGACCAAACTTCTCCGTAGTCGTGACCAAGGAACGGCCAAATGGGAAAATAATACTACACCTTCCATTATTCAACTGAAAGATATTTCTCGTTATACCACAATTATGAAGGGAGATACCGCCGTAACTTCCGACCAAAACGTCGTTTTTCCTCCAGGAATTGCCGTTGGTATTGTCAAGTCATTTCGTGTAGCACCTGATCAAGCATTTTTTGACATTGACCTCAAACTTTCTACCGATTTTTCGAAGATCTCATACGTGTACTTGGTAGAAAATAAATTATTAGAACAACAACAGTCGCTTCAAGAAAGTCTTACTCCCAAACGCAAATGAACCCAAACGAAATAGTTCGCAGTGTTGTCAAATGGCTCGTGTACGTGTTGCTTCACCTTTTTGTCGCACGTCACTTAGTGCTGTTTGACTATGCGTTCTGTTTTATTTACGTAGGAGCTATTTTGTTCTTACCGCTTGAAATCAACCTCACAGCCCTCTTAGCCATTAGTTTTTTTACGGGTGTTATTATTGATACTTTTGATAATACCCTTGGCTTACACGCCTCTGCCTCCGTAATGATTGCCTATCTTCGTCCTATCATTATTCGATTTCAACTTGGACAAAAACTTATAGAAGGGCGCTTACACCTGTCTATCAGAGAACTTGGCTTCCCCACGTTCATGTCGTATACCCTAATACTGATTTCAATTCACCACATTATACTGTTTTTGATAGAAGCGGGCAGCCTCAGCGTACTTCCGTACACCTTCTTAAAAATTGTGTGTAGCATTATCTTCACATCCGTAAGTATCATCTTAACACAGTTTTTTTCACGCTAGTCTTTTTTATTGTTTGACTGACATTTTGTCCCCATTTTTATTTCTTCAAAACCATTGGAATAGTTTTTGACGTATATTAGTACGAACTAATCTGGACAAAATCATTCACAAATAATCACAAAAAAATAACCTTTCATGGATTGTTTTTGTTGATTGAAGAAAGATGATTTGCGGAGAAGGGTGATGGTTTGTTAAAATTCGTAAATTTACGGCAGCCATGTCAGTCATTATGTCAGAAGAAATCGAAGAAATACCTTTAGCCGCCTCCGAAACGTCGTACAGCGACAACGAGCGCAACGACATCTTCAAGCGCGAGTTTATGCCTCACATAAACTCCATGTATAACTTTGCCTTTAGGCTAACCATGGACGAGGACGATGCTAACGACCTTGTTCAAGACACTTATTTAAAAGCTTTCCGTTTTATTTCTTCCTTCGAGCGGGGAACTAATGCTAAAGCGTGGTTGTTCAGAATCCTAAAAAACAGTTTCATTAACGACTACCGTAAGCGTAGTAAGGAACCTTCTAAAGTCGACTACCAAGAAGTAGAAACTACCTACAATTCAGAAGAAGCCGCTGAAGTTGACCATACAACCGACTTGCGCATCGAGACTGTTCAGGACATGATTGGCGACGAGGTGGCTACGGCTCTCAATTCGTTACCTGTCGATTTTCGTACAGTTATTATCCTTTGTGACATCGAAGGATTTACGTACGAAGAGATGGCTAAAATTCTGGACATTCCGATTGGTACAGTTCGTTCTCGTCTGCACCGTGCTCGGAATCTCCTCAAAGATAAGCTCAGAACGTACGCCGCTTCCATGGGCTACGATACTGACGAACACTAGCAATCATGTTTATCCTCATCTGGGTACATTTCCCTACGATGAAGCACACAAAAGCAAACACATAAAATGTTTGTGGATAAACATTTGTGCTGTTAATGAACGATTTGTTTGCTTTTATTGGTTTATCTTGAATAGTGGAGATTAGAAAATAAAAAGTCGTTTACAGTTCCAAATGAGGTAAAAATATCCCCTCAATGGCGTTTGTGAACTTTTTCTTTGAAGATTTCCTTTTGATAATAAATAACAAAAAAACAGAAAGATTCAAAGAATTTATTGAACCTTTACAATGGGACTGGATATGCAATCGTCACCTTCCGCCACAGAAAATGCGAAGTATCAAAAAGAGTACTGCGAGCACCATGAAGAGTGTCTGAAAAAAATTCAGGCGGTCTTAGATGGCGGAGCAACCGAAGACGAGAAGGAACACTTCCGAAATAATATGGATCACTGCTTGCATTGCATCAAAATGTATCATCTCGAAAAGTGTGTCAAAGAATCTCTTCAATCGAAAATTGATAAGCGCCTCTGCCCCGACAATCTTGTCGCTACAATCAAAGCCAAACTCAATATATAATACGCTTTGGAAGGAAAACTCATCATCTTCTCCGCTCCGTCTGGTTCTGGTAAAACAACCATCGTAAGACACCTTCTTTCTAAGTATAACAACTTAGGATTTTCTATCTCAGCTTGTACTCGCGACCGACGAGGGCGCAATGAAGTAGATGGAAAAGATTATTACTTCCTTACCCCCGATGATTTCAAAAAACGCATTGACAACAACGAGTTTGTTGAATGGGAAGAAGTATATCCTGGAGGCTACTACGGTACCTTAAAATCAGAAATCGAACGCTTATGGGCGAGTGGCAAACACGTTGTGTTTGACGTTGACGTCAAGGGCGGCTTAAAATTAAAAGAATATTTTAAAGAACGAGCCTTGGCTATCTTTGTAAAAGCTCCTAGCGAAGAAGCAATCAAAGAACGCCTGATGGCGCGCGGGACAGAGACCGAAGACAGCTTGTCTAAACGGCTCTTCAAAGTAAAGTTTGAAATGTCGTTTCAAAATAAATTTGACGTTATTTTGGTCAACGACGATTTGGAATCAGCGCTTATTAAAGCCGAAGAATTGGTCGAAAACTTCACAAAATAGCAGTTGCAAAAGGTTTTACTACTTACGCCGCCTTTCACTCAACTAAATACCCCCTACCCTGCCACGGCCTACATAAAGGGATTTCTGAATACGTTGGGCGTTGTTTCTCACCAAGCCGACTTGGGGATTGAAGTCATTTTGGAGCTATTTTCAGTCCATGGACTTACCCAAATCTTCGAAGCTCTCGAAAAAGCCGAGCATGACATAGAACTTACCGAAAACGCGTATCGTATCTATCATCTTCGCGATGAGTACATCGCAACTATCGAACCTATTATTTCATTTTTACAAAATAAAAACCCCACCCTCGCCCACAGCATTTGCGACCGCGCTTATTTGCCCGAAGCCTCTCGCTTCAAAGACGTAGAAGACCTTGATTGGGCGTTTGGAACCATGGGTACGCAAGACAAAGCACGTCACTTGGCTACCCTTTATTTAGAAGACTTAGGCGATTTTTTGCAAGAAGCTATTGACCCACATTTTGGGTTTAGCCGCTATGCCGAACGCTTAGGCCGTACTGCTACGCATTTTGACGAACTCTTGTCCGAACTTCAAAAGCCTGATACACTTATCACCGTTTTTCTGCATAAGTTATTGGAACAAAAAATAGACGCGTTCCAGCCTACCGTTGTTTGTTTGAGTGTTCCTTTTCCAGGCAATTTGTTTGGGGCACTAAAATGCGGTCAATACCTCAAAAAACACTATCCTAGCGTAAAAATCGTGATAGGAGGTGGCTTTTGTAACACCGAACTACGCTCCCTTTCTGACTCGCGCGTATTTGACTACCTCGATTTTGTATGCCTCGACGACGGAGAAGCCCCCTTGCGCATACTGCTCGAATACCTAGATGAAAAACGGCCTTTGTCTTCACTCAAGCGCACTTTTGCCCGAACTGATAACCAAGTCGTGTATTACAACGGTGCTTCTGAAAAAGACGTAGCGCAACGAGACACAGGAACGCCCGATTATTCCGACTTATTTTTGTTGGATTACCTATCGGTCATCGAAATCGTCAATCCAATGCACCGCCTTTGGAGCGACGGGCGCTGGAACAAACTGACCCTCGCCCACGGCTGCTACTGGGGTAAATGTTCTTTCTGTGACATTTCGCTGGATTATATCAAAAATTACGAGCCTCTCACGGCCGCGTTGATTTGCGACCGAATCGAAGAGATTATTGCCAAAACCCAGCAAAATGGCTTTCATTTTGTGGACGAGGCCGCACCGCCCGCTTTGCTTCGCGACGTAGCGATTGAAATCATCCGCCGCAAGCTAACCGTCGTTTGGTGGACCAATATTCGTTTTGAAAAAAACTTCACTCACGATTTATCTTTATTACTCAAAGCCTCGGGCTGCATTGCCATGTCAGGTGGACTAGAAGTGGCATCTGACCGCTTACTGGCGATGATGAAAAAAGGCGTAACTGTAGGACAAGTAGCACGCGTAGCCGATGGGTTTACCCAAGCGGGCATCATGGTTCACGCCTATTTGATGTACGGTTTCCCGACACAAACGGCCCAAGAAACCATCGATTCGCTCGAAATGGTGCGACAATTATTTGAAAACGGCGTTCTTCAATCAGGTTTTTGGCATCGGTTTGCTATGACCTCACACAGTCCCGTGGGTTTAGCTCCAGATACTTTCGACGTACAGCGCATTGGGCCTAGTTTCGGAGGTTTTGCCGACAATGATTTGTACCACGATGACCCCAAAGGTGCGAACCATGATTTGTACAGCGAGGGGCTTCGAAAATCACTGTTTAACTACATGCACGGGGTAGGTTTTGATATTCCATTATCAAAATGGTTTGATTCCAAAGTTCCAACCACAACCATTCCATCGAATTACATTCAGCGGCAAATGGCGCAAAAAGAAGATAACATTCGTAAAAATGCCTTTGTGGTTTGGCTTGGGAAGCTACCTAACGTGGAGTATTTTGAGGTAAAGCAAGGGAAAAAAGTAATTGAACTCGCAGAACTTCATTTTTACGATAAAAAACACGATTGGAGTATTCAACTTCCTGTCCAACAAGCGCATTTTTTGGAAAGATTGTTTCCCAAAATCGCGATTCATCTTTTTGAACAACCACTGGCTTACCAACAATTACAAACGGAGTTTGAAACGGCTCAATTAGGAGGATTTAGTGCATTTTCAAAAACACCTACTTGGAAAAAACTTCGTGAGAATGGACTGTTGATTTTATAAAGAAACGTCGGAGACATTAGGCTAAATGCAATCCTACCACAAGCCCCCACATCAATAAAAAGCTGATAATCAAAGATACATTTACCAGAACTCCCGCGATTTGAGAATCGTAGTTGAGTTCGTCAGCGAAAGGTAAAATCGTCATTCCGATTGGAAGAATTACGCAAACCAACAACACATTCCGAAACATCGAAGGCTCGGGGATAAGAAAATAAAGCAACACGACTACTAACAATCCACAGCCATATCGAATGCTCAACACCTTTACTACTGCCCATACTTGGCTCTTTTCGAGGGAAAAACTCATGTAAATTCCCATCAATAAAAGTACTAACGGCTTATTGGCTTTGGCCAATACATCCAAAAAATCGTAGGCAACGGTCGGAAGTTCGATGTCAAGAGCATTGATGGTAAGGCCAATAAACATGGCTTGCAGCGGCGGCAGTTGGAGTACTTTTCTCAGTACT
>JACCEC012890694.1_pt1 | contig 31595 bp, 18 predicted proteins | sample 7450121 | NCBI WGS metagenome assembly JACCEC01 (sample SAMN15323455, study PRJNA562643) | freshwater metagenome | isolation source: river surface water | place: USA:Blue River Watershed | collected 2017-08-18 | reverse complement strand
GCCGCCCGGCGCCTTCACCCCACCCGCCCCCGCTGGCCCCGTCCGCCCGCGCGCGTCGCACCGCGCCACGCGCATTTTCCGATTCCCCCCGGCACCGCGACCGGCAAAGTAACCGTCGGTTTACCCCGCCGCTCCGGCGACCACTCCCGCCCCGCTCCCCGTCATGACTCTCACCGCCCTCGATTGGGCCATCATCGCCGTCTATCTCGCCGGCTGTCTCTTCGCCGGTCTCTGGATGCGCCGCTACGTGCGGGGCGTCGAGGACTTCGCCGTCGCGGGCCGCGAGATGGATGTCAACCTCGGCATCGCCTCGCTCGCCGCCACCGAGCTCGGGCTCGTGACGATCATGTATACCGCCCAGCTCGGCTACGAGAAGGGCTTCGCCGGCTCGATGATCGGCGTGATCATGTGCGTCGCGATCTGGCTCGTGGGCCGCACCGGCTTCGTGATCGTGCCGCTGCGCAACGCCGGCGTGATGACGATCCCCGAGCTGTTCGAGAAACGCTTCAGCCCGCGCGTGCGCTGGCTGGCCGGCCTCTTCGTCGTCCTCGGCGGCCTGCTCAACATGGGCATCTTCCTCCGCCTCGGCGGCGAGTTTCTCGTCTTCGCCACCGGCATGCCGCCCGGCTGGCTCGAGTGGGTCATGACCGCCCTGCTCGGCCTCGTGCTCGTCTACACCGCGCTCGGCGGCATGCTCAGCGTGCTCGTCACCGACTTCATCCAGTTTCTCGTCATGGGCGTCGGCATCGTCCTGACCTCCGTCCTCGTCATCCTGCACATCGGCTGGGGCAATCTCGTCGACGGCCTCGCCACCCTCTGGGCCTCCGGCGGCGGCGGCCAGCTCAAGGCCGATCCGTTCAATCCTTTCCACAGCTCCAGCTTCGGCTGGGGCTACCTTCTCTGGCAGTTCGCGTTCCAGATCGCCGTGGCCACGACCTGGCAGACGCAGATCTCCCGCGTGCTCGCCGCGCGCGACGCCGGGACCGCGCAGCGGATGTATTGCCGCACTTCGTTCTATTTCGTCGGCCGCTTCCTCCTCCCCGGACTCTGGGGCGCAGCCGCCTGCGTGTGGTTCGCCCAGCACGGCGGCCTGCCGGACGGCCTCACCTCGATGACCGCCATGCCGCACTACCTCACGCTCGTGCTGCCGATCGGCATCATCGGCATCGTCGTCGCCGGCATGCTCGCGGCCGAGATGTCCACGGATTCCGGATACATGCTCACCTGGGCGACCGTGATCTACAACGATCTCATCACCCCCTGCCTCCGCCGCCCGCTTTCGCCCCGCGGCCAGCTGCTCCTCACCCGCGGCCTCGTGCTCGGCATCGCCGTTTTCCTGCTGTTCTACGGGCTGTGGTATGAACTGCCGGGCAACGCCTGGGACTACCTCGCCGTCACCGGCAACATCTACCTCGCGAGCGTCTTCACCCTCCTCGTCGCCGGCCTCTACTGGCCGCGCGCCACCGCCACGGGCGCCATCGCGGCGCTCGTGCTCGGCGCCGTCGGGCCGCTCGTCTTCCTCGTGCTCGGCACGAGATTCCAGATCGCCCCCGAGGTCGCCGGTGCCTCCTCCTTCGGGCTCGCCGCCGCCGGCATGATCGTCGGCTCGCTGCTCAGCCCGCCGCCTGCCTCCGCCCCGACCCGCCACGCCTCCGCCACCTGAACCATGCGCACGTTCCTCATCTATTTCTGGGCCGTCCTGATGTTCGCCTCGATCGCATGGTATGCCTTCCTCGTCTTCTACGTCGGCCTGAAGGCTTCCCGCGAGATCCGCGTCATGACCCGCGCGCTCTCCGAAAAGCGCTGATCCGCCCGTCCCCCACGCGCCCCGCTCATCCCGAGCGCCCGTCCGCCAGCAGCGCATCGACCGCCGCCACCAGCGTCTCGGCGTCGGCCGGCTTCGCCAGCACCCGGAACGGCGGCCGCATCTCCGCGAGCCGCCCCGCCTCCACGCCGCCATGCCCGGTCGCAAACAGGACCGGCAGCCCCGGCCGCAGGCGCCGTGTCTCCAGCGCCAGCTCCACGCCCGACATCCCCGGCATGGTCACATCCGTGAAGAGCAGGTCGCAGCCATGCGCGGGATTGCCGAGCCAAGCCAGCGCCGCCGCCGCGCTGAGCTCCCGTTGCACCTCGAATCCCTGCGCCGCCAGGAGCGTCGCGGTCACCGCCAGGACCACCGGTTCATCGTCGACCACGAGCAGACGCGCTTCCCGCTTCACGCGGCTTTGCGTGACCGGCACCGCCGGCGCCGCCAGCGCGACCGTTCCCTCGGCCGCCGGCAGGAAAACGCGAAACGTCGTCCCCTGCCCCAGGGCCGTCTTGACCGTGATCGCACCCCGGTGCGACCGCACGATGCCATGCACGACCGCCAGCCCCAGCCCGGAACCGCGGCCGGTCGGCTTCGTCGTGTAGAAGGGCTCGAACATCCGCTCCTGCACCTCGGGCGAGATACCCGTCCCGGTGTCGCTCACCTCGAGGCACGCCACGCTCCCGTGCAACGCCGACTCCGGCGCATCCCTCGGCACCAATTGCGGCGGGACGCTCCCGGTGCGCACGGTCACCCGACCGCCCCGCGGCGTCGCCTGCACCGCATTCGTGCCCAGATTCATCAGCAGATGGTGCAACTCCGCCGGGTCGGCCCGCACCTGAAGCTCGCCGGCGTTGGGCTCCAATCGCAGCTCCACCCCATGTTCCTCGGCCGTCACCCGCAGCAGCGCCCCCGCCTCCGCCACGATCCGATCAAGGTTCACCAGCTCGAGCTGCGGCGCCCCGCGCCGGCTGAACGCCAGCATCTGCTGCACCAGCGTCCGCGCCTGCCGGCTCGCCCGCACGATCTCCGTCAGGTCGCGGCGCGCAGCGTCCGACAGCTGCGGATCCAGCTTCAACAGCTCCGCGTAACCGAGAATGGGCACGAGCAGATTGTTGAAACCGTGCGCCACGCCACCCGCCAGCGTGCCGATCGCCTCCAGTTTCCTCGACTGCCGCAGCTGTTCCTCCAGCCGAGCCTTCGCCCGCTCCGCCCGGGCCCGGTCCAGCGCCACCGCCGCCATGTGCGAAGCGCGCTCGATCGCCGCGAGCTCACCCTCCGTCGGCGCGCAGACGGCACGGTGATAGACGGCAAACGTGCCCAGCAACTCGCCCGTCGCGCCAAAGATCGGCGACGACCAGCAGGCTCGCAGCTCCGTCCGCAGCACCAGCTCGCGGTAGGATTGCCAGAGCGGGTCCGACCGCACATCCGGCACAACCACCCGCTCCTTTCGATAGGCCGCCGTCCCGCATGAGCCCGCCTGCGGCCCGATCGGCACCTCCTTGATCGCCTCCGCGTAATCCGCGGGCAGCCGCCGCGCCGCCCCGAACCGCAGGATCGGGCCTTCGTCCGCGAGGATCATCACCGACGCGATCATGTCGGGCTCGTCCCGCTCCAGCCCTTCGATGATCGTCTCGAGCACCTCCTGCGTGGAGCGCCCACCGGCGATCGCATTCATCACCCGGTTGCGCATTTCCAGCTCCGCCTCGGTCCGGATCCGCCGCTGCACTTCCGCCTGCGTCCGCTCCACCAGCTGCTGCAGCACCCGCGTCCGCTGCTCCACCCGCACCTCGAGCTGGTGATGGGAAATCTCCAGCGCCGTCCGCGACTCCATCAACTGCATCGCCAAGGTTTCGTTCTCGTGCGCCGAACGCCGCAGGTTCGCCATCGCCTCGCGCATCTTCACCTGCATGAGCGCGAAATCCCGCTCCATCTCCACGATCTCGCGGATCGTGCTCCGCACCGCCGGCGCCGTTGTCTCCGCCTCCGGATTCCGCGCCCGCGTCCGCGCCAGCGACGCGAGCCCCTCGATCGGCCGCGTCACACCGCGCGCGATCGCCCCCGCCAGCAGGCCCGCGATCACCATCGCCACCAGCACACCCGCCCCCAGATACGCCAACTGCTCCCGCATCTGTGCGTAAATGACCTCCTTGCCCTGCGTCACCGCCACCAGCCAGTCGCCCCGCATGCCCTCCACCCGCAGCGTCGCCCAACCGTAGATGACCTCGCGCGACGCACGCCCATCCGCGGACTTCAGGACCGCCTCCTCCGCGCCGAAACCGGCGTCCCGCACCACCGGCAGCATGAAGCCGTCAAACACCGACAGCGCCGGAAACTGCTCCCGGTTGGCCGCATAGACGACCTGCCGCCGCGCATCGAGGAGCACCAGCCGGCCCGCCGCCTCGCCCTTCCGTCCCGCCTCCAGCTCCGCGAGTTGATCCAGATCGAGCGAGCCTTCCACCACCCCGTCGAATTCCCCGCGCGCGCCCCGCAGCGGCGCGCTCACCGCCACGATCACGTGATCGCCCATCACCCGCCCCTGGAAAACATCCGACACCGCCGGCCGGCCGGTCTGCTGCGGACGCTGGAAATAGTCCCGGTCCGCCACATTTTCGGACAAAAACTCCACCCGCTCGCCGGCGGAATTCAGCGCGGGCTCGGACGCACGGACCACCCCCGCCCGATCCGCCACCAGCATCGTCAGCAGCCCCGGATTGCTCGCCCGCGCCCGGCGCAGCACCGCCCGCACCTCCTCGGGCTCCCGCACGCGCCGCTCATCGAGTTCCTGCGCCACCATCACCGTGACCTGCCGGTGCCGCTCGAGATACCCGGCCAGTTGCAGACTCGTCAGGTGCGCCGACTCGGCCAGCCGCTCCGCCGCCTCCCGCATGTTCCGGACATAGAAGTAGCGGCCCCAGCTCAACGCCGCCACCGCGAGCACCAGCACCGCCAGCCCCGCCAACGCGGCAAAGAGCAATCCGCGCAAAGGCTTGCCCGCCACCGCTGTCGCCTGCCCGGAGCTGGATTCGGACCCCATCGACCCCGCGACGTTGCAGGACGCGAATTTGAATGACAACCCTCCAGCGGCCGCTTGCCTTCCCCGTCACCGCATGAAGGAGCGCCCTGCCTCGCTCACCGGCGTCCTCGAACGCATCATCTTCCTCAACGAGGAGAACCACTACACGATCGCGGAGTTCCGCCCGGATCTGCCCCCCGCGGCGCGCGCCGAGGGCAAGGCCCGCGCCGAGCCGGTCACCATCGTCGGCGCCCTGCCCGGCGTGGAATGCGGCGAGACCCTCCACCTCACCGGCGAGTGGACGCGCCACGCCCAGCACGGCGCGCAGTTCAAGATCGCCGCCTTCCGCAGCGAGCTCCCCGCCAGCGTGTATGGGATCCGCAAATACCTCGGCTCCGGCCTCGTCCCCGGCATCGGCAAGGTCTACGCCCACAAAATCGTCGACGCCTTCGGCACCGATACCTTCCGCATCCTCAGCGAGGAGTCCGCCCGCCTGCGCGACGTCGACGGGATCGGCAAGAAACGCGCCACCGCCATCAAACAGGCCTGGGACGCCAAGCGCACCGAGCGCGAGCTCTACATCTTTCTCCAGACCTACGGCGTCACCCCCAGCCAGTGCCTCAAACTCGTGAAACACTACGGCGGCGAGGCGAAGAACATCCTCATCCGCGAGCCCTACAAGGTCGCCCGCGAGATCGACGGCATCGGCTTCAAGACCGCCGACCGCATCGCCATCAACCTCGGGTTCGCCAACGACGCCCCGCCGCGCCTCGACGCCGGCATCCTCTTCGCCCTCGAGACGCTCCAGGAGGAGGGCCACACCGCGTATCCGGAAGCCGAATTCACCGCGCACGCCGCCGCCCTGCTCGAGACCGGCACCGACCGCATCGCCGCCCGCCTGCAGGCCCTCGTCGGGTCCCGGGCGCTCGTGCGCTACACGATCCCGCCCGCCGCCGCCCTGCTCCAGCTGCCCGCGCTCGATCGTTTCGAACAGAAGATCGCCGACACCCTCCGCCGCCTCACCCGCGTCGCCAGCGGCCTGCCGCCCATCCGCATCGACGCCGCCGTCCAGTGGGCCGAGCAGAAGGCCGGTTTCGAGTTCCACGACCTGCAGCGCCACGCCGTCCGCCACGCCCTCGCCCACAAGGTCAGCATCCTCACCGGCGGCCCCGGCACCGGCAAAACCACCATCCTCCGCGCCCTCGTCGAGATCCTAAAGGCCAAGAAAGTCCGCCTCCACCTCGCCGCCCCCACCGGCCGCGCCGCCCAACGCCTCTCGGAAACCACGGGCGGTTTCGCCACCACCATCCACCGCCTGCTCCGCTACGATCCCGCCGGCGGCGGCTTCACCGCCAACGAGCAGACGCCCCTCGCCACCGATTTCCTCGTCATCGACGAGGCCTCGATGCTCGACACCCGCCTCGCCGCCGCGCTGCTCCAGGCCGTGCCGTCGCGCGCCCACGTCCTCCTCGTCGGCGACACCGACCAGCTCCCGAGCGTCGGCCCGGGCAACGTCCTCCAGGACCTCATCCAGTCCGGCCCGCTGTTCGCCGACTCCGGCACCCTCCCCGTCACCCGCCTCAGCGTCATCTACCGGCAGCAGGGCCAGTCGCAGATCGTCACGACCGCCCATGCGATCAACGCCGGCAACGCCTCCCCCCCGCCGATCATTTCCGAGGTCTCCGGCGCCCAGGTCTGGGCCGATCTCAACTTCATCGCCGCCACCGATCCCGACGACTGCGTGCGCAAGGTCCTCGAACTCTGCACCCAGTTCATCCCGCAGAAACTCAAGTGGCCGCACCCCGTCCACGACGTCCAGATCCTCGCCCCGATGCACAAGGGCATCGCCGGCGTCGGCAACCTCAACGCCCAGCTCCAACAGACCCTTAACGGCTCCGCCCGCGGCCTGCGCGGCCCCGGCGGCGAGTTCCGCCCCGGCGACAAGGTCATCCAGCTGCGCAACAACTACGACAAAAACCTCTTCAACGGCGACATCGGCACCGTCACCGCCGTGCACGGGGAAGACGGCACGATCGACGCCGATTTCGACGGCGCCGCGCACAACTTCGAACGCGGCGAACTCGGCGACCTCGCCCTCGCCTACGCCATCAGCATCCACAAGTCCCAGGGCAGCGAGTATCCCGTCGTCATCGTCCCGCTGCTCAAGGCGCACTTCATGATGCTCCAGCGCAACCTGCTCTACACCGCGATCACGCGCGCCAAAAAGAAGGTCTTCATCGTCGGCGAACCCGCCGCCTTCTCCATGGCCGTGCGCAACCGCGAGGCGCGCCAACGCATCACGCACCTCCGCGAAAAAATCGCCGTGCTCGTCGGCGCCGCCACCGCCGCCCCCGCGCCGTAGCGGCTGACGAAACCGCTCGGTGGTGGGAGGGGCTTCACGCCCCGACACTTCGAATCGCTCGATCGCAAACTCACCTCGGGCCGGCTACCGTTCACGCCAAGGCGCCGACTCCCTCCGACTTCACGTTGGCTTCGATGCATCGCAGCAGCGGCGCGAGGCGCTGCGGTCCGACCGCCTTCAAGCTCGGGTGAAGCGCGGCTTCCCTCGCGCGCAGTCCGGCAAACTCTCCCGCCCCGATGGCGCTCCGCCCGCCCACGCCGCGACGCCGTTCACCGGTTCAGGGCCGCCGCCTCCACACCCGCCGCGGAAATCGCCGTTGAACAAATCGCCCGCCCCGCCATCCCGGATTCACCGCCGGCCCGTCGCCTCCAGCCACCCCGCCGCCCGCCTCCCACGTTTCCCGTGTCTTCCACGTCTTCCATGTCTTCCCCGTCTTCCCTCCGCCACCTTCCCCGCTTTATCGCATCCCTCGTTTCCGTCTGCGTCCTCGCGACTCTCGCCGTCGCCGCCGACCACCGGCGCACGGGCGCCACCGAGACCGCGCTCGACCGCTATGTCGCCGCGCCCGACCCCGCCTACCGCTGGCAGCTCGCCGCCACCACACCCGAGACCGGCGCCACCGTGTTTTCCATCGATCTCGTCTCCCAGCGCTGGCTCAAGCCCGAGGAAGTCAGCGAGCCCGAATGGCGGCACTGGCTCACCATCGTGCGCCCCGACAATGTCGCACACCCCACCGCCCTCCTGCTCATCGGCGGCGGCTCCAATCCCACCGAGGCCCCACCCAAGCCCGGCCGCGCCCTCCTCGACATCGCCCGCGCCACCCGCTCCGTCGTTGCCGAGCTGCGCATGATCCCCAACCAGCCCCTCGTCTTCCACGGCGACGGCGTGCCGCGCAAGGAAGACGACCTCATCGCCTACACCTGGAAACACTTCCTCAAGACCGGCGACGAACGCTGGCCCGCCCGGCTTCCGATGACCAAGGCCGTCGTCCGCGCCATGGACACCGTCACCGCCTTCCTCGCCTCCGACGCCGGCGGCAACCGGAAAGTGGATACGTTCACCGTCGCCGGCGGCTCCAAGCGCGGCTGGACCGCCTGGGCTGCCGCCATCGTCGACCGCCGCGTCACCGGCATCGCCCCCCTCGTCATCGACGTGCTCAACGTCGAGACCTCCATCACCCATCACTTCCGCGCCTACGGTTTCTTTGCGCCCGCCGTCGGCGACTACTCGCGCCACGGCATCATGGATTGGTTCGGCACGCCCGAATCCAAGGCCCTCAACGCCATCGAGGACCCCGTCAGCTACCTCGACCGCCTCACCCTCCCGAAGCTCCTCATCAACGCCGCCGGCGACCAGTTCTTCCTCCCCGACTCCTCCCAGTTCTACTTCGCCCAGCTCCCGGGTCCGAAGTTCCTCCGCTACATCCCCAACACCGACCACTCGCTGCGCAACTCCGACAGCTACGAAACCGTCGCCGCCTGGCACCACGCCCTCCTCCACCGCACCGCGCTCCCCGAGTTCACCTGGTCGCACGACGCCCGCGGCGCCCTCGTCGTGCAGACCAAAACCCCGCCGCTCTCCGTCACCCTGTGGCAGGCCACCAATCCCAAGGCCCGCGACTTCCGCCTCGATGTTCTCGGTCCCGTCTGGAAATCCACGCCGCTCACCGCCACCGGCGACACCTACACCGCCGTCGTCGAAAAGCCCGCCGCAGGCTGGACCGCCTACTTCGTCGAACTCTCCTTCAACCTCGGCGCCCCCACCCCGCTCAAACTTACCACCGCCGTCACAGTCACCCCCGACACCCTGCCCTTCCCCGCCCCCGTCGCCTCCCAGCCCAAAGGCTTCCTCGCCCAATAAACCACGCCGCCCCTCCGCCCGTTTCGTCTTTCTCCTTACCCCTTTCTCCTTTTTCCCCCTTCCATGCGCCTCCCCCTCGCTCTCTGCGCCACGCTCGCCCTCGCCGCCCTGGCTTCCGCGTCCGCACCAACCACGCCTGCCCCGGCCGCCAAAAAATCTGCCGCCGCCGCCAACGCCGCCGCCAACAACCCCGCGCGCTTCACCCTGCCACCCACCGACGACGGCCTCCCCGGCACCGGCCCGATCCGCCGCTACGACTGGTTTCAGAAACTCTGGACCGAGCGCCGCTCCGGCTGGGCCCGTCGCGTGCAGCAGGATCAGGGCGCCCTCGTCTTCCTCGGCGACTCCATCACGCAGGGCTGGACGCAGGTCGGCGCCCTCTTCCCCGGCACCAAAATCGCCAACCGCGGTATCAGCGGCGACACGACGCGCGGCGTCCTGCTGCGCCTCGACGAGGACGTCCTCGCCCTCAAGCCCCGCGGCATCGTCCTCCTCATCGGCACCAACGACCTCGAGGAACAGGCCACGCCCGAAACCGCCGCCGCCAACGTCGCGCTCATCCTCGCCGCCATCCGCCGCCACGACCCCAAGCTGCCCGTCGTGCTCTGCCTCGTGATGCCCAGCTCCGAGACCAAGAAACGCCCCGCCGCCCAGATTCGGAAACTCAACCAACTCCTCTTCGCCGCCATCAAAGACGAGCCGCAGGTCACCGTGCTCGACACCTGGACGCTCTTCGCCGACGCGCGCGGCGACGCCAAGCCCGACGAGTTTCCCGATCTCCTGCACCCCAACGCCGTCGGCTACCTGAAATTCGGCGCCGCCCTCCGCCCGATTCTCGAGACGCTCGCCCTCGTGCCCGCGTGGCCCGACGACTGGCAGCCCGAGCCGGGCTTCGTCAGCCTCTTCAACGGCCGCGACCTCACCGGCTGGGGCTATCCCGGCCAGCCGCCGTTCGACGGCAGCGCCGACGCTTCCGACGGCCGCTTCGTCGCGCGCCATGGCCGCCTCGTGGTCACCGTCTCCCGCGCCGAACGCACGCAGAAGAAACTCGTCACCACCCGCTCCTTCCCGCGCGACTTCGTGCTCAAGCTCGAGTTCCGCGCCAGCCCCAACGCCGACAGCGGCCTCTTCGTCCGCGAGCCGCAGCTGCAGGTCCGCGACTACCCCCTCGCCGGCCCGTTCCTCACGTTGAAGAACTACCGCCCGCTCGACTGGAACGAGATCGTCGTCACCGTCCGCGGCGGACTCGCCCGCGCCACCTGCAACGGCGAGGTGCTGCTCGACGCCTTCCCCGTCCCCGCCACCGGCCCGATCGGCCTCGAGACCGACCGCGGCCAGATCGAATACCGCCGGATCCAGCTGCGCGAGCTGCCCTGAGGCTGCCTATTGCTTCAGATACTCCGCCAACCAGTCGAAGACCGTCCGGTGCCAGAGCGCGCTGTTCTGCGGCTTCAGCACCCAGTGCCCTTCGTCGGGGAAATACAGGAAACGTGACGGCACGCCCTTCCGTTGCAGCGTCGTGAAGAGCGCCATGCCCTGTGAAACGGGCACGCGGAAATCGAGTTCGTTGTGGATGATCAGATTCGGCGTGCGGAACTTCGCCGCGTGCCGGTGCGGCGACCACCGCTCGAAATCCGCCGTCTCCCACGGGATCCCGAGATCCCACTCCGTGAACCACACTTCCTCCGTCGTGCCATACATGCTCGTGAAATCATACACGCCGCAGTGCGTGACGAGCGTGCGGAATTTGTCCGTGTGGCCCTGGAACCAGTTCATCATGTAGCCGCCGTAGCTCGCGCCGGCCGCCGCCATCCGCGACGCATCCACGTAGTCCTGCTTTTCCAGATACGCCACGCAGGCCATCAGGTCCTCGAACACCTTCCCGCCCCAATCGCGCGAGATCTCGTCGGTGAATTTCTGCCCGAAGCCCGTCGAGCCGCGCGGATTCGGCAGCGCCACCACATAGCCCTGCGCCGCCCAGAGCTTCGCATTCCACCGCGTCGACCACGCATCGAGAAACGCGCTCTGCGGCCCGCCATGCACCCAGAACGCCACCGGATACTTTTTCCCGGCCACAAACCCCGGCGGCTTCAGGATGAACATCTGCACCGGCGCCCCGCCCGCACCGTTCACCGTCACGCTCTCCGGCGGCGAATCCGCCATCTGCTCCACCAACGTCGCGTTGATCCGCGTGATTGGCCTGCCCTCTCCGCCCGCCAGCGGCAGCGAGCGGACTTCCGGCGGCCGGTTGAAGCCCTGCGCCGTGAACACCAGCGTCGCCCCGTCCTGCGTCACGCCCAGCTCGCCCACGCTGCCGCGCGTCGCGAGTTTCTCCACCGCCTCGCCGCCGAGACCGAAACGAAACAACGCCCGCCGGCCCTGCTCCTGCGCGACACCGACCAGACCTTTGCCGTCGGGCAGCCACACAAACTCGTCGATCGAGCGATCCCATTTCCCGGAGAGATTGCGCCGCTCGCCCGTCGCGAGCGTCAGCACCCAGAGCGACCACTTGTCCGCCTCGAAACCCGCCCGCGCCTGCGCCCGGTAGGCGAGCCGTTTGCCGTCCGGTGAAAACCGCGGCTGCCCGTCCGCCGCCGGATTGGCCGCCGTCAGATTCCGCTTCGCGCCGCTCGCGAGATCGACCGCCCAGAGATCGTGATTCGTCCGCCACGCCTGCTCGCGCAGCTCGTGGTGCGGCGCCGTGAACACGATCTCCCGCCCGTCGGGCGAAAACGTGAACTCATCGCCTTCCTCGAACGTCGACGAGGTCGGCACCGCGTCGTTGGGGCCCGGCGTGACGTTGCGCGGCTCACCCGCCGCCGCGCCATCCGCCACCGGCATCACGAAGATGTGCTGCCGCTTCCCGTCCACCCACGAATCCCAGTGCCGGTAGAGCAGCGTGTCGAAAGTCCGCGCCTTCACCTTGGTCTTCTCCTCCGCCGCGAGTCGCTCCCGGTTGGCCGCATCCGCCTCCTTGAAGGGTTGGCCGGAAAAATCCGCGAACACCGCCGATACAAACGCCAGGCTCTTCCCGTCCGGCGCCCACACTGGCCGCCCGGCGCCGGTCGCAAGCATCGTCAACTGCCGCGCCTCGCCGCCGTCCGCCGCGATCACCCAGATCTGCGCCTCGCCGCTGCGCGTGGATTCAAATGCGATCCACCGTCCGTCCGGCGACCAGCGCGCATGCGCGTCGCGTTTCGGCGACTGGGTGAGCCGCCGCGGCTCCGCCCCGCCGTCCACCGGCGCGATCCAGATGTCCGCATTCGTCCGGTTCTCGTCCTTCAGCACCTCGGTGATCGTAAACGCCACGCGCGTTCCGTCCGGCGACACCTGCGGATCCGCGACCCGCTTCAGCCGGAACAGATCCTCCAGCTCCATCGGGCGCTTCTGCGCCTGCGCGCCCGACGCCAGCAGCGCCGTCACGACCAGGGTGCGAACGAAAAACCGCGCGGAGTTCAGTCGATGCATGCCGCCACCATGCGGCCCCGCGCCGCCGGGAAGCCAGCCGTTTTCCGGCCGTGCCGCTCATCCTAAACAGCTTGGCGGCACCCGCGCCCACAACCAGTGTCCGCCCCGCTGCGCACCACCGCGCGCCCTCCGGTCCCACCCATGAAACGTCTCCTCGCCACCTTTGGCTTCCTGCTCGTCGTGCCCGCGCTTTTGCCCGCCGCTCCCGCCCCCGCGCGCGTCGACGGCTTCGACTACGTCCGCACCGTCGGCGGCATCGCGGAATACAAGTTCCCCGCCAACGGCCTCAGCGTCCTCCTGCTCGAGGACCACTCCGCCCCCGTCCTCACCTTCATGGTCACGTATCGCGTGGGCTCGAAGAACGAGGTCACCGGCACCACCGGCGCGACTCACCTGCTCGAACACCTCATGTTCAAGGGGTCGAAGAATTTTCACGCCGGCAACGGCAAGGGCTTCGACACCATGATGGACCGCGTCGGCGGCATCAACAACGCCACCACGTGGCTCGACCGCACCAACTACTACGAGAACCTGCCGAGCGACCATCTCGAGCTCGCCGTGCAACTCGAGGCCGACCGCATGCGCGATCTCCTGCTGCGCGAGGAAGACCGCCGCCCGGAGATGACCGTCGTCCGCAACGAATTCGAGCGCGGCGAGAACGACCCCGTCGAGGCACTCGACAAGGAGGTCACCGCCGCCGCGATCGTCGCCCACCCGTATCACCACTCCACCATCGGCTGGCGCTCCGACATCGAGAAGGTCTCGATCGAAAAGCTGCGCGAGTTCTACGACACGTTCTACTGGCCCAACAACGCCACGATCACGGTCATCGGCGACTTCCAGTCCGCCACCGCCCTCGGCCTCATCCGCAAATATTTCGGCGCCATCCCCAAGTCGCCGCATCCCATCCCGCAGGTCTACACCGAGGAGCCCGCGCAGACCGGCCCGCGCCGCGTGGTCGTCAAGCGCCCCGGCGAGGTCGGCGTCGTGCAGATCGCCTTCAAGGTCCCGCACGCCCGCCACGCCGATCACCCCGCCCTCGAGGTCCTCGCCGCCGTGCTCAGCGAAGGCAAAACCAGCCGGCTCTACCGCGCGATGATCGACGCCAATCTCGCGATCAGTGCCGACGCCGGGAAAGGCTTCTTCCACGACAATACGCTCTTCACCGTCACCTCGATGCTCGCCCCCGGCATCGCCCACGAGAAGGCCGAGAAGACGCTGCTCGCCGAAATCGAGAAGGTAAAACAGGAGGGCGTCACCGCCGCCGAGGTCCAGCGCGGGATCAACAAGCTCCTCGCCGGCATCGCCTATCGCCGCGACGGCTCCTTCGCCATGGCCGGCCAGATCAACGAGTGCATCGCCGTCGGCGACTGGACGCTCTACACGCACCTCCTCGGCAAACTGAAGACCGTCCAACCCGCCGACCTCCAGCGCGTCGCCAAAACGTATCTGCTCGAAGACCAGAGCACCACCGGCTGGTTCATCCCGCAGCAGGAGCCGAAACAGGCGCAGCGGCAAAACGCCCGTGACGCCGCCGCCGCCGCCCACCTCGCGGCGACGGAGTCCGGCGCCGCCGCCACGACCGCACCCGCGGACGCAGATCACACCACACCCGCCCTCCTCGCCGCCGCCCCCGGCTCGCTCCGCGGGCCTTATTTCTACCGTCATCCCGGCCACGGCCTGGCCCAGATCCCGCCGGCCAGCCGCCCCGCCGAGCCGCAGCCGAAACTCACGACCTCCTCCGCGCCCTCCGCTCCGACCCCCGCTGCCGACGGCGCCCGCATCGCCCCCAACATCCGCCGCCGCACCGTCGCCGGCCTCGACGTCGCCACGCTCAAGACCTCCATTCCCGACGTCGTCACGCTCCGCGGCGCCCTCTTCGCCGGCGATGTGTTCAATCCTCCCGCCAACTCCGCCATCGCCGACCTCCTCGCCGGCATGTTGGACAAGGGCACCGCCAAGCGGGACAAGTTCGCCGTCGCCGAGCTCCTCGAGCAGGCCGGCGCCACGCTCTCCTTCAGCACCGGCACCCACACGCTCAACGTCGCGGGCAAATGCCTGCGCAAGGATCTCCCGCTTGTCCTCGACCTGCTCACCGAGCAGCTGCGCACGCCGCGCTTCGATGCCGAGGAATTCGCCAAGCTGAAGAAACAGCTCGTCGGCCGCTACCGCCGCGCGATGGAGGACACGGATTTCCGCGCCGAGCGCGCCTTCGAGCGGGCCGTGTTTCCCGCCGGCCATCCCAACCGCCCGCCCGCCGACGACCAGTATCTCCGCGACGTCGAGTCCGCGACGCTCGAGCAGCTGAAGGCCTTTCACGCCGCGCACTACGGCCCGACCGGCGGCTGTCTCGTGCTCGTCGGCGATGTCGACGACGCCGCCATCGACCGCGCCCTCGGCGCCGGCTTCGCCGGCTGGCAGGGCGGCAAACGCCCCGGGCCCGCCCAGCCCGCCACCGCCCTCGCCGCGGCAAAGACCGAGAAGGTCGCCATGCCCGGCAAGACCAGCGTATCCGTGATCGTCGGACAGCCTTCGACCCTGCGTTTCTCCCACGCCGATTACCCGGCGCTCAACATGGCGACCTCCGTTCTCGGCAGCGGCTTCTTCTCCGCCCGGCTGCTCGACATCATCCGCAACCGCGAGGGCCTCACCTACGGCATCGGCGCCCGCCTTTCCGCCGACACCTACGCCGACGGCTCATGGTATATCCAGGGCACCTTCGCCCCGGATCTTTTGGAAAAGGGCGCCGCCTCCACCCGCCGCGAACTGACCCGCTTCTTCGCCGAAGGCCTCACCGCCGAGGAACTGGCCAACTTCAAGGTCACGCTCACCGGCTCCTACAAAGTCGCCCTCGCCACGACCGGCGGCCTCGCCACCACGATTCTCAACTCGATCCAGCGCGGCATGGGCCTCGAGTGGGTCGACGAGTTTCCCCGCCGCGTGCAGGCGCTGACGCTTCCGGAGGTCAACGGGGCGATTAAAAAATATCTGAATCCCGAAACGATGGTCACGGTCCTCGCCGGCACCCTCCCGGCCGACACCGCGAAGTAAACCCGCCGCCATCGGCTCCGGCCGCCGGCCGGCGAAACCGTCTCCATGCGAGCGGGATCGGCCGGTCGCGGCCGCCGGCCGCGCCGTTCCCCGGCAACGGCCGGCGGTCTCGCCGGACCTCGGCCGTGCGGCATCCCGGCCGGACGGTCCGTAACCGGCGCGCCACTACGGACACGGTTCTTTTTTGACCAGTCCCCGGGAAACGCCCCATCGTCAGCCCCACTCCCGAATGAACATCGACTGGGCACCGCTGAAAAACGCGTTCGATCCGGTCTGGAAGCAGATCAAGGTCCTCTTCGCCGAACATCACTTCCTGACCATCCTCTGCGCGTTCTTCGCCGTGATGATGGTGATCAGCTTCTACCGCTTCCTCCGCAGCATCAGCCCCGCCCTCGTCGGCTTCGTTCTCATCGTGATCGTTGCCCTCCTCGTGCTGCACTGGACGCACACGCGCACCGAGCCCGAATTCATGAAGCCTTTCATCGACTGGCTCGCGCCGTTCTTCCCCACGGCGCCGGCGCCCGTCACGCCCAAGGCCTAGGGCGGGCGCGACCGCGCCGCGGTCACGCGAGTTCCCAGCCCTTGCGATAGGTCCCGCGGATCAGCCGGTCCGCCTCCGGCATGCCGCGCACGGCCATCGCCGCCGCATCCCACTCGATCGGCTTGCGCAGCCGCAGCGCGAGCACGCCGAGCAGTCCGATCTCGGTGAGCTTGGCGCCGTAACCGAAGTTCGAACTCGCGGGCTCGCCGCCCTTGCACGCATCGATCCAGTCGCGGTGATGCCCGTCCACCCGGCGCAACGTCGGCGCGGGCTTGGTCACCGCCGCGCGGAGACTCTCCGGGAAAATCCGCGGCGCCCCGCCCGCCCCGTCGCACTGCACCACGCCCTTTTCGCCGACAAACATCACGCCGCGGTTCGAAAGCCGGAAGTTGCCCAGCGCCTCGGGCACTCGCGGTTTCAGGCCGCCGTCATACCACGTGAAACGGATCGCCGGCTGCGCACCGCGCGCCGCGAAATCGTAGAAGATCATCGAGCCGTGCGGCGCGATCTCGTTGTCGGTCGGCCCGACCGCGAGCGCCTCGATGCGCGTCGGCGCTTCAAGGTCGTAGGCCCAGGTCGCAGCATCCATGTCGTGGCAGCCGAAATCGCCCATCGATGAGCCGCCGAACTCCCAGAAGTCGCGCCACGCCACGGGATGATACGCCGTGCTGAACTCCCGCGGCTCCCGCGGCCCGATCCAGAGATCCCAATTCATGCCCGCCGGCAGCGGGTCGGCCTTGGCCGGCTTGGTCGTGAGCGCCGGGTTCCAGCGCCGCGTGCCGACCCACGCGTGGATCTCGCGCACCGCGCCGATCGTGCCGGCGCGCAGCAGCTCCACGGTGTCGCGGATACCCGGCGTCGAATGGCCCTGGTTGCCCATCTGCGTCGCAAGTCCCGTCTCCCGCGCCACCCGCGCCACCTCGCGCGCCTCGCGGATGTTGTGCGTCAGCGGTTTCTCGGTGTAGACGTGCCGTCCTGCCCGCATCGAGACGAGGGATACGTAGGCGTGCAGGTGGTCCGGCGTCGCGCACAGCACCGCGTCCAGGGCTTTCTCCTGCTCCAGCATCACGCGGAAGTCCTCGTATTCGGCCACGCGGTGAGTCGGCGTCTTCTTCGCGTAGTGCTCCTCGGCCGCCGCCCGCGCCGGTTTCCGTCCGCCACGACCCTTGTAATAGTAGGCCTCCAGGCTGAAATCCTCGGCCGGATCCGCGATGGCGATCACCTGCACGTCCGGCAGCGCCATCAGCGCCTTCATGTTCTGAATGCCCCGCCCGCCGGCGCCGACGAGCGCCACATTTACCTTCTCGCTCGGCGCCACGAAGCGCGGGCCGCCCAGCACATGGCGCGGCAGAATTTGAAACAACGTCGCGGCCGCGGCCGAGGTCCTGATGAAGTGCCGCCGGGTCGAAGGGGTAACTTTCATGCGCGACCAGCGAAGCGCTTGCCGCGCCGGGGATAAAGCCAAACGTGGCCGCCGCCCGCTCAGCGCCGCGTGAACCCGATGCGGCGGCAGCGGCCGGATGCGTTCGTCAACTCCATGCCCGTCACCCCGCCCGCCGCATCCCGCCGGAACGTCGCATGCCACTCGCGGCCGAACCAGAAGCCGTCGGCCAACGTCGGCTCGCCCGCGGAGGGAACGCCCGGCCAGCGCCCGAGCGTCAGCCGTCCCTTCGTGACCGCGACTTCGAACGTCACCTCGAGCTCGTCGCAGACATAGCTGCCGGCATACACCGCGAGGTCCGCCCCGCCTGGCTTCACCCGCTCGCGGCGCGCGAAATCCGTCGTCGCGTTGGCCGAGGTCACCGTCAGCCGCGGACCCTTCCCTTCGCCGCCGCCGGCAAAACGATAGGTCGTCGCACCGCTCGCCGACGCAAAGGCGCCCGGCCCGGTGGGCACCAGCTCCTGCTCACCGAGCGCGAGGGTGCCGTTGCGCACGACGACATCCACCAACGCATCCGTGCCGGCGCTGTGGTAGAGACCGGCCAGCGGCGCGAGTGCGCCCGGCGCGACCGGCACACGCGTCGGCCGCGGCTCGGCCGGCAGGTTGAGGACGGCCCGCGCCACGCCGCGCGCGACGGCCTGCGCGTTGCAGTTCGCCGCATTGCTCAACACCGCGATCGCCGTGCCCCGCGCCGGATAACGGGAGAGATACGTGCGGAAACCGGACGTCGCCCCGCCATGCGCGATCTCCTCCAGCCCACCGTCGGTCTCGACGCTCAGCCCAAGACCATAGACCAGCGGCCGGCCGTCGCCGAGTTTCAGCGGAGTCTGCAGCTCCCGCACGACCCGCCCCCACTCGCCCGTCGCGCCGTCGAGGCTCGCCGTCCACCGCAGCAGATCGCCGACGGTGGTGAGCAGCCCGCCGTTGCCGACGAGATTGCTGTAGGGCAGATCGATCCGCCACCCGCCGGCCGGCCGCGGCGCATAGCCCGTGGCGCGCTGCGGAATCACGGCGGTGAAATCGTCGCGCCAGCGCGTGTCCTTCATCCCCCGCGGCGTGAAGAGATGCTCGGTGCAGAACGCATTCAGCGACTGCCTTGTCACGCGCTCGACCAGCTCCGCCGCCACGATGTAGCCGCCGTTCGAATACACATACTCCGCGCCCGGCGCGAAATTCAGCGCGCGCTGCCGCGCGAGCACGCGCAGCGCCTCGTCGTTCGTGTGCATCGAGGTGTAGGACGGGCGGCCCAGCAGATCGAACAGCCCGTGGATGTCGCGGATGCCGCTCGTGTGGCTGAGCAGCATGCGCGGCGTCACCCGCGCCATCACCTCGGGCAGCTCCGTGAGGTGCCGCCGCACGGGCGCGTCCAGGTCGATCTGCCCGCGCACCGCGAGCAGCACCACCGCCGCAGCCGTGAACTGCTTCGCGACCGAGCCCGACTCGGAGATCGTGCCGGCAGCGAGCGGGATGCCGTGCTCGAGATTGGCCATGCCGTAGCCGCGCGCGTGCACGATCTCGCCCTGCTGCGCCACGCCGACGATCACGCCGGGCGCGTCCTTCCGGTCCCAACGGGCGAGCGCTTTGTCCACCGCAGGCAGGGCCGGCTCACCGCGCGCCGTCACGACGGCGATGCTCAGCGCGAGCCACAGGACGACATGCCGGCCGCGGCTGCGCCCGGCCCCGGAGTGTTGGAAACTCATGCCCCGGAGTGACACGGCCCCCGGCGACCCGCGAGCCGATATCCCGCCGCCGCCTGGATCCGGCCTCGGGCTCAGCGCACGAGTTGCGCCAACTCCGCCACGGGAAAGGTCGCGAGCCGCAGATCGTGCGCCCCATCCGGCCGGGCGGACTCGTGGAACAAATGACACGCGCCGCCCACCACCTGCGCATCGACGTAGCGCAGCGAGGTCGAGGCATGCGGACTCGTGAAACGCGGGCCGCCCGCATCGAGGCTTCGCCAGGTCCGCAGATCGTCCGACACCGCCAGCGCGCAACGCTCCTCGTAGTTCTCCGCATGGCTCGCACTGCCGTCGAAGAATCCAAGGTAGCGCGGTTTGCCGGCTCCCGCGCCAAGCGGCACCACCGAGTTCAGGCGCCGGCAATAGCGATCCCAGCCCTCGGCCGGCGGCGCCAACACCACGCCCTGCCACTCCCAATTTTTCAGATCGCGGGAAATAGCGAGGCCCGTGGCCGACTTGCACTCCCCGGTGTTGAAGATGTCGAGCGTCGCGTGCGAGGACCGCGAGGTCGCAGGCACCGGCGTCGCGATGCTGAGAAACAGGAAAAACGTGCCCTGCTCCTCGAGAATCCACGGATCTTTCACGCCTTCGAGCCCGAGGCCCCCGGCGGTGAAAAGCACGCGGCGCCGCGCCGGATCGAGGCCGGCCACGGTGGGCGCCGTCATCTCCGCGACGCACCAACGTCCGTCGTCCGGATGCACGTAGCTCGTGAGATAATGCCATTGCCCGTCCGGCCCGCGCCGCAGGCAGCTCCGCTCGATCGACGCCGAGGCATAGCGGTCTTTGCCGATCGTCACGAAGTCGTCCCACCGCCGGAGATCCGTCGAGCGCGCGATCCGCACTTCACCGCCGCGATCCGGCGCAACGCCACGGGGCCGCCGGATCCGATAGGTCAGATACCACGCGGATTCGGTCGCATCGCAGCAGGCACCCGGCGCCCCCACCCAGTAACCCGCGCCGGTCCCCACCGGTTCGCGCAACACGGTCCCCGCCGCCAGCCGTTCGTTCGTGATCATACGATGAATTCGATTCCGCCCCGGGAGCGCGAGCGCCGCTGCGTCCATCCGCGCGCCCGGCGCGGCGCGTCACTTGCCGAGTTTTTTCAGGCCCTTGTTGATCTTCTCGAGATCGCACGCCTCGGGATCGTAGTCGGGACCGAGCCACTCGATCCACTCGCGCCCGAGTTCCGTGTGCGGCTCCTTGATGCAGGCAAGCATGTCGTGAAACGCCTCGATCCCGCCGCAATCCTCGGGCGGACCCGCGCGTTCGCCGCCGACGCACGCCGGGTAGTGGACGCCCTTTTCGACCTCGCCGATCTTCTCGACCTTGATCTCCACCTGCCAGCCTTCGCCGAAGTGATAGCCGTAGGTGAAGCGTTCGCGGTGCTCGAGATCGAGCTCCGCGAGCGTCACATCGCGGTCATCCTCGATCGTCAGCTCCTCGCGCTTCAGCGGATTGCCGAAGCGCAGATCATCGAGCGCAAACGCGTGCGTCTGGTAATCGAACCAATCGAACGCGATCTGGATACTGTCGTGGAGCCGCGAGAGCCACATCGACTCCCGCACCAGAAACCGCCGCCAGATCCGCGGCTGGCAGGCCACCACCGTCATGCGCAGCGTGAACACCCGCTCCGGCGGTTTCTTCACCTTCGAGCCTTTGCCTTCGTGGAGCGAGATCATGAACCGCGCAGCAAAAGCAATCGCCCGCGGCGCGGCAAGCGGGAGCTTGTCCCGCTGCCCTGCACCGGCCGGCGTCGACGCCGCCGCGCCGCGTCAGAAGCGGTAGCCCGCCGTCACGCCGAACTGCCGCGGATCGCCGCGGCTTTCGTAACGGGTCGTCTCGTAGTCGGGATCCTCGTTGCCGAAGAAAAACACGCGCTTCTCATACCGCTCGTCGAAGAGGTTCCGCCCCCAGACGGTGAACGTCCACCCGCGCCACGCGTAGCCGAGGCTGGCGTTCACCAGGCTGAAGGCCCGCCGCGCCTCGTCGTGGTTGTTGGAGTCGAACTGCTTCGCTTTTCCGACCGTCTCCACGTGCGCGAAGAGGCCCTGCGCGCCGCGATACCGGAGGCCCGCCGTGTAGCCGTAATGCGGCGCATTTGCGAGGTCGCGTCCGCCGCCGCGGCTGCCGTTGGTGAGCGTGAAACGATCCAGCTCCGACGCGAGGTGCGCCACCGAGCCGTGCAACGTCCACTCGCGCGTGAGTGCCAGCGTCGCCGACGCCTCGAGGCCCAGCACGTCGGCATCCTTGCCGTTGGCCGTGAAGAAGCGGTAGCTGCCGCCGAAGCCGGCGGAATCGCGCACCTGGGTCTTCCGCCGCTGGAGATAGAACGCCGTCACCTCGCCGGCGAGCCGCTGCTCCAGTGCGTTGCCCCGCAGGCCGATTTCGTAGTTCCAGAGATCCTCGGTCGCGTAGGTCAGCGGGTCCGCGGGCGGATTGATGCGCGCGTCGATGTTGATGCCGCCGCCCTTGTAGCCGCGCGTCACCGAGACAAACGCGAGGTGCGTGGGACCGAGGTCGCGCTCGAGCGTGACCTTGCCGCCGACCATCGTGTCGTCGAACCGCGGCGCAAACGTCGTCACGGGATCGAAGGTGCCGCGGGCCTTGCGGAACCGCGTGCGGCGACCCGAGCCTTCGAGGTCGATCCGCTCGGCCCGCAGCCCCACGACCAGCCGCGTATCCGGCGCGAGATCATGGCCCGCCTGGCCGAACCACGCCACGTGGTCCGCCGCGTAATCCGTCCGCAAGCCGCGCAGGTTACCCGGGTCCTCGTTGGTGTAGGTGCTGTCCTCCGTCGTGCGCGCAAAATAGCCGCCGAGCGTCCACCGATCGATCCACCCCGCGGCGCCGCGCGTCGCCGTGGAGTCGAGCCGCAGCTCCTGCGTGAACACGCTGCGGTCGCGCCGGAGGTCGCTGAAGCCGTCGTAGGACGCCGCCGTCCAGTCGTCGTCGTAGCTGTAAACCGAGTCGACCCACGTGCCCGTCGTCACCGTCGCGAGCCGCACGCCGCTGAAGCCCGCGTAGGTGCCGCGCAGGCTGGCCGCCCAGGAATCCTGCGTGTCGCGACCCGGCCGGTTGCTGAAAGTGCGCGTGCCGTTGTTGTCCAACGCGAACTCGTCGAAGCCGTTGTCGAGTTCGGAGAACAACACCGCGCTCTCCCAACGCCAGTCGCGCGTCGGATTCCACGTCAGCCGCAGCCGCGCGTTGAGTTCGTCGCGCGCGTTGGTGTCGCGGTTCAGCGTCACGTTGCGGCGGAAGCCGTCGCTCGAGAGGTGCTGCACCGCGAGGCGCGCCATCAGCTTTTCCGGCGTCGCGGCGAGCAGCGGACCACCCCAGGCCGCGCCCGCCGAGCGCAGCCCATCCTCGCCGAACGTGGTCTCGACGTTGCCGCTGACGAACGGCGTCGGCGCCGCTGTCACGACGCGCACCAGGCCACCCGCTGCATTTGCGCCGAAGGCGCCCGCCTGCGGTCCGCGCAGCACCTCCACCTGCTGCACGTCGAAGGTCGAAGCGACGCCGCCGAGCCCGGTGAAATCGAGATCGTCGACGAGAAAACGCACCGCGGAGTCGGGCGTCTCGCCCTCATACTGCGAGTTTTCGCCGACCCCGCGGATCTGGAAGTAGCGCGGTCGCGACGTGCCGCCGCTCCACGTGAAATTCGGGATCTGGTCGACGAGGTCGCCGAAATGCCGCGTCGCGCCGACCTGCAGGGCGCGTTCGTCGAAAACCGTCACGCTCGCCGGAATCCGCTCGAGCGGGGAAGCCCAGAGATCCGCGGTGACGCGCACCGGTTCGAGTTTGACCGCGGGCGCCGCCGGGGCGCTCTGCGCCCGCGCGCCGGCAGATGCGACGCTGGTCGCGAGGAGGGTGAGGAGGACGGGTGTCGGGAGCTTCATGGTCGTTGTTGCCCGACCCAAATTGGACTCCCGGAAGAAGGGGCGCCTCGCCGCACCCCGTGGCGCGTTCGTCGGCGCCTGCTGTTTCCTTCGTCGGCATGATCCGTTTCAGGTTCGAAGGGTCGAGCGGCCGAGCGTGCCGCAATCTCAGTCCTCCGCGGAGGACACCCCTACAGGCGGCGCGACGGAAAGCACGGAGCCGGGGTGGCGCAAGGTGAATTTTCGCCGCGCGCCGCCGGCATCGCTGCCGCCGCGGGCGGCGCAGCCCGGACCGGACCCGCTCAGGGCAGATCGTAAACTTCGAGCAGGGTCGCGCCCGGCGTGCCGTCGGCGCTCTTCACGCGCACCGTGTAGGCGCCCTGCGAGAGATTCAGCAGGAGCGCCGCATCGCGGCTGGAGGACTCGATCAGCCGGAAGGCACCGGCGCGATCGAAGGCGGAGGTGAGGAGAATTTCGGCGTTGGCATCGCCCGCCCACGCGGAATTCGCCGCCACGAGCGTCTCGCCGTTGAAGACCGCGAGCTCCGGCCGCTTCATGGCGTCGGCGATGCCGAAGGCGGCGAGCGTCGGGCCGATCGCGCGGATCAGAACCTGCCGCGCGGAGGCGCTCGAGATCACAAATCCCGTCACGACGGCATCGTCCGCGCCGCTGACGCGCGCAAGGGTCGAAATATTGACCAAGGCAGGCTCCTTCGAACTCTGCGCCGAGCTGCTGAAGATGTGCGTGAGCTTGGCGCCTTCGCCGACGCGCATGCCGAGGAAACGGCAGGCCACGCTCGGGCCGCCGTTGTCGTAAACTTCGAGGATGCCATACTGCCCGCGGCCCGGCAGGACGCCTCCGGAATAGGGACCGCCTTTGGTCGAGGGCTCGGCGGTCAGCGCGGCGCCGTGCAGCACGGTGAGCGGCGCCCCGCCACCGGTCGCGTAGTCGGAGTTCGTGCCGTTATCCACCGCGAGCCCGTGCATGTCTCCGGAAAGGAGGACGACATTGGCGATGCGGTTGTCGCGGATGAAATTGGCGATCTCGACCCGCTCCGTGGCGTGCCCGCCCCACGTGTCGGAGCCGACCTGCGCCGGCGCGATCCACGGATCGGGGTTCACCCAGAGCACGAGCGGATAACCGGCGTCGCGGGCACTGATCAGCTCCTGCTTGAACCACGCTTTCTGCGCCGAGCCCATGCGGGACTTCGATGGGCTCTCGCGCTGGGTCACCGGCGACGAGGCACTGCGCAAATCGGTCATGATCACGCGCACGCGTCCGACGGTGAACGCCTGGGCAATCGCACCGCCGGCCGAAGCGATCGGATAATGCGGCACCCGCTCGCGGTAAACCGAGCGCGCCGTGTCGCGGCCGAGGGCCGTCGAGTCGGAATCGTTGCCCGCGTAATCGTGATCGTCCCACATGTAGGCGACCGGCACCGCGCGGTAGAGCGCGCCTTGGTTGCGATGCCCCAGCACCTGGTCGTAGTTCGCGCGGTAATCTTCGGGCTCAGTGCTGTTGGTATCGCTGTAATGCATGTCGCCCAGATTGATGAACAGCAGGGGCTGCTCCGCGCGGATCGCGTCGTAGACATGCTGGCCGCCGTGCCGGTAGTCGCCGCACGAGGCGAACGCGATTTTGAACGAGCCGCGCCCGAGCGGAAACGTCGTGAACCGGCCCCGCGTGTTTTCGTCAGTGCGGATCACCCCGCCGACTTCCAAGCCGTAATGGTAATCGGTGTCGGGCTGCAGGCCCTGCACCGTGAACTTCACGCCGTTGCCGCCGGAGGACGTGACCGTGGAGGAATACACCGGCTGCGCGAGTGAGGGATTGGTGCTGACCAGCAGCCGCACCCGCATGCCTGCTGTAACCATGCGTGCCGCGACCGTGACGCTTGTCGGCGTCACGTTACCCGACCACACGCCGCCCACCACCGGCGAACCCGTCTGCGCCGATGCGACCGAGACAAGGGTCCAGGCAAGAAACAGGAGGGCGAATTTCCGCATGGCCGGGGTTTTCTCTCAGATTCGACCGCGAAGACGCACTCGCAACAGTTTTGTTACCCGCCACGCCACGCCCGCGCCCACCCACGCATGGGTTAAGTCGCTGCTGGAGCGGTGCTGGCGTCGCGCACGGCACGGCGCCCAGAAATTACTCATCCTTCTTCGGCTCAGTGCCCGCGGTTGTTCACGCATTTTTAATCGGTAGCCGCTTAACTTCGGAGCTCCATCGGCGTCATAGGGGCCGCAGCCACCATGACGTCCGCAATTACCCTCACCAAGCTTCTCCGGCATCTCGCCGGTGTGGGAGTGTTTGCTCTGTGCTCGTTTACGGCGCTGGCCAATCCGGTGATTTCCGAATTCATGGCGTCCAATTCGCGGACGCTGGCCGATGAGGACGGCACCTACTCGGACTGGATCGAGATTCACAACCCGACCGCGGCCGCCCTCGACCTTGGCGGCTGGTATCTGACCGACAACGCCGGGATGCTCACGAAGTGGAAGTTCCCCGCCGTCACGGTGCCGGCAGGGGGTTACTTGGTCGTTTTTGCCTCGGGCAAGGATCGCACGGTCAGGCCCACGGCGCTGCACACCAATTTCGCCCTCAGCGCCAGCGGTGAGTATCTCGCTCTGGTCCAGCCGGATGGCGTCACCGTCGCGCACGAATTCGCTCCCGCGTATCCGGCGCAGACCGCGGATGTTTCCTACGGGCTGGTCAATAACGGCAGCACCCAACCAATCGCCACGTTTCTCGCGGCCCCGTCTCCCGGCAGCGCGAATTCGGGTGTCGGCCTCGGCAGCGCCGTCACCGCGGTCGTCACCTTCTCGCACCCCGGCGGTCCCTTCCGCGGTTCGATCACGTTGGACCTTTCCGGTGCCAGTGCCGGTCAGGTGATTCGCTACGTGATCGCTTCCGGGGCGGGTGCCATCGACGCCGAAGTCACCGCCTCTTCGCCGGTCTTCACCGGCCCCATCACGATCTCCACGACGTCGGTGATTCGCGCCGCGATCTTCAACGAGAACGGCAGCCGCGGCCCCGTCCGTTCGGCCAATTTCGCCCGGGTCGATGCAAGCCTCGGCGCCTTTTCCAGCCGATTGCCCGTGCTCGTGATCGACAACCTCGGCGCGGGCCCGCTCGTGAAGGACGAGATCGATCACGAGGCATGGATCTATACCTACCCCGCGCGCGGCAACGGCATGCCGACCTTCCTCGGCACTCCCGAACTCGCGACCGAATCGACCACCTCCGTGCGCGGCTCCTCCTCGGCGGAGTTTCCGAAGAAGAGCTTCAACGTCACCTTCCGCGATGCCGAGGGCTCCAAACGCGCCGCCGCCCCGCTCGATCTGCCCGCGGCGGAGAAATGGGCGCTCGTCGCACCGTGGAAATTCGACCTCACCTACCTGGCCAACTCCTTCATTTACTCCCTCTCGAACACGATCGGCCGCTGGGCGCCACGCACGCGGCTGGTCGAGGTTTTCTTCAACACCGGCGGCGACGCCCTCGATCAAGCGGACTACGCCGGCATCTACGCTGTGACGGACCGCATCGAGATCGGCCGCGACCGCGTCAATATCGCCCCGCTCTCCGCCACCGACACCTCCGCGGAGGCGATCACGGGCGGCTATATCCTCAAAATCGATACGCCGGACGCCGACGAGGTCAGCTGGATGCCGCAGCGTCTGACGCTTGATGCGCCCGACTCCGCCGTCGTGCTCGCCGCCCCGAAGGCCGACGAGGTCACGCCCGCGCAGCTCGCCTACATCCGGAACTACGTGCAACGGATGGAAAACGCGCTCCACGCGGACCGCGCCGGCGGCTGGGCGCAACGCACCTACCTCGACTACCTCGACCGCTCCTCCTGGGTCGACTTCCACCTCCTCAACGTCTTCTCGGCCAATCCCGACGCCTTTGTCCGCAGCAGCTATTTCCACAAGGACCGCGGCGGCAAACTCATGGCCGGTCCGATCTGGGACTTCGACCGCGCGCTCGGCTCCACGCACGACAACCGCTCGGAACGCTACGACGTCTGGTCCGGCTACGGCGTGCACGACTACTGGCGCTCCGGCTGGTTTGGCGTCCTCGCCGAAGATCCGGAGTTCATGCAGGAATGGGTGGACCGCTGGCAGACGCTGCGCAGCGCCGAGTTCCGCGACCACACGCTCGCCACCCTCGTCGACTCCTGGAGCGCCCAGGTCGGCAACGACATCGCCGCCCGCGACGCGCGCCGCTGGCCCGACAACCAGACGCCTTACGGCGATCATGCCACCACCGCACGCTACCTCCGTGAGTGGGTCGTGAATCGCGCGCGCTGGATCGACGCCCAATTCGTCGCCCAGCCTGAAATCATCGCCCAAGGCGGCACGCTCACCTTCCTGCCGCGCGCCGGCACCCAACTGGTCTATACCTTGGACGGCTCGGACCCACGCGCACTCGGCGGCGCCATCGCACCCAACGCCCTCGTAACCACGACCGCGCTCACCGTGCCGGCCGATGCCAATGTCCACGTCCGTAGCTACAACCCCGAACTCCGCTACGCCCTCCCCGGCAGCCCGTGGAGCGCAGCCGTCGGCGGCGCCAACTCGTCCCCGCTCGCTCCCGCCGCCCGCCTGATCAACCTCTCGAGCCGCGCGATCGTCGGCTCCGGCGAGCGCGCCCTGATCACCGGCGTCGTGATCGCCGACACCGAGGAAAAACGCTTCCTGTCCCGCGCCGTCGGCCCCTCGCTCGCGGCCTTTGGCGCGACCGGCTATGTAACCGATCCCCTGCTCACCATCATCGGGCAGAACGGCACCGAACTCTACCGTAACAGCCGTTGGGATACAGGTCCGGACGCCGCCCGGATCCCCGGCTTCGCCCGTGCCGTCGGCGCCTTCCCGCTCACTCCCGGCGCGACCGACGCCGCCCTCGCCAGCCCTCTTTCGAGCGGCGCCTACTCCGTCCAGGTTACCCCCGCATCCGGCCGCAGCGGCGTCGCGCTCGCCGAACTCTACGAACTCGATGGCAACGGCCGCACCGTCAACCTCTCCACCCGCGCTTACGTGCAGGCGGGCGAGGGCGTGCTGATCGGCGGTTTCGTCGTCTCCGGTCCCGCTTACAAACGCCTCCTGATCCGCGCCATCGGCCCGACCCTCCGCGGCTTCGGCGTCGATAACGCCATCCTCGATCCGGTGCTCACCGTTTACTCCGGCACCCGCATTGTCGCGCAAAACGATCGCTGGGAATCCGCCGAGAACCCCGCCGCCATTGTCCTGTCCACGCGCCGCATCGGCGCCTTCGACCTCGCCGCCGGCGGCGAAGATGCCGCCCTGCTGGTCACGCTTCCGCCCGGCGCCTATACCGTCGAGGTCAAGGGCAAGGCCGGCGCCGAGGGCGTCGCCCTCCTCGAAATCTACGACGTTCCGTGACGGGCCCGCTGCGGCGGCCGCGCAGATCCCTGCGCCCGCCGGCCGGAACCCATTCGGATATCGGTAAACACAAGGGCCGCCCTCTTTTGGAGGGCGGCCCGTGTGACCTAACACCAAGCAAACCGTAAGAACTACAAACATTCACCGTCCCTGCGGACGATGCTGACTACGGGGAGATAGACGGCCTCGTTTCCGAAACGCTCAAAATTCGCGCAAAAAATTTCAGCGCCACCCCATCGGATAGCCAACTATCAGCCGGACAGCGCTTAATCGTTTATCCCGGCCTGCCGCCACCCATCGCCGCACATCCGATTACGGCAAATATTCGGGCGCCGGCGCCGACACCAGATCGCCCGGTATGGCACTCTCACGTGGGTTGGCCGGGGCCTTGATCGGATAACGGAAGGTTCTTCCCTCGTAATTCCGAAAGACCACCGCGTCCTCGGTGATTTCCTCGAGGTAATCGGGATTGATCGGGACCTTTCCGCCTCCGCCCGGCGCGTCGATCACGAACTGGGGCACCGCATATCCCGTCGTGTGTCCGCGGAGAGCCGCGATAATCTCGATGCCTTTGCGGACATCCACTTTGAAGTGCGAGCCGCCCGTGATGAGATCCATCTGATACAGATAATACGGCCGGACCCGCATCCGCAGCAGCCGGTGCACGAGCGCCGTCATGACGTCGGCATCGTCGTTCACGCCCTTCAGCAATACGCTTTGGTTGCCCAGCGGCACGCCGGCAAACGCGAGCCGTTCACACGCTGCCTTCAGCTCCGCCGTCGCCTCCTTGGGATGATTCACGTGGATACTCATCCAGATCGGGCCGTATTTCCGGAAAATGTCGCACAGCTCCGGCGTGATCCGCTGCGGCAGGAAAACCGGAATCCGCGAACCGATACGGATGAACTCCACGTGCTTGATCGCCCGCAGGCGCGAAATCAGGTGCTCCAGTTTCCGATCGGAAAGCAGCAGCGGATCGCCACCCGAAAGGAGCACGTCGCGGATCTCCGGATGCGCTTCGATGTAGCGCAGGCCCTGCTCGTATTCCGGATGGAAGTTGTAGTCCTGCGCATTGGAGACGAGCCGGCTCCGCGTGCAGTAGCGGCAATACGCCGCGCAGCGATCCGTCACGAGAAACAACACCCGGTCGGGATAACGGTGCACGAGCCCCGACACCGGGGAATGCTCATCCTCGCCCAGAGAATCCAGCATCTCGCCGTCCGACACCTGCATCTCCCCCGCGCGCGGGATCACCTGCTTCCGGATCGGGCAGTCCGGGTTGTCGCGGTCGATCAGGTTGAAAAAGTAAGGCGTGATCGCGAGCGCCAGCTTCTGGTTCGCATGCGCACAGCCGGCCCGCTCCTCCTCGGTCAGCGTCATCAGCCGCTCCAACTGCTCGACCGTCGTGATCCGGTTTTTCAGCTGCCATGTCCAATCGCGCCAATCGCTCTCAGGGATGTGTTGCCATAAACCCTGGCCCTCGAACCAGGCGGCGCGGTCTTCGTGATAAGGCATTTGGAGGCGTCAGAGTTAGGTGGGGGGCCGCCGTCTGTCAAACGACCGGCCCTGCTCTCGGTGGCGCGCGATCGACACCGGGCGCCGCCACGCCTGCGCACACCGGCAGTCGCCGATTCCGCGAACCGCCGGCTGGGAAAATATGCCAACGTGCGCGATTTCTCGGAAAACCACTTGGCAGCCCGTGCCCGACGCTTTTTCGTTCGGCTTTAATGTCCACGCCCAAGCCCGCAATTCTCGCCCTCGAGGACGGTTCCATTTTCCACGGTCGCGCCTTCGGCGCCGACGCCTCCGTTTCCGGCGAATGCGTGTTCAACACGTCGATGACCGGCTACCAGGAAATCCTCACGGACCCCTCCTACTTCGGCCAGATCGTCACGATGACCGCCGTCCAGATCGGCAACTACGGCGTGAACGACGAGGACAACGAGGCCACCGTGCCCCGGTGCACCGGCTTCGTCGTCCGCGAGCTTTCCCCGGTGGTCAGCAACTGGCGCAGCAAGCTCTCCCTCGACGCCTACCTGCGGAAGTTCGGCATCCCCGGGATCAGCGAAGTGGATACGCGCGCCCTCACCAAAAAGCTCCGCGTCGACGGCGCGATGAAGTGCTGCCTCAGCACCCTGCCGCTCTCCGAAGCCGAAGCCGTCAAGCGGGCCCGCGAGTGGCGCGATATGGCCGGCGCCGATTACGTGAAGGACGTCACCACCAAGGCGCCGTATCTCTGGCGCGCCGACGATCCCGCCAATCACAACACCCCCTATCTCCCGGTCGGCACCACGATGAACGCCGTCGGCGCCCCGGCGAAGAAGTTCCGCGTCGCCGCTTTCGACTACGGCGCCAAATACAGCATCTTCCGCAAGCTCGTGAACCACGGGTTCGACGTGCAGGTCTTCCCCGCCCCCGCCCCCGCCGAACAGGTGCGCGAGCACAAGCCCGACGCCGTCTTCCTCTCCAACGGTCCCGGCGATCCCGCCGCCCTGCCCTACATCCACAAGACCGTCACGAATCTCCTGCCCGATTTTCCGATGTTCGGCATCTGCCTCGGTCACCAGATGCTCACCCACGCGCTCGGCGGCTCGACCTACAAGCTCAAGTTCGGCCATCGCGGCGGCAATCAGCCCGTAAAGAACCTCGAGACCGGCAAGGTCTCCATTACCGCCCAAAACCACGGCTTCGCCACCGACCCCAAGTCGATCGAGAACCGCGGCGCCATGATCACGGAGATCAACCTCAACGACAACACCGTCGAGGGCCTGCGCCACAAGACCCTGCCCCTCTTCAGCGTCCAGTATCACCCCGAAGCCGCCCCCGGCCCGAACGACGCCAAATACTTCTTCGCCGAGTTCTCCAAACTCATCGAAAAAGCAGGCTGAGGCAGGTGAAGAGCTTGATCCCGAGATCGTCGGTCGAGATGATTTCGACTTCCTAGTGGCTCATGTCAGCAAGGTTGCTGGGTTCACCTGATGAGCATGGCGGACCTCGAGTCTGGTCCCTCTCCCCGCCACGGACCAGTTT
>JACCEC011162695.1_pt1 | contig 31609 bp, 40 predicted proteins | sample 7450121 | NCBI WGS metagenome assembly JACCEC01 (sample SAMN15323455, study PRJNA562643) | freshwater metagenome | isolation source: river surface water | place: USA:Blue River Watershed | collected 2017-08-18 | reverse complement strand
TGAGTACAACACATTCAATGGTATTGTTGCAACATTTTCAAAAATATGTTGAGAGCAAGGTAAACAAAGAAACGTATAACAATTGGATTAATACTACAAATCCAATAGATAGATTACAATGTTTAATTACGAATCTGGAAAGATATTATAATATTAATTGGATTACTTTTGATACAATCGTAGGAATTAAATTACACATAGAATAATATTAAAATCACTCGTGTAAGTATTAGTTAATTTTATTATTATGTTATTAAAATGACGAATGGTGGTTTAATACAATTAGCTGCAATGGGTACATATGCTGCAAACTATTATACATTAATCGACTCACATTATAGATCTAATATGTATAATACAGGACCTTTTTTCTCTAATAATAGAGACTCAATTATGTATTGGTTTGTTGACCATGAAGATGGTATAGCAACAGAAAAAGATATTGGTGATGTTATAACTACACCTAGTATTTTGCATCATGTTCCTGAAATGCAAAAACCAAAAGAAAATTGTATTATACCATTTAATATAAATATTGAACGGAGTTGTGTTAAAATTCAGAGAGCATGGAGAAATGCAATCTCAAATCCTAATTATACAATATGTAGAAAAAGATTGATGAGAGAATTTAATGAAGGCATACTTATATAAAACTATATCATAATGCATAATTTAATATGGGTACTTGTATCTCAAAACAAGATAAATATGTTTCTAAAAGAGATAATTCAGAGTATTTATTCAATCAACTTGAAATGCAATTTAACGCTTTTATAAAACTTAATTGTTCAGAAGATCCTACAAGTTTCGTAGATGTATCGACATTAATTAGTCTTTTTGCATATTATTTACAATATAATGCACCCTATATAAAATATTCATATGACCCAATAGCTATCGGGTATGTAATGGATAATATTTATAAATTATGTATTCAACGCGGATATTCTGTTACTAGTGGACTTCGACCTTTAAATTATTGTATTATAGGGTTGAGTATAAACAAAATAGAAAAATAAACTAGTATAAATCTAGTGACAATAATAAAATTTTTTTGTATTTTGATTTTTATAATTTTTATCTTTTGATTTTTGAGTTAATTATTTAGAGGTTTTTATTTTACTGATCATGGACTCTCGTAACCATACTCATCCTTCTCAATATAATACATGCGATCGTCTAGCAGCTTGTGAAGACGCGAATAGTTGCCCTTGGGCCAGTAAGTAAGAGTAATCCGATCAACAAGCTCGAAATACTCATCTGATACAGGAGGGAGATGAGATTCCGGATCCTCCATAAATTCATCGAACTTATTCTTACCAGACTCAACAATCACACAAGCAAGATCAATCAACACTTGCTCCTCATTGCCAAGTACATACTTTGCATGATCCTGTTCAACCTCTAGCTTCTGTCCAATATAACTATTAATAATCACCTCCTTCACCATATCAATCTTGGAATAGAGCTCATCAATAACACCCTCACAACTATCCATAAAAGGACAATAATATTCCACAATAGGCATCATCTCTTCAGTAGTGTGGTTGTTCATCTCATCCACAAGCTTCCACATGACAAGCTGGAAAGACTCCATATTGAAAGGATGAAGTATGAGATATATGAAAGATGTAAACTTGGAAATGAGTATTCAACTTAACAGATTTGATTGATTATAGCTTGGAGATTGATTGGATATGTATTGAATAATCCATTATCTTAATCAAATTTTTAATCAAATTAATAAGAAAAATAAAACTTTTTTTATGTATTAATTCTATTTATATATTTTTGCATGTCTTTACATAAATCTTCTCTTTATTGAGTTTATTTAAACATTTTTTTATAGCTTTTTTTAGTTCTTCTTTAGTCATTTTACTTCGACCTCTTATATTTAATATACGAGCTTGTTCTTTCTCATCCATAGTAAATTATACTAATTAAATAGAAAAATTAAATAATACATTGGAACTTATTATAAATAGAATACTAATTTAATATTTAATCAGACACTGTAACAGATTTTGCTAGATTTCTAGGTTGATCTACATTATGTCCTTGAATTGTTGCCAGATTATATGCTAGTAATTGCATTGGAATTGCATTTACAATATGCTGTAGATATTCATTAATTTTAGGCACAAATATAATAGTTTCTTCAGGAATCATACTTGAAATTAACTTGTCGTTACTGTTTGCAATAACAATTACAGTTGCTTTTCTTGCTTTAAGTTGTTCGATTACACTGATCATTTTATCATATAGACTATCTTGAGTAGCAAATACAAATGTTAATACACGCTCATCTAGAAGCGCTAGAGGACCATGTTTCAATTCACCCGCGAGAATACCTTCGCTATGAATATAAGCAATCTCCTTAACCTTCAAAGCACTTTCTAGAGCAGTTGCATAATTATTTCCTCGCCCAATAAATAGAATACTCTTATAATTAACTACTTCATTTGATAATTTTTCCATTTTAGATTTTGTAATTGAAATTGTCTCTTCTACTGCGGCTGGTAGATTCGCAATATCAACTGTAGATTTATTATCAGTTAGATATGAAGCAATCATTGTAAACATAAGTAGTTGAGATGTATATGCCTTTGTACTTGCCACACTGATTTCAAACCCAGCATTTAGATTAATAGATACATTAGCCTGGCGGGAAATTGTACTATCTGGTTTATTTGTAATTGCAATAACGAACGCATTAGCTTTCTTTGCATATTGTAATGCATATAGTGTATCCGCAGTTTCACCTGATTGAGATACAAATATACAAACATCCATTGGTTTTAGACAATAACCACGATCCATAAAATCACTGGCGTATTCTACATACACAGGTACTGATAGGAAATGTTCTAACATCATTCTACTACCAAGACATGCGTGATAAGATGTACCACATGCAACTAATACTAGTTTTGATGCCATTTCAATACGACTCTTATAAGGATTTAGTTCATCTATTAGAACTGATGAATCGTTCATACGCCCATACATTGTCTTTCTTAATGTAATAGGTTGTTCAAAAATCTCTTTTTCCATATAAGTTGTATAATCACCTTTTAAGACATCATTTTTACTCATATTGATAATGTCTGTATCTCTAGTTGTATCCTGTTTAGTTTTATAATTAAAAATTTTATAACTACCACTATTAACATGCATAATTTCATAATCGTCAAGAGTAATTACTCGATTTGTATGATCAATAATCGCACTTAGATCTGATGAAAATACGAAATCATATCCATTCTGTACTTTTGATAAACCGACTAGAAGAGGGCTTCCTTTCTTACATGCAAAGATTTCTGTTGGATATAGTGATGACTTAATTAATAATGCAAACGTGCCTTCAAGCATATTAAGGGTATTGATAACTATATCTTCGAATGTATAATGAACTGCCATTTGTTGATATTTATCATAAGTATACATACACAATTTAGGTACAACTTCTGTATCTGTTAAACTTTGAAGTTCGTAACCATGATCATTTAGGAATTCTTTAATTTTTCCAAAATTTGAAATAATACCATTATGAACTACTGCAAATTTATTATCATCATCAGATACATGAGGATGAGCATTAACATCACTAGGGGGACCATGTGTCGCCCAACGAGTATGTGCAATACTGCTTCCATATGGAACTGTTTCTTTGGATGCATTTTGTAGATCATCACTTACACTAACTGAACGATGTAGATTAGTTACATTTCCAACTGATTTTAATACTAAATTATCACCTTTAGAGTCATTTATACATATGCCAGCAGAATCATAACCACGATACTCAAGACGTCTTAGACCATCAATGGTCAAATTAATCACTTTACCAACGGTAGCAGGATTATTAAAATGGTAATATCCAAAAATACCGCACATGGTTATTGTGATTTAGTAATTTAAATTAATAATCAAATTTTTATATACTTAAAAAATTGATTATTAATTTAATCAATAATCAATTAAAAATGAAAAAACAATTCAAATCTGTATTATGGCTATTATTTATTTTAAGTGAGACGTTCGCTCATCGTACTTTGAAACAAAGTGTAAAATTTATACCATCTATGTGGATTTCAACTTGTATTAAAAAATGTCCTGAAAAACCATTGGATTTATGTGATTTCTATTTTCAAGGTTATAGGGACCTGATACCACAATTCGATATACCTGAAAATTCATCTTCATCTAGTGTTAAAATAAGTCCGTCCATATTAGACAAATATATTAATAAAACAGTTAATATTTACAACACAACGAGACCTGGGTGCCTATTAAATACTAAAAAACAATATAAATTTACTAGATATTATTATCCATCTAGTATAAATAATATTGGATATATATTTATAAATGCTAGTAATATAGCAAATTGTGAAGATACATGTGGTAAATGTGTATTGATGTATACCGTAGTTGCTAGACCACATTGGGCTAATGGTAATACTACATTATTATTAAGCGGAGATGGTAATTTAGTATTTCCAGAAGAACGTCGGTGTGTGATATTCAAAACGAACAATTGTTATTAATTTTTTTATTTATAAAATATAAATGTCTACATCACCTTTATCGGTTATGTGGATGGTTTCGAGTAGTTGGACATCTGGTGCATATATGATTTATCAATACAATATCGTAGTTAAAAATATTGGAACTGATACATATTCACAAATTTATATCAAGAGTGATAATCCGAAAGTAAATCAAAGTTGGTCAGTCACAGTTAAAGATCCTTCAACCCCATATATTTTTGGTTTTCCTTCATATATGACTTCACTTGCACCAGGTGCCCAATATAATTTTGGGTGTATAACTACTGGTAAAAGTACATTCAGTGTAGATAGTTATACTATTAAACAAACTGTAGCACCAAGTACTACAACCACTCCAAGTGCAACTACAACATCTACAAGTACAACTACAAGTACAACTACAAGTACAACTACAAGTACAACTACACCAACTGCTAGTACAACACCTATTGTCGAACCACTCACTATTGTATCATCTGGTGAAAATGATAAATTTGGAATTAAAATGCTTTATAAATCCACTACAGATTTAGCAAGTACAAGAGAATGGTATTCGCAATGGGATAAAGGTTCTTTGAGAACGTTTTCATTTGGAAAAGCAGGAACTACTGATCCTGAATTGATGTTTAGAGGTTCCGGTAAATATACAATATATGGAACATCTGATGCATCTAGATCAGGTATGATGGCAGTTACAGGTAGTACTCCTAGAATTTATATTCGCAATTCTGATGTTGAAGGTGATGTACTTCCATCTACAGTAAAAAAATGGGGTAATGTAGAAATTACTTTCTATGCAAATACAACAAACCCAGGATCCAGTGTAAGTTATGCAGGAATTGAAGCAGTAGCTCGTACGAATCATATGCCTGATAGTGCATTATGTGGAACTAGAGGATATGGTGGTAAAATTAATTTTGATGGACGTGCTCATTTTGAAAAAGAATGTTGTCATGGATCAGGTAATAAACAAACTGCGACTGTATATCCTTTCCCTAACAAAGGTAAAATGCCAATAAATACATGGATTGGTTATAAATTTGTAGTAAGAGATTGCGAAAATAATACCAAATGCAAACTTGAACTCTATATGGATATGACAGATGGGCTAAATGGTGGTGATTGGAAACTAATTACAGAATTCATTGATTATGATGGATGGAGTTCAGATACACCATCATGCTGTTCAACACATAAAGGTAAAGTATTATTACCTCCTAATCAATTATCAAATTACACTGTATATCTTAGATCAGATGGTCTTGGTGAACAATTATATAAAAAACTCTCGATTAGAGAAGTCGATCCATTACCATAATATAAAATTTGATTATTATTTTTACTTGTTATTATAACTATCGACTACAAATATACAAAAATATACAACAACATGGAGCTCTATGTTATTGTAAGTGAAGATCCAAGATGCTGCAATCCTATGGGTATTTATGATACATTTGAATACGCAAAGATTTATTGTGATAAATTATTTGATACAGATTCTATTAAAGCTTATGTATGTAGTTATATCTTGAATGAACCAACACCATGCAAAGGTCATACTCTTGTCTATTTATACGAAAATGGTAAAGATGAAAGCGAAGATTATTCACTTATATCTCATCTAAAATATTTGATGAAATAATAAAAATATTTGATGAAAAATTATGATTTTTATTATTTTATTATGTAATATTTACATATTGTATTTTACAATATGCCTCACTACCATAAAAACTATATTCTAGTTTTGTTCTATTTATTTTTGGAATTAGATTAAATATAATATTTGGAATATAAATATTAGTCATTGAAACCCATGGTTGACGATTAGGAGAATTATAAATATAATAACCATATGATTTCCATACTTTTCCTATATACGTTCTCACAAATCCACTATTATCTGATATAGCTGCTATAGATTTAATATTGGTAATATCATTGACTTCACCTGTACACGAATCTTCAGGTATTTTTCTCATGAGATTTGAAAAGTCTGAAGAAGAAATTTTAGATTCTAATGAAAGCCATAATGATAAAGGAAATGGAAATATAACTTGACATATTGGTGAATTAGTATTATTATACATATTGCCAACTTTAATAATAGTGTATTTAGTATAATTTGTTTTATTAATAATACTTGTTCCATTATATGAGAGTATATACATTAATGGAACTGATAATGGACTTTTCCATGGACAATTAGCGCCTAATGGTAATGAACATGACTTGCCAAATTGTCTTTCATTACATGCATTAATAATACATGGATATATAATGTAAAAACTTGCATATAATATTAGATATTCTGATTTCATTTTTAAAAGATTATGAAAATCTATACCTTGGAAATTAAAAAAAATTAATTCTATCAATTTTTTATAGAATAACTTTAAGAAATAACAATTTGCATCGGTGGATTATTTTCATTTTGCTGTGTTGCTTGCTTTAATTCAACTGGTTGAGGAGGCGTCTGATTTGCACCCCATATAGTAGATCCTATATTCCAGAATAAATTACTAATAATTGCTAGATTTAAAATCATACCAATAGCCCTATTTATCAAATAACCCAGTAATATTTTATGAAACATATGTCTCATGGAACCATGTGAGATACATATGACGATAAAGAAGAATGTTGGAAAGAATAGAATAGCAATACATGGTGCTAATTTTTTTATTAAATCTTCTGGATATCCTCCACCTGTAAGATATACTATAATCTTATATACAAACATAATAGTTGTGAAAATTCTGAAATATATAATACTCATCCTAATTACATCATAAGTTGCGAATACTCTTGTTATTAAATATTGATTGGGTCCAAACAATATAGCTACTGTATTAAAATATGAATTACTTGCCCATCTTCTGCGTTGTGTTAAATATGTATACAATGTACATGGAGGTATTGTAAGGCAAATTGCCCTCTTATCAAGTACTGTTTTAATATGTTTACCTTGAAATAGAAATGAACTAGTTAATCTCCTATCTGTACCTAATAATTGGACTATACTTTTAAACATTTCATCATTTTTAGGAAATTCAGCATACATTTTAATAGCTTTAATAGCAGATTCATGTATTTTAAACATAGTTATACATCCAGGTAAACATACGACTCTACCATATAAACTTTCAACACTTCTTCGAACATATTGCCCAAATAGGTATTGAAAATTTTGAAAAATACACCAAAAACTCCATGCACCTTCTGAAAAATCAATTTTAACAAGACCACAACATGCAACAGCATTCCTTTTTTCAATAGTTTCTATTAAATAGTTGAAACTATTTTTACAAATAATAGAATCAGCATCTGTACAAAACATATAATTAAAGTCTGTTAAATTAAATTTATCAGTTATATAAGTACGTAATATAGTTCTCATTATATGATTAGTTTTTGGTAAATCATCTCTTGGAAAATTGAATATATCATGACCAATAATTAATGTATCTCTTTTTCCTTGATTTTTCTTTTTTTTCATAATTATGCAAGGAACATTATCAATATAACCTGTTATTATATTTAGTTTATTATTAATTAGTTTCCATGTGATATAATCAACTTCATAATTATCAATAACTGTTGTTAAAGATTCTTCTATATTAATTGGTTTACCATCACAAATTACACAAATCAAATTATTGCATCCATCACATTTATTGTCATTTATAATAGATTTAATAGTACCATCAATCTGATCTTTTGTTTCGCTATAAACAGGTATAATTGATACAATATTACCTAAAATTGTTATTTTAGAAGGCGGTTCGTATATAAATAGACACAGAATCAGTTTGTATATGTAATATGTGATATAATAAAGAGAACTTATAAGACTTGTTAATATATCCTTGGATTTGATTAATACAATTACTATCATTAATATTTGAGCTCCTCCGAAATGATATACAATATAAGATAGACCAACATTTGTTAATAATATTCCTAATAGAAATGAATATTTCTTCCTTCCAAAAGAATCAAACATATCAGAGCATGAAGTACAGTCTGGAGGTTTTTTAGAATAAGTTGCGTATAATACTGCACTTATTGAAAATAATATAATAACACTGGCAGCACATAATGCAACTAATTGATGTATTGAGAGTAACATTTCTCTAAATCTTATTTAATTAGACACTTTTATATTGTTTTGACACTGAAAGATGTCTTTACAATTTGAAATAAAAAAATAAATTATATATTCAAATTTTTTAACAATTTAGTAAATCATACATGGTGGTTTTGAATATTGACAAGAAATATTTGCACTGGCAATTGTTGTGACACAACATCCATCAGCACCTCCTGGTCTTGACCCACACCCTGTACCACCACAAATACCACAACTACTTTGACAACAAACTTTTACCGGTGTAAAGTTATATGTAGAATTTATCAAAATTCCTGTATTACATGATGGATCCTCTTGTAATCTTGGTGTTACATTATAAGGTGTTCTAATATTACCTAAACACTCTTCTATAGTTACAAAACGTGTTCCTTGAGTTCCAAATACATTATATAGATAAGCAGCTACATCTGCAAAAGTATCATATGTTACTAGTTCTTTTTCATGTTGTTGAACTATAAGAGTTAGTTGTGTTGCGTTGACTCCTACACCATTAATATCAAGATGTTCATACCATAGTGGTAATATTTCTGATGGATCTGTTATATAACTGTCACCATTTAGGTATGACCAATGAATTGGTAGTAAATTAAATTCATTCAAAATAGGGATGTGTTCTGCATTAACTGCGCCATGTGGTGCTCTGAAATAGGTAGGTACTTTACGTCCGGCTAAAACACCACCATAATTTCGTTGAATAATAGCATTTTCAAAATCAAGAAATTCTTGACGTAATTGATCATATGTTAAATCACTCAACCATGGATGAGTATAGGTATGACATCCTATCTGATGTCCTTCGTCAACTATTCTTTGAACATGTTGTGGAAATTTATAGATATTATATCCTATTAGAAAGAATGTCGCCTTCATATTATACTGTTTCAATACATCTAGAATATGTGGTATATTGTTATTGGGACCATCGTCAAATGTCAACGCAATTGTTCCAGGAACTGCACATGATTTATATTGACCTACAGCATCAAATCTTGGTCCACCATAACAAAATGAATTCGTTACATATTTTGTACAATTTTGTTTTTGGTCTGTATATGTAAATCCATATACATTATTTAGTAGTAATAGCAGTAATACTTTACTAAAAGTAGACTGCTTCATTGTTTGATATGTATATATTGAACATATAATAATATTCAAATTTTTACATGAAAAAAAATTATAAAATTACTAGAATAATTAAATTGACAATAATTTACGATTCATATTTGAATTAATACACTGATTCATTGTTATAAAACGTGTTCCTCTAGAACAAACTGTATTTAAATAATTAATAATATGTGACATGTATTGACCTGTAATACTATTTTCAGAATCAAATTGAACTATTACAGATAATTTTTGAGAATTAATACTTGGACCTTCTAAATGATTTTGTAGTGTTGTGATCACATCCTCACTATTACTTGCAAATACATCTCCTGATCGAAATGTCCATTGAACAGGAATATAATTATATTTTTCTAATATTGGAACTAGATCTTCAGTTAAATAACCACGAGGTGCTCTAAAATATTTTCTAAAATTACGATTAATATTTACAGTTGCTAATGCATTTTCGAATGCAATTAGATTATCTTCAAATTTGTTTGAAGTAATTTCAGTGAGTATTTGTAAATCAAATGATTGACAACCAATTTGATGACCTTCATTAATCATTCGCTGTACAAGTGTAGGATATTGAAGAATATTTATTCCTTTAAGAAAGAATACAGCTTTTACATTATTCTCTTTTAAAATATCTAAAATAGAACTTGTATAACTACTTGGTGCATTATCAAATGATAATAATATTCCATTTGATGAACACGTTTTAATTTGATTATTTTGATCAAATTTTGGTCCATTATAACAATAAGAATCAGGACGATTACAATTTTGATCCTGATTAATTTGAGTATTTACTGCACAATTAGTGCAAGCAATAAGCATATTCATCAAAAGACTCTTTAAAATAAGAGTCCTCATTATTTTTTTTGTATATAAATAAAACAAATATACAAAGTTTTCAAATTTTTTCACACTAGAAATATATTATCTAGCATTTTATAATTAAATATTTATTAAATATTAAATAATATGGAAATAAATAAAGAGTTTATTATCGGTTTATTACACTTTGTATTACCATTGATATACATAATATATCTTTTTTTTGCACCAGTTAAATGGGATCCATACATGTTCATATGGTTTAATATACTTACATTACATTGGATTTTATTCAACAATGAATGTATAATTTCTTATATACACAAAAAACTTGAAAATCCGAATTATAAAATGGGGGAAGACGTAAAAGTTAAAGACATGATTAACGTTTTTACAAAAATTATGTCAGAAAAAATGGCAGGTATGTTAGTGGATATAATAAATTACGGTACATTTATAGCTATATTCATACGTTTTTTCATATTTAAATCTATTAAACCAATTGTAATGGTTTATATGACTCTTATATTATTTGGTTTATACAATTACTTCGTAAGAACTAATTTAATAGATAAATATCCATTATTCAAAGCTTTTATTAGTATTATTATACTCTATAATTTATATTTGATATATAAATATAATATTAAAAAATAATGAAAAAATAAAGAATCCCTCGCCTGCAAGTTGCGACCTACTATTCTAGAGTTCACAACTAGAGTTCACAATATTTATACACCTTTGCTGTAACGTGTCCTAGAACATTAAAATCAATATCACGTTGTTTAATAGCAACAACAACTGCTTCGAAATTATTCGAAATATAATCACTCGACCAATTATCAGTATTAAGGAATTTATGATGCATTACTGGTTTTGTGGATGGATCTACAAATGGATCATAAACTGTTACAGATTTACCATTTTTAACAAGTGCATTTGCAATATCAAGACCAGGAGAATTCATCGTATAACTCTCACCGGGCTTAAATGCCAGACCAACAACAAGTACTTTTTCTTCTTCAATTTTGTTTGCTTGTTCTTCTGGACGTTTAAGAGTCATATTTGTTGCATTAGCGAGAAGAGGAAGAGTGTTGTTTGTAAAGAGATAGAATGGATTTACTGGAATACAATGACCACCTACACCAAGACCAGGATAGAATGGCATAAAACCAAATGGTTTTGTACTACAAGCACGAACCATTTCATATACATCGATTCCATGCTTATCACAATTGTCAGAAATTTCATTTACATATGCAATATTTACCATTCTAAAACAATTTTCGAATAGTTTGCACATTTCAGCAGTTTCCATACTAGAAACTGGAACAACTTGCTCAAATACAGTTTCATATAGTTCTTTAATTTTTTCAAGACTTTCATGATCCATTCCTGAAACAATTTTAGGAATTTTATCTGCAGGTGGATCTGTACGTCCTGGATCCACACGTTCCGGTGAAAATCCAATATAAAGATTCTTATCTGTCCTAAAATGACCCATAATATCACGTGTCATACCTACAGCAACTGATGATTCAACTACCACTACAGCACCTGACTTTGCTACTTTATCAATTGTATTAGCAGCTGATACAATATAGGATGTATCGATACCATTTTTTTCTGCATTCAGTAGTGTTGGTACTGAAATACAGAAAAGATCACAATTATCAAGTCCATCGAGTGTTGATTGAATACGGACATTTGGCTTATCAGCAAAACGTTCACTCATCATTTTAACACGATGTTCTGAAACATCATATCCAATGACATTATGAACCTTGCTGAAAACATCTACTAGATGCTCACCAACATATCCGACACCAATAACACAGACTGAACTTGAAGATGTCATCATTGTATTATAGATAATTGTTTATTCTTATATAAATTTAATTTCAAATTTTTATATATCGTTTTAATTATAATTAGGTACATACTAAGTACATACTCTATTACTTAAATTAAAATTTCTGAAATATATAAATGTAGTTACAGGTGTTGCAAATGTATTATCACTTCCACCAAAAAATGAATCCATCATAATTCCATTTATTGTATTTGGTTTTTGAATCCATAATAATTTATCATAGGATATTGTATTATTATCGATTTTCAATGATATAATCCCGTCATAATTCAATTTATTATCTGAAAAAGAATTTAGTTTTATACCAAGTTTTATTTGATACCATTTATCTACTGTAAAATTTGTAAATCCTCTCCATAAACTTAAACCATATATAGAATTATTAATATATCCATATTCTAATTCTAAATCATTTAATTGATTTTCTGGAATATATAGATATGCTTCAACTTGACCATTATTTTTCCACGATATTCTATATGAATAACCAGAATTAATATGATTTCCACCGGATGCACCAATATCACCTATCCATATTCCTGGCAACTTACCACCTTTTACCCAAACAAAATTCTTATTAAATTTAAAATCATAACTAAAACATATTTCATTAGATGGAAATATACTTGGTTGTGCATAAAAATTAAATCCACCATATCCATATAAAGATCCTGCTGATGGTGACCACGATCCTTGAGGATAAATAGCTTTTAATGTATCATTTTCTTTAAATAGTAAATCACGTCCATATACATATTTGATAATATTCCATTGTTTAGATTTATCCCATTTCATTAAATCATTTATATCAAGTGATATAGTTTTAATAGAACTATCTATTACAGTATTATTTAAATATGCATTCAATAGAAATATTATCAAAATTATACCGATGAAAAATATACCAAAAATACTCGATATTGCAATATATTTTTTTACTTTATTTTTTTTATTGTTATCGATAGTTTGTGATAACTCCAGATTGTTAACAAACGGTCTAGATTCATCAGTTATATTTATAATTCTTTCTTGCATTGTTTGAGTAGAATAAGACTCCATAATAATTGAATGAATTACTCATTAAGTAAACTATCAAATTTTCTTCTACAAATAATAATGAGCCAAGATTCTAAAATTTATAATCCGTTATCAAAAAGATATATTGCAATAGATGGTGCAACAGGGAAAAAGGTAATAGAAAAATATAAAAAAGGAGAGATTGAACTCAGGAATGAGAATGTTGCCAAATTAAAAGCCCTTGGAAAATTACAAGCTCAATCTCCTACTCCTAAAATGAATAGTATAAAACTAGATAACTCCTCAAAAAATGTAGAACTTAAAAAAAAAGTTTTGGGAAGACTTAAAAATTTAAAATTACAAGATAGGAAAATTACACATGTTAAACTTATAGATAAAAACACATTTGTTATACATCTAGATGAATTTAGCAATATTTCACAGATTAATACTCAAGGAACTAGTAAAATATATAATGGAATTTTAAACAATGAAAAATATTTTATTAAAGATGTTGTGAAAACAATTGGCACTAAATCTAGAACAAATATGTATGGTGTATATGATATAGAATTAGCTATTAATGAATTACTAGCTAGTAAAATTTATACAGATATATACGGTATTGATGCTATTCATTTATTTTTAGTTGTCAATAATTCAAATGATAAATATCCAAAATATATGATAGCCAGTAAAGCTATTGAAATAGATACATGTGAACCTATTACACAAGATTGTAAAGATTTATTAGATAATAAAATTCCAGGAGCAATAGAGCCATTTTTAGTCGATTGCATATTAGCAAATTGGGACGTTGGATCTCGTGGAAATGTAGGTATCATTGGAAATAGACGTAAAAAAGCATTTAGAATAGATGTTGGTGGGTCATTAATGTTTCGTGCAATGGGACAAAGAAGAGATTTTAAAAATATTCCAAATGAACATGAAAATTTCTTTATACAGTCGAATAAAGGTTATAAATTATTTAAAAGTCTTACAGAAAAACAAATTGACAAAATGTTTGCGATTTTAGAGACAGTTGACAAATCTATTTTTGATGCTATAAAAAAACAAATAGAACAACATATTGATAATATTGAAAAACAGGATTTAGTATTAGCTAAAAAAATACTAAAATGTATGGATACGGTGGAAGCTCGTCATAATTTTTATGTTAAAAATAAAACTAAAATTCAGAAATTTTTGAATGATAAAGTTCAAGTATAAATTAATGATTCAATCTTTTTTTTGCAAGATCGATACTATCTTGTTTCAATAATAATCCAATATCATATGAATATTCATCATGAATAATATTCAGATCATTATTAAGTGACGTGTAATTTGAATTATTGTAGCTTATCAAATTTATTAAATTATCTTTAATGAATACAAACCCATTAGAAAAATACATATTAAACATACTTATATACATATTTATTTTAGAACTGACAATTATACATAATTGATACAAAGACTCCATTTTAGATTTTGTTTTAAATATCTATTTTAACTTTTAAATGTATTTAGTCTATAATTATGCACCTAATAGAATATTCCACCAAAATTTCTAAGCGTCTTTATCTCACAATAAGCTCTACAACAATTTTCTGCTTCATCTAATGAAGCATGTAAAGACTTAAATGTCATAATTGATGCATATAATGTATCATCTTCTTCACACACTATATGTATCTCTTCTAAATTACTTATATCCTGATCGATTATTTTTGGGACAATTATATAGAAATCGTAATTCTCACAATATGCATATGCATCTTCCTTACACAATGCAATCGCTTCAATATAACGATACGTCACACGACCTTGTTCATGTTCGTGATAGATAACGTATACTTGGTTTGTAACAGCCATAATTATGATTAGATTGAATCGGATTGCGTATAAATCTAAGAGTGTATATCGAATTGAGTATAATTAGATTACCATTATTTTCCAAATATATAATATCAAATTTTTTAATAATTAAATAGAAAAACTATAAAATATATTTTTGATAATTTTTCTTATTTTAAAAGTTTATATGATGACCTATAGCACTTACCCGCAATTCTTGATTCGTCCAATAGGAATTCACAATCTGATATAACATCTGATCTGATATATCACTCATCACAATCTGCTAATACCGTCTGGATAGCATAGTCTGTCGTTTTGACAATTTCTGTCATAAAGCTCATAGATGGTCCATGTTGAGCATGGATCGCATCCTCTATCTTTAGGATTTGTTTCTCTATATCAACTAGATCAGGTGGGGTAATTGCAGTACCGTCCTTTGGACCGTGAAAATCCCAAAACATATATTTCAAAAAATTAGAATAAATATTAATATCATCAACAACATAGATGCATTCCTCTTTATAGATGTTATAGATAGCATTTAGCATATCCGGGTTAATCTCTGCAAAAGTGAGATTATCCATTCTTAATTCAAAAAGAGTGTATTTAATTTGTAAATTTGTATACGAGTAGGTATACACTTATATTGATATTAAATAGTGTATAAGTGTATAGTCGAGTGTGTATTGGTTGTAAAAACGTTTTAACTATTCTCCTATCAAATTTTTATACATTTTTATACAATGATATACAAATTGCTAATATTAAGCATATTTTTATAAAAATTATATGATATTATAACTAAATTTGATAAATATTTCAAAAAAATCTTTACCATAAACTTAAAAATAATTTATACATTTTTCAATACCTCGACCATCAAAATATAAATAGCTTACTTGTACACTGCTTATTTAAAAATGCTAACAGCTTACACTACAACTTGTAGAGCCCTCTCCCCGTCAGGTGCACCAGGAGGACCACCTGTTAATTTTGGAACAAATAACATGGTGGTGAATAAACGTAATATGGTGTGTAGTTCTGCAAAGATGTCCAAATCAGAGAAGATTAAAACACTTATCACAAATATTGAAAATCAACTTCCGAGTATCCAACAAAAACTACATAATTGTGTTGTCGGAAAAATGGAAGATAGACATAGAGTTATGATTGTGTGTGATATAAACGCTGAATTAAGTGATATTCACATTATTTTAAAGTCAATTAAAACAGAACTCGATGTTTGTAATTATATATGTTCTCATAAAATTTGATATTCTTATTTTTTATTTTTGTTATTTAAATTACACACTTTTAAATCAAAAAGTAATTTATAAATGAACAATGAACAATTGTATGCATTCTCACAATCACAAAAACGTAAAAATATATTTATAACAGGTGCTGGTGGTTGTGGAAAATCCTTTACACTTAATCATATTATAAAATGGGCAAAAGAAAGACGTATAGAATGCGCGGTAACAGCTTCAACTGGTTGTGCTGCATATTTGATTCAAGGTAGAACTATACATTCCTATTTAGGAATAGGTCTAGCAAAAAAAACTGCTAAAGAATTAGCAGATTATATTAAATATAAAAAACCATTCATTGTTACAAAATTAAAAGTTCTTGAAATGCTAATTATAGATGAAATATCAATGATCAATGCTGAATTATTTGAAAAGATTTCAGAATTTCTTTCCATTATTAGAGGATCATCTAAAGCTTTTGGAGGTGTACAAATAATTCTATGTGGAGATTTTGCACAACTGCCACCAACCGATGGTAAATATTGTTTCCTCTCCGAAATATGGAATAAATCAAATATTGAAACAATTACTTTAAAAACTATGATGAGACAAAGTAATGATCAAAGATTTCAAGAAATTTTAGAAGAATTACGTTGGGGGCTATGCTCAAAAGATACATTATTATTATTAAAATCATTAAAAAATACTCAATTTAAGAATATTGGTATTACTCCTACAATTCTTTATTCTATGAATGTAGATGTAGATTCAATTAATAATGGAAAATATAATGAACTTATTGAGAAAGGAGCTGATAATCGAACTTATAATACAACAACATCAGTAGCTGGTAAATCGTGGGCTTTATCATTAAAAATCCCTGAAAAAATAGATGTTTGTATCGGTGCCCAAGTTGTTTTAACTTGGAATGTATCTCAGGATGATGGATTAATTAACGGATCTCGTGGAGTTATCATAGATTTTGATTTTACTGGTCCGGTTGTAAGATTTGTGAACGGACAAGAAAGGATTATTGAAAATATTAAAATTGTGGACCAAGACGATCCTGCGTTGACAATTTCATTTATGCCAATCAAATTAGCATATGCTTTAACGATACACAAAAGTCAAGGTATGACATTGGATTCAGTTATATTAGATTTAGGAGATAGTATTTTTGAATATGGTCAGGCATATACAGCAATATCGCGTGTAAGAAATTTAGAAAGTATTAAAATAATCGATGTCAAGAGAAAATCGTTTAAAACTCATAAAGATGTATTAGCATTTTATAATAAAATTTGAAAGTATTATAAAGTATTTAGGTGCAATAACAACAAGTGTCTATTTATTCACTAATATAACACCAAATATGTCATCATTATACGTAGTATATTCAAAACACACTCCACGCGTTAAGACATGCGCAGATTGTAAATATTTTGTACCACAAAATAGAAAATGTTCTAAATTTCAATTTATTGACATCGTTACAGCTGAAAAGGTAGTACTTGATGCAAAAATAATGAGATCAGAAACAAGTTTTTGTGGGTTTGGTGGAGTTCATTATGAATATGACCCAAAGAAAAGTCATATTCATAATCCAATTATTCAAGAACAATTTACTCCAGATAACGTCTTTGAGAATTACGAACCAACTGCTGTTGATTAAATCAATATTTAGACTTTAAATAGTTTTATTATTGTATTAACTTACATCACATTGTTTGTAATCGTTATAAAAATTTGATTTATAAAAATATAAAAGTAAACAATATTGATAAAGTATTCATACAATGTCAACACTACATAATTTAAGTAATTCTGTTTCTGTTCATCAATCAAAAAAATGTATTGATTGCAAATATTTTGTTCAACCAACTAGTAAATGCTCCAAATTTGCATATACACATCTAGTTACATTTCAACCAATTCTATTGGAATCAGAACTAGTTAGACGTGTTGGCGGACAATGTGGTATGAATGCACAATATTTTGAACAGAAAGATAAAGACATTGTAAAATATGTGCATTATACAGATTATGATTCTACTATGTAGTTTTTTTATTTTTATATTCATCTTGAGCAAGCTTCCATAATACACTAAACATTAGTCCTTGAATACCATTCGTAATTATTTTAGTAGCTAAACCACGTCCTAATAAACCTAGAATACCTTCTTTTTTCACTATCATCTGTACCACAGCTACATATGATAATGGTTCTTTTGAAGTTTGTCTTGTTGTTTTTACAACACGCAAAGAATTTGCACAACAATCTGATATAAATGATGCGCAAAAACCAATAGCAGCACTTCTTATTAATTTATGTGTTGTTGAATTATATTCTGGTATTCTAGAATTTAAAAAATTATAAGTTGCAAACCAAGGATAATGACCTGCAAAAGTAGCAGCAGATGCTGCTAGAGATCCATGATATAAAACTGGTATACCTCTTGTTTTAAGTTTATTACTTAGTATATTTATTGCATCTTTGCCTTCGACTTGTAATGTCGTTTTTAATGTATCAACTGGCATTAAAAATATACGAAAAGATGCTGCAGATAGAGATGCGAATACTGTTTTAACACCTATAGGTAAATTTTTAGTAGTTTCAAAACTATCTAATAATGATAGAGTACCTGCATTTGCAGCTGTATCACCAAATCTACTTAACGGACCTTGAATAAGAGCCGGACCGAGACCCCTATAAAATCTTGGAATTCCACCATCTTTATATAAAGTTTTTAAAGCTTCTGTTGTGGTAGTACCATATCTATATTGATAATTTATTGTCGTCCGTAACCACATTAATGATAAAACTTGCACAGACATTGCTGCCATGCCAGGGATACCGCCAGCTAAAGCTTCATTTTTTGCTTTTAAAATCGCTTTTTTTAAATCCGATTTTTCCATATACTAATCTTGATATCTTTTTTCTTATATCATTTTCTTATCTTAAAACAATAATTGAAAAACAATCAATTACAATAAAAAATGAAAACAATATTTATACCCAATACCTATAATTGATAATTAAATCATCAACTTTATGAAGTAATTCAAGAATAAGGTATCTTACATCATACATATAGTAATCAACTTTATCAAGTTCATTGCAGATATCATCATAATAATCTCCTAGAAAATTATCAAAATTTTCAACAAGTACATCTAATTCTAGAAAATCTTCATATACATCATTATATCTTGTATTTTCATTTATTTTGTTTAATAATGTTACAAGTACCTGTTGAAGTCGAGTGAGAGTTGGATGTACCATTTTCAAAAATTATATATTTACAAGACTCTATATGAAATAGATTATTCTTTTGTCAAATTTTATTTTTCTATTTTGGTGGCAAAACATTTTCGTTAAAAGCAGAGTCGGTTGCCATATTACCAGGAGGTCTATATCTACATACAACGATTTTACATCCGATTTTAAAAGACATATTAGGACGTGTAATTTCTCTAACATGTTCTCCGCATCCGAAAGATGTTGTACTTTTCCATACAACTTGTGTAAAATGTCCTATGCCTTTTGTCCAATTATCACTAAATTGTTTTTTGGCATTAAAATCATATTTAGATACTTCTGAATACCATGAAACAATTGCATTTTTACATGATTCATTCGGTTTTGGATAACTAGACATAGAATATAAATTTTCACCATAATCTCCACTTGAATGTTGTAATGCGCAATCTTTTGATAATTTTTCAGCATATACGCCACTTTCTCTTGCTAATACAGGATCCCATGTAAGTGAATTAACTTGATGTAAACGTCTATAACTATTTGTTGTATCTATTACATCTTGAATATCTATACAATTTCCACCAGTTGGAGTTGGACTCGGTTTAGGACTCGGTTTAGGACTTGGCATTGGACTCGGTTTAGGACTTGGTGTTGGACTCGGTTTTGAAATTTTAATTGGTGGACACAACGTTACGGCTGAAGCTGATGAAGCATATTCTGTACTAATAAGCAACAATAAAAAAAGATAATTCATGTTATTCATTTATTATGACATTATTAATTTGTGTTTAAATTACAGCTAGTGTAGTTTAATTTACGAGTTAAAATATACCACACACTAGTCCATTTTCATCACGTTTATAATGAATATTATAATAATTGATTTCTCCATTTTCCCAACCAATATCTTTTTTAAGATCGTTTATAACTTTATCACTTCCAAAATATGGATGTTCAATGACATCTCCTTTAAAATTATGACCAAGAGTTACACACTCTATACCTTCAACTACCATTATATGTTGTGAATCTAATACAAAATTATACACTATATTTTTATAGTCATAATCGTCTGATGATACATCTTTTGGAAATACCCAATTATCATCTACAACAATAGGATGATATGGTGTTATTAGTAGGTTTTGATACCTTACTAGTTCAATTTCACAATCAGATTTATATACAACTTTACATACAATATTTGCATTATTTGATAATGTATCCCCTCTTTGTAGATCTTTAATTTTCTTGTAAGTTCCGTTTTTCATTGATACTATACATTCACCATCGAAACAACTACAGCAATTACACTTGCAATTGACATAACTGGTTGGATACTTAATCCGTAGTTCATAACATGCATGACTACGTTTATACGGATCTTTCTCAATCTTCAAATAATCTAAGAATTTACTGAGATCATTCTGAAAATTGATATTGTTGGTTGCCATGTTAAAGATTGAAATAAGTTAATATATAATATTCAAATATAGTTATATGTTATTTAGTTAAATTTTCAAAATCAAATTTTTTAAAAAATTTGATGTTAAATAAAAAAATATTATGATCTAAATGTTTAAGATAGATATACAGACAGTTCATAAACAATGAATGTTTATGGATTACTTAAATATCATTATCCACTATCAATAGCACATAATAATAAATCATATATGTGGTTTTTCAAAAATTTAAAACATGCAAACTATGTATCAGATATATTAAAAAGAGATACAATAGTATCACTTGATATTAAAGAAAAAGTTATAAAATTACCAGTTTCATTTTTAATGAAAGATCCTTTATGTGATAAAAAAAATACATTTGAATTATATCCATATGTTGATATTCATATTACAAAAACGAAATCATCTTTTTCAGATTTTATAGATGTTGATGAATTAGACTATGATATATATCTTACTTATCCGGTGTCTAGAATTCCTTCTATACTTGCAACCCATATTATTTCAGAATCTGAAGATAAGATAATTTTCGGTGCGTCAATAAGTGAATCGATGATAAGTGAATCGATGCAATAAGATATCTATATGAAACTCTTATTTGCTAGACATAAATTTACACATCTTTGTACCACAAGATTTACATGTACCAGTCATCATTTTTCTTCCATTCGTAGTTGTCTTCAATTTACCATCATTCATTGGTTGTTGTTTTTTGCATTTTAAACAATATCCTTTCACGGTTTCTGGCATTTTATTATTCTATATCGAGAATTATTTTTAAAATTTGATTAAAATAAAAACACTAATGTCATCATCACCAAGGAATTCAAAGTCACGCAACTCATCTGGAAACTCTTCAAACAACTCTCCAACCAATTCTAAAAAGTCGATGGATCAGATACTTGGGCAAGAGATAGGACGTGGTGGTTTTGGTGTGGTTTATACTCATAAAAATGATACTTCTCTATGTGTAAAAGTTAGTAACAAGGTGAAGGGAAATCAATCTTGTCGCCAATGGAGTAACGAATATAAAAAGATTACATCATTTTATGATAGAATTCAAGATTTAGATATATTTAAAAAACTAAAGTTAGCTAAAGTTCTTAAACCATCTGAATTTGTAGAAAGTCCAAACCAATGTTATATGATTATGCCACGAGTGTTTCGTCCTGAAGGAAAAGATGTTATCAAGCCAACTATCCAAGCTCAATTAGGTTGTCCTAGTTGTGTTATGATTCATAAAGGACGAGGTGAATTTTTAGGTCTTGAGCAAATAAAGCAATTTGTAGACGATAAAGACATTGTTTTGGCTTCATATGAACTTGGTATTCTTATGGGACTAATTCATTTTGTAGGTAAAAATGATGCATATGATGTTGAATTGTACCTTGGAAAAGATGGAAATTCTAGAAAATGCAGATTCTATCTAGCAGATTTTGATTTATCTGAAGAGTATACAAATATCACACCTGCGATTATACAAAGAATGACATGGTCATTGGATGCTGTTCCTTATTTCCCAACTGAAGATAGTGACTCAGAATTATTTGAAAAATTTAAAAAAGGATATTCTGAAGCTGCACATATAGCTAATGTATCAGATGATATTATTGAACAAATATTTGAAAATTATGGTTAAACAAATGGCTAGAATCAAGTCTACTAGGTTAAATGTTATTATTTTTTTAACTCTTATAGGTGGTAAACTATAAGTATTTAAAGTTGTAACTAGTATTAATTTTACTATTATGTACTCTTCTTCTAATAATACTTTTGTCTTGGAACTATCTCCACACTTCAATCAATATTCCAAAATAAATGAACAATTATACATTGAAGCATTATTAAATTCATTGATAGATCATTTCGGAAACAGTTTTACGTTAGATATATATCCCAAACATCAATATATAAATGATTATATTCCAACAAATATCTATGAAAATATAGATGTATGTAGAGTCACATTTTTGTTAGTGTTTACTTTTAAGAATAATACATATACACTCTATGATTTTATTATAAGATGTTATAATTTTAAGGATGAATTATCTGAATTTATTAATTATTTCATTTCTATAGGTTTTTTTACAGATAGATACAAAAATGACATTGACACCTATAATAAAATCAAATATAAGTTAGTTGTAAAAAATAGTGATTATATCGAAAAGAAGATAATTAAAAATAATAAAAGTGAGGAATTCTAAAATGAAGTATGCTTAAAAGACAAAAGTATATAAAAAATAATTTTATATTATTATAAATGTTTATCAAAAAGGCTATAGTACCAGCTATGGTATCAAGTTATATTTTGTATAGACCAAATTGTATATATGCGTCAGCATTAAACAAAGTTCAAGAGTCTTCAAGTAATTTTCCTAAATATTTTTTTGATAAAATAAATGAACTAAATGAAAGAGATTCTAAATATGCATCAGAATATTTACGAGAGTCATTGATAGATTATTATCCAAACCGATATAAATATATTGTGGATAATATCCAAAACAACGAATTATTAGAAGAATTGGATTATATTCGTGTCATATATACTAAACCACTCTCGTATAGTAAAAAAATACAATTACGTAATAAAATTCATAAATTAATTAAAGAAAAATCACTTTCACGACAAGAACTAGAATTGTTCGAATATCTGTTAAAGTATTATGATTGTCTAAGTTAAATGAAGTGAATTAGTGAATGATTTGGATATTATATGAATGAGTTGAAAAACTAAAATAATTGTAACTACATATATTAATTCTACAATGAAAAGTACTTCTGAAAAAGTAAAAGAAGTATTTGAAATTTATTCAAATTTGAAATCTCTAGGTATTTCTGAAGATGTTTGTGAAAGTATAAAAACATTTAAGAAAATTGCTAATGATTTCATTAAATCAGATACTAGCATTAGTGGGAAAATTAAACTATTTGAAATAAATAGAGTATTAGTATATTTATTATCTCAACAAGACAATATTAAATCTTATGCTGTATTGAAATATAATGAATTTGATTAAATGATAAGATGGTAGACAAGATAATAAAAGAATTTACACTTTACCTAGTAATTGTAAAGTTAAAAATGTTGATATAAAAAATACAAAAGATCCCCATAGGGTATCTTTAATTGATACATTTAAAGTATAGTCATTAAAAATAGCATAATTTGTTGTATTATAAATACCATACACTACGAAACCAAATATTGCGGATATCTTTAAAGCTATTATATAATTTGGAGTTGTATTTTTTTCTCTAGCAATTAATGGATATATAATAAACATTAATCCAATGAACATAATTAGATAAGCAAATATTCCACTTACTAATCTCATTGAAATATCTTTACCTTGAATTTTTTTCACCATGGAATTATACATGGGTTTTTGTAATGTTAACCATATTAAATCAAAAACTACAATTATAATTAAATTAACTAAACTGTGTTTAATAAACATTTTATTAATTACAATGAAAAAAACTAAATAATGAAAAAAAACTAAATAACAAGTTCAAGGTCAGTATCAGATTCTTGGTCTGATGAGTCTTGAAGACTGTCATCATCTTCATCGTCCGTATAATAATCTGTTTCAACTGTGTCATCTTGTGCAATATTTGTCTTATATTTAATCATAAAATTTTCAGAATTTAATATTATTTGTTCAAATCCAAATTTATTAAACAATTTATTACTTGCGATATTATCGTCTCCACCCATAATCTTTGTTAGAATATTGTAATTATCAAACTTTTCAACAAAATGGTTTAATAGAACTGTTGCATAACCTCTATTCTGAAATCGTTCCTCTGTTTGAATTGAATATAAATAAACAACATCATCTGTATTTGTATCCGATGCAATTTTATATGTTAACCGGCTATATATGTGATTTGTATCCTTGAGACGAATCATGGTATAATTATCATATACAACAGGTTGAAAATATAAAGTACCTTGATGAGTTGCCATTTTCAATCAAAAACTTTTTAATGTATTAAACAATTCTTTTATTTAAGTATTCAAATTTTTAAGTTCAAACCACTCAGTAATATAAGTGTACGTATCTACTAAAGAGATATAAAGCTAATTTCATTTTTTAACTTAAAATGACGGCAGACAATACTAATTCTAGTAGGGTGTTTCTTTTCATGAAGGGAAAGTCTGATGGTAATAAAAAAATGAAACAATTACTAGGTGGAAAAGGAGCAAATTTATGTGAAATGGGAAGATGTGGTGTTAATATTCCACCTGGTCTAACTATTACTACAGATGTCTGTCAAGAATTTTATAAAGTTGGATGTAATCTTCCACCTGGATTAATGGATGAAGTTCGTGATGCTCTATCAGAAGTAGAAAATAATATGGGTAAAAAGTTTGGAGACAAATCTAATCCACTGCTAGTCTCAGTTCGAAGTGGAGCTGCAATCAGTATGCCAGGAATGATGGATACTGTTCTTAATGTTGGTTTAAATGATAAAATTGTAGTTGGACTTTCAGAACTTGTGAATGAACGTTTTGCATTTGATTGTTATCGTAGACTTCTTCAAATGTTTGGAGATGTAGTTTTAGGAATTGATCATGAACTTTTTGAACATGAAATTACATCTATTAAAAAGAGAACAGGAGTCAAATTCGATGTTGAACTTACTTCTAAAGATCTAAAAGAACTCGTAAATGCATATAAAGAAGTATATGCTAAAAATGGCAAGGAATTTCCGCAAGATCCATGGGAACAACTTCGTATGGGCATTGATGCTGTATTTCGTTCCTGGAATATTCCACGTGCTGTTAAATATCGCGAACTAAACAAGATCACATCACTCAAAGGAACTGCTGTAAATGTACAAGCAATGGTATATGGAAATTATAATGATAATAGTGGTACCGGAGTATTATTTACGCGTAATCCTGCAAATGGTGAAAATGAACTATTTGGAGAATTTCTAATTAATGCCCAAGGAGAAGATGTAGTTGCTGGTATCCGGACACCAATGCCTATTTCACTGATGAAAAACTCAATGCCATTAATTTATGAAGAACTTTATAATACCGTTAAAATGCTCGAAACTCATATGAAAGATATGCAAGATACAGAGTTTACAATTCAAGATGGTCGTCTATTTATGCTACAAACTCGCAATGGAAAACGTACAGGTAATGCAGCACTTCGAATTGCTATTGATCTAGTAAATGAGGGTCTTGTTACAAAAGATGAAGCTATTCTAATGGTAGAACCACGTCATCTAGACCAATTACTACATCCAATGTTTGAAAATGAAAAAGCATATCAAAAAGATGTGCTAGCAAAAGGTCTAGCAGCATCACCAGGTGCTGCTGTTGGAAGACTAGTTTTTGATGCAGATACAGCAGAATCTTGGAAAGCTCGTGGAGAAAATGTTATTCTATGTCGACAAGAAACATCTCCTGAAGATGTTGGTGGTATGCATGCTGCAGAGGGAATTCTTACATCTCGAGGTGGTATGACAAGTCATGCAGCTGTTGTAGCAAGAGGATGGGGACGACCATGTGTTTGTGGCTGTGAACAACTACTTGTGGATGTAAAAGAAAAAACACTCAAGATCGGTGATGTTATATTACGAGAAGGAGATTGGGTAAGTATTAATGGAACAACAGGAGAAGTTATTAGTGGACAAAAACCTGTTAAAAAACCATCTCTAACTGGAGATCTTGGGACATTTATGGAATGGGTTGATGCTAGAAGGAAACTAAAAGTTCTAACAAATGCTGATACACCTGAAGACGCATTAGTTGCAATTAGTAATGGTGCTGAAGGTATCGGTCTATGTAGAACTGAACATATGTTCTTTTCAACACCTCAACGTATTGCTGCAGTTAGACGTATGATTGCTGCTGTTGAACTTGAATCTCCTGCGGTAAAAGAAGCATTAGATGAACTACGAGAATATCAACGACAAGATTTTGAGGGTATTTTTCGTGTTATGAAGGGAAAATCTGTAACAATTCGTCTATTAGATCCACCTCTTCATGAATTCCTTCCACATGAAGGAATCGCACTACAAAAACTATGTAATCAAATTGCGACGGAACTAAAAGTATCAGCAGATGATGTACAAAAACGACTTCTAGGACTTAATGAAAGTAATCCCATGATGGGTCTTCGTGGTTGTCGTCTAGGAATTGTGCATCCAGAAATCACCGTAATGCAGACTAAAGCTATTTTACAAGCAGCTTTAAATGTAGAAAAAGAAGGTATTCATGTACATCCACATATTATGATTCCTCTTGTAGGTATTGAAGACGAACTACTAAATCAAGAACAACTTGTACGATCTGCTGCAAATGAAATTCTAGAAAATAGTGAGACAAAAGTAGAATATCAGGTAGGAACAATGATTGAAGTACCACGAGGTGCGCTTCGTGCAGGAGATCTTGCTAAAACCGCTGAATTCTTTTCATTCGGAACCAATGATCTTACCCAGCTAAGTATGGGTATTAGTCGTGATGACGCACAAGCAAAATTCCTAACATACTATCAGAAACATGGTATTCTTGTATCAGATCCATTTGATACTCTTGATACACTAGGAGTCGGTGAACTTGTTAGAATTGCTGTTGAACGTGGTCGTAAGACTCGTCCAGATCTTGATATTGGTGTATGTGGAGAACACGGTGGAGATCCGGCAAGTATTGCTTTCTTCAATAGTATAGGTCTCAATTATGTTTCATGTAGTCCACTCCGAGTACCTATTGCACGACTAGCAGCAGCTCAAGCTGCTATTCAAAACTAGATTCAAAACTAGATTAATAGTATTAATAAATTATTACATTTTAGTATAATCTAAAATATAAACTAAAGTCGATTAGAAATAAATGTTGGAAATGTAAATTATTAGAATAACTAATATAAAAAAATAATAATCAAAGTTGTTTATTGACGACCAATCTTTTTTCTTATATTACATAAAACTGTAACTATGTTTGGAAATAATGATAACGTTGATGAACGAGATAACACTGTCGAACATTTTGGTAAACGTAAAACAAAAGTAAAAATTTCTGGTAAAGCTGTAATCATTATTATTTTAGTTATTCTAGCAATTGCTTTATTTGCATACATAGGATCACAAATGGATAAATCTGGTTCTGCTCCAGCTGCAGCGGCTGCACCTGCTGCTACTGGTTCACTATTTCCAGCTGCGAAACCTGCAGTTGGCGGGTTTCGCTATCGTAAATAATAGATAAATTAATAACAGCTTTAATTTGTTTTGGATTAGAAAATTTAGATCGCAATGATGTTAAATCTATACTCATTGGTTTGTCAAGTTTTTTTAATAGTCTTGAAAGTTTATACTTTTCATATTTTTCATGTAAACAACAAAATAATGAAATCATTTGACCTTAATAATAAACTATTTATTATTAAAAAAACGCATAATAATATCTATGTGGCAAAGTGAAACCGTCTACAAATTTATTTTTAGAAATAATAACCATTTTACACACTTGGTTATTAGATAATTCAACTTCTATCAGTTTATCTTTAGATATAGTTGATATATCTAAATTATACAATGCACTTATAAATCCTAACATCCAGTCATCTTCATGATATAAATTTACACTACTTTTAATACAATCATATAATGGTATTAATATTGGGGATCCATAAGTAATTATATCAAGATCTAGTTTTTGATAATTTGTCTGTAAAAGATGATTTAACAATATGTTCGTATTAGACCAACATAATATCCTTCCTTCTCTAAACTTATTAATAGTTTCTCTACATGATACAAGATCATTAATATAAAATTTTCCAGATAGATATTCCAATGTTTTAGAATAGTTTTCAAATAAACTAAAGGAAGTCTCTTTATATATTTTATAAGTATCTGGTGGTATATGTGGGATATCCATATTAGTTTGCAATGTCCTGAACATAAACATATTATTTTCGCGAGTTGAAGAGAATAGTTTAATAGGATTTTCTATCTCTTCTTTGAAATTAATTTTAACAACTTTAGGAAACGTATTTGAAGAAAATAATTTAAATGCTCTTGTAATAATACTATTCCGTTCTTCTTCAGATGTATCTGGACTATATGTTATGAAATCTGTATTAATTTCATTATATAACTTCATGAAAAAAGGATTATTATCCACCATTCAGTTTTAATTATGCTATATCTTTGGTATTAATTAAATAAACGAAACATACATTAATAAAATTTAATTTCAAGTATTATTATTGTAAAAATGTAATGCTAAAATCTACTAATCCTATCAAGCAAATTGAGAATCCGCAATATATTCATCAAGTAAAGTTTGAATATGTGATAAATACGGACGTCTAATACATACTTTATTTTTAGAACAACGCAATTTATATTTTGAACATAAAGCATTGAATTCATTATTTAAGCGTGTAGCACACAACGTATATCTTGGGTTTGAAATTGCATTCCTCCAAGCTCTTTGGATTGTCATTGCCGCCCATATCCGTTTATCAATAACACAAGGACGAATAAACTCGATAGCAGTTTTAATATGATTTTTATGCTCATTATAACCATTTGGATTATTCCACTCATAATAAGGATGATAAGGAATCATTGAATCTATAATATTATAAGCGCGAAGTACACAACTAAACTTGCAATACTTGATTAGAATACAAACTGTTAACCATTGAAGCTTATAAATATTCGATTCCTCATAAATACTAAATGTTTCTCGTTCTAATATTAAATTGTCATCATATTTTGCAGTACCTATGAATAATATATAATCATTAATTGCCTGAGTTAATGCACGTCCATTTTGTATATTAGGATCCAATCCTTGACTAATCATATACTCTAACGTAAATTTATCATCTGTTTCAGTAAACATTGATTTTATTGAGTTACTAATAGTTTCAAATGTCATATCATCTATAAGAGGATCTAACTGAACTCTGTCCATTTTATATGAACTTTCCCATGAATTACATACATAATGTTTTATAAATTTATCAGAATTAAGTTTAGCACCTGCCTCAATCAATACTGATAACTCACATTGATAATTATGAATCAAATCATGAGAATACATAGGATCTATTTCCCACAAATTTTTAAGCAATATAGATGGATTTCCACCATTAGCTAATATAAATTTAACCTCATTAACTGGAATATACCAATAATCTGAACATATTCTTGCATTTATATACAGGTTTTGTATAATCTGTGGATCATTTAAATTAATTCCATCCTTAATTATTTGGAGTGCTACTTTCTCAAATAAGAAGTCTAAATATTCATCTGCTCTTGTTCCTTCTAGAGAATGACTGATACCCCAGTCAACTAGAACATTCACGAATGCATCATTAATATTTTGTTTTTTTACATATTTATTATATAACTGTTCAATTTGTTCACAGTCACCTGTCGTATAATGATTATAATAAGATGTTTTTTGATCGTATGTATTTTTATTTATATCAGTTTGCCCATATTTTATATCTTTGCTTTGAATTTTAGCTTGTCTAGTTTTAGTGTTATCTTTACGATTTTTTTTCTGTCTACGGGAGGAATATTTATTATGTTTTTCAACATAATAAATATCACCGATATCATCGTATACCAATCCCATCTTCAAACTCTTCCGAGAAATGTGGCTTGAATATTATCCTTGTATATTATCCTTGAATAATTTTTGCAGCTGTATTTGTTTGGTTGTATATAAGAGATTATATCTAATTATTCAAATTTTTATTTGAAAACAATATAATTTTATAAAAAAATTTGATCTGTGTATATTTATTTTTACATTTATTCAAAAATTTGGTTTACGAAACATATTTTGCAATGTGTGATACATGCCAACTTGATACTTGGGGTGCTCCTGGTACGAAAACAGTTATTGATATTGAAGATCTAAATAAAAAGGGTTATGAAATGATGAAGCGAGAGTTTGCTAAACCTACTGAAAATGACTTAATAAAATTTAAACCACTTGTTGAATGTGTTTTAGATTCATCTGCGATTCTGTCAAATTCAGAATTAAATGTTCTAAAACGTAAATTTAAGTTTAATAACAAAAATTCATTCTTATTTCATATCTATCTAGAATTATTAGCTAACGATGAAATATCTAATAAAAATGAAGATATACTAAGAAAAACTCTACAAATCAAGTCTGTAAAGAGTAATAGTGGTATTACATCAATTACAGTAT
>JACCEC010644890.1_pt1 | contig 31674 bp, 25 predicted proteins | sample 7450121 | NCBI WGS metagenome assembly JACCEC01 (sample SAMN15323455, study PRJNA562643) | freshwater metagenome | isolation source: river surface water | place: USA:Blue River Watershed | collected 2017-08-18 | reverse complement strand
AGGCCGGGACGGAGGCCGGGACGGAGGCCGGGACGGAGGCTGGGACGGAGGCTGGGACGGAGGCCGGGACGGATGATAGAGATATAACAACATAAACACATAAGTATATTGTTATGTATTGACACGACGACGACGACGACGACATGATTATCAAGATAGACTGCCGAGAAAGAGAATTGTTGGAGATTATGAAGCCGGCGTCCGCCGCCACTGCCGCCACTCCCATACCCGCTACCGCAGCCGAACCCGACCATTACCTAATGGATTTAGGCGATGGAGTTACGATGAAAGTCCCGATACTGAAGAAGACAAACGCGACGACGACGACGACGACGAAAACAAAGAAATCTCTCGCCACCGTCGCGACGAACCACGAAATCAAATCCGAGAGATTACCTTTAGGCGATATTATTCTCCACGACCCCGCCGGACAAGGACGCGATATCGTCCTTTTTGAGAGAAAGACGTTGAATGACCTCGCAGCGAGCATCCAAGATGGGCGATATAAAGAACAATCCTTCCGCCTGTTACAACAGTCGTCTGCCACTGCCACTGCCACTGCCGGGTTCCACCCACACAACATCGTATACATTATTGAAGGCGACATTGGGCAATACGAGGCAAGGCGCAATAAAAACAACCGGATAACGAAGACGGCGCTTCAGAGCGCGATGGTATCCTTGTTGTATTATAAAGGGTTCTCGGTGGTTCGCACGATGAATTTAGGCGAAACGGCGGACTTTATTCTCCATTTTGCGGATAAAGTGGCGAAGGAGAGCGCGGATGGTGCGACCCCGGCGTATACTCGCGCTAACGCTAACACACAACCAGCGCATCATACCGAGACGGAGAGTGTTACGGCGGCGCAAGCATACAGCGAAGTCGGCGCCAAGAAAGAGAAGCGGGACTACATCACGCGAGATAATATAGGGGAGATTATGCTGGCACAAGTTCCGGGGGTCAGCCCGAAGGTAGCGACGGCGATTCTGGCGAAATATGGCGGGTCCGTTTACGAGTTTTTAGGTGATTTAAGGCGGAAAATAGCGAATTATGAAGAGAGCTTGTCCCCGGAGATGTCGCCACCCTCGCCGTTGGCGGTGGAGATTGAGGCGACGGAGACTACGCAGGCGCAAAACACACAACAAGTTCAAGCACCGATGAATAAGAACAAACTGAAACACGTCTCGGAGTGTTTTAAGGATATCACGATAGATGGAAAACGGGGTATTGGGAAGGCGACGATAGAAAAACTGTGTTATTTTTTATCGTGATAGTGTAGTAGACGGGTGTGATAATAGTATAGAAAGAAATGTCAAAGGTCAAAAATGTCCACCCTACGCCAGGAGGAGGAGTCATGCCACCTCAAGATAATCCTGTTGGAGTGGGGCGTGAGGAGGGGTATAGTGAAAGCAAAGCATTGAACTCATCAACGCTTGATAACAAAATATTCTACATGTATCGCGAGGTTATTATAACACTACTTATAAGTTTTCCACAAGATGATGTATCCATTTTTTTGTTTGGTACTACGAACGATGCCGGATTAGATAAAATGTTCTCAAAAAATGGAGAAATAGACACACCCACTTTTGATAAAGTAGTGTGGTTTTCATACAATGCTAAAAACTATGCGAATCAGAATTATTCAGATGTTTTTTTACGAACTTATACTCCTAATTTTTTAAATACTATTGACATTGACGATGGCATTCCATTCAATCTTGACGTAGCCTCTGAATCGATATCATTAATATTGTGTCGTTATTTATTTACGATATTTAAAACGATTCAAGCGCGTGGACTTGAAAATAACTCTCAGAAAGGAGGGATGAATAAACAACCCCAAGAGGATACCCCTATCTCTTCAATCCCGTTTATGTCATTTTTCTCAGGGCTGCAACCGAAGCATAGTGCCAAGGTTCCCACCGGGGGGAATCCCCTACAAACCTTTATGGAGAAAACAAGGACATGGATTTCTCAACTCGCACGTTCACTCTATAGTCGTGGTGCAACAGCATCCGCAGCATCCGCAACAACGCCCCCGATAGCTACACACACACACACAATAGATACAATAGTTGAAAATTGCCACCAAATTGAAGCAATGTTTGATTCCAATCTTGATTTTGATGACGACGGAAATCCCCTAATACAAAAAGGACAGCCGCAAAATGCCACTACATATAATACTATTCTTCAGCAAAATATTGATCGGGAACAACCAGACACTACTGATCGTATAGCGGAGCTGACTACAAATGTATATACAGCATTACAGCAGAAGCAGACCAATCCTTCTCGTCGGCAGTGTAGCAGACTCGTTCAAAAGCAACAAAAAGAAGCAGAAGCAGCAGAAGCGGTACAAGCGGCATCAGCAGCAGAACAAGTCCGCAGAGAAAAAGCAAGACTTGAATTCGTTATCAAAGCAAAAGAACAAATGGATGCTGCTTTGCGGGACGCGGGAAATGATTATATTGGTACTCAAGTGATCGCTGCAAAATATTTTTCGAAAGATATAGGTAAAGGCCGAATAGATACTACGGACGCAACGTTTATAACTTATCTTGCAAAAACATCGTGTTCAATAACAAATGGCGTAAAAAAAATGTTACAAACGCGTATAATAAATAACAAGATTGCGGTCAATGGATTTTTTGCGAGATTAGGGTTATTACAAAGATCTATTAATGCTGATATTATGAGGAAAATTACGAGCGATGGCGATGGCGATGGCGACGACGACGATGACGATGATGATGATGATGATGATGAAGTCACTGGCAAGAAGAAGAAGTCTGGCAGGAAGGGTGGTGGTCAAATAGGTGGTAGCGTATTATTATTACCGAAAGGGGTACATCCGATTGGAGTAAGAGCTGCTTTGGAAGGAATTGGCGCTGCAAATCAATGTTTTAAAGGTGTGGGGGCGATAAAAAACATTCCAAGAATACGATGCTATATTTGTGGCGAATTATGGTTACCTGATCAAAAAACAATGGAATGTGAACATATCTTCTGCGTAGGATTAGCCGCACAATATTTTGGTCTATTACGTTCAAGCGATTTTTCAGATGAACAGAGATTAGTCTTGTCGATATTATACGCGTGGGCGCATAGATGTTGTAATCAATTAAAATCAAATATATCATTTATGCAATTTAAAACACCCCCCGCACAGGGATTTCAATTCCACGAACATAATGCTCGTGAATTATTGAATAATATTTATGGTAATAAGAAGTATGATTGTAATAGTGTTAATAAATCTATACAAAAAACCTTTAATAATAAAGCACGATTCACCAATGATAGAACAATAGTGTTGAGTAAATACTGTAGACCGTTAATAAGTGAAATAAATCATGTTCGTACTCGCGTATTTTTTGGTAATGCTAACTTATTTTCATTTATGAGTATTTTAAAAATAGCAACAACTGCTCTTGTATTATTTACCGAGAATAATAAAGCACTGGCAATAAAATCAAAGGATATGGTTGCGTTACTTAAGTTATTTAATGATGAGTTAGAAGTGTCCGTGGCTGGCTCCTCGCAAAAAGTCAGAAAAGCTAAAAAAGGAGGAGGAAAATCGTTACAAATCGGAGGGGGGCTTGAAGATTATACCCCAAACGATACTAACTTAACCGATGCATATGTAAAAAACTGGCTGGCACTTATGCAATGGACGATAGAACTTCATCGCGATCTACCTGAGTCGCAACAAGAGGAAGAGGAAGAGGAAGAGGAAGAGGAAGAGGCGGGGGGGAATCCCCCTTCGTCGCAACAATCGGAAGAGGATATGAGGGAAAATCCCTATGATCCGAATCCAATACCTGGTTACTTGTTGGATCGTGTTCTGGATAATGAACACGAAGACGAAGACGAAGTTATCGTTGATAAAAGTAGTGATATTCCTCCTTCTCCTCCTTTTAATATAATGGATGTTTTCCCCCGGGATTTCCCCCAAGGTAATCGCGATAATTTTGATAATGATATATTCGTATTTAAGTTATTGGCTCACACTCATGAAATGAATACGCATACAATACTTAAGGCATTAGTTGTTGATCACCTCGGTAACATTCCAGCGGACTTGATGACAGCGATAGCGACGATTACGGTGTCGTTTTTATCACAAGATAGGCTCGCCATGAGGAAAAAACACGCATCCGTATTACAGTTATTACTATTGATAGGAGTCAATATAGGTCCCCACGCACAACATGTTCAGAAAACGATTGACGAACACTATTTAGGGTCGTATGTGGATATTAGTCAACAAGTTTGTAACCAACCGTTAACCCATGACGAAACAATCCTTTTTCACAGGACCTGTCTTATTTTGTGTCCAGGGGTGGTTCCCCCATTGACCCACCAGATGGGTGATATACAGTCGGAAGATCAAACGCAGACTGCGGCAAAGTTTATGATGGAAATGCATGAAGATCTTTTTTTATTTCTTACCCAATGTCCACAAATTACAGCGAAATACCCAGCGGAGTTTATAGCGAAAATTAAAACACCTTCAACACTGAATAGCTCCGATCCGAATATTGACCGAACGTTTAAGTTCGAGACTGATGATGATAGAACTCGCGTCGCGTCACGACCCCCAGCAATTGCTGATGCTAATGTTGTAAAAGAACGTATATATAGGTTATGCGATATGGTCGTTAGCTTCTTTTATTTCCCACCACCACTATCACCCGTCGCGTTTCCGAACTTTCAGGTCACCCTTACTGACGCCAAAGACGAATTATTAACAAATTTGAGTGGTTACGTCCTACAAGCCGGTACACAACACGATCCTGTAAAGGCGAAATCTACGTTGGAAGGTATGTTTACACCCGAACCAAACGAAGAATCTGCTGCCAACCACAGCCAATTAGATCGATTAAGACAAATTGTAAGACGTTGTGCTGATAAGATTCTTGAGATGCCTGCAGACACGGTGTTTGATAATATAGAACTTTGTATGTATATGATTGTTGAGCCATTTTTAAAAGCAGCATTCGTTCAAATCCTGGGTGTAGACGAGAGTGAGGGGGATGGGTCGGACAGTAGTAGCCAACCTAGTCACAGCGTGGGGGTACCGGACAGTAGTAGCCAAGATAGCCCGAGGGAGGAGGAGATGGACAGTAGTAGCCAACCTAGTCACAGCGTGGGGGTACCGGACAGTAGTAGACAAGATAGTCCGAGGGAGGAGGAGATGCGTGGCATCCAACATAATGAATCTAACGCTTCAGTGGGCGATGATTCTTACGCTTCAGTCAGGTTCGAAACATCACCCGAGCACCCAGGCGTTTTCGATAATGGTCTCGGAGAAGAAAGTCCCAGTCAATTCAGTGACAAAGACTATACTGGCACCCCCCATCCTGGTTATAAAACACCGCCCCAGCAATGGGATGAGCGCGTGAAAACATTTATGATATTTCTTGCTCAGGACATCGTGTTAATAGATACTGAAATATTCCAGCAGAATAATGACGAAGATGTCATGGAAACATGGATAACCCGAATTTGCATCGTGTGGAATAGAATAATTCATGATGATCTTGAAGTAAAATTTAGTGGAGATTTAGTGCACCAACACGATGGTGGTAGTAGTAAAAATAAATCATCCATTCGCACTCGTCGCAAACTCGGTCGCAATCACCGGCGCACTCAACACACGAATAAACGTAAACATAAACGTTCATCGTCCAAACACACAACCATCAAACACCGCAAATCATACCGCAAACACCATCGCACAATCAAACGACACAAAAACAGTCGTCGTCGTCGCAACTAATAAAATAATCTAATACTAATTCAGTATTACATTATTATTCCATTTCATTTCATATTCCATTTCATTTCATATTCCATTTCAAAAAATAACATTCCCCCGTAATGAATTCCATCCTCCCTTCCCCCACCGCCGACACCACCGACACCCTCGCCAAATACGTTGTTTTAGGCATATTCCTCATTCTCGCTCTCGTCGCCATCCAGTATATTTTCCGTAATCAGCTCGGGATGATTGAAGGTCTCGCAACCCGGAAATCCAATAAAGGCAATACTGACCCCCTTGAAGACGAGAACGACGGCGATATCATCACCATCGCCAAGCGCCAGGAAGAGCTGACCGCGAAAACCCATAAATCGCTAAATATGGACTCGCATTACACCCATTACAATAAAATCATTGAGAATATGGACCAGTGGGTCAACGCCAAAATCGTGAATTCTCTCAAGAACGTCTCTCGGGAAGTCCACGGCGAAGGCAAAATGGAGGACATCATCCGGCATATGAATGAATTGAACACAATGAATAAATTCAGGGTGACGCTGGAGGAGTGTGCGCGGTATATTGATTCCTCGTGAAAAGTCGTTGCGCACCCTCGCGGGCGCTCCACTCCTTTTCACTCGGGTCCTCTCTCCTTCGTTATTGCGCTTCACTCCGTTCCGCTCCATAACTCCCTCGTTCGGGTCGTTCGGGGGGTCGTTCGCTTGTTTTCATCGTTTCATACTACGAATTCGCACTCGCGCACATTTGTCACCGTGCCATTTACGACGACATAATACAGCGTAAGCGCTACTCCTAACCCTGATAGCATGTGCCATACCGAGTGTAGTGGCGCAATCCCCATTCGGTCCAATACAAAACACGTAACTCCTGTGAGGATGAGTGTTAGACACGCGTATCCATAATACGACTTCATCCGTGTATATGACAGTAGCGCAAATGGAAACGTCGCACCCATTATAAGAATTGCGAAACGTGTAATATATCTCCACGCATACAAATGGAGAACGCCCAGTAACAATAATGCGCCAATCTGCGTGATGATGTCCACTCCAAATGTCGTCATTGTCGCCGAAGCATACAAACACGACGCGAAGAAACAATCAACACATCCAATACATTCAATTAAACACGCGTGGTATATCGCCGAGCATAACATCACCATCACGGACATCGCAATCGGAAAATGGATATACGCAGGCCACTCCTTCATCTCTCGCCATTCTGGATACCAATCTTCTTCTTTCACGAAATAAAGAAGCAGGCTACTTCCATAAAAGACCGATGTAAGAAAGCACCAGAACTCTGCAATGTTTGCGCTCACTTGGTATTTCGGTTCCATCGTTGTTATTTCCGCACTATCAAACGGAGAGCATTTACACGGATGACCGAATATACACCGAATCAACGACCACGATTCTTCATCGCACAACACCGGTTCGGGGGGGGGGGCTGTGGCAGGACAATCTGGGCCTTATCTACTTCTGTATTCATCAATCGTAATGCAATAATATCTATATGAATGAATATATATTATTGATTTATACGAGGTTGCTGCTCTACGCCGCCAGTTGCCGAGCCTTCCCCCATTCCACATCCGCTCCGCGCCCCCGCGACACCGCATCCCCAGCATACATCGGATTACGGTATTTCTCGTTCGCCGCCGGCACCTTCATCGGCACCATCGCGGAAGTATCGGACCGCGCAGCATCAGGGCGTGTTCTGTCTGCGTAAATCCCCGATGCAACTGCCGATTCCGAATATCGGATACCGCCCCAATTGGAGTCCATCGGGTTGTCGCTATACTTCATCGTGAGTTCCTTCGCGCGAAAAGCTGCATCCTGTGTCGTATAATCCCCCATATTGAAATTCAGCGGGTCAAATCCGTCATACATGTGGTTATTGAACGGCGGATTATCGCGGGAAGCATCCATCATCTGGACGAGTGCCGCGGGTGCGGGAGAATAAGGCATATTGGGCGAGAGACCGCCCTGTAAATCCGTCGGGGACGGCCGCATCTTATATACCGCCTGGCCTTGGGCGTCGTATGAATACTGTAAGAACAATATGGGACAGCGAATCCCGCGTCCCTGTAACCAGTCCATAAACTCGGAATAATCGTCTAAACTCTTGAACCGGATAGGGTTGACACCAGGAACCTTCTCCACTTTAGAATTGTAAAGGAAGATTTCGCTTCCGTGTTGAATGAGAATATTCGGGCATCGGTCATTATTCATTGTGGCGAAATCGCCGCTGCCGCCACCACCGCCCGTAGCCACAGCGCCTGCCTCAAACCCTTCCACATCCTCCTTCTCGGCGTCTTTCTTAACAACAACGGGCGTCGTCATTTTCCGCAATTTTTGTGCTTCAACTGCGTCTGGTTCTATACTTACAAACCCCTCCGGAAGAGTGGCTTTAGATGGCGTCCTGGACGTGATATACGCGCCCAACAAAAACAACGCAATAATAATCACAGGTAAAACCTTCTGGATTTTCGCGATTCCCAGCAAGATACTCCCCTCTTTCATTAACATCGCAGCATTTTCGCTGATGTATCTCGCAATGTTTTTCATAATGTATATACTACGGGGATAATAATAATTATCCCCCTGTAATACAAGAAACAATGATTCAAATCATAGACGTGAAAAAGTCAAAACACCTCGTTAAATTAAATGCCATCGCAAAGCAGGCGCACGATCACCCAGATACGCACGGCCTCCTTGTAAAAATATACGCGGATTGGTGCGGGCATTGTGTGAATATGAAGGAGGATTGGAAACGCCTCACAGAAGAACTTAAAGCCGATTATAAATGTAAACGGCCGGGGTGCGTGCTTACCATCGCGAATATCCGCGCCAATGATTTAGGCCCAAACGACCCTATTATTCAAAACCTCAAATACATACCTAAAGATATTGAGAGCATTCCAACGATAATGTATATTTCCAAAGGCGCGCGAGCTTTAGAATATTCCAAGGAACGCGTTTATTCGGAAATGCTGAATTGGATTATCACTCATCCGGATTTCGGATTGGTGCGTAAAGGCGCGGACGCAGCCACCGCCGATACGTCCACATTGCGACACCTAACAAAAAAAGCGCGGACAAAATTCAAGGAGTTTCACCGTGGAACATTGAAACGTTTGCATAAAGAGATGCGCCGCCAACATCAAAAAAGCGTGAAGACGCGAATGGCGACGCCGGCGGCTACACGGCATAACCGGCCGATCCCGGCGTATTTACGCCAAGCATAAATAAACGCCAAGCATAAATAAATATTTATGTCATCTTATAGTATAATCGTAATTCATATGTTACCCAATATCGCAGTTTGCCCCCTGGCTTCGGTCATTTTGACCCTCGTCATTATCATCAATATTCTTGATATTTATTTAGTCGGGTTTCATTTCGCGGTTTTAGTGACAAATCTCGCGATTTCGGCGTTCTTCGTTTGGTTGGCGAATAAGACTTGCGATAAGTATCAGTGGTTGTCCTGGTTGATTATCGGTTATTTCTTGATATGTATCATTGGCGCGATGGATATCCTTACCAACCCACAGAAATACGCGACCACCGCCACCGCCGAGACCGCCACCGCCCCCGCCAATAAGCGCGTGCGTTTCACTGATTCATCATAAGTCGCAACGTGAAATCAATGCGCGCGTGACGAAGAAACACGTATAATCCGAATACATTCACGAGAATGAGAACAGCTCTATAATCCAGCGAGTTGATAGAATCCGAAATAACCCCAGAAATAAGAGGTTTTATCATATTATACAGCATAAAGACACCCCATACATATAATGGGTTTAGGTGGTATGTCATCACTCCAGATGGCATCGCGAGAGGAGAAGACGGTATATCAATGTCATTATTACAAAGGTTTCATTCAATTTTATGTGCTTATAACGATAAAATTGAAATAAAGAAAACAAGATACTCCAAGCAGAAGCATTACACAAGATATGAAAAAATTCAAGATTGTCAAGAAGCCCGCCACCGTCGCCGCCGCAGTCGACCCGTCCTTCCGACTCATAGACTTCAATGTATACGATTGTGTTCCAGACACAAATACGCATTCGTCCGCATCAGAAAATAGTGGCGGCGATGACAGCAGTTCCGTCGCGTCGGCGGACAGCGCGCGAGGAGGAGGAGGAGCCGCAACGGACCTCAACGAATTCCGCATCCAGATGTTCGGCATCAATGAGCAAGGCGAAACCTGCTCCATCTTCGTGGACGATTACCACCCCTTCTTCTATATCAAGGTCGCAGATCACTGGACCAACTCCACCAAATCCGCGTTCATCCGCGACATCAAAAAGAACTTAAAGAGCCGATATTACGAAAACGGTATTCTCGCGGACAAATGCGAAATCGTGGAGAAACGCAAGCTCTACGGGTTTGACGGAGGGAAGAACCACAAATTTGTCCTTATTGTGTTTAAGAACACGACCGTGATGAACCGCGTGAAGAACTTGTGGTATTATGACATATACACCGCGCAAGATGGGAAGACGCGTGCGTTGAAACCGAGTGGATACCTCTTCGCGAATACGCAGACGACCATCTATGAAGCGAATATCCCACCCATCCTGCGGTTCTTCCATATTCAGAAAATCAGTCCCTCGGGTTGGGTGACCTTTTCCGAGAAGAAGACGCGTCTCATAGAGAAATACACAACAACTTGTCAATATGAATACCGCCTGTCATTTGAAGACATCATCCCACAGAACGAGAAAGAGACCGTCGTTCCTTACAAAATATGTAGTTTTGATATTGAGGCCAGTAGCAGTCACGGCGATTTCCCGATCCCCGTTAAATCCTACAAGAAATTGGCGACAAATATTGCCGACGCGGTGGTGGCAAAACACGCCAGTAACGGCGCGGAGGAGTTGACCGATGATGAATTGACGCATATTATTTATACTGCATTTCGGTATTCATATCAGGGTCGTAGACCCTATCCTAATATAGAGACAATCTACACGAAACGACGTCCGAAAGAGGCGGATATGGCGAGACTGTGTCGTCTCGTATGTTCTAAAGAACTTCGGCATCTTATCAAGCAGGAGGTCGTCGCACAAGAAAATACGATAGAGCAGGTATTCCTTCAAATGGCTGCGACGGCGAAAGAGGAGGCAGCCGCCGCCGCGGAAAAGAACGCCGGCGACAGCGGTGATGACAACAGTGACGGTGACGGTGGCGACGCTGAAGGGGGTGGTGATATAGAGGAAGCTATCATACCGTCGTCTTCCAGAGGCAACCGAAAGACGGCCACCGCCACCGCAGCCGCCGCAGCACCACCCGACCTCTCCGTGAAACTCACTGCGCTCCTGAACAACCCGAAACACTCCCGCGAGACCAAAATAACAATTGTGAGCGATACACTTGGGTCCATCTTCCCCAAAGTGGAAGGCGACAAAGTGACCTTTATCGGGTCAACGTTCATCAAATACGGCCAAAATGGCAACCGCCCATACCTTAACAACTGTATCGTCCTGGATACGTGTGACAATATCCGCGACGAAGTGCCGAATTCAGAGATTGAATCGTATACTACCGAGGCAGATGTATTGGTCGCGTGGACACGCCTTATCCAGAAGGAGAACCCGGATATTATTATCGGGTATAACATCTTCGGGTTTGATTACCAGTTTATGTTTCGGCGCGCAGTGGAGACGGGGTGTTATGAAGAGTTCCTGAAACTGTCGCGGAATCGGGACGAATTATGCGCGAATGCCGGGGGCGGTGCGGGTGCGGGCGGTGGTGGCGGATACGTGAACGCAAATACCGAAATAACGGCCGACAATGTCGCAATCGAGCAGACCAAAATCGCCCTCGCCAGCGGGCAATACGACCTCCATTTCATCAAGATGACGGGGCGACTCCAAGTAGATGTATACAATTACTTGCGCCGGGATTTCAATCTCTCCTCCTATAAATTAGACGACGTTTCAAGTTATTTCATCGGCGACGCGGTGAAAAGCGTGGAATACGACCCTGCAACAGATACAACCCGAGTCACCTCCGGGAATTTGCTCGGTCTTGAGGTGGGCAACTATGTCAAGTTTGAACAGACAAATCATTCAACCGACGTATACAAGGACGGGCATAAGTTCAAGGTCATCGCCATCACCGCACCAGGATTCACCGTGAGCGGATGCGCGACCCCCGATATGAACACAATGGTGCGCTGGGGTCTCGCCAAAGACGATGTATCACCGCAAGATATTTTCCGAATGACAAATGAAGGTCCACGCGAACGCGCAGTCATTGCGAAATACTGTATTCAGGATTGTAATCTCGTCCATCATCTAATGAATAAGATAGATATCATCACTGGTTATACCGAGATGGCGAAAATCTGTAGTGTGCCGATTAGCTTCCTGGTTATGCGCGGGCAAGGCATTAAACTGACGAGCTATGTCGCGATGAAGTGTCGCGAGAAGAACACACTGATGCCGGTGATTGACAAAGACCGTAGCGAAACCGGGTATGAAGGCGCGATTGTTCTCCCCCCGAAATGCGGACTTTATTTAGACAATCCGGTCGCCTGTAATGATTACTCGTCTCTGTATCCGTCGTCAATGATTAGCGAGAATCTGTCACACGATAGCAAAGTATGGACGAAGGAATACGACCTTGACGGTAACCTCGTCCGCGAGACGGGGGAACAATGCTATGACAACCTCCCCGGATATAAATACGTGGATATCACCTATGACACGTATAAATGGACGCGCCCGAAATCCGCGACAAAAACCGCCGCCGCTGCCGTGAAAGTGAAATGCGGGACGAAAGTCTGCCGGTTCGCGCAATTCCCGGAAGGTGAGAAGGGGATTATGCCGGCCATTCTGGAAGAACTCCTGACCGCGCGTAAAACCACACGTAAACTCGCGGAGAAACAGTCCGACCCGTTTATGGCGAATATTCTGGATAAACGCCAGCTTGGTTATAAGGTCACTGCGAACTCATTATATGGGCAATGTGGCGCGAAAACGAGCACATTCTATGAGGTGGATGTCGCGGCATCTACAACTGCAACGGGGCGTAAACTCCTGACATATGCTCGTCGCGTCGTAGAAGAGGCATACGGGGATATCCTTCTGCCGACATCGCACCCGAAATACCCGGTCGTTCAATCCAACGCGGAATATATTTACGGTGATACGGATAGTGTGTTCTTCACGTTTAATCTCGCCACGCCCGACGGCACCCCCATCCGTGGGAAGGACGCGATTGAAATCACGATAGAACTTGCGAAACAAGTCGGCGATTATTCATCCAAGTTCTTGAAAGCGCCACACGGGTGGGTCTATGAGAAGACGATCTGCCCCTTCGCACTCCTGCGTAAGAAGGGATATGTGGGTATATATTATGAGCAGAACCCGAATAAGGGCAAATTGAAGAGTATGGGGATCGTCCTGAAACGCCGCGACAATGCGCCGATTGTGAAGGAAATCTATGGCGGGATTATTGATATTCTGATGAAGGAGCAAAATGTGGACCACGCCATCGCATTCCTACGCGAGAAACTCCAGTATATGATTGACCAGAAATGCCCGATGGAGAAACTAATTATAACAAAATCCCTGCGGTCGGATTATAAGAACCCGGCGCAAATCGCGCATAAAGTCCTGGCGGATAGAATGGGTGTGCGCGACCCAGGCAATAAACCGAGTACAGGAGACCGTATTCCTTATGCGTATATTCATAATGATACAAAGGGCGCGCTTCAGGGCGATAAAATAGAGCATCCGTCATATATTCAAGCTCACCGGCTTCAGCTGAATTACTCCTTCTATATCACGAATCAAATTATGAAACCGGTCCAGCAATTATTCGCGCTTGTATTAGAACAATTGCCCGCATTCCAGAAAAAGAAGGGGCGGTTTTTAGATGCGGTGGAGACGGTCGCGTCCACGATGGACGATCCCGTAAAGCGCGAGAAGAAAATAACAGAGATGCGACATAAGGAGGTAAAATCGCTGTTATTTGATGAGTTTCTGGTGAAGGCGGATAACTTAAATAAAGGAAATCGTGCGATAACGGATTTCTTCGGTGGTGGTGGAAAACGCGGTAAATAATTCATATTCATTCATTCATTCATTCATTCATTCATTCATTCATTCGCGACCGACCGACCGATCGCGATATTTTTTAATCCACCTCCTCGCCGTGCCAGCTTTCGTCACCGCCCCCCTGCGCGTCCTCGCCACCACCGCCCTGCGCGCCCCTGCGGTTCAAACGATTGTTTCTAATTAGAGTAACGTTGTTTATAATATCCTGGTAGATTTGGTCGCTGTTATAATTGATCGGTAGGTCGTATGAAAACGTCAAGCTGTCATTATCAACGCGGTCTACCGAGAGATTCGTGGGTCCAGATCCAGGTCCAGGTGCAGACACCGCGTATTCCCGAATATCACTTCTACACATCGGACACGTAGAATGACTTACAAACCATTCTCTCAAACTGGCCCGATTAAAAATATGACCACAACTACGTATCATTGTTATTTCACTCTCGTCACTGAATTCATCCCGCGAAATAGGGCACGTCGCATTCACAGGAGAAAGTATATTTCTAAACACCGTATTCATCGTTGAACGGGCAATTTGTTCGTTTGTTGGCGCCGTGTTATTTGTTCTTCTACCTTCTAGTGGAATGGTGTATAACATTGAAAATAGATTATTCGTATTCGTATTACCTGCTTGGTTTCTTGATCGTGGTAGGTCGCCGTTTAAGTAGGTAGATAACAATCGGGTGATTGGGTTGTTGTCGTTACGGGGCGCGGGCGCGGGTGCAGGTGCAGGTGCGGGTGCAGGCGCGGGTGCCACCGCTACATTGGCCTGTAACACCGGCCGATTATAATAAAAAGCTTGCCGAACGTGTGTCCGCGAGATATTCTCTCGTAATGTCTGTTCCATCCGTGACAGCATAGACGCCCCATTTGTTATAAAACTATTGTATTGATGCATCAGGCTGATATATTGATTCATATAGCTACGTTCGTCTTCCACCGCATTATAAAACTGGTTGATGTGAAATCTCTCGTTGTATTCGTTTTGCGAGAGCCGTCCTCCGAGATTGTTTGATGGGTCTGGATCTAGATTCATTCTATTCTATTCTATTATTATCAATACGTATTTATTATCTATATCTGTTTAGTGACGGCCACGACCGTGATGAGTCTTACGTTGATCCCGAAGAAGACGGCGACGACGGGCGGCGGCGGCACGGTCTTCCGATCGTCCACCGTCATATCCCGCGTTGATACACGTGATCAATACGAGAAACACCATGAAGAACCCTCCCGACATCACTATAAATTCACCAAGGAGAAGAGACATTGTTTGCGTGTTTGCTGTTGATCGGAAAATATAATCAATTTTATGTGAAGGAACCGTTGAAACGGTGGTGGGGGTATGATGCACCGGATGTCACTGTATCCCGCCATTAGGGGGCGGACCTCCCCCTCTCCAATAAAACTTAAACATAAAAATACAATACTATGTAAAGACCTCACACAAATCCATAATGGAACCACGTTTTCCCGACTTTGTTGGGAAAGGCATAACCGGACTAATGAACTTAGGAAATACTTGTTTCGTGAATTCGTGTCTCCAGGCACTATCACATACATATGAACTGAACCGGTTTTTAAACGATGAAAAGTATAAGAAGCGCCTTACGAAGAAGCCCGATGCCGTTTTATTAAGTGAGTGGGATAAACTGCGAACCCTGATGTGGAGCGAAAACTGTATCGTATCTCCAGGCGGGTTTATGAGTTCAATGAAACAAATTGCGCGACTAAAGAATCAAGAACTATTCACGCAAAATTCGCAAAACGACGTCCAGGAATTTCTCGTTTTTATGTTGGACTCGTTTCATATGGCTCTCGCGAGAGAAGTAAATATGACAATAACAGGTAATGTGAATACCGACAAGGACGTCATCGGTCAGAAGTGCTATGAAATGATGCGAAATATGTATACGAAGAATTATTCTGAAATGTTGAATTTATTCTACGGGATACAAATGTCGGTTTTAAGTGAAATCGGCGACAATGATGGCGCGGTATTGAGTATATCCCCCGAACCGTTCTCTATTATTTCACTATCCATTCCGATTGTTGAAATCGCGGGAACGGAGAAAACGCGCATTCCGACCCTCATCGACTGTTTTAGCCATTATTGCGCGGGCGAATTGATGGAGGGGGACAATGCGTGGTTTAACGAGAAAACCGGGAAATACCAGAATGTTAGACGCGGGGTAATGTATTGGAGTTTGCCGAATATTATGATAATAGACCTGAAACGCGTCCAATATACCGAACGCGGACCCACCAAGATAACTATCCCAGTGGAAATTCCACTTCGTGGTCTAAATTTGAGTTCATTTGTAAATGGATACAAACGCGATAGTTATATCTATGATTTGTATGCGACGTGTAATCATTATGGGAATGGTAGTAAAAGCGGTCATTATACCGCGACAATATGTACCGCGAGTAATGTGTGGTATTCTTTCAACGACGAAACGGTAAAAGAAACGGAAATGAAAGGAGATACGATAACAAGTAATATACCGTATTGTTTATTTTATCGCAAGAGACAGGCCCCGCCGGTTCCGCCGGCATCGGAATCATAAAGAGTTATTATACCAACAATATATAAGTATTCATTTATTCGTTATGGCAATAAACCAAGTGTCCTTTTCGTCGCCGTCGTCGTCGTCGCCAACGCTTGCAAGTGCTGGGTTAAGTCAAGTAAGCAGTATATTTGACTGGATGGACGGTAAAATGGAGCAATTTATCACCCCTCGCGCGATAGTTATTATCTGCGTCGTTATTTTTATGGCATATTTCATATTGAATGCTTTAGCTGGTGGTGATTCTGAAAACGATACACGCGAAACCACTTTATTCGCCAATGTTTCCATTATTGAGATATTCTTATGGGCTATTTTCATTGTGGTTGTTATCTTAAACGGGTTCCAGTATTTCTTCAATACAAATATAACAACCGAAATAACCAATTTATTCTCCACCAAACCGCAAATAGCCATATCACAAACCGTCCCCGGTGAACAAGTAAGCGACAGCACGGAAGTGGGCGATTTAGGTTCAGGGCCATCTCTCAAGATGCGGAAACAGGTTTTCCATATTCCCGCAAGCATATATGATTACGATAATGCGAAGGCGCTTTGCCAGGCGTATGGCGCAGAACTCGCGAATATCGACCAGATGGAAGAAGCGCATAAATCCGGCGCAGAGTGGTGTTCATATGGATGGTCGGATAACCAGATGATACTTTACCCGACACAGAAGTCTACGTGGGAAGAACTCCAAAAGAGTAGTGACCCCGCAAAGAAAAACAGCTGTGGGCGACCAGGTATCAATGGCGGGTATATTGATAATGCGAGTATGAAGGCGGGTGCGAATTGCTACGGCCCCAAACCGGAGATGAACCCGGCGTCGTCCAAATTAATGGCGAGTATCCAGAATTACGAGTCGGGGAAAATGTTGGACCCGCTTCACGAGGCACGCGTTCAGGAAATGAAGAGCAAAATCAACGATGTCGTCATCGCGCCGTTCAATAAGGGGGCGTGGTCGTTGCTGTGATTTTTTAGTAATATAGTAGTATATACGTAATTTTTTATATTTAGTAATGTCGTCCCTTTCTATGAATAAGGTGCGTGGTCGCGCCATCAACGCCAATACGCAAAACACGAACAATTTCTCAATGTGGATGGAGCCTCTTTCACATAAGGATTATCCCGTGACCTATGTCGCGAATCCTACCCAGAACGCGGTGGTCACATCCAATGGCGTGAAGAATGTCGTAGTCGCCGAACCAGGAATGCTATATAACCAGGCGCGGTTGGATGTCAGTGGGTCGGTGAATCCGACGAGATGGACGACGGGGCAGACGGTGAATACGGTGTTTTTAGAATCCGCGCAAATGGCGCAAAGGGGTGATGCTGTTGCGAATGGAACGTATACGGTCGCGTCCTATTCATACACCCCCAAATCTAATAATTCTAGAATCATTGTGGATTACTCTGCGTTATATCGTATAACTGGTTACAATGCAGATGAATTTGAGTCGAGAATTTTGATTGATGGAACCACGCTAATTGCCAAAAGACAACAGGCCTATGCGAACGAAGCTGGTGGCGGAACACGCAGTGGGACGCTGTTTCCAATTTGCGGAGGTATTACGAATAACGCTCTGGGACCCCGAACTATATCAATTATATTATACACAGCAAGCACTGACCCAGTTCAATTCTATAGTCAGGCATATGATGCTTGTATGAAAATCACCGAAATCGCGTTGTAATACCGCTCGCGATTCCATTCCGCTACGCTACCGCTCGCGATTCCATTCCGCTACGCTACCGCTCGCGATTCCATTCCGCTACGCTACCGCTCGCGATTCCATTCATTACATTCATTACATTCATTACATTCATTACATTCATTCCATTCATTACATTCATTACATTCATTACATTCATTACATTCATTCCATTCCATTCCATTTCATTCCATTCATTCCATAAATAATACAACCAATCGGTGGTATTATTTCCGTTGCGCATCCGCTACCGTTTTTTCGTCTTATTCTGGCGTTTCTTTTCTTTTTTTATACCACCGCCCTTATTGCGACGCGTCTTGACGTCGTGTTGTATTCTCTCCTTTGGCGCTACGAGAGATAAAAGCGTATCAAAAATATCATCCGGAACGTGTTTTCTCTTTACGCCGTCGTCGTCACTGTCACTGTCACTGTCAACCGCCTCTTCTGCCGCCGCCTTCGCCTCCGTGTCCGCCTCCGCCTCCGTAGCATACGTCCGCGGACGAAACAACGACGGCATCATAAAGAGTCCCGCGGGAACGGCTAAATCGCGAAAAAGGTCGCTGAACTTTTCAGGAATAAAATGTTTATTCTCACCACTTGCAGTGTCGTCACCGCTACCGCCACCGCCACCCGTCATTGACGCCTCATTGTAAGATACAAACAACGGCATTTTATGCTGGTATAACATATTATTCACTTTATACCCACCACCAATCATATTCCCCTCTTTATCTTGGTGAAATACTAAATGCTCTGCGGGATTGAAAAATTGGTCGGATTTGGATGACATTGGTTATTTATGTAATACGTCTCTACTGAAATAAGTATATATTATGATTTCGGGTATTTTACCGAACATCACCAAGGGGGCGCTTAATCGGTATCCTCACCGTCATCGTCATCGTCACCGTCACCGTCACCGTCTGGTTTTTTTGCAGAAGAAGGTTTCTCATTATAAAAACGTTTGATTTCCATCGTCGTCTTCGTATCTCGGTTCTTCTTGATATATGTCATAATTTGCGTTACTTGGCTACTGTTGGTGATGAGTTCCGAGAGACATTTCTCAATATATGCCAACGTCAATGGCGCGGTATGTTTCGTAGTGACAAACTTCAACTTACCGTCCGAAATATTTACAGTGGCCTTTCCGAGCTGTTTCTCTTCCACAAGTTCAATAATCTCGTCATTGATTACATATTTTTCGGTACGAATATCCTTAACAGATTCAGTTGTCTCCTTAATACGATTATCTAACTCGACCCAACGTTTGATTTTCGTTTCAAGCGTGGGAGGTGTCGCGATACTTGCGGTCATAAGAGTTGTCGGGTTCATTCACAACAAACAATGCGAGGAATAGATATATACATAATATTATGTTTATATCCATTCAAGAATAGGTGGTAGTTTAATTGCGACGACGAGTTCGGCGAGACGACGAACTTCCGCGACGGATATTAAATGGCTTTCCGAGAGAACGACTGCCTGACCTGCGCGACTGAAGCACCTTTTGACCGAGGTAAAGTCCTAAAGGAACCAACGCGGTTTCAACGGCGGTCAACAACCCGGGAACCATACCCCCGGTCTGGGACTTGGACTGAGACTGAGACTGAGACTGCGACTGAGACTGCGACTGAGACTGCGACTGGGACTGAGACTGAGACTTACGACCACGACGAACGCGACGACGACCGCCACCCATAATAGCAGACCCTTTCAATGAACTAAATGATTCTGCAGCGGTGACGCCACCGGCAACACCGGCGGCAAGAGCAGGAACGGCTGCGTTGTTGACAGGAGCGGCGGCTGCGTCGCTGACAGGAGCGACGGCACTAGTGGCAGAGCTACCACCAACCTGTCCACCACTATTTCCTTGTGCCATAGATTTCATTATTCCTTGGGCGATTTGTCCGGCTTTCTCAAGGGTAGCCTGTGAAATTTCGGGAAGTTGTGGTTGTCCTCCTTCTTGGCTACCTCCGGTCTGGCTCTGGCTCTGGTTCTGGCTCTGGCTCTGGCTCTGGCTCTGGCTCTGGCTCTGGCTACGGCTACGGCTACGGCTACGGTTCCTGGAACCGCGCTTATTAGATTTTCGTTTAATGGGCATATTGATTGATTATATAATAGATATAGAAATAATTTAGTTCCTATATATAAAACTTATAATATGAATATTCTCCCCATCCTTCTCCTTAGTATATTGGCGTTTCCGGACGCACACGCGTGCATCCTCGCTCCATCTCTCGCCAACGTCGCCTCCGCTCCTGCTACCGCCTCCGCTGCCCTGGAGTGTGACGCGTGTATGTTTCTTGCCAACGAAATGAATCAAACAGTTCTTCATAATCCTAAAGTGACTGCGTTGGTTACCGATAATTTGGAAAAAATGTGCGCGCTTCTTCCTCCAAGCGTCCAGCCATTATGTTCCACCGCAGCCAACCAAACCGCACCAGTTCTCCTAAACCATCTAGGAGATTTAATCGCCACAGAAGGGTGTGCGGATTTAGGAGTGTGTCGCAATTCGCATTCGCATTCGCATTCGCATTCGCATTCGTAATCTATTTGGAATATTTTTATAGCGTGATACTAATTCATTTATACATTTATTTGTATCACCCAGACCAATGGACGTCTTTCACCCCAATGACACATTTCATTTTGATAAACTGCAATTAACGCACCCGAATAGTATCGCAGGTGGGTCATATATGACACGATATTCTTACTGCGATAGTAAGCAACCACTCTATATCCAGACCACAAAAACAACATCAAAACAAGGAATTGTCATATCAGGCAAAAAAGCACATATTGATTTATTACTCACAACCTCTGATACCGATTCTGAATTCACCGAATGGTTCGCGAATTTAGAGAAAAGATCGGTTGATTTACTTTACGAAAAACGCCATTTGTGGTTTACACAGGAGCTTGACCGAACGGATATTGAGAATTCATTTACGTCGCCTATCCGCGCATACAAGACGGGGAATTTCCTCATCCGCGTGAATTTAGAGCCCAACCGGAATTTTACGCATATTCAGCCATTTTCGTGTAAAATATTTGACGAAAATAAGCGGGCCGTCTCTGTTGACTATATTAAGGCAGAACAGTCTATTCTTTCCATCCTTGAATTTCAGGGGATCAGATTTACGTCGCGCAATTTTCAGATAGAATTATTGCTTCGGCAGGTATTGGTAGTTCCCGACGTTCCTTTATTTGAAACGTGTGTCATCAAAGAACCGTTCTCGGACCGAATACCAGAACCAGGACCAGAACCAGGACCAGGACCAGAACCAGAACCAGAACCAGGACCAGAACCAGGACCAGAACCAGAACCAGGACCACCGGAATGTTTAGGAACGGCCCCGGACCAAACCCCGGACTATGCGAGTGAACGAAATCCAACACCGATGAAACATTTTGAATTCACGGAAGTTGATATAGATTTTAAAAATATTCCAGATACGATTGATACAAGCGTTCCAGAATTTCAAATGGATCCTGAAACAACAAATGCCGCAGCGACGACGACGACGACGACGACGACGACGACGACCGGAAATACCATTAAATTAAAGAAGCATAAGGACGTTCTTTATGAAATGTATAAAGTCGCAAAACATAAAGCGCAAGAAGCCAAAAAGGCGGCAATACGCGCATATTTAGAAGCAAAAGAAATCAAGGCCGCATATTTATTGGATGATGACTCCGAAGAATATTCCGACGAAAGTGACGAGGACGACCGCAAATAGATTACATTATTTTATCATTTATTTTATATACATTTAAATTATAAGAATGAGTTTTTTGTCTGATTTAGAGAAAACACTTCACACCAAACACATTATTGTGATTTTGGGTGCGATTGTCCTTTTATTCGCTGTTTATAACTATTCCGGCCAAAAGGGTGTTGTCCCCTACGAACCACTTCAGGTTGATGCCAGTAGTCGTCAGCATACTGCGCCACCCGCTCCAGGTGCAAGTGGTTATAGCGCGGCAGACGCAATGACCGGTCAAAGTGGTGGCCGTTCTGCCCTCCCTCCTGCGGGCGCAGCAAATCTCCCCGTCGCCAATCCGTCCGACCTTCTTCCCCGTGACACGAATAACCAGTGGGGCAGTTTGAACCCTGCCGGCAGTGGTGACCTCCTTGGACAGAACCTCCTTTCGGCGACTTTCTTGACGGGCATTGACACCATCGGCAACACGATGAAGAACGCCAATCTCCAGATTCGTTCAGAGCCTCCTAACCCGCAATTGAATGTCGGTCCTTGGAACCAGAGCACGTTTGCTCCCGATTTAATGCGCACTCCTCTGGAGTTGGGATCTGGGAGCCAGTAATGTGCATCCCGCCCCGCCCCGCCGACGACCCGGAAAACTATCATTACACGCGTATAAACAAGAATATACGTGTGTAAACTTGCCACCCAGACATAAAAAATATTACATAGAAAACGAGACCCCGAGAATGGAAGTATGAACGTATAGAATAATAATTGTATACGTATATAATAGTAAAATGGCGAGTTTCTTCTCGTTTCTGACAGGAAGACAACCATCGGGGGGGGAAGCGGCAATGCCGAGGGGACCGCCGCCCAATTGGATGTCTTCGACCGAGGAACGTCTTGAGGATGTGAGAAAATCCTGGACTACTGACGGGAAAGAACCCATAATCATTTGGCACGGTAATGCGCACGGAGCGATGAACAATCTCGAGAACCAACGAAAACACAAACACGAAAGAAAACAAACCCTCATGCGGGTTGATGGTTTTGCTATTGCTGGTAATAAAAATCAATGCGGTTTAATGGGTGTAGTAAAACTCCCTGACGGTTCTCCACATAGCGAATTCAACGGCAAAGGAATAGATTATTGCATACCAGAGTTGTTAACATCAATATTATTGGCTTGCGAAAAAGAAGAAGGTGGTATGGATCAAGAGAAATGTTTTGAAATTGCAAAAATAAAAGTTATAGAGTTATATCATAGCTCGGAACTGTATAATGCAATTTTTGCGAAAGGCGGGTTTCAACCAATGACATCCCCTACGCTGTACCATTATTATCAAGTATTTGCAAATCCAGGAGAAAACGATAGAAACGAAACAGGACGACCGATGCGATTCGCTGCTGGGGATGTAAGGTTCTCGCAATCGGAACTATATGGCATATGGATATTGTATACTAATATTAGAGTACTTAAAGAGCTATCAATGACATATATTCGCAGTCTTCCCGAGTTCGGAGAGCATCAATTTTTACCTCCACAAATAATGAACCGTATAAATATGGCAGGACGCAAAAATAGAACGCCGATCGGCGCGCGCTATTGGATGAATGCAATTCGGGATTTGGAGATATACGACAGTCTTACCCCTGACAATGAGATTAAGACATCGCGGATCCGGGCCTTAATCGCATTGAATAATTTATGGAAAACGCGACTGACAAATTTACACGATATTCTAGATATATTCACCCCATTTAACCTTGTTGGAATGATGGTGGGTGTACCCGCAATAAGAGTAAGGACAATTGATATAACATGTAGGACAGATATTGGCGAGTTAGATCCACCAGATCCGAATATCCCATTAGTTCCCGCGACAAGGACATTAGACTCCGCCGGTTCTTTTACGACGAATCAGTGGTTCCGCGACAGAACAACGACCAAAGGCCCAGCGTTGGAAGAATCCGGACATGGAGAAGAGGCTATGCCGGATGGAGATGAGGCTACGCAGGTGTATAATAACGCAATTGAAGTGCAGGAGGATGATGAATTTTATGATGATGGTGAACGGGGGGAGGAGGAGACGCCCTACAGGGCTGGTGTTGAATTGGAGAACATGTCCGAAAGTGGTGACGATGAATGGGTGGAGGAGGAGGAGGAGGGGATCACTGGAAATGGTGGTGACGATGAATGGGAGGAGGAACCGGTGGAGGAAGAAACACCCTCTTCGCGAGCTGTCGGTGCTGTTACGAACCCGGTCTACGGAAAAAAGAATGGCTCAAAGAAAAAGAAGCGCCGAAAGAGCCGCGAAGGGAAAAAACGCTCACAGAAACCAACACTGCGAGTAAATAAAAGTGATAGCGTACTGGCCACACGGCGGGGGGTAGGGAAAGTAGTATCATTAAAACCGAAACCTACACCGAGAGACCCCCACAAACTTCTCTCGCCACGTGAGGGTATGGACTCTCCGGATACGGGTATGGGTATGGGTGGCGCAAAACGGAAATATTCGCGAAAACGCAACACGCGCACCAGGAACCGATACACGCGACGACGAACGCGACGATACACGCGACGACGACGAACACCGCGTTGAAAAAAAATGTTATTATAAGCATATATGTATATAATAACAATGTCATCTCTCAACCTCTGTCGTTATAAGGATATCTTCGGGCACCCGAGAGAAGGCGCGCACGCCTACCGAATCTTTGATATCGCCGTAGTGGATGTCGCAGCGACCGTATTCGTCGCCTTCTTCTTCGCTCGCATTTTCAGTCTCTCGTTCTGGAAATCTCTCGTCGCGCTGTTTATCATCGGGATACTATCCCACCGCGCGTTCTGTGTCCGCACAACGGTGGATAAATGGGTGTTTCCAAATGTTACAGAGTGAAGTGTAGTAGAATGATATCGCGCGCGATCATTGCGATTTAATGCGCGCGACGGGAACCGCGACGACGCTTCTGTTGCTTGCGTGACGCGGTGCGACGTTTGGTGGAACGACGGCGACGAGAGGAGGATTTGCGGGGAGTTGATGAACGACGACGGCGACCGCCGTCGGGTTCGTGTGATTGTGGTTGGGGTAGTACATCAATATGATTAGCATAATCCCGAGCTTGTTGCTTGTCTTCGGGAGTCGCATTATTGTCGGTTTGTATTGCGTTTGCATACGCCCTCGCAGCGTTAATAAACGCCTGATTCGCAGCATATAGCCTTTGTGATATTTCATATTGACGATTCTCCTGTTGGTCGGGCGTAAGACCCTCCGGATAATTATCCAAAGCATTTTCTGGGTCTTGTAGCATACCGTTGTAGGTTCTCTCAGCATTATTACGTGCGTCGAGTAACTGTTGTAGATTTTGTGCCATATTATATATTGACTAAAAAACTTTAAATTCTCCTGTTATATAAATACCCCACAAAATAATTTATGTTCAAAACCAGTGTTTTCGGATATATCATTATTATTTTCATTATCGTCATTTGCCTCAAAATCTACCAAGAATCCGACGCATTTCAGTTGAAATGTATTGTTTCTAAAGTAGATGGAAACAAATACTGCGTCCGTGAACGCGCGAAACTGGAACTCGCAGCCGATCTCCTCGCCACTGTCACCCAGAAAATGAAAACGGTCGTGAAACATATGGAGGCGACATTCCCCGACCGAGAGAATGTGAAACGTTTAGTTAAAAACTTCCGCCCCGAAAAAGTGAGCGAGACGCTCCCTACGAGCGAATACACCGCATATAGTGAGAACAAGGGTGAGAAACTGGCATTTTGCGTGAATACAACGAAGAAGGGGAATAAGCTCATCGACGAAAATACGCTCACATTTGTGGCACTCCACGAGTTGAGCCATATTATGACGGAGAGTGTCGGACACAAAGACGAATTCTGGAACAATTTCCGGTTTCTGATTGACGAGGCGCAGAAAATTAAGGTGTATTCGCCGGAGGATTATAAACTCCGACCGAAAGAGTATTGCGGAATGACGATTAACGACAACCCGCATTATGATAATTAACCACGTCTGGCCACGAACCACCGGTCGGAACCGCAATGGAATCTACGTCTAACCTGTGGGTCACGGCTTGGACACGGTATTATATCTCAATGATCCTTCGCAAATGTAAAAAGATCGTATTCGGTGCCCGTTTATCCCGTATCGCCTTCATATCCGCTGGACGCGTTATACTTTCTATCATATCCGTGTCAACGTCCGCGATGTGATAAAGATGGTTGCTCCGCGCACCTTCTGTAAAAAAAGACACAAATGACGGAATTCCCGCAATACCCGTCCAGCACCAAATCGCGCGGTTGGTCGGGTCATCGCGACGCAGCAGCCATTCGTCGGTCGTTTCATATTGATACATCAATGGAAACGCTGTATCGTGTTCATAGTTCTCATCAACGAATGTAATGAAAATATCATTGATTGGAAATAACATCGCGCCGGCACCGGCACCGGCACCAGCGCCAGATGACACAGGAGTGAGAACCTGTTCGTAGATGGACGCTCCGCCGATAAACCACACCACGTCGTATTTTGACGCGTGGTCGTACATCTCCGAGAGATGGCGAAGAAATGTAACGCCGGATGGGGATGCACTGCCAGTGCCAGTGCCAGTGCCAGTGTCATACGATGCCGAAATAACAAAATTGTCGCGGAACGGTAGAGGACAAACATTTGCCGGAATACTTTCCCACGTTTTTCGCCCCATCACCACCGCGACATTATAAGGAAAGACGGAAGACCGCGTCATTTGCGAAAAAAACCGAAGGTCCCTTTCCAGTTTAGGCCACGGAAGCGTCCCTTCATATCCAATGCCACCACCACGGCAAAGTGCGACAATCATTTTGAATTCGGGGCGAGGGGTCATATGAATATGAATACGAGTTAAAATATAGAATGAAAACACTTTATTATATATTTACTGCGCGCATACGTATAAATCTTCTATTTATATAATAGTAGTATACATAAGATGGAAAAACCGGCATCGGAAATTCCTATTTATAAAATATGTCATATACGGTCTCCCGATGAGGTCGCCGAACCCTCGGGTGCTGCGGCGGGTGCCGCGGCAGTATCGTCCCTGTCCCCTGAATATAATGTGTTATACGTCTTCTACGGCAACGTAGAATTCACAACAGATCAAGGACACATCGTAAATATCAATGACGTCTTCGTTCAAGAGCAGGAGAACCCATTCTTCCGAACAATATTTAGTGATTACGAGCTTCACTCTATCCGGCAAAATGACATAAAGGTTGTGTTTCTTCCCGAGAGAATATACCCAGATGATTCCATAGAGACCATTAAAAAGAAATTCCTATATTTGACGCGCGACAAGGTCGGTCTCTCGTATGCGGAGTTGTATTTTTTCTGTAAGCAGGTGAAAACAATCACCACGCAAATGGCACACGATCACATAACCTCCAATGGAAAACTGGAAATAACACCGGTTCGGGTGGAGAATTATTTGCTGAATATAGATAATCAACCTACGACGGGTGGTGGCCTCGGTTACGCCGCCCTTTCCGCTTTAAAATTAGAAGAGAAACCCCGTATTATCAATATAGCAATGGGCCAAGAGTTAAACATCGCGTCTACCTATGAGTATCCGTATGCGGTAAACCCATTTGACGCGATGAACGCCGACCCTTTTTTAGAAATCCACGCAGGTGAAATCGTAAATACGACGAATAAAATGGTCCTCGTAGATTACGGTGTGTTCCTTCATAATACAATCTATTTGGTATCCGCGGAAGACGCGTTGGTATATGCGAAAGAATTCGCCCTGCCCCCCGTCGTCCCCGACGCCCCTACTAGCGCAGTCACCGCCCCCACGAGGCCCATCTATGAATCCTATATCGTCCAACTTTATTTCCCATATCTCTCGGCATATCGCGACGACACGCGCCGTTCCGCGTTAGAAATTGGATCCGCGGAAGCCTCTGGCGAAATAGATCTCACCACCATCCATTCACATAATACACTCCTTCTTCACAAAAACGCGCTCTTTGACGCGGATAAAAAGATACTCAACGAGAGATTCCTCCGCCAGACTGCGAATATCAAGTTGCTCTATGACATTTACGAGAGACGCAACTCCGAACATAAATATATAGACGGCGGGATCCGCGGGGTAGAATTTATGATACACCCTGAAACACCCTATCATCAATCTCTCGGCACGGTCTTCAAACTAATACACTGCTCGGAGTATATCCCCTATATCAAATACAATCCAGGAAAGAAGCGCGACAACATTTATAAATTATATATTTCGGGTGTAAGTCGTAGTGGGCGTAAAATCCCATATTTACCCAAGGGTGATATATTCCGTCTTATTAAAACAACTGCACGCAAGAAGAGTGTCGCGATGTATATCCATTATACGTATTCTAATCCAGAAATACCCGACCATAAAGCAACGCATTTACCGATTCCGATATTATGCGAGTTCTACCCCGACGGCTCCATCTATATCAAACTCTTCGTCAAATATTCGTTTACGACGGCGGAAATAGAAAGCATCATCAAGGCTACTGTAAATCCGGTCCTGCGGGTAATCAAAGAACACGTAGAGCAGGGCGGGTTTCATATGGGACTCTTCACAAAATTATACCATCCCCAAATTGAACTCATTAATATAGAATATTTCACCCAACTCGCAATAACGCGGAATATTGAAATCAAGCAAATGATTCGGTGTATCTCCAGTGCGTTCAATGAAATAGAGGGAAGTTTGAAGAAGGGGATTATCTTGCGGTATAAGCGCGTGAGTAATTATAATGATATGTCAAGTCAAGACGCGTATATCACTGAAATGATGAATAAACGCGAGAGTGACCGTGATATTATTGAAGGATTGCGAGACAATTATATGATGTCGGAGACGGACGCGCGCGCCAAACTATCAGCGATGTTATCCTCGTTACAAACACAGCACGTATCTCGGTTTCGTGGCGGTAATATTCGCATCAAGAACAATCCTGGGTTTCTTACGAAAATAACGAAGGGTGCGTTCAACAGTATTATCACGATTGAAATCGCGAATATCAATAATATATTATTTTTACCGATGCTTCATATTTACTTGGATTCAATTATTCGTATTTACCAGGACCCAAGCACGACGGATGTTCCTTATGATAAAATCGCGGAATTATGCGCCAATGCTGCGGCGGCGGCGACGGCCGCGCCCTCGTCCTCGTCCAGTAGTCTTTCCGCCGCCGCCCTGGATCGTCCTGTGCCTGAAAGCACCATTGATAGCTTCGCACAAGACGTTCGCACAGAGGCGGTGGTCGGAGACACGCGCCCGTCCGATAGAGAGGAATCAATTGAATTGATGGCTGAAATCGTGCCGGTTGTATCTATAAAACGCCCGAGTATAACTGCGCCATTGGTTTTTGGGTTTGAAGCGGAAGCTCAAAAAGAAGAAGAGATTGATTTATTTGATTTATTACAAGACGAGGATGAGGACGACGACAATGGCGGTGACGCAGTTGATAGCGCACAAGGCGGGGGAGCAGGAGGCGCAGCCGCTGCCACGAAGCATAAGCCCACCGCCGCCGCCGCCACCGCTGGAGATGACGAAGATTTATCCGATATAACCGGTATGGAGTTGGCGAATCCGAACCCTTTTTCTAAGCGAATCCAGGAACGAGACCCGGTCATTCATTTAAACGAAGATGTTGGTAAATTCAATGCGTATTCTCGCAGTTGTCCTTGGAATGTGCGTCGCCAACCGGTGATTTTGACCAGCGAAGAAAAGGCGCGAATTGATCGCGAACATCCCGACTCATATTCGCATAGTATAACATATGGTTCAGATCCCAGTAAGCAGTATCACTATATCTGTCCGCGTTATTGGAGTCTGAAACATAACACGAGTTTGACAGAGGACGAGGTAAAATCGGGCAAGTATGGTAGCGTCATTCCACAAAAAGCGAAGAAAATCCCACCCGGCGCAAATATATTTGAATTTACAGATGATAAGTATCACGTAGATGATAAGGGAAATTACAAACAACATTATCCCGGTTTTTTGAAAAAGGATGCGCACCCGAAGGGGTTATGTGTTCCTTGTTGTTTCGCCCAATGGGATAAGCCATCCCAAACATCGCGAAGAAAGGAATGTGAGGCATCGGGTGCGGCGGCGGCGGCGGCGGCAGGAGAGCGCGTCGCGTCAATCGGTCCAGGTCAAGCGCATCCCCCGTCCGCCGAGTCTATGATGGAATCTGTAGCAGAAGTTGTCGCCCCCCCTCCGTCATCATCAGAACCCGTGAAAATAAATGAAATGAAAGATGACCGCATTTTAGGATCGGATAAGTTTCCTCTTGAAAATAATCGTTGGGGGTATTTGCCAACCCAGGTGCAGAAATTTCTCTTTACAGATAGTCGGAATTGTCAGGTGAGTCTTAAAAATACCACGTTAAAAAAGGATACTCCGTGTTTGCTTCGTCGCGGTGTGGAAACCAACGACCATCAATCATTTGTATCGGCAATTGCGTATTATTATAAGGAAAGCATTGGCCTTGAAACTACAACAGTGACTACCTCGGTCACTGGAATGGCGAAACCGATGAAGCAAGGTATGAGAGAATCGGTAGCTTCATCCATAAGCAGGGCGACGGTTGAACATAATGTGTCCAGTGGCGCTGGCGGTGGCGTAATCTCTCTTAAGGAGCGAATCGCTAAAACAATTGCGGAAAGTATACAGAAACAATCGGCACAAATATCTACCGCAGCCACCGCCACTGTCACCGCGCCCGCCAGCGCCACCGCCACCGCCACCGCACCCGAATATGAGGAGTATAATTCAGACGACGATACTCCCCTTGCAATGACACCTCGTCCAAGCGCCGCCGCCGCCGCCGCGACCCCCCGGGCGCAATCCGAACAACCGTCTTACGCTACGGTTCCCACCATCCGAGAGATGCGAAACATTATTATTCAATCTCTCAACCTTGATCTTTTTATAACATTGCAAAACGGGACATTGACAGATGTATTCTATAACCCAAATAAAGAAGTGAGAGATACAAGCTCCTATAATACGGCCAAAATCTCTCGCACGGTCCCCCCCGAAACGTTCGCAAGGATGTGTAATGCCTATGAAAACTTCATCTCGTATCTTGACGACGACTCATCCATCATAGACCATACATATCTCTGGGATATCGTCTCTCGCCCAAATGAGAAACTATTCAAGAATGGCAATAATATAATCCTCATCCATATCCCCGACGACGACATCACCAATAACGTCCAGGTTGTTTGCCCTACAAACGCATATTCTGGCGAAGTATTTGACATTAATCGCAAAACGATTATCCTGATGAAACGCGACGTGTATTATGAACCGATTTATTTGTTTGAAAGTAAGACCAACGGGAAATTCAGCGTATTAGGCCGGTTCGCAATGAAAAGCAAGACGCTGATGCCGAAAATCCGGCATATTATTGAAAATATCCGCGACCTCTATTTCTCCTACTGTCGTCTTAACGCGAGCCAGCCCCGTGAATATAAATACAAAATGAATAAACCCGCAGCGGTCATTGCGAAATTAGTGAAAGAATCGGGATTTGAAATTAACGCACAAGTTCTCAATTTCAATGGAAAGGTCATCGGATTACAAATCTCTCAAGCAATCACGGTTACGCGGTTGAACCCGTCCGCCGTCGTCAAAAAATCAAGCACGCGTAAAATGTGGAAGGGTGTTATTCCTACCGCGGTTTCGGCACCACTGCCTGCATATCCGACGATATTAATGGACGATAACGACGAACTTT
>JACCEC012704070.1_pt1 | contig 31696 bp, 34 predicted proteins | sample 7450121 | NCBI WGS metagenome assembly JACCEC01 (sample SAMN15323455, study PRJNA562643) | freshwater metagenome | isolation source: river surface water | place: USA:Blue River Watershed | collected 2017-08-18 | reverse complement strand
CGACATACTTCAGGGTCTGCGTCCAGTCGGCGCGCTCGACCAGCGTCGAGGAACGGGTACCGATTTCATTCTGGCCGGCGCCCGCCACTTCGTGGTGATGCACTTCAACAGGAATGCCGAGTGACTCAAGCACCAGGCACATCTCGGAACGCATGTCCTGGAAGCTGTCGACCGGCGGCACGGGGAAATAACCGCCCTTGACGGTCGGACGATGGCCGGTGTTGCCACCTTCGATCTTCTCGCCGGTGCTCCACGACGCTTCTTCGGAATCGATCTTGACGAAGCAGCCGGACATGTCAACGTTCCAGCGAACGCTGTCGAAAATGAAGAACTCAGGCTCGGGACCGAAGTAAGCGGTATCGCCGATGCCGGAGGATTTCAGGTAAGCCTCGGCGCGCTTGGCGATCGAGCGCGGATCGCGGTCATAGCCCTTGCCATCGCCCGGCTCGATCACGTCGCACTGGATGAACAGCGTGGTCTCTTCCATGAACGGGTCGAGGTTGGCGGTGTTCGGATCCGGCATCAGCAGCATGTCGGAGGCTTCAATGCCCTTCCAGCCGGCGATCGAAGAACCGTCAAAGGCGTGGCCGGACTCGAACTTGTCCATATCGAAATGGGACACGGGCACGCTGACGTGCTGCTCCTTGCCTCGCGTGTCGGTGAAACGGAAGTCGACGAATTTGACTTCGTTCTCCTTCACCATTTTCAATACATCTGCGGCCGTCCTTGCCATGCGAATCTCCTAAAAATGTTTCCAAGTAAAGAATACGGGTGGGTGATGCGAGTGAGTGAAAGTGCGGGGCAACAAATTGCCAGCAAGAAAGCTAGCTGCGCGGAGCAGATATTGCGACCGTGACTCGACCCGGGATGATAGCAGGTTCCATGCCATCAACAATGCCTGTCGGACGGTTTTGTCGCGGGTTTCGGCGGACTGCTTGTCCCCGAAAAAGAGGTCCGTTCCCCGACGTTTGATACCGGTCGGCGAGGGATGCTGATTTGGCACAATCCGTGTACAAAAAACTGGTTGCACCAAAATAATGCAAGCTTGGGTGCTGCGCACTTTCGTGGTGCGCCATTCCGGAAGGCGCGCACTCACGGTGCATCTTATTGGCGAACCGGGTTGCCAGTCAGGCCACAGGATCGGGCATCTATAATCGCGGGTGAGCCGCAGGGCAATTTGCCACGCGTCGTCAATGACCTCGAACCCCAGACACTCACTCGCCCGCCATGGACACCACCCAAGACATCCTCTCCCACGCTCGCCAGCGCCGCGACGAGCACGCCCTGCCCTATGCCGGTGCCGTCACCCCGCAGGAAGCCTGGGCGCTGCTGAATGCATCGCCCACGATACGGCTGGTGGATGTGCGCACTCAGGCCGAGCGTGACTGGGTCGGTCGCGTCAGTATCGGAGAGCCGCAGCATCTCGCGGTGCAGTGGTCGCTCTATCCGGGCGGTGCGATCAATCCGGCCTTCATCGAGCAGCTGGGTCACGCAGTCGCACAGGAAGAGGTGTTGCTGTTCCTCTGCCGTTCGGGCGTGCGCTCACGCTATGCGGCCAAGCTCGCCACGGAACATGGCTTCATGAATTGCTATGACATCCTCGAAGGCTTCGAAGGCGATCGTGATGAGGATGGCCACCGCAAGAGCGTCGGTGGCTGGTGTCATGCCGGTTTGCCTTGGGTGGGCGCCTGATCGCTGGCACCTTCCGTCGCTTCCTGCGCATGCTCCTGCTGCCAGTGAATGCGCTTGCGCACGAAATTGATGTGACTGCGCAGATCGTACAGCTCTTCGGCGAATGACAGCGGTATCGTCAGCTGATTGACACGCCGCTCGATCTCGCTCAGCCGCTGCAACTGGGCCGCGCACACTTCTCTCAGCTGCGCCGCACCCGCCTCCTCGACCGCATGCTCGACACTGCGCAACTGGCCGTACCACCGGTAGATGCGCGAGCGCACCTTCCAGACATACAGCGGCGGCACCACGCGCGAAAGCGGCAACAGCAACGCGCCCAGCGCGACGATCACGATCCACATCCGGTCAAAGAAATTCGCGACCCAGAATGGCAGATAACGGTGGAGCAAGGGCGGCCCGTTCTTGTAAAACTTTTCGGCTGACGACGCGACCGGAATCTCGGTGAAATTCGCGGTCGGGAAATCCCCGCGTCGCTGGAACCAGCCGGGCGCACCATGGATCTCGGCGGCGGCCTGAACGAACAGATCGACGAGCGCAGGATGCAGATCCTCGCGCGCGACCAGTGTCGCGGTCGGCGCGATCAGTTGGATGTCGCGCGGCGGCAGTTCCTTGCCGAGATCGACGATGCCGCGAGGCAGTCGCACGGCAGACAGAAAAGGGAAGCGGCGCGCATAGGCCTCGGACTGAGAAAAACTGAATACGCGTATGCCCGGCGTCTGCAGCAGCATCTGGATCAGCAGGCCCTCGGCCGACGAGCTGAACACCATGCCATCGATACGACCGGCCAGCAGCGCCACCGTGGCCGGCGTGTTCCCCATCGCCGACAGTTTCACCCGCGAGGGCGACAGCCCGTTGGCCGAGAGCAGTTTGCCAAACAGTTGCGGCACGCCGGTACCGGGCGGGCCGACATTGATTTTCAGTCCGCGCAGATCGCGCAGGTGATCGATCTTCACCTCGTCGCGGTAGAACAGCCAGACCGGCTCGACGAACAGGCTGCCCAGCGATACCAGCCCCTCACGCTCGGCATCGGCCAGCTCGGTGGAGCCGCTCTGGACGAATGCGAGATCGATGCCGGAATCCGGATCCTTGAGTCGCTGCAGATTCTCGAAGGAGCCTTCCGAGGGCTTGAGCCTGGTCTGTATCCCCTCGCGGGCCAGCACGGCTGCGTAGCGCTTGGCCAGCTGCTCATACGCGCTGTTTTCCTGCCCGGTGGACAAGGTCACCACCCGGGGTGGCGAGGGATCGATGATCCGGTATGCGAGCACGCCGGCAGCAACGATCAGCAGCAACGGCGGGCCGAAGGTGACGATCAGGTCGCGCAGCGATAGCGTCGTAAAGCGGAAGAATTTTGGCATGGCATGGAAAAACCCTGTTTTTCGGCACCTTGCCAAACATTTCGGCCACGCGCAAGCTGGCCTGACCCGCAGGCGCGCCTGACTGCGCCGACCCGGCGTTGAAGCCGGTCAATCCATTGACCCAGCTCAATTGGCTGGGCGCTGCACTGCTCTCACAGCACACGCCCGCCATTGGATTACACCGTCGGGCTAGACCTCATCATCGGCCATCTGCAGCGCCGCCATCTTGCGTGACTGCTGGGACAGAGCTTTGGCCGCAAAACCAAACCACGCCTCACTGGGCATCACCCGCTCGGCGATGCGCACGAGTTCTTCCTCCCGGCTGAGCCGCTCGCAAAAATTCAAACAGCATGCCTCCAGCGACTGGCACAGCTCTTCCACGGCTGCCGCCCCGAGCGCGATTGCCTGACGAAAGCGCGCCTGCAGCGAACGCATCAGGGCCAGCCCGGTGGCCGCTAGCTGGTCGAGCTCATCCAGCAGAGGATCGGCCTCGCGGGTAATTTTTCGCAGCATGGGTATCAGGAAGGTCGCGATCCGTCGCTGCTGGCAGTACTGCTCGAACTGCGACAAACGATGCAGTAACTGCTCGGCATCGATGCCGCCTGCACCCTTCAGATGCCGTATCGTATTCAGCACGTACTGCTGCAATGAAGAAAAAGTCCAGCGCGCTTTTTTGTGTTCCAGCTCAAGCGCAACAATGGAATACGTCGCCGTCAGCATCTGCCATCCCCTTCACTATCAGACCGATACGCTCCAGACCAGATTCCGCACAAAAGATTGCCCGATTCATCACCGCAGCGCTGTCAGTAGCTGCGCACAGTTGCCTGCGTTGCTGAATGATGGCGCAACGCCAGCCTCAAGCAGGCGCAGGCTCAGCAACAGGCCCCGATAATCCGAGGCCTGCAGCATGTCGTGATGTCGGGAATGCGGTCTGACCGCGTAGACAGACCAAGTATAGGAAGCAGAGAGATCGTGCAGATTGACAGGTCGCAAACGAAAAAAACCGTCCTCTGCACGGGCGCAAGCCTTTGCTGTAATCCGGTCGATGGCCGAACCAGGCTCAAGCCATCAACCGATCAACCGACCTTTACCGCATGTTCCCGGGTCGAGTGGAAGGTGACACCGGGCCAGCGCTCCTGCGTCAGCTTGAGGTTCACCGATGAGCTGGCGAGATACGCCAGATTGCCCGCCGCATCATGCGCGAGATTCGCGCCGGCGGACGATTTTTCGAAATCGGCCAACATGCGTTTGTCGTCGCAGGAGATCCAGCGTGCGCTGCTGATGCTGGTGCCCTCGAACACGGCATCGACGCCGTATTCATTCATCAGCCGGCTGGCGACCACTTCGAACTGCAGCACGCCGACCGCGCCCAGCACCAGATCACCGCCATGCACGGGCTTGAACACCTGCACCGCGCCCTCCTCGCCCAGCTGCTGCAGGCCTTTGTGCAGCTGCTTGATCTTCAGCGGATTACGGATGCGCACCGCACGGAAGAAATCCGGCGCGAAATACGGTATGCCGGTGAACTGCAGCGGCTCGCCCTCGGAAAAACTGTCGCCGATCTGCATGTTGCCGTGATTGGGCAGTCCGATGATGTCGCCCGCATAGGCCTCCTCGACCTGCTCACGACTCGAGGCCATGAAGGTCACGACGGAAGAGACCTTGATCTCCCGGTTCAGGCGAAGGTGCCTGACTTTCATGCCACGCTCGAAACGGCCGGAGCACACGCGCAGGAACGCAATGCGGTCGCGATGCGCAGGATCCATGTTGGCCTGTATCTTGAACACGAACCCGGAAAACGGCTGCTCATCCGGCTGCACGCTGCGCAGCGTGCCGTCGCGCTCGCGCGGTGGCTGCGCCCAGTCGAGCAGCGCATTCAGGATCTCGCGCACGCCGAAATTATTGATCGCCGAACCGAAGAATACCGGTGTCTGCTGGCCGGCCAGGAACGCCTCGAGGTCGAAGGGATGCGACGCACCATGCACCAGTTCGACCTCCATCTTCAGCTGCTCGATCTCCAGCGGGAACATCTCGGCCAGCCGCGGATTGTCGATGCCCTGAATGACCTCGAACTCCTGATCGGCGCGCTCGCCGCCGGGCGTGAACAGCATGATCTCGTCGCGCAGCAGGTGGTACACACCGCGGAAGGTCTTGCCCATGCCGATCGGCCAGGTCACCGGCGCGCACTGGATCTCGAGCACGGACTCGACCTCGTCGAGCAATTCCAGCGGATCGCGGGTCTCGCGGTCCATCTTGTTCATGAACGTGATGATCGGCGTATTGCGCATCCGGCAGACGTTCAGCAGCTTGATCGTCTGTGCCTCGACACCCTTGGCCGCATCGATCACCATCAGCGCGGAATCGACGGCCGTCAGCACGCGATAGGTATCTTCCGAAAAATCCTGGTGGCCCGGTGTATCGAGCAGGTTCACCACATGGTCGCGATACTCGAACTGCATGACCGAGCTGGCGACCGAGATGCCGCGCTGTTTCTCGATCTCCATCCAGTCGGAGGTCGCATGGCGGCCACTCTTGCGCGCCTTGACGGTACCGGCAAGCTGGATCGCGCCCGAGAACAGCAACAGCTTTTCGGTGAGCGTGGTCTTGCCGGCGTCAGGGTGCGAGATGATGCCGAAGGTGCGGCGGCGTGCGACCTCGCGGGCGATCTGTTCGCGCGAGACGGTCAGAGAGGCAGTGCCTTCCTCCGCCGGTCGCTCTTCATTCAACGGGGAGAGGTTGGGGTCGGCCATGGTTCGTCGGGAAAAAGTCCTGAAGTCTATCCAGTTTGCAGGGTCTCGTCTAATCCGCCCGGTATTTTGCCAAAACAGCAGCGCCCCCGGCCTTCTTCCGTCAGGGGAAGAGTGACAGGTTCCCGCGCCCGCCCGCCAATCCCGTCTTGCTTGACGGTCGCTTAGGCCTCCCCCCGCCATACGAACTTTGACCGTACGTATCGCCCAAAACGCCATCGGGTATGAGGGGATGATCGATGTTCATGCGTCGAGATGATGCTGTGATTCACCACGACAGCGTGCCAGCGTTCGCGCAGGCGGCGCTCGAGACCCTGTACGGCAGCCTGTATTGCTCGCTGCCGGCGATGCAGCAGGCAGGCAACAGGGGGAGTACCGACATCTGCACCTATGTGACACCCGGCGACGCCTGTCAGCCAGAACAAGCCGAGGCGTTGCTGATGTTCCGGCGCGAAGCGCATGTCGCGCGTGTGATCAATGAAGGCATGCAGCTCAGTCGTCAGGTGATGGACAGTTTCTGTACGACGGTGTTTGATGCCTTCCCCGACATTCGCCAGATCGAGTTCAACGCGATTCCCTCACCTTCCGCCTCCCGCAGGGCTGCCACGCCGCCCCCCTCCTACCCGTTGATGCAGTGGGTCTGCACAGAGGACATTCTCATCACGCTGCCGGACACCGGCGACGCCTATCTGTCCCGTCTGGGAAAATCCATGCGCAAGTCGCTCAAACGGCATCAGTCGCGTGCCGAGCGCGAGCTGCCCGGCTTCTCGCATCAGTTGCGCAGCGGGCCAGCGATTGATGAGTCCGACATCCGGGCGATTGCGGCGTTCAACCAGGCACGCATGATCCGCCGCCAGCGTGAGCCGGCGCTGAATGAGAGTTCAATTCAAGAACTGCTGCGGCTGATGCGCTCTCACGGCCATGCCGGCTTCCTGCGCGCCGGCCCGCGCCTGTGCGCCGGCACCTTGTGCTGCCGGCTGGGCGACGACGTGTTCTCGCTGGTGAATGCGCATGATCCCGCCTTCGATCACCTCGGCCTCGGTCATCTCAGCCGTCACCGGATGATCCTGTGGGCGATTAAGACCGGCGCGCGGCGTTTTCATCTGCTGGGCGGGAATTTTCAGAGCAAGCGCGCGGCACTCGGAGAACGTCAGGCCTTGCATCATCTGACGGTGTATCGCACGCACCGTGCGATGCTGCGGGATGCGGGTGGCATCGCGCGGCATGCCGCGCAGGCCTGCACCTACCGCCTGCACTGCTGGCTGGAAGATCAACGGGCATCCGGTGGCCGCGCAGCTTGGGGGCATGCAGTCGGTCGCGCAGTCAGTTGCACGCTCAGCAGTACGCTGGGCGCGTTGCGCACCCTGCATCGCGCCTCACACGCTCACCGCGCTCACCGTGTCTCAGGCAGTGACGTGAGCCCCGGACGCGACCAGTAAGCTGCAGCGGAGTTTTTCGACCAGCAGCGTATCCGTGCTGCCGCGCCACCAGCGCAAGGCCAGCGGTTTCTGGCGCGAATGGCCAACGATCACCAGCTCGGCGTGCAAGTCATGTGCTAGTTCCTCGATCACGCTCACGGGCTCGCCAACCTCGAGATGAGGCGTTACTTTCAGTCCGCCGACGCTGAGCAGCTGGGCGCCCGCATCCAGCTCTCGTTGCATTTTTTCCCGTTCGGCCGCCAGTCCCTCTTCGACGCTCAGCACTGCGGCGGCGGCGAATTCGCCGACGAGCAGATACGGCGGCGGACTGACCACGACCAGCAGATGGATGTCTGCGTCCGGCCCCGGTGACAGGCGCAGGCACTCTTCCAGCGCCACCCTGCTCTCCGACGTGCCGTTGTAGGCCACCAGAATCTTTTGGTACATGCCAACCTCCGATCAAGAAGCACACACAGAAAAATCCGCACATCCCCGGCGGCCATCTGCTCACACCATGCCAACCACCGCCTGCGACAGCCGTTTTGCAGAAGCTACACCATGCGCACCGGCCGGGCAATCGGGTTCCCGCTGTGAATTTTTTTCACAGCTTTTGTGGAAAGGCTTGTGGATAACGCCCCGAAACCTTCTTTAAATAATTGATTTTTATCGCTTTAACGGATTTGACCTGAATCAGGGCAGCCGGTGGAAAAAGACGAAAAAAAACCCGACGAGGCGCTTGGCCTGTCGGGTTAATCCATCCTTTTGGAAGGCTGGAGGAGACGGAATGAACTATATCAACCGCCCCACCCCCTGTCTGCTTTCGATTTGTGATGCCAGATATAAGCGTTGAAAATGATTTCCGTGGAGATATTAGAATTCTGCAATTGTGTCGAAAGAACACCGTATTGGTCAGTTCCCCAAAAAAGCAAACCCGCCATACTTGCGTACGGCGGGTTCCTGTCTCCCCTCGCTCTTCCGGCGATAGATTATTTGGCACTGCGAACCGGATTCTGCGCCCGAATGCTATTGAAGTCATCATGCGGCGCAGCATGTCAAAACATCAAGGGCTGTGCGAAACGCAGGTCTGATAACGCTGAGCGGTGATCATGCGAGTCGCTTGCCTGCGGAAGCGATTTCTTTAATACAATGGCGCGCAAACACCGCCTGCCATGAACCCACACTTTCAGAACAAACGCCTGTCGCACGCGCTCGGCTATGCCGGCCTGCTGCCTTTCTTTGCCATGATGATCGGTGTCTGGTTCGCCGACGCCAGCTGGCTCAGTGATTTCGTCCTAGGTCAGCTCGCTTACGGGATCGTGATCCTGTCTTTCCTCGGGGGCGTGCACTGGGGCGCAGCGATGCTGTGCAGCTCACTGTCCTTGCTCGATACCAAGAAAGCGCTGATGTGGGGCGTCACGCCCTCACTGATTGCGTGGAGTGCGACCCTGTTCGGCGGATTCGGATTCGCGGTGCTGATGCTGGGTTTTGTTGCGGCGTTTTGGGTGGACAAGCACCTGTTCGCCAGGTACGGCATGCCGGACTGGCTGATACCTCTGCGAGGAAGACTGACGGTTGCCGTAGTGCTGATGCTGGCGGCAACCGTCGTCGGCGCAAACCTGCGGGGCTGACGCAGGTCAGAAGAGGCTTTATTGATCTTCTTCGGTTTTCTTCGGTTTGCCGTCGACTTCGCTGATACGCATGCGCTTGCGGCGATCGCCCATCAGTTCCCGCAGCTCGCGAATGCTCAGATCGGTCACTTCATGCATGCGAATGAGCAGCGATGCCCCCACGGGCAAGGTGCGATGGCGAATCTTGCTGATCACCGGTGGACGAACTTCAAGCGCGCGCGACAGTGCCGCATCATTTTTCAGATTCAGCTTCTGGATTAACGCGTCAAGCAGACGATTTGGGTCGTAGCCGTCCTGCGATACCAGAGGATGTTTGTCCATGGTGTCTCTCCCCTTGGAATTTGGTTGAGCGGCAAAGGCCTTAATTTTGGCACAATTGCCCACGAGCAATTACTCGAATGCTAATTTATATGTCATCGCTGCAACATTTTCAAGCTTTTGATCGAAAATAGATCGGCAAAGAAGCAATTTTTTTATGGATTCATTATTAAAGAAACAACATTTAAATCGATCGATTATGAATTTTACTTATTTTTCAATGACTTATGTTTTACCTCTATTTTCGGGGAATTCACACCATTTACAGACAGTCAGGCGCCAAAAACGTGGCGGATCGCCCTCACGACCTAAGTTTTTGCGCCAAAAAAAAGCACCCTTACGGGTGCTTTCTATCCGGTCATAGCTACTACGAAACGTATTACGATCCGCCTGTCTTATATTTTTCTGAACGATAACAAGCGAATTATCTGCACGCCGCACGCGCTTCTTCAAGTAATCGTTTGCCGTCAAATCCTTTGGCCGACATATCTTTGACCCATTCGTCGGACACACTTGCCGTCACTTTTTCCCAGCGCCTGAGTTCGGCGGCAGGCAATGTATAAAACGTATTTTTTCTGATCTCCGCCGATTTTTTGCCCGCAGGGGCATCATCGACAAATACCTTTCCCACCCATGCCGAGGGATCCGGGCCGCTGTTATTGTCGATGATCTTTTTCAGCTCCGGTGGCAGTGCGTCGTATTTCTCCTGATTGATTGCGAACAGGAACACGGAATTCGACATCTGCGCCTCGCCCGGCTCGGCTTCGGTGTGAAATTTTGTCACTTCGTCAAATTTCACCGAAGGAACGACTTCCCAGGGAATCAGCACGCCATCGATCACGCCTTTCGACATGGCCTCTGCGGTCTGCGACAGCGGCATGAACACCGGCACGGCGCCCAGCGCTGTCACGGTCTTTGAACCCTGACGGGTGGGCACGCGTAATTTGAGTCCTTTGAAATCTTCTAAAGTCCTCACCTGTTTTTTTGTGGTGTGCACCATCGAGCCATCATGGACGTGCAAGAGGATCGGCCGGACACCCTTGAACTCGGCAGTGGCGTTCTTGATCGCGTAATGCCAGAGGCCGCGACTGGCCCGCTCGGAGTCGCGCACCATGAAAGGCAGCTCGAAGGCCTCGATCACCGGAAATCGCCCGGCCTGAAAACTTGGGACGGTCCAGACCAGATCAACCACGCCATCCTTGACCTGATCATAGAGTTGCGGCGGTGAGCCGCCCATCTGCATCGACGGATAGATCTGGCACTTGAGCCTGCCAGCCGATTCCTTCGCCACCTTGTCGCACCAGGGCACGATGAAATTCTTGTGTGCGGTCGATCCGGGCGGCAGAAAGTGATGCACCTTCAGCGTCACTGTCTGCGACTGCGCCGCGACCGGCGCCAGCATCAGCGTGGCCAGCGCGAGCTGCAACAGCCTGTTCCTCATCGTCCTTGGCATGAAGCGCTCCTGTCAGCCACCGAAGGTGTGCACGAGATACAGCGACAGCACCGGGAAAAATACCAGCGCAATGATACGGATCAGGTCTGAGGCCAGGAAAGGCAGCACGCCCTTGAAGGTCTCCATCACTGGCACATCTTTCGCAAGGCGGTTGATGATGTAGATGTTCATGCCCACCGGCGGATGGACGAGACCGATCTCGACGACCATCAGCGCGAGGATACCGAACCACAGTGATTTGTCCGGAGCCGACATACCCCAGAAATCCAGTCCCATCACGATCGGATAGAAGATCGGGATCGTCAGCAGGATCATCGCCAGCGAATCCATCACGCAGCCGAGGAAGATATAGATCAGCAGGATCGCGAAGATCACCGACAGCGGCGGCAGGCCGCTGCCCTGCACCCAGCTCGCCAGCTCGGTAGGCATCTGTGTGATCGCCAGTCCGGCGTTGAGCATGTCGGCACCCAGCAGCACGAGGAAGATCATCGCCGTCGCCTGTGCGGTACCGGTGAGGCTACGGAGGATACCGTCCATGCGCATACCGCCGACGATCGCCAGCAGACCGCACGAAAACACGCCGATCGACGCCGCCTCGGTCGGATTCGCCCAGCCACCGTAGATACCTACGATGACGACGACAAAGACCAGCAGAATCGGCAGCACGCCCAGCAGCGAACGAACCGCGACACCGAACGGCACGCGCTCGCCGGCCGGGCCGGCTTCCGGCTTGAAGGCCACCACGATGCGGATCACGATCATGTAGCCGAGCATCGCGATGATGCCGGGGATGATGGCCGCCATGAACAGCTTGCCGATCGATTCCTGCGTCAGCACCGCATAGATCACCAGCGGCACCGACGGCGGGATCATGATGCCCAGCGTGCCACCCGCCGCCAGTGCGCCGGTGGCCAGCGCACCGCTGTAGTTGTAGCGCCGCAGTTCGGGCAGGGCCACCTGCCCCATCGTCGCCGCCGTGGCCAGCGACGAACCGCAGATCGCGCCGAACGCCGCGCAGGCGCCGACCGATGCCATCGCCACGCCGCCACGGAAATGGCCGACGAAGTTGTTCACGCACTGGAAGAGCGCACGCGACAGCCCGCCATTCGTCGCAAACTGCCCCATCAGCATGAACAGCGGAATCACCGCAAGGTCATAGTTGGAAAAGCGCGAATAGGCGAGGTTCTTCACCGCATTCAGCAGCGGCGGCCACGCATAATCGTTCATCACGAGAAAACCCGCCGCGCCGATCAGGAACATACCGATGCCAATGTGGATGCGCAGCGCCAGCATCAGCAGCAGCACCGCAAACATGATCATGCCTATCGTCATACCGCTCATGCCTGCTCTCCTGCCGATGCTGCCTGCCAGTGGGTGACCGTGTTATACAGCCCGGCGAGCGCGAGCAGCACAAAGCTGGGTACGAGCCCCGCGACGACTGCCCAGACTGGCCAGGACAGAATCATCGAGGTCTCTCCTGCTTCCTTTAATGACATTGCCGACGCGCCCGTGCGCCATGCCACCAGCAAGGCCACCAGCGCCAGCAGCAAATGAGACAGGGCATCGAGCTTCTCGCGCAGCGAGTGCGAGATGTTCGCAGTGAAGAAATCCACGCGCAGATGATGCCGCTCCATTTCGCAATATGCGAGCATCGCCGCCGATGCAACTGCGGTGCCCATCTGCATGACCTCGATGTCCCCCGGCACTGGCATCGCGATGATCTTGCGGCCAACGATGGAGATCAGCGACATGATGACCAGCGCAACGAAGCCCAGCCCGCCGGCGATGGCAAAAATCCGGGTCAGCTGATGAAGTCGCTGCCCCCATGGCCCGTGACGATAACTGGACTCGGTGTCCAGTATCCCTGGTTCCTGCATGTCTCCTCCTCAGGTGCGGTATGCCCGTCTGTTGTGGGTTCGTTGTGTTCGCGCCGGTGATGGCACTCGGGCCTCGGCGAACCGATCGCACGAGCCGATCGCATGAACCGGGCTCAATAATAACTTCCGATAGATGTGCGCGTGAAAAATCAGCCGGCAGGAACGCGAGCCGGCAGCACCCTGCCCTGCACCGCACCAAAACCGATGCGATAGCCCTGCCCTTCGCACCAGCCGCGCATGATGATCTGATCGCCATCCTCGAGGAAGCTGCGCTGCGTGCCATCGGCGAGCGTCAGGGGTCGCTGTCCGTTCCACGTCAGTTCGAGCAGGCTGCCAAAGGCATCGGGCGCACTGCCACTGATCGTGCCCGATCCCATCAGGTCGCCCACGCGCAGATTGCAGCCGGAGACGGTGTGATGCGCGAGCTGCTGCGCCATGCTCCAGTACATCGCGCGGTAATTGGTGCGGCAGATCGTGCTGGGCACTGTGGCGCCCTGCGGCTGCAGGTCAACCTCCAGCATCAGATCGACACTGTTCGCGCCCTGTTGCCGCAGGTAGGGCAAGGGCTCGGGTGACTGCACCGGCCCGGCCACCCGAAAAGGCGCCAGCGCATCCATCGTCACGACCCACGGCGAAATGGAAGTCGCGAAGGTCTTTGCATTGAACGGGCCGAGCGGCACGTATTCCCATTGCTGAATGTCGCGCGCGCTCCAGTCATTGAGCAGCACCATGCCAAAGATCAGCGACTCGGCCTCGGTGACAGACACCGGTTCGCCCAGTGCCGTGTCTGCACCGACGATGAAGGCCGTCTCCAGCTCGAAATCCAGTTTCGCACAGCGAGCGAAGCGGGGCATCTCGTCCTGAGGCGACTTGACCTGCCCCATCGGCCGTCGCACATCCGTACCGCTTACCACCACCGAGCTGGCACGGCCGTTATAGCCGACCGGCAGGTGCAGCCAGTTCGGCAGCAGCGCGTTCGCCGGGTCGCGGAACATCGAGCCGACATTGGTCGCATGCTCCTTGGATGAATAAAAATCGGTGTAGCCACCCACCTGCACCGGCAGGTGCATGATCACGTCCTGCATCGGCAGCAAGGCGCGCGCGCGCAACGCGGCATCGTCACGCAGACGGGATTCGTCATCGCGCAGCAGCACGCTGATGTGTGCGCGCACGGATTGCCACACCGGTTTACCGAGCGAAATGAAATCATTCAGCGTCGGGCGATCGAAGACAGGATGCGCTGCCGGTGCGAGCAGACCAGCCGCCTCGAGCACGGACAGATCCAGCACCTGATCGCCGATCGCGACACCGGCGCGCGGCGCTGGCTGCGTGCGCGTGCTGAAGATGCCGAACGGCAGATTCTGTATCGGGAAATCACTACGTGCGTCGTTGGCTGCCGCCACCCAGCTGCGCAGCGCAGGATCGTTCGGATGGCGGGGAGTCTCGGGAGTCACTGTTTTCTCAATCATGTCATTCATCGGTTGATCACCGTGGCAGCTCAGCCGGACAGGCTGCCATCATGCATCCATCGCGCATGCATCGGTGCCTGTTTCGTCTGGCTCCATTCTTCCAGCATCGCCCACTTCACCTCGTCCAGCTTGCGGTACATCTCGGGCGTGCCGCAGTCGAAGGCCAGCTCCAGCCGGTGTCCGTTCGGGTCGAAGAAATAGATACTCTTGAAAATCGTGTGGTCGGTCGGACCGATCACCTCAATGCCGGCCGCCTCCAGCTTTGCCTTGGCCGCGAGCAGGGTCTCCATCGAATCGACCTTCATCGCCAGATGCTGCACCCATGCCGGTGTGTTGCGGTCACGGTCCATCGGCGGCTGCGTCGGCAACTCGAAAAAGGCCAGCACATTGCCGTTGCCCGCATCGAGGAACACATGCATGTAGGGGTCGGGGGCCTTGGTCGAGGGCACTTCGTTCTCGGCGATCGCCAGAATGAATTTCATGCCCAGATGCCGGGTGTACCAGTCAACGGTCTCTTTCGCATCCTTGCAGCGATAGGCGACGTGATGAATTCTTTCGATCTGCATGGGTTCTCCCTGGGATCAGCGGCCGGCAGGCACGCTGCCCGTGTCAGTGTCAGCATCAGCGCCGGAGCGCGCCAGTGCCATGGCCTCGCGCAGCACCGCGCTGTCGCCAATGTGATTGGCAAGGATAAGGATGAGTTTCGCATTCACCTCGGCGCTCTGGGCCTCGCTCAGACCGAGATGCAGGTCGATCAGGCTCTGGTAGAAATCATCGCCCGGCGAATAGTCACGGAAGTAGCGCTTGCCCTCTTCCCGAAAGTTGGGCTCTCGTATCAGCGGCATGGTCGTCAGTCCTCGACAAAATTGGCCGTGGCGCGCGCCACCGCAGCGACGATGCGCGAGACGTCCGGTTCACGCCAGCGCGCCGCAACATGCTGATCGGGCCGCATCAGGTACACCGTGCCGGGGCGGGCGTCATAGCGACCGAAGGCCAGCCCTTCACGATCGACCACGACCTCCAGAGCGCAGTCGCCCGGTGTGCGTGCGATGACCAGCGTCTGCACGGGGATCGCGGCGCTCAGCAGTCCGCGCAATTGCTGACAGAGCGCGGCAGACAGCGATGACGGATCATCGCAGAAATACAGCAGCTGGAAGCGTCCGCCGAGCTGATCGACCAGCCAGCCCGGCTGGCCATCGACCTCGAGCGGCGCGTCATCCATCGGTGCGCCCGGCAGCATCTCACCGGCGAAGTCTTCGCAGTCCGGCGTATTCAGCAATGAGCCGGTCAGGAAGCTCGGCACGGACAGCCGGCCGGAATTGACCAGCTGGCGCGCAAAGGGCAGATCGCGCGACAAGGCCAGCACCGCATTGCGAAAGGTCTTGCTCACTGAACCCTTTGGCGTGATGAAATCCGTCGAGCGGGTGGAATTGAGGATGTTCTCGTCGGCGGCAAACGCACGCTCATCGGTATAGGTGTCGAGCAGCCGCAGCGGCGCGCGACCGTCCATCACCAGCCTGAGCTTCCAGATCAGATTGTCGGCATCCTGCACGCCGGAATTCGCGCCGCGCGCGCCGAAGGGCGAGACCTGATGCGCAGCGTCACCGGCGAACAGACACCGCCCGTGCCGGAAGTCCTGCATGCGGCGGCACTGAAAGGTATAGACACTGACCCATTCGAGCGTGAACTCGCGCTCGTCGCCGAGCATCGCGCGGATGCGCGGAATGACCCGCTCGGGCTTTTTTTCTTCGTCGGGATCGGCGTCCCATCCCAGCTGAAAATCGATCCGGTACACATCATCGGCCTCGCGATGCAGCAGCACCGACTGGTTCGGATGGAACGGCGGGTCGAACCAGAACCAGCGCTCTGCCGGAAAGTCGGCCTTCATCACCACATCGGCGATGAGGAAACGGTCCATGAAGACCTTGCCCTCGATATCGAGACCCAGCATCGTGCGGACCGGACTACGCGCACCGTCGCACACGATCAGCCAGTCGGCCTCAAGTACATAGCGCCCGTCCGGAGTCTCGACGCTCAGCCGCACATGATCGTCCTGCGGCTCGACCTGCACCACCTTGTTTTTCCAGCGCAGTACCACGCCCGCTTCCTGAGCGCGCTTCACCAGGTACTCCTCAAGGTAATACTGCTGCAGGTTGACCATGCCGGGACGCTTGTATCCCGGCTGCGGCCGCAGGTTGAAACGGAAAATCTCTTCCTCACGGAAGAAGGTGCGGCCGACGTCCCAGCCCACACCCTTCTCAGCGACCGGATCGCCGCAGCCCAGACGGTCGAGAATGTCCAGCGTGCGCTTTGCGTAGCACAGGCCGCGCGAGCCGACTGAGACGGTGTCGTCGTCGTCGAGCAGCAGCACCGGGATCCCGTGCTGGCGCGCATCAATGGCGGCCGCGAGCCCCACCGGCCCCGCGCCGATGATCACCAGCGGATGGCGGCGCACGGCGCTGTCCGTCAGCTCAGGTGGCGGGGCATAGGGAAAGGTCGTGTAGGTGTAGGTCTGGTGCATCGCGCGCTTTCAGATCATCTGTCCGGCGAGGCCCGTTCAGTTCTGCAGCGCGTGCCACATCTCTTTGTCGCGCTCGGCGGTCCAGATGCGCGGGTGCTTGATGCCCTTGGCCTCGTCCACGGCGCGGGTCACATCGAACGGCAGGCAGTGCTCGTAGATGAACACATGCCCGAACTTGCCATCCATGTGCTTGCGCACGTGCGCCATCGCCGCTTTCAGGTCGTAACCGGCCTGCACCGCTTCTTTCGCGCTGGAGAGCAAGGTGGTCACAAAATCCTTTGTGTAGTCGAGACCGGCATGTACCTGCTCGGGCGTGGTCAGTGCCGGGCCACGGCCGGGCACCAGCTTCTGTGCGTTCATTGCGCGCAGCACGTCCAGTGTCTGCGGCCATTCTTCCAGTTGCGCGTCGCCGGTGTAGGCAGCGGCCTCGTACTCGACGAGGTCGCCCGAGAACAGCACCTGCTGGGACGGGATCCAGACGATGGTGTCGCCCTTGGTATGGCCCATGCCCACATGCATGATCTTCACTTCGAGCTTGCCCATGAAGAGCGTCATCTCGCGCTCGAACACCAGCGTCGGCCAGGTCAGGCCGGGCACGGACTCGACCCCGGCGAACAGGCGGGGGAAGCGCTCGATCTCGGATTTCATGTCCTGCTCGCCGCGCTCGACGATCAGCTCATACGTGCCGCGCGAGGCGATCACCTGCTGCGCGCCCTCACTGAAATATGCCGAAGCGCCCAGCACGCGCACCGCGTGATAGTGGGTCAGGGTCACATACTTGATCGGCAGGTCGGTGATCTCGCGAATATGACGGATCAGCGCCTGCGCCATCACCGGCGTGGCGGTGGCGTCGATCACCATCACCGAATCGTCGCCGATGATCACGCCGGAGTTCGGGTCGCCCTCGGCGGTATACGCATAGGCGTTGTCGGACAGCTTGATGAAGCTGGTCTTTTTCTCTTCCAGGTCGGCCTGCGAGGCAAAGGGCTTGGCGCTCATGATGTCTCCGGATGGCGGTGCCGGCCACGACGGGCCGGGCACTTGTGATTTGTCGTCCGCGCAGGGTAAGATGGAATTCGTTTCTCGTCAACACGTTCGCTATAGACGAATGGTTTACTCTATCCGAATCCACTATTAACATCCTGTCACCATGTCGAGCCTAGTCCAGATCCGCGAGGAGAAAAGCCGCCGGGGCATCCAGTCGATCGAGATCGGCGGACGGCTGCTGACCGCGCTGGTCGAAGAAGGCGGCCCGATGAGCCTCGGCGATCTGGCCCGCAAGGCCGGCATGCCCTCGGCCAAGGCGCATCCGTATCTGGTCAGCTTTGGCAGTTTCGGGCTGATCGAACAAGACCCGCTCACCGGGCGCTACGAGCTGGGGCCGTTCGCACTACAACTGGGGCTAATCAGCCTGCACCTGCTCGATCCGGTGCGGATCGCGATCCCGATGATCACGCAGCTGGCGGCGGAGATTGATCAGACGATCGGCCTGTCGGTGCTGGGCAACCAGGGCCCGACCATCATCTACATCGCCGAGTCCAGCTACCCGATCCATGTGAACATGCGCACGGGCACCGTGATGTCCATCCAGTCCACCGCGACCGGCCGGGTATTTGCGGCCTTCCTGCCGCCCAGGCAGGTCGAGCGCATGATCGAACAGGAAAAGCGCAACGGCATTGCCACCGCGTTTGGCGCGCCGGGGCTCAAGGCCAGCGCGCTGGAGACCCTGCTCTCTGAAGTGCGCAAGCGCGGCATGGCCCGGGTGCAGGGCGAGCCCATCCCCGGCATCAATGCGATCTGCGCGCCTGTCTTCGAGCATACCGGCGCGATACGCCTGGGGATCACCGCGATCGGGCCGGCAGGCAGCTTTGACGCAAGCTGGAGTGGCGAGATTGCGCGCCGCGTGCTGGACTGCGCGCGGGATGTGTCGCGGCGACTGGGCTACGACGGCCGCTGAGGACAAGCCGCTGTCATTCAGCGCTGGAACATCCCATGGCCGCCGTGCCCGCGCCAAGCAGGCGCGCAGGGTTTCCGGTAGCATCTCCCGTCATATGCAGTGAACGACACCGGTCGCGACAGACTATCGGGAGACCTGATGAGACACCTACTGACACTTCTTTGCGCACTGCTCTCGCTGCCGGCGGGCGCCACGGAATGGAAACTGATCTCCGAGACCGAGGACAAGGAGAAGACCACCAGCTGGTATGTGGACATGCGCAGCATCGTGCGCGAGGATGATTATCTGCGCGCCTTTCTGCGCACTTCATGGTCAGTGCCGCAGTATGGGCCGGACAAGACGCCCTATCAGTCGTCGACCTATGTGAACTATGTGGACTGCGATACCGGCAGGATCGCGTTCACTGCGAATACCTACTACACCACGACCGAGCCGGAGGGAAAGCCGGTGCATCAGGAACCCGAGCATCCGGTCGAAAAGCTCAAGTTCCAGCGCGTCAAGCGCGGCTCGGCCGGCGAGGCCCGGCTGAATTTCATCTGCCAGTTCCGCACGAAGAGCTTTCAGGCACGCCTGCCTTCCGTGAGTCCGGCCGGATGAACAACGCCCGCAAGCTTGCGCTCGCGGGCGTCTGATAGCGGCGTCCGGTGTACGGGCTCAGCCGTTGTCCACGGCGACGGTCAGTCCCTTCGGATGATTGACGGCCTGCGCGCCTGAGCGCTGCACATCGCCCGTCAGTTCACCGCCCTCTTCGATGACCAGCTTGCCATAGCGGACCTTGCCATTCACCCGACCGGTCGCATAGACCACCAGTTTCTGGCGAACGGTGAGATCACCGCTGAACTCGCCCCAGATCTCGGCAAATTCGAACTCGGCATTGCCGATGAATGCGCCGCGCTCAGCGATCTGGATCACACGTGAGTCGATCGTCGCCTCGACCCGGCCCTCGACCAGCAGCGTGTCGCAATCGGTGATTTCCAGTCCCTTGAGCTTGATGTTCGGGCCAACGGTCAGCTTGCTGCGCATCTCGCCTGCCGGCGTGCCCTGGTTGCCATGGGTGGACGACCCCAGTGCCGACGAAGCGATCGAGGCCGGCACCACGCGCGGTCCGCTGACGATGGCAGGTGTGGCGGGGGCCGGACTGTCAGCGAGAGGCTGAGCAGACCCGCCAGCGGCGTGGGCATCGCGCTTGCCAAAAAATTTTTCGGATTTGAGCATGAGATCTCCTGAATCGACATGAAAGCGCAGCGCTGCTCGCCGCACACTGAGCGTTCGGCCATTGCCAGTGGCCAAAGTTCCCGCTATCAAGCATCTGTTCAGGAAAAATTCACGCGCATGAAAAAACCGCAACCCGGATCACCGGATTGCGGTTCGTTGTCAGATCAGTGGGGTGCGAGGATCAGACGCGGCGCTTGTACTCGCCGGTGCGGGTGTCGATCTCGATCTTGTCACCCTGATCCACGAACAGCGGCACCGATACTTCGAAGCCGGTGGCGATCTTCGCCGGCTTGAGTACCTTGCCCGAGGTGTCGCCCTTGACGGCCGGCTCGGTGTAAGTAATCTCGCGCACCACGGTCGTCGGCAGTTCGACCGAGATGGCCTTCTCGTTGTAGAACACCACCTCGCAGGCCATGCCATCTTCGAGATAGTGGATGGCGTCGCCCATGTTGTCGGACTCGACTTCGTACTGGTTGTAGTCGGCATCCATGAACACGTACAGCGGATCGGCGAAATACGAATAGGTCGCCTCTTTGCGCTCGAGCACCACGACGTCGAATTTTTCATCCGACTTGTACACCGCTTCCTGCGCCCCTTCGGTGAGCAGGTTCTTCATTTTCATCTTGACCACGGAAGCATTGCGGCCAGACTTGGAGAATTCGGTCTTGATGACCACCATCGGCTGGCCGGAGACCATCACGACATTGCCGACGCGGATTTCTTGTGCAGTTTTCATAATGAGTGTGAAAAGTTCTGGTTTGGCCGGGCCGCCGCTTGTACCGTCCGTTGTTGTTTTGGTCAGCGGTGTCGCCCAAGGCGCGCAGGGAGAAAAACCGCCGGATTTTACCTGATTTTGTTCGCGAACTCGACGATCTTCCCGGATAGCTCTCCGACCGCGTGCACTTTCGCCACCCAGCCGCGCACCTGAGCGCGCAATGGCGGCAGGGCCTGACACAATCCGGGCCAGTGGGCGGCCACTGCACCCGCATCCGCCTCATTCCACGCCGCCCAGAATGCAGCCACCGACGGCGGCAGCTGCACAACGCCCGTGCTGCCGTCATCCGCCGTCGCATCGCGCAGGAACACCTGAAGGAAGGCCTCCATCTTCGCGAGATGCGCGCGCTCCTGCTGCGGATAGAGCTGCCAGACGAAGGGCTGCTCCGCCCAGTGCGCACGCACCAGACTGTCCTCGCCGCGCACGAAATTCAGGTCGCAGCACCAGAGCAGCCGGTCGTAGTCGTCCGGCTCGAGAAAAGGCAGCACGCGCAAGGTCAGCTGCCCGAGCGTGACCTGTGTGCCCGGCACGGCATGTCCGCCAGTCAGTCGCTTGACGGCGTCGACCGCCACGCCCTCGGGCACAACGCACAGCACGCGCGGCCCTCGCTGCATCGCGCCGAACAGTGCGTCCACCGGCGCATGCGGATAACAGAACAGCGACATGAGCAGCGTGTCTGCCGGCACGCTCAGTCCCAGCGAGGCCAGCCAGGCATCGCGCTCTGCGGTGCCAAACGCTGCGCGTGCTTCACGCAGGCCCGGCTCCGCGATCAGCCCGCCGCTGCCCTCCTCGACGCCGGGAAAATAAAAATACTGCGTCAGTGGCCATCGCGGATGCGGCGAGGGCAAGCCGTGGCTGTCCCGCGCCCAGTGCTCGGCCGTCAGGTACTCGAGATTGATCCACGCGGAGCGAGGCGCCGTCGCCGCCAGTGCCACCAGCATGGCATCGGGCATCCTGCAGGCAAACGCTTCGATCACCAGATCGCCGGGCACATAGGCTGGCGACGTGGCGTCAGCGGCCGACTCGTCCCAGCGGATGACGGTGAAGCCGTCGAGCGGCTGAGCGGGCAGCGACACATCGAGTCGCGGCCGCAGTCGCTGCAGGCGCGGCAGATCATCCACCCACAGACGAACGACCAGACCGGCGCGGGCGAGCGCACGCGCCAGTCGCCAGCAGACGCCGGCATCTCCAAAATTGTCGATGACGCGGCAAAACAGATCAGCCGAGCGCACCGGAGTCATCTCGATGAACAAGCGCGGGCTTGGGCAAATTTGCGGGGAACATGGCACACTGTCCCCGGATGATAGCGCAGACCGGTGCGCGACACGTCGTTGCTTTCATCGCTTCCATCGACAAAACCAAAAGATAACGAGATATTCATGAAAACCAAGCTGCTGCTACCCCTGATGCTGTGCCTGCTGACCGCCAATGCCGCTCTGGCCAAAGACGCTGACCTGTGCGGCGAGTACACCAGTGTCGATACCGGCGAACAGCGCATCGACATGGGTAACAAGACGACCTTCATTCACTTTCGTTCATCCACACAGCTGTACGCGCCTGATGGTTCGAAGTTCAATCAGCTGAGCGGCCAGTGCACCGGTGGTGCGTTGGTGTACGCCGATGGCACGGTCGAGGCCGAAGGGCTGTGCGCGGTGGAGGATACCGCAGGCGATGTCCTCACCTATGCGTTCTCTCAGGGCCGCCATGCGCGCGAGGGCAAGTACATGCGCCGGGGCGGCACCGGCAAGTTCGCCGGCGCCCGCGAAACCGGCTGGTACAAGCCCGTCAGCCTGAACGGTGAAATCACGACCGGCAACTGGGGTGGCAAGGGCGCGTGCAAATAAGCGGACACGGCAGCGGCGCTTTCGTGCCGGTCAGGTTCATTGCGCTTGCGCGGCCTCGCGCAACGCCCGCTCGAACAGATCGACCGGCTGCCCGCCCTGCACCAGATAGCGCTGATTGAGGATGACCGAGGGCACGGAGTTGATCCCCTGCGCGAGATACCGCTGCTCCTGCTGGCGCACCTCGAGCGCGAACTCGTCACCCGACAGCACCTGAGATGCGCGGTCGGCATCCAGCCAGGCGCGCTGCGCCACCGTGATCAGCACTTCCGGGCTCGACGGGTCTTCGCCCAGCGTGAAATACGCCTCCAGCAACGCCTGCTTGAGCCGGTGCTGCGCGCCCGCGTCGCCCTCGACGTCGGCCCAGTGCAGCAGGCGGTGCGCATCAAAGGTATTGACGATGCGCTTGCGGTGGTTGAAGGTAAAACCCAGCTTCGCGCCGCGCTGCGCGATGCGCGCCTGATTTTGCGCGACCTGCTCGGACGAGATCTGGTACTTGCGCATCAGGTGCTCGGTGACGTCCTCGCCGTCCGGCCCCATCTGAGGATTCAGCTCGAAAGGCTGGAAATGCAGCTCGACGCTGACGGCATCCTTCACGCGCTCGATCGCCTGCTCCAGCGACGCCAGTCCGACTGCGCACCAGGGGCAGGCGATATCGGAGACAAAATCGATACGGATGGTGTTCATGCGGACTCGCTGTCAGGAAGAGGATGCGGCGGATGCTAGCACGCAGACCCGCGCATTGCCGGCAAACGGCGTTCGCCGTATCATGCCCCGCACCACCCCATCAGCATGTAATGACAAGAATGAAGCGCATCCTTTTCAGCTCCGCCCTGCTGATCTCGCTGAGCAGTGCGACCTTCGCGGCGGATCCCGCTGTCCCGATGACCGATATCGAGCCACGGGTGCAGCCGCCCTCGGAGCTTCCGCCGCCCGCGATGCCGCCCTCGATGCCACCCGGTGCTGCGATGGATGATTTCAGCTTCATCACACAGACCGGCGCCGGCGGTGTCTCCCCGGCCAGTCCGCTGGAGGACGGGCCACGCACCGGCCCCACCCCGCATCCCGCATTCGAGGGACTCTGAGCGACGGCCTCTCCCTGCCCCGGGGTACAGTTGCTGCAAAGCAACGTAGCTGTTAGGCTGGGCATTAAGGACGCTTAAAAAGTTTTAAAAAATGAAATCCTCGTCGCGCCGCAAGGCTCTTCAGCGGGTCGGATCCGTGCTGGGAGCAGAGACTCGCCTGACCGGCACGCTGCAGGTCGAGGAAAGCATTCGCATTGACGGCCGGCTGGAGGGCAATGTCGAACAGACCGATGGTGATGAGCGCTGGCTGATCGTTGGCCCCACCGCAGAGATCCATGGCGACATACGCGCACAGAACGTCAGCGTCGCCGGCAAGGTGATCGGCAACATCCACGCCAGTGGCAATGTCGAGCTGATGAATGGCTCTGAAGTCCGGGGCAACATCAGTCATCTGTCGATTACGGTCGAGCCCGGCGCCAGCGTTCATGGACAGCTGATTGCGAATGACCCGCAGCAAGCGGCCCCTCCTGCCAGCGCCCTGCCCGTGACCGAGGATCGCGGCCCGGCCTGACAGGTCACCTCCTCCCGCATATGCCCATCCATATTCAAACTACGATCTTCATGATCTGCATGGCCTATCTGGTCGTGCATGGCGTGATCTGGTTTGCGCTATCCGAGCAACGGAATGTGCAGGTTCGTCTGTGGTGTTCCTCCGGACTGCTCAGTGGCGTGGCCATCGTCTTTCTGTCATTGCGCGCGCAGGTCGGCGAATTCCTGTTCATGTACGTTGCCCAGTTCCTGATGCTGGCCGGGAATATGGGACGCTGCGTTGCGCTCCGACTGTTCCTGCCCGAACCCGCGCGCCCGGCGATCATTGCGCACACCATTGTGGCGCTGACCTATTTCGTCTGGCTCACCTCGGCCTATGAGGCCGGCACGCCCGATGGCCCGCTGTCGGTAATGTTCTTCGGCTTCTATGCGATCGTCTGCCTTGATTATTTTCTGGTCGGTTACCTGCTCAGCCCCCGGCTGCAGACGCTCGGCCCACGGCTGCTGATGATCGGCGGGCTATGCTTCAGCAGCTCGCTCGGCATCAAGACGATTCTGGTCATGACGGGGCTGGGCGCAGAGGGCATCTATGAACATGGCCCGGATCAGTATGTAATGATCGCCGGTCAGTTCATCGCGATCACGCTGGTGAACATCGGTTTCCTGCGCATCTTCCTCGACCTGCGCGAGCAGAAAAACCTCGAGACCGAGCGCAGCCTTGCGGCGGCCGAGGCGCAGGCCGACCTGCTGCAACGCCACCGTGAGGAATTGCAGACCCTGCTGACCGAACGCGAAGAGATCATTCGTCAGCTGACCCTGTCGAACAAAACCGCGGGCATGGGCGCGCTCGTCGCCAGCCTCGCGCATGAGCTGAACCAGCCACTGTGCGCGATCCAGCTGAATGCGCAGCTGGTGGAGCGCAAGCTGAACTCGCCCGAGATCGACGTCGGCGGCGCGCGCAAGTTTCTCGATTCCGTCATCATGGACAACCGGCGCGCGGCGAACATCATTACCAAGCTGAGGCACATGTTCGAGCATGCGGAAGAGTCGCAGGGACTGATACGATTTGATGATCTTGTGCGCGACACGCTCGCGCTGGTGCAGCCACGCGCCCTCGATGAAAAGGTGACGGTGCAAGTGCACCTGAGCTCCGGGCTGAAGATCCACGGCGATCCCACCCAGCTGCAGCAGGTAATACTCAATCTGCTGAATAACGCGCTGGATGCACTGGCCTCATCGTCGGTGTCCGGCAAACAGATCGAGGTAATCACCGAGAATGTCGAGGGCCGGCTGATCCTGCATGTGCGGGACAATGGCATCGGCATCCCTGAGGAGATGAAATCATCGGTGTTCGAGCTGTTCAAGACCAGCAAGGCGCAGGGCATGGGTGTGGGACTGTGGCTGTCACGCACCGTGATCAATGCGCACCGCGGCGAGATCCGCTTCAGCAGCCGGCAGGGCGAAGGCACGCACTTCGAGGTCGCGCTGCCGGCCTACTGACCACGCGTTGACGATCCACTGAGGGCGGGCGAGGCCGCTGCCGCGCGCCCCGGCGCCTCGGTTACATTCGCTGCAGGTACTTTATAATCGACAACCTCCGGGACATGCCCTACGGGCGGCTCATGCCATGACTGACACACAGCCTCGTTATCGCCGCATTCTGCTGCCGCTGCTGCCTGTATTGCTGATGCTTGCCGCCGTCAGCGACGCGCAGGCAGCCGTCTATCAGTGCAGCATTCCCAAATTGCGCGGCAATGAGTTCGTCTGCCGTGAATATCCGAATCTTTGCAATTTCACTTTCCTGATCGATGAGCGCGCGAAGAAAATCTCGCGACGCGATACGGACAAGGAGAAACTGGTACCTGTCGTCGCGGACAAATGGGAAGAGAAATTCATCATCGCGCACGAAGACCAGACACGCACGGACAGCCGGTTTCTGGAGCAGTATTTCTACAAGATCGAGCTCGACAGCGGCAATTTTCTGATGGCCAATGAGTACGTGACGAACAAAGGCCGCTACCTGACGCAGGAAGACATCAACCTCGCCGACCCGAAAACCTTTGGCTACTACAAACCCAAGCTGTTCTCGGAGCGCGGGCGCTGCAAGCCGAAGGCCAAGGAATAAACACCGCGCAGCCGCCATCGCTCTGAGCGCCATGGCCCCCTCACCCTGAACGGAGCGGCGATCCGCCGAACAGAGCATGTCGACCCAGCCAGCACGACGCTATCGTTACTATGACCTGCTGCTGGTGGCCTTTGTCACCGTGCTGCTCTGCTCGAACCTGATCGGTGCGGGCAAGGCAGCGGTCATTACCCTGCCGGTGCTGGGCGAAGTGACCTATGGCGCCGGCATCCTGTTCTTCCCGATCTCCTATCTGTTCGGCGACATCCTGACCGAGGTGTACGGCTACGCGCATGACCGTCGCGCCGTCTGGGCCGGCTTCGCGGCACTGGTGTTTGCGGCAGTGATGTCGCTAGTGGTGCTGTCGCTGCCGGCCGCCGGCGGCGACTACATGAGCCAGTACCAGCAGGGCCTCGAGACCGTGTTCGGGAACACCTGGCGCATCGTGGTGGCGTCCATCACCGCATTCTGGGCGGGCAGCCTTGCGAATGCCTATGTGATGGCAAAGATGAAGATCTGGAGCGGCGGCCGTCACCTGTGGATGCGGACGATAGGCTCGACCGCCGTCGGCGAGGCGATCGATTCCTCGCTGTTCTACATGCTGGCGTTCTATGCGATCTGGCCGACGGAACAGGTGATCGCCGTCGCGATTGCGCAGTACTTTCTCAAGACCGGATGGGAAGTCGTGATGACCCCGGTCACCTACCAGATCGTCGGCTGGCTCAAGCGCAGGGAAGAAGAAGACTATCTGGACATCGGCACGGACTTCAATCCGTTCCGGGTGCGCGTCTGACCCACCTTGACCATCTGAACCACCTGAAACGCCTGCTACCCCTGAAAAGAACAAGGGCCGCCGATCCTCGCAGATCGGCGGCCCCGGTCATTGTGCAGCGCCGGGCGGGAACGCTTACTTCGCCAACGCCGGCTCGGTGATTTTTTCGAGCGCGTCCGCCAGATAGCTGACGGTGCGATCGACATGCTTGAGCTTTTCCAGACCAAACAGGCCGATACGGAAGGTGCGGAAATCGCTGCGCTCGCCGACCTGCAAGGGCACACCGGCCGCTGTCTGCAGGCCCACTTCCATGAACTTCTGGCCGTTCTGGATCTCGGGCTCAGTGGTGTAGCTGTCAACGACGCAGGGCGCCTGATAACCGGCAGCCGCCACGCTCTTGAAGCCCTTTGACTCCAGCATCTTGCGCACTTTCGCGCCGAGGTCTTCCTGCGCCTTCTTGAGGTTCGCAAAACCCATTGCCTGCGTTTCCTTCATCGTGTCGCGCAGCACGCGCAGCGAATCGGTTGGCATCGTCGTGTGATAGATGTGCGCGCCTTTCTCATAGGTCTCGACGACCTGCAACCACTTCTTCAGGTCGCACGAGTAGCTGGTGCTGGTCGTGGCATCGATCTTCTGGCGTGCGCGCTCGCTCATCGCAATCAGTGCGCAGCACGGCGAGCTGCTCCAGCCCTTCTGCGGCGCGCTAACGATCACATCGACCTTGGATTCGACCATGTCCACCCACATCGCACCGGAAGCGATGCAATCCAGTACGAACAAGCCATCCACGGATTCCACTGCATCGCCAATGGCGCGCAGGTAGTCAGGTGGCAGGATCATGCCTGCCGAGGTTTCCACATGGGGGGCGAACACGACCGCCGGCTTTTCCTTGCGGATCCAGGCAGTGACTTCCTCGATCGGCGGCGGCGCATAGGCGCCCTCGAAACCCTCGGCCGGCTGACGGCCCTGAATCACGTGCAGCTGATCGGAGATGTGCCCCATCTCGAAAATCTGCGTCCAGCGATAGCTGAACCAGCCATTGCGAACGACCAGGCACTTGCGGTCGGTGGCGAACTGGCGCGCGACGGCCTCCATGCCGTAGGTACCGCTGCCCGGGACGACGACGGCCGACTTCGCGTGATAGACCTCTTTCAGAATGCCGGAGATGTCATTGATCACGCCCATGAAGGCCTTGGACATGTGGTTCAGCGAGCGATCGGTATAGACGACCGAGAATTCAAGCAGTCCGTCGGGATCGACGTTGGGCAGCAAACCTGGCATAGCAAATCCTGAAAAATGAGAAAGGGCGGCGTCGCCCGAATGGCCGGGCGGCAAGGCCCTGCGCAGCGTTGCAAGTTTAACAGAGCCGGCTGAAGTCGCCTTGTTGCCTAGCATATAAGGCGCCTTTTTAGTGCTTTGTCATCACCGGCTGCTTTAGAATTCGCCGCACTGCCAACGATTACCGCGCGAATGTTGCGCAAAATACAAAATATTCAGTCAACACCGAGGAGATCAGGAATGCGAGCAGCGACGTACACGAGCCGGGGGCCAGCCAACGAGGTACTCAGGATCATCGATAAACCGATGCCTGAACCGGCGGCCGGCGAGGTGCGCATCAGGCTCGCCTTCAGTGGCGTGAATCCCTCGGACGTGAAGTCCCGCTCGGGCGTCGCCGCACGCGCCGGCGGCTTCCCGGAAGTGACGCCGCACAGCGATGGTGCCGGCGTGATCGACGCCGTCGGCGCGGGCATAGACTCGTCCCGCATCGGTCAGCGCGTCTGGACCTACAACGGTCAGTGGGAGCGGCCGTATGGCACCGCGGCAGAATGCATTACCCTGCCCGCTGCGCAGGCTGTGCCCTTGCAGGATTCAGTGAGCTTTGAAGTGGGTGCCTCGATCGGCATTCCGCTGATGACGGCCATGCATGCAGTGCAGGCCTGCGGCTCGCTGCTGGGCAAGACCGTGCTGGTGCCGGGCGCTGCGGGCAGCGTGGGCTTGTATGTCACGCAGCTGGCCTGCAAAGCGGGCGCGCGCGTGATTGCGATCGTCAGCAGCGAGGACAAGGCGGCATTGTCACGCCAGATCGGCGCGGCAGAAACGATCAATTACAAGACCGAGAATCTGGTGGAGCGCGTTCAGGCGCTCACCCATCAGCAGGGGGCGGACGCGATCATCGATCTGGATGCGGCGACTCATGCACCGCTGTACGGGCAGCTGCTGCACTTTCAGGGGAAAGCCGTGGTCTATGGCTCGAACCAGCCGCAGTTCAGCCTGCCCTTCGGCCCGATGATCCTGGGCTTCGTGACCGTGTACAGCTTCATCGTTTACAAACTGCCGCCGGCCGAGATGCAGCAGGTGCTGCACAGCGTGCAGGCGGTGCTGCAGGATCCGGCGCTGAAGCATCCACCGACGTCGATCTATCCGCTGGACGAGATCGTCGCCGCGCACCAGCAGGTCGAGCGCGGCGCGAACGCAAAGGTGCTGGTTCGTCTGTAAGTCAGCGATGGCCACAGATCATTTTGGCGGCGTCGCCGGCAACTACGCAACGCATCGTCCATCGTATCCGCCGGCGCTGTTCGACTGGCTGGCCTCGGCCTGCCCCGGACATACACTGGCCTGGGATTGCGGCGCCGGATCGGGACAGGCGTCGGTTGCGCTGGCCGACCGTTTCGACAAGGTGCTGGCCACCGACATGAGCGAGGCACAGCTGTCCCATGCCATGCCGCATCCGCGCATCGATTACCGCGTCGCACTGGCAGATTCCAGCGGCCTGCCGGATCACTCGGCCGATCTGGTGACAGTCGCGCAGGCGCTGCACTGGTTCGACCTTGAGCGCTTCTATGCCGAGGTCAATCGCGTGCTCGTGCCGGGTGGACTGATCGCGGCATGGAGCTATGGCGTGATCGCGGTCGAGGGCGATCCTGTCGATGCGCTGGTCCAGCATTTCTACCGTGAAGTGATCGGCCCTTACTGGCCTGCCGAGCGCCATCATGTCGAGACCGGCTATCGCGAACTGCCCTTTCCTTTCGCGCGACTCTCGCCACCGCCGCTGGCGATGGAGGCCGAGTGGACACTGGACCATCTGGCGGGCTATCTGCGCAGCTGGTCGGCATCGGCCCGCTATGCGGCAGTCCACGGGACCGACGCAGTGGACGCCTTATGCGAGCAGCTGCGCCCCTGCTGGGGCGATCCCTCCCGCACGAGGACGATACGCTGGCCCTTGTCGATACTGGCAGGATGCCCGGCGGCCGCGTCGCGGTGAAGCGGCTTCGTGCTCCTGATCCCCCTATAATCGCGCCAACCACCGTCGCGCCAACCACCGAGGAGGAATGCATGCAGTCCCTGATCCTGCGCATCACGCTCGCGCTGCTGGCCGTGCTGGGCAGCGTCAATGCGCACGCCGAACAGTTGCGCTTTCTGTGCCGCGGCTGGGCGCCGCTGTATCTGAGCAGCTGGCGTCCGGAGAACCCGGATCCGACCGACTTCGATCTGCTGACCCTCGAGGCCGATGACGAGACGGGCGTGACACGCTTCGACCTGCCGCTGGTCGGCCGCCTGCAGTTCAAGGCCTCGGTCAGCGATTACGCGGTGAAGGCGTCCATCCCCTACAAGCAGATGATGATGGACGATTACATCGAGATCATCGACTTCTACTTCAACCGGCCAAGCGGGCAGATCCTGATTACCGCGCTCGAGAAAAAAACGCGCAAAGGTCACCCGCTCTACAAGGGCAAGTGCGGGCGCGTGAGGCCGAATCATTTCGAGCCGATACCGCCGACGCCGATTCAGATTCGATAGACGTTGCCCGCGAATTCACAGCCGTCTGTCTTAGTACTGCCGGCGACCGATGCGCTGGGCGATACCCACGCTTCAGAGCGAGTGTGCAGGCGCTAGATGTCTGACCAGGGATTGATCAGGTCGGCTGCAGAGAGATCAAAGTCATTGATGTTTCTGGTGACAATGCGCATCCGATGAACGAGCGCCGTTGCGGCAATCATCGCATCCCGCTCTGAACGCTTGTCAGGGACGTACAGCTCAGCACACCTCCGTGCGACTGCGGTATCCACCGGCAAGACTCGTCCGTCGAAAGCCGGCAACACCTGCTCCTCCATCCACCGCCTCAGCATCAGGCCCTGCCGATGATCTCGGCGCTCCATCGACAGAATACCCATCTCCAGTTCAAGAATGGTGATCACAGACAGATACAGTGTCTCGGGCGCGACGCTGCCAGCCCATCGGAGCACGTTGAGATCCGCCTTCCCTGTTGGCGCCTTGCGAAGTTCGGAAATAACGTTGGTGTCGAGCAGATACATCAGCCGAGATCCAGAGGACAGCTCAGTGAGCCTGCTTTCGGCGGATCAAACGCTACTGGTTCCGACATCCCCAACAGATCGACGATGTTTCGTGGGCCACTGGCCAGCCGTTGGTACTGCTCAAAGGTGAGCAACACATGAGCCGGCTTGCCCCGATCGGTGATGAAGACCGGGCCTTGGCTGGCGGCGCGCTTGGCGCCGCTGGTGTCCTGATTGAATTCCCTGCTGGAAAAAGTCGTAATGGACATCTCGCCCTCCTTGCGGCCAAATTTGTAGATATGTTACTACATATATGACTGAAGTCCGGTCAACCTGTCGCGCTCACGCTGCAGAACTCCGGTTGAACTGTTCTTCGCCCACCCTGCGCGCCTGCGCTTACTTCCTGTTTTTAAAGGAATTTTTATAAATAGCCGCTTTAAAATACGGTCTCGCACCACTACCGCGAACGGGACGTACTGTCGCCACATTTATCCATCAATGAGCGTTAACCATGGTTATTTCCACCGTTTTCACCATCAACCGCACCGAGGCGGTTCGGCTCCCGGCAGAGGTCCGCCTGCCCGAGGGAGTGAAGCACGTCAGCGTCAGGGCAATCGGCCACGAACGAATCATCGCGCCTGTCGAAAACACCTGGCACAGCTTCTTTATG
>JACCEC013314471.1_pt1 | contig 31735 bp, 27 predicted proteins | sample 7450121 | NCBI WGS metagenome assembly JACCEC01 (sample SAMN15323455, study PRJNA562643) | freshwater metagenome | isolation source: river surface water | place: USA:Blue River Watershed | collected 2017-08-18 | reverse complement strand
GTCGGACAATTTGCGATACAGAGCGCCTATCTGCTGGGCGCGGAGCGGGTGATCGCAATCGATCGCTTCCCCGAACGGCTGGCACTGGCCTCCGAATGGTCGCGGGCCGATGTGCTGAACTATGAACACGTCGATGTCAGCGAGGCCTTGCTCGAGATGACGGGCGGACATGGCCCGGACGCCTGCATCGATGCGGTCGGCATGGAAGCCCATGGCACCGGCATGCTGGCCGCCTACGACCGTATCAAGCAGATGCTCCGATGGCAGACCGACCGGCCTCAGGTACTGCGCGAGATACTGCGCACCTGTCGCAATGGCGGCACGGTGTCGGTGCCGGGCGTGTATGGCGGCGTGGTCGACAAGCTGCCAGTGGGCTCGCTGATGAACCGCTCACTGACGATCCGGACCGGACAGACGCATGTGCAGCATTATCTGCAGCCGTTGCTGGAACGGGTGCGCCGGGGAGATTTCGATCCGGAGCGACTGATCACGCACCGGCTGCCTCTGGATGAGGCGCCGCGCGCCTACAAGATGTTTCGTGACAAGGAAGATGCCTGCATCAAGGTCGTACTGAAGCCCTGGCTGCATTGACTGGGGCAAGCCGGAAGGCGGCTCGCCGCCGGCACACAGACCGCCCTGCATGCTGTCGGGCGGTCTGTGTGCCGGTCTGCCAAAGTGCTGATTCTGGTAGCTGAGTCGAGTGAGTGATCCGGGGTACGCTTTGCCCCCCGGACTAGCTCGCCACTGAGGATCCGCGCAGACGATCAATAGTGGTAGCGCAGACCGACCGACCAGAGCGTTGGCGTGACGCCGAGGGTCTCGCCGAAATGCGTGTACTCCAGTGCTGCTGCCCATTGCTTGTCGAACTTGTAGCTGACGCCGGCACCCAGCAGCACGCGCACGCGGGTGTCCGAGTCGTTGCCGGACACGTGGTTCACGGTCGGCCCGATCTTGCCGTAGACCGAGAATGCCTCAGCCACCGGATACTTCGCCACGCCGGCCAGATACACGCCATGGCCCGAGCCATCACCTTCATCAAAGCTGCCGAGGTTGGCGTAACCCACTTCGTAGCCGGTGAAGTCGGACAGGGATTGACCGAACGCGATGCCAAAGGCGGTATGGTTCTCGCTGCTGCCATCCAGTTCGTACTCGGCTTCGCCGACTGACACAGACACATAACTGTCCGGTGTTTCAGCCGCCACGGCGGCGGCAGATGCACAACCCATCAGGGCGGCGACAAGCAATTTTTTCATGAGGGTTTCCTGTTCCAAAAATTCGCGAGAGACATAAAAAAAACCGGTCCATCAATAGGACCGGCGCGATTCTAGGTACAGGGAAGCACTGGCGAAAGTGATCGTGGCGCAGAACGCACAGATCCATCTCATCGAACCCGACAATTCTCAAAAAACTCGTCTTGCGTGCTTGTTACATGAGGTCACCTTAACGAGATCAGCATAGCGAGATCAGCAGCACTCCCTCAACCGTGATGCCTCAGAAGTGATAGCGCAGCGCTGCATTGAGCAGGCTGAGTTTCGCCCCCTGTCCGTCCTCACCAAAGTAGGTGTACTCCAGCGCACCGGACACTTCCTTGTTGAATTGCATGACCACGCCCGCGCCCAGCAGCACACGGACTTTGCTGGCGCTATCAATCGGCGGCACGTCCTGTGCGACCAGATCCTCGGAAAACTGGACGGCGCTGCTGCGGTGGTAAGCAAGACCCAGCTTGCCCTGCACGGTGACCGTCGGCGATACGGGAATATTGCCGATGCCGGCTGCATAGAGGGATTGCGTCTTGTGCTGGGCATAGTTATCCGAGGCCGACACGTCCTCGAAGCCGTAAGGCACTCTGGCCCGGCCGAAATCCACATAACCTACTTCCACATCCAGACTGGAATCGACCTGCGTGCCATACGCAAGATAATAACCAGTGGCATGGGCCGATCCGTCACCCGAGTAACGGGACTGGCCGACACCGACCTTGACGTAACTGTCCTGCGCATAGGTGCTGATCGGAACGAAAAGCGTGAGTGTCAGGGCGCTGCCAAGCAGCAGCGCAGCGGTGTTCTTGTGCATAAAATTCCCCGTTCGAATTGATCGTCGCCGGCAGCAGGCGCGGCCCCGGTCCCTGCCCGCACTGGCCAGACAGACCCGATCGATTCTAAGAATTTATTGCATGACTGATAATGTTTTTGTTGTTTTCCCAGCCCGATTTACTGCGCGGTAAATGCACCAGTTCCCCTGTGCAGTTGGCGCAACAGCGCAGTGGGCCGCTCAGTAGGCTTCTTCCCATGACATGGAGAGCCGCGCCGCGCACTGGATCAGCCCCACCATGCTGTAGGTCTGGGGAAAATTTCCCCATAGCGCCTGACCGTCCAGCGAGACATCCTCAGACAGCAAGCCCAGATGATTGCGGCGCGACAGCACCTTCTCGAACAACGCGCGGGCGCGCGCCTTCTCGCCGGTTTGCGCGAGCGCGAGTATCCACCACAGCGTGCAGACAAGAAAGGCTGCATCCGGCCGGCCGAAATCATCCTCTTCGTCATAGCGGAGCAGGAAATCCCCCCGCTGCAAATGGCGCTCCACCGCGCGCAGCGTGCCAATGAAACGCGGATCGTCTGCAGCCAGAAACTGGAATTCGCCCATCAGCAGCAGGCTGGCATCGAGCCGGTTGCCGCCGAAGGTGGACACGAAGCTGCCCAGTTCCGGATTCCATGCGTGATCGACAATGGCCTTGCGCACGACCGCCGCCTCGCGCAGCCAGTGCGACGCGCGCGCCGGCAGCTTGAGCCGCCGCGCGATCGATGCCAGCCGGTCGCAGGCAGCCCAGCACATCAGCGTGGAAAACGTGTGCACACGGCGCGATCCGCGCCGTTCCCAGATGCCGGCATCCGGCCCCTGATAGACACGCACCGCCTGCTGTCCCAGCCGCTCGAGATCGGCGAACATCTGGCGACCGGCCGGCCGCTCGAGACGCGTATCGAAAAAAGCGTGAGTGCTGGCCAGCACCGCCGCGCCGAATACATCGTTCTGCACCTGCTTCCACGCGAGATTACCCACCCGGACCGGCCCCATCCCGCGATAGCCATCCAGCCCCGGCGCGACAAATTCATCCAGTGCCGTCTCCCGGCGTATGCCGTACACCGGCTGCAGCGGCATGTCGCGGGAATCGGCGATCAGGTTGAGGATGTACTCCAGATAGTGCTGCATGGTGGCCGTCACGCCCAGCTGGTTGAGCGCATTCACCACAAAATAGGCATCGCGCAGCCAGCAGTAACGATAGTCCCAGTTCCGACCACTGCCCGGTGATTCCGGTATCGAGGTGGTGACGGCGGCAATGATCGCGCCGGTATCGTCAAACGCATTCAGTTTCAGCGTGATCGCCGCACGGATCACCACGTCCTGCCATTCAAAAGGAATGGCGAGATTGCGCACCCAGCGGTGCCAGTAGGCCGAGGTCGATTCATAGAAGCTGCGTCCCAGCTCGCGCGGCCCGCCATCGACGGTCTCGTCCGGCCCCATCAGCAGCGTCACGCTGTCATGCAGGAAGAACAGGCGCTCTTCCGTGAGCGCGGTGATCGAGGCATCGGTAGTCACGCGCATCGACTGCGTGCCGCCGAAATACGTGACATGGTGCGCGCCACAACGCGAGGACGTGCGATCGCTGCCATAGTTCAGCGCCGGCCGCACGCGAACGCCGATGCGCGGGCGTCCGGCGACACGGCGTATCGTCCTGACGATCATCGCCGGTGCGAACATGCGGCCGTGCAGGTAAAAGCGGGGCGAGAAATCGGTCACGTCGATCACGTTGCCCGAGTCATCCTCGAGCCGCGTCTGCAGGATCGCCGAGTTGCGCTGATAGGCCTGCCGGACGGTACGGCTGGACGGGAACAGCAGGTCAATGAAACCGAACGCGTCCGGCGAGCGGTTTTTTTCCTCCGATCGCAGCAGGCTGCAGCACAGCGGATTGCTGTCGAAATGCGGATAGCACCACCAGACGATGCGTGCCTGCCGGTCGATCAGGGCGCTGGTCCGGGAATTGCCGATCAGGCCGAGATCGAGATGGCTCATCAGTCTGGATCGCGAATGGTGCGCGCGGGCAGGCACTCGATCAGCAGGTCGAGCAGCGGCACAATCGCCTGATGATCAGGGATGTAATAGCCGGCGGCGCTGTTCTCGCCCGACCCCACGCGCACCGTGAACAGATCGTCACGCCGCAGCGCGAACACATGCTCGTCCGTCACATCATCGCCCGCGTACAGCGCGCACGATGCCCCTGTCACGCGCATCAGCGCACGCACTGCGTCCCCCTTGTCGGCCGCCCCCGGCGGCAGCAGGTTGAACACCGATTTGCCCGCGATGATGCGCGGCCGGGGCGACAGTGACGGGAACAGCTGCTCAAGTTGTGCGGCCACGCGGACAGGGTCCGGCGCGTGCAGAAAATGCACCGACAGCGAGTAGCGCTTGTACTCGACCCAGACCGTGCCGCCAAACGCCGTCAGCGCCTCGTCCAGCGAGCGCTGCCAGCCCTCGCAGACCTGCTCGAACACGCCAACCCGGTCTTCCCAGCCCGGCAGGCCCTCGATGCCGTGATTACCGATCAGGTAGTCCGGCGCCAGATCGAGCATGCGTCGCATGTCCTCCAGACCGCGTCCGGTGACGATGCCCACGCGCGCCCGGCGTTGCAGCCGCTGCAGACGCTCCAGTACGGCCGGCGGCACGCGGACCTTGTCGGGATGGGGCTCGAGCGGCACCAGCGTGCCATCGAAATCGAAGAGGCAAAGCAGGTCATCGCGAACAAACTCACGCAGTGCCTGCTGGCCTGCAATGGTGAACAAGGCTTTCATACGGCGCGGCGCAATCCGTGATGGCTGTGGGAAGAGATCTTTTCACTGACCCGCTGCCGCCGCCGCAGGCGCGCGGCGTCCAGCAGCATGAGCCCGGCCCAGCGGTACACATTGAAGTCGCGCACCAGCTGCCGCATGCTGCGCATGCGCTCGCGCTGCTCGGGCTCGGGCATCGTCAGCGCGCGATGGAGCGCCTGTGCGCCCTGCTCGATGTGATACGGATTGATGATCAGCGCCTCGTGAAGTTCACGCGCCGCGCCAGTGAACTGGGACAGGATCAGCACGCCGAGCTCGTCGTCACGTGCGGCAATGAATTCCTTGGCGACGAGGTTCATGCCGTCATGCAGGCTGGTGACCACGCACACATCGCATCCGCGGTAGCAATGCGCGAGCTGCTCGGCGTCGAAGTGCTCGACGCGCAGCACGATGGGCGGCGCGACCGGGTTCGCGTGGCGCTGATTGATGTCGTGCGCCAGCTTGCGCACGCGGGCCTCGAGGTTCTGGTACTCATCCAGTGAAGAGCGGCTGGGCGCCGCGATCTGCAGGAGGCTGAATCTTCCCACAAGATCGGGATGCATCTCCAGCAGCCGGTCAACGGCCTGAAAGCGCTCGACGATACCCTTGGTGTAGTCAAGACGGTCAACGCCCAGCGCCACCCGGTGCGTCGCCGGCAGCCGCAGCGACTCGCGCATCTGCTGTCGGCACTGCACGACATCGGTCACGGTATCGGCCTCTGGCCAGGCAATCGAGATCGGATACGGCTCGACCTGCGTCAGCTCGCCGCCATACGAGATGGTCGAGGCCTCATGCTCGATGCGCGTCTCCAGATAACGATCCACGGTCTCGAGGAAATTCTTGCAATGGAAGGGCGTATGAAAACCGAGCAGCGTGTTGCCCAGCAAGCCCTGCAGCAATTCCTCGCGCCACGGACAAATGCCAAACGATTCAGGATTGGGCCAGGGAATATGCCAGAACATGATGATCGTCGCCTTTGGCAGTCTTTCCCTGACCATGCGCGGCAGCAGCGCGAAATGATAGTCCTGCACCAGCACCACCGGATCTTCGGTGTGCGCCTCGGCCACGACGGCGTCGGCAAAGCGCTGATTGACCGCGACATACTGCTCCCAGTCGGCCGTGCGGAACACGGGCCGTACGTGTGCCATATGACAGAGCGGCCACAGGCCCTCGTTGGAAAAGCCGTAGTAGTAGCCCTCTTCCTCTTCATGCGTGAGCCAGACGCGCCGCAGCACATAGGCCGGCTTTTTCGGCGGCACCCGCACCCGGTCATGCGCATCGACCGTGACACGATCCGCGGAGCCGCTGCCATGCGCGATCCAGGTGCCGGAGCAGGCGCGCATCACCGGCTCGACCGCCGTCACCAGCCCGCTCGCGGGCCGGCGCACGACAATGCCCTGCTCGGACTGTTCATGAATATACGGCTCCCGGTTGGACACGACGAGCACCTGATCCCCGGCCAGTTCATCATGCAGCAGCGAGCGCAGCTTTTCGGGCGTCCATGCCTGCGGCGAATGCTGTTGGGCACGACGCTCGACATTCATCTCATGCAGCATCGCGCGCAAGTCGCCGACCAGCGGGCGAAATTCCGGCGGCGCATTCGCGACCGGCAAGCCGGTCTCCCGCCGCAGCAGGCTTTTCAGCGAACTCACCCAACCCAGCCAGCTCCAGTGGGCGATCCATGCGCCCAGCGCCGAGATCACCAGAAACATCAGCAGAAAGACGGCGATCAGGTAATGACGAAACTCTGTACTGCGCCGCTCAATAAAGCTGGTGTCCTGCGCCAGCATGAGCTTGCCCAGCGTGACCCCATCCTGCTCCAGCAGGCTCTCGGTCACCAGCAAGCCCTCGGGCATCCTGCCGTCACAGCCCAGCTGAACCGGGAACAGGCTGCTTCGGTAAATGAGCTGTCCGGCGGCGTCACAAAAGCCCAGCGCGCGCAACTGCCCGTCGCGCACCGCGCGATCCAGCAGGCCGCGCATGCCATCGGCATCTTGCAGGGTCAGATAGTCGAGCGCCGGCTCTCGCAAGGTGGCCGCGACCATTTGCGAACGCGTATCAAGGTCACGCAGGAACCAGCGCCGCGTCAGGTCATCGACCAGTGGCAAGAGTGCCAGTGCAAACAAGCCCAGTACCAGCGCGAGAGGAAAAATGAAACGCAGCGACAGCTGGAACGGGCGCAAGGGCATCAGACCATGAGTAACGGTAGGTGGCGCATGCGGCGCGCCTGATATCAGCGCACATCACGCGATCTCAAGGCGCCTGACAACGGACAGCCGCCATCGAACAGGCATGACAAACGAGCAAGCGCATCTCTCTGTTGACCCGTTCGCGCGCAGACAGGTTCCTGCCAGTGCGCACACTCAAGAGGGCGTGCTGGATAAAAATGACGCTTGCCAAATCGATCACCGCTCACTACGTCAGCGATGCTTGATAGATGATCAATAAATCAGCCCGCCCATCAGCCCGCATTTGTGCGCCGCAATATCAAATATTGCAAGCTTTCTGTTTTTAACGATTATCGTAATTCCTCAAGGTGGTTATCATTGGCAACCTTGAAGCGGGCAACACTCCGCTCGCAGCGGGCACGAGACCCCAACAAGTAAAACAAGCAAGCACATTGAGGCAGCACATGGTGGAGACGACACACGCGACAGCCGATACTTTCCCCCGGCTGATGCAGCGGCATGCGCGCACGCGCCCGTCGCATCCGGCGTTTCGGGAAAAAGATCTTGGCATCTGGCAGACCAGCACCTGGTCCGAGGTCGAGCGGCAGGTGCGCCTGCTCGCCTGCGGGCTCGCGGCGCTGGGCTTTCGTCGCGGGATGAACCTGGCAGTGGTCGGCGACAATCGTCCGCGGCTCTACTGGGCGATGGCGGCTGCGCAATGCCTGGGCGGCGTCGCCGTTCCCCTGTATCAGGATGCGCCTGCGGCTGACATGGCCTATGTGCTGGAGAATGCCGAGATCGATTTCGCGGTCGTCGAGGATCAGGAACAGGTGGACAAGCTGCTCGAGATTCGCGGCAGCGTCCCGGGTCTCTCCCACATCGTGTATGACGACGGACGGGGGCTGCGCAACTACACCCAGCCCGGCGTGCATTCGTTTGACAGCGTGCAGGCGCTGGGCGACGCACACGGACGCGATCATCCGGATTTCTTCCAGCAGCAGGTCGATCTCGGCCGCACCGACGACATTGCGGTCATCCTGTACACGTCTGGCACGACCGGGCGACCCAAAGGCGTCTGTCATTCGCATGCGGCGATGATCGCCACCGGGAATACGCTGATCGACTTCGATCAGGTCACCGCCGATGATGAGGTGCTCTGCTACCTGCCGCTGGCCTGGGTCGGGGATTTCCTGTACTCGTATGCGCTGTCGAATATCGCGGGCTTCTGCCTGAACTGCCCCGAATCACCGGCGACCGTCGGCACGGACCTGCGCGAGATCGGGCCGACCTACTATTTCGGCCCGCCGCGCATCTATGAAAACATCCTCACGCAGGTGATGATCCGCATCGAGGATGCCAGCGCAATCAAGCGCGCGATGTTCCATTACTTCATGCGCGTCGCACGCCGCGTCGGCCTGAAGCTGCTGGACGGCCGGGGCGATGTCGGCCTCGCCGACCGCTTGCTGTACGCGCTGGGCGAGCGGATCGTCTACGGGCCGCTGAAGAACGTGCTGGGCCTGTCGCGCATCCGGGTCGCCTATACCGGTGGCGAGGCCATCGGCCCGGACCTGTTCGACTTCTACCGCTCGATCGGCATCAACCTGAAACAGCTGTACGGCATGACCGAGACCTGCGTGACGGTCTGCATGCAGCGCTCCGGTGATGTGAAGCTCGATACCGTCGGCAAGCCCATGCACGGCGTTGACGTGCATATCGCGGACAGCGGCGAGGTGCTAGTGCGCTCGCCCGGCCTGATGATCGGCTATTACAAAAAGCCGGAAGACACGGCCGAGGCCATCGACGCCGACGGATACTTCCACACCGGCGATGCCGGTTTCTTCGACAACGACGGTCACCTGAAGATCATCGACCGCGCGAAGGACGTAGGCAAGATGGCCAATGGCGCGCTGTTCGCGCCGAAATACATCGAGAACAAGCTGAAGTTCTTCCCGTACATCAAAGAGGCGGTGGCCTTCGGCGATGGCCGCGCGAGCTGCAATGCGTTCATCAACATCGACATGGAAGCCGTCGGCAACTGGGCCGAGCGGCGCAATCTGCCCTACAGCGGCTACACCGATCTGGCCAGTCAGGCGGCGGTCTATGACCTGATCGCCGATTGTGTGGAAAAGGTGAACGCCGACCTCGCGAATGATGATCTGCTGTCCGGCTCGCAGATCCATCGCTTCCTGATACTGCACAAGGAGCTGGATCCGGACGATGATGAGCTGACCCGCACCCGCAAGGTGCGCCGGCGCTTTATCTCAGAAAAATATGCGGTGCTGATCGAGGCGCTGTATGAAGGCCGCGAGCGCCAGTACATCGAGACGCAAGTGAAATTCGAGGATGGGCGTCAGGGCACCATCAGCGCCGACCTCGAGATCCGCGATGTCACCACTTTCAGCGCAGCGCGCAAGGCAGCATGATGAACGACACCGTCAACGGTCGCCGCATTGGCGATGTGATCCTCGACCTGCGCCATATCTCGCTGTCTTTCGGCGGGGTGAAGGCGCTGACCGATATCTCTTTCGACGTCCGCGAGCACGAGATCCGCGCGATCATCGGGCCCAACGGCGCCGGCAAGAGCTCGATGCTGAATGTGATCAACGGTGTCTACCGGCCGCAGCAGGGCGAGATCATTTATCAGGGCGAGCACCGCCGTGACATGGATACCTATCAGGCCGCCAAGACCGGCATCGCGCGCACCTTCCAGAATATCGCGCTGTTCAAGGGCATGACCGTCCTCGACAACATCATGACCGGCCGCAACCTGAAGATGCAGTCGAACTTTCTGATGCAGTCGCTCTATATCGGCCCGGCGCGCAGGGAAGAAATCGCGCACCGCGTGAAGGTCGAGGAAGTGATCGATTTCCTCGAGATCCAGCATATCCGCAAGACACCCGTCGGCCGGCTGCCGTATGGCCTGCAAAAGCGCGTCGAGCTGGGTCGCGCACTGGCCGCCGAGCCGAAGATCCTGCTGCTCGACGAGCCGATGGCCGGCATGAACGTCGAAGAAAAACAGGACATGTGCCGCTTCATCCTTGACGTGAACGAGCAGTTCGGCACCACTATCGTGCTGATCGAGCATGACATGGGCGTGGTGATGGATATTTCCGACCGCGTGGTGGTGCTCGATTACGGCAAGAAGATCGGGGATGGCACGCCGGACGAGGTGCGCAACAATCAGGATGTGATCAATGCGTATCTGGGGGTCGCGCATTGAGCCCCGCCATTCAGCGGGGAGCACCGGCGCGATCGCCTGATGCAGTGACCTGGCGCATCCCCGCCCAGAACCTCATTCCGGCACAGGCCGGGGTCCCGTGTCTTTAACGTCGTGTCTCTATGAACCTGAACTTCTTCCTCGAAGTCCTGATTGGCGGCCTGCTCTCCGGCGTGATGTACGCACTGGTGGCGCTGGGCTTTGTGCTGATCTACAAAGCCTCTGGCGTGTTCAACTTTGCGCAGGGCGCGATGGTGTTCTTCGCTGCGCTGACCTGTGTCTCGCTGACCGAGCTGGGCTGGCCGCTGTGGGTGGCCATCGGTGCGACGATTGTCGCGATGAGCGTACTCGGTCTGGCGATCGAGCGCGTGGTGCTGCGCCCGCTGGTCAATCAGCCGGAGATCTCGCTGTTCATGGCGACCATCGGCCTGACCTTCTTTATTGAAGGCATGGCGCAGCTGATCTGGGGCTCCGAAGTCAAGCGCCTCGATCTCGGCATTGACGATGTGCCAATGGAGACCCTGCTGGCGCAGTTCAACATCATCGTCTCCAAGTTCGACGTGATCGCGGCCGCCATCTGCGCGCTGCTGGTCACCGGGCTGGCGCTGTTCTTCTCTCGCACCAAGGTCGGCCGTGCACTGCGCGCGGTCGCGGATGACCATCAGGCCGCGCTGGCCGTGGGTATTCCGCTGCAGCAGATCTGGGGCATCGTTTGGGGCGTTGCCGGTTTCGTCGCGCTGGTCGCGGGCCTGTTGTGGGGCTCGCGGAATGGCGTGCAGTTCTCGCTGACTTTCGTGGCGCTCAAGGCGCTGCCGGTGCTGATCCTCGGCGGCTTTACGTCGGTGCCCGGCGCGATCATTGGCGGCCTGATCATCGGCGCGTCCGAAAAGCTGGCCGAGGTCTTTCTCGGGCCTTACGTCGGTGGCGGCATCGAAGGCTGGTTCCCGTATGTGCTGGCGCTGCTGTTCCTGCTGGTGAGGCCTGAGGGCCTGTTCGGCGAAAAGATCATCCGGAGGATCTGAACGATGTTTTACCGTGAAGCGGGTCAATTCAAGTCGAGCTACGAAGCGGACGGGCAGATCTTCCCGATCCGGCAGGATCGGGTCGGCATCGCGCTGCTGCTGCTGATTGCCTTCGTCGCCGTGCCCCTGCTGGCCACGCCGTACTTCTTTTCCGCGATCCTGATTCCTTTCCTGATTTTTTCGCTAGCAGCGCTGGGCCTGAACATCCTGACTGGCTATGCCGGCCAGCTCTCGTTGGGCTCGGCCGCGTTCATGGCGGTGGGCGCGTTCAGCGCGTACAACTTTGTGCTGCGCGTGCCGGGCGTGCCGCTGCTGGCGGCCTTCATCCTCGGCGGCCTGTGCGCAGCGCTGGTGGGCATTGTTTTCGGCCTGCCCTCGCTGCGCGTGCGCGGCTTTTATCTGGCCGCCTCGACGCTGGCCACCCAGTTCTTCGTGGTGTGGGCGCTGACCAAGGTGCGCTGGTTTACCAACTACAGTTCGTCCGGCGTGATCACCGCGCAAAAGATGGAGATCCTCGGCATCGAGTTCGACACGCCGGCCGCCAAGTATCTGCTGGTGCTGTCCATCGTCGCCGTGCTCGCGCTGCTGGCCAAGAACATGGTGCGCTCCAATATCGGCCGCTGCTGGATGGCGGTGCGCGACATGGACGTGGCCGCTGAAGTGATCGGCATCCGCCTGATGCGCACCAAGCTGCTGGCCTTCGCGGTCAGCTCGTTCTACTGCGGCGTGGCCGGCGCGCTCTATGCGTATGCGTACCTGGGCACGGTCGAGCCCGAGGCCTACAGCCTTGATCTCTCCTTCCGCATCCTGTTCATGGTGATCATTGGCGGTCTCGGCTCCATCATGGGCTCGTTCCTCGGTGCGGCCTTCATCGTGCTGCTGCCGGTGGTGCTGAACATGCTTGCTCATGCGGCGAAAATCTCCACCGCCGTCGCGTCGAACCTCGAGCTGATGGTCTTCGGCGCGCTGATCATTTTCTTCCTGATCGTCGAGCCGCACGGACTGGCGCGGCTGTGGCAGATCGCGAAGGAAAAGCTCCGGCTCTGGCCATTTCCGCATTAATCCGAAATTATCCGTAGTTATCCGTGTTCAATCAGGCACTGTTTTGTTCTTTACGAAGGAGGCAAGCATGAAATTCGTCACATCCCTGCTGCTGGGCGCGGTGCTGGCAGTCAGCACCAGCGTGGCGTCAGCGGCCGAGCAATATATTCCGCTGCTGTCCTATCGCGTCGGCCCCTACGGCTCCAACGGCACCTCGTTCTTTGGCGGCATGATCGACTACATGAACCTGGTGAACATGAGCGGCGGCGTGAATGGCGTGAAACTCACCTGGGAAGAGTGCGAGACGGAATACAACCCCTCGCGCGGCGTCGAGTGCTATGAGCGACTCAAGAGCAAGAACGGCGGCGCCACCATCGTCGAGCCGCTGTCGACGGGCATCGCGTATGGCATTCTCGATCGCGTCGCGAAAGACAAGATCCCGATGACCATGCTGGGCTATGGCCGTTCGGATGCGGCCAATGGCAAGGTCTTCCCGTATGTGTTCCCGCTGCTGACGACCTACTGGAATCAGGCCGCAGCGATGATCGTCTACCTCGGCGAAAAGTCGGGCGGCATGGACAAGCTCAAGGGCAAAAAGATCGTGCACCTGTATCACGACTCGGCCTATGGGAAGGAGCCGCTGCCGGTGCTAGAGGCTGAGGCGGCCAAGTGGGGCTTCGAGCTGATCAAAATCCCGGTCGCGCCGCCGGGCAATGAGCAGCAATCGCAGTGGCTGCAGATCCGTCAGGCCAATCCGGACTACGTGATCATGTGGACGTTTGGCGTGATGAGCGCGGTGGGCCTGAAGACGGCGCAGCGCAATGGCTTCCCGCGCGAGAAGATCCTTGGCGTCTGGTGGGCAGGCTCCGAGGAGGACACCGAGCCGGCAGGCGAGGCTGCAAAAGGCTATTCGGCGATGAGCTTCACCACGCCGGGCAACTTCCCGCTGCTGGACGAAATTCGCAACAAGCTCTACGCGACCGGCAAGGGCAACCTGAAAGAGCTGGACCGTGTCGGCAACGTGATGTACGTGCGCGGTGTCGCGGCAACAGTGATGATGGTCGAGGCGATGCGCGTCGCACAGAACAAGTTCGGCAAGGGCAAGGTGCTGACCGGCGAGCAGATGCGCTGGGGCCTGGAGAACCTGAACATCGACGCCGCCCGTCAGAAGGCACTGGGCGTGGCTGACATGTTCCCGCCGATTAAAACCTCGTGCGATGACCATGAAGGTTCCGGTGCGGTGAAGGTCGTGCAGTGGGACGGCAAGCAGTGGGTCGCCGTGTCGAAGAACTGGATCACCGGCGACAAGGCACTGGTGCGCAAGCTGCTGGAAGAGTCCTCGGCCAGCTATGCGAAGGAAAAAGGTATTACGCCGGCTTGCATGAAGTAAGGTCTGCGTTATTGCATCGATGGGTCCCAGCTTTCGCTGGGACGACGTAGATTACGGTACACCTGTCGTCCCAGCGAAAGCTGGGACCCATGTTCGACGACAAACTGTCATTAAAAATGAGCGCACCCATCCTCACCATCAACAACATCGAGGTCATCTACGACCACGTGATCCTCGTGCTCAAGGGCGTGTCACTGTCCGTCCCGCGCGGCAAGATCGTCGCGCTGATGGGCGCAAACGGCGCCGGCAAATCGACCACGCTGAAGTCGATCTCGACACTGCTGCGTGGCGAGCGCGGCGATGTCACCAAGGGCAGCATCGAGTTCAATGGCGAGCGCATCGACCAGCTGACGCCGAACGAACTGGTCAGGCGCGGCCTGTCGCAGGTGATGGAAGGCCGTCACTGCTTCGGCCACCTGACGATCGAAGAAAACCTGCTGACGGGCGCCTATACGCGCAAGCTCAGCCGTGCCGGGCTGAAGGAAGAGCTGGAGAAGGTCTATCACTACTTCCCGCGCCTGAAGCAGCGACGCGGCTCGCAGGCCGGCTATACCTCGGGGGGCGAGCAGCAGATGTGCGCAATCGGGCGCGCACTGATGGCCAAGCCGTCGATGATCCTACTCGATGAGCCCTCAATGGGACTCGCGCCCCAGATCGTCGAGGAGATCTTCGGCATCGTGCAAGACCTGAACCATCGCGAGCAGGTGTCGTTTCTGCTGGCCGAGCAGAACACGACGATTGCGCTCAAATATGCCGACTTCGGCTACATCCTCGAGAATGGCCGTGTGGTGATGGAAGGTGCGGCCAGTGAGCTGGCGGCCAATGAGGACGTCAAGGAGTTTTATCTCGGCATGTCCGGCGCGGGCCGCAAGAGCTTCCGCGACATGAAGTTCTACCGCCGTCGCAAGCGCTGGCTGGCCTGAGGGTCGTGATCTCGTGCCGGTGACGGCAGCGCGCCAGCGGTACGAGATCACTGCCCTCTTCTCTTCGGGAGCCTCATGAGCACTCTGTACGACGCACTAGAATCACGCGATCCGTCAGCGCGTGAAAAAGATCTTCTTTCGGCACTGCCTGCACTGATCGGCCGCGCAAAGCAGGCCGCCGGCTGGGCCGCGATACTGAACGACGTGAATGCGCAGGAAATCGACCATCGCGCGGCACTCGCGCAGTTGCCGGTCACGCGCAAATCAGCGCTGAAGGAACTGCAGAAAGCGTCGCTGCCTTTTGGCGGTCTGACGGTCACGCCGCTCAGCAAGCTCTCGCGTGTCTTCATGTCGCCCGGCCCGATCTTTGATCCCGAGGGCCACGGCGAGGACTGGTGGCGCTATGCACGACCTTTGCACGCGCTGGGCGTGCGTGGGGGCGACCTGATCCAGAACTGCTTTGCCTACCACTTCACGCCGGCCGGACTGATGGTCGAGGGCGGCGCGGCAAAACTCGGCTGCCCGGTCATCCCCGCCGGTATCGGACAGACCGAGATGCAGGTGCAGGCGATGTCCCTGCTTCGTCCCGCGGCCTATGTCGGCACGCCGTCCTTTCTGAAGCTCATCATCGAAAAGGCGCAGGAGATGGGCGAGGACATCAGCAGTGTCCGCCATGCACTGGTCGGTGCCGAAGCACTGCCACCGTCACTGCGCGCATGGCTCAATGCGCATGGCGTGCCACAGGTGCTGCAGACCTATGGCTCGGCAGACATCGGCAACATCGCGTACGAGACGCTGAGCGGTGATCAGGTCAATCCGGGCATGGTGCTGGATGAGACGCTGCTGCTGGAGATCGTGCGTCCCGGTACCGGCGAGCCGGTGGCCGAGGGTGAGGTCGGCGAGGTGGTGATTACCTCGTTCAATCCTGACTATCCGCTGATTCGCTTTGCCACCGGTGACCTGTCGGCGGTTCTGCCGGGGATTTCGCCCTGCGGTCGCACCAATACGCGCATCCGCGGCTGGCTGGGGCGTGCGGACCAGACCACCAAGGTGCGCGCGATGTTTGTTCATCCGTCGCAGGTGGCCGACATCGTCCGGCGCCATCCGATCATCCACAAGGCCCGGCTGGTGATCACCGGCGAGATGGCAAATGATGTGATGACCCTGCATTGCGAGGTCAGCGATGCGCAGGCAGCCAACGCCCAAGCAGAAGCGATCGTGGCATCGATCCGCGACGTGACCAAGCTGCGCGGCGAGCTGAAGCTGGTCGCAAAGGGCAGTCTGCCGAATGATGGCAAGGTGATTGACGACGCACGCAGCTATCAGTGAGGTTTGACACCGGCCGCTGATCTGCCGGGAACGTCGGGATAGCCGTACAACAAAACCCCCGGCAGCGCGATCCGCTGCCGGGAGTTTTTGTTCAGGGGGTGCTGGGTCGGGTGTTGGGTCGGGTGTCGGTTCGTGCGTTGGTGTGTATGGCGATCGCTTCAGCAACCCGCACTCATGCCGATTCCGCAGCCGCCATCCGGTGCGTCGCATTCAGCAATGCCTGTTCAAGCGCATCGACCGAACCGGATTTCAGTCGATCCACACCGATCCGCGCAGCCAGACTGTCAGCAAAGTAGCGCTTGCCCTCACCGCCCAGCTTGTCGAGTTGCGACGACACTTCAAACAGGAACAGCAATTCATCGCCCCACAGGACATCCTGATCATCGACCCATTCGGGATCGACCGCATTCGGATGACTTGGGCTCGGTGCCGACTGATACAGGCTGATCAGGCAATCGATCAGAAAATCCTTGTCCCTGGCCCGACCATTCAGCAGCAGGGTGGCATGCTTGTAAAAACCTGCAAGCCGCTCGGGATCAACTTTGTCGAGCAATGCCGTCCTGCTGCCCAGCGCCTCCCGGACAGCGGACGCATTCACGCGCACCAGGGTGCGCGGCTCCGAGTGGGCGGGCGAGCACTCAGCGGGATTCTGCACCTGCCCGGCCAGTGGGCCAGTGGACTTTGCGGCACGTGTCTTGATGGAAGGTACATCGGCACCCTGGCGAGCCCGGGCCCCACTGATCGGTGTACCTGATGGCTGAGATACATTCCCAATGGTGGGTTGCCCCGGTTTGATGGAATGAATTCCCATAACAACCTCTCGATCTGGATAAGAAAAAAATTTCTTGGAAACAAACAACTTCGGGGAGATGTCCACTGATCCGGCTGTGCCTGCCATCGCCATCTTCAAGGCGCAGACAGTGCGCTGGCAGGGAGATCCGTCGCCGTTCGGATCCTCCGATGGTTTCCGACGTCCCTGTCGGTCACAAATCCCCTGTTCAAGTTCGCTCGAATTGAGTCCGGCAGGAAAAATTTTTGTAATAGTTCGTTCAGCGTACAAAATGCCCGGTGCCACTGACGACCATCAAAGGCGCCGTTCCTCTGACGAAAAACCTGCCTCCAGCCTTTGTTCCGAAGGACTACCGGCCGCAGACAGTCGCCGGATTTCCAATGGAGGAGTATCGATGCTTTCCGTGACCACCCTATTGCCTGTGCTCAAACATGGCAGGTACAGCACCACCGCTGTTAAAAAAAATCCCTCAGCTCAACGTTCTCCGGTGATGCGCCAGCGCCCCGGTCGTTCAGGCACGGCCTCGGGACAGGCGATGCAGCAGGCCTCTTATTACCTTGATGCAAGCTGGCAAACCCGAAAGGCATTCCGGGCACTGTCGCGTGCCGCGACGACGCCCGGTGAAACACTGAGTCCGAAGCCGGCCAATGCCTTGCTGACAGGTCATGTGGATACCCTGCTCTGGTCGATACGGCCGGGCCTGCCGGACGATGGCGCGAGCAAGGCGCTGTTCCTCGCCTCACTGGATCGTCAGCTGCAAGCGATGGGGGCTGATACGCTGGGATGGCTGAGTACCACACTGAACACCGCGAAGTACGATTGCTTCGTCATGGAAGACGTGATTGATGATGAGGTCTTCATCGACCATGGTTTTGCCAACGGACCGCCGCACACGCGCCAGCGAACGCTGCTGACGACACCAGAATTCCGGGAGAAACTCGAGCAGGCGCAGGACCTGGCGCAGAAGGCGGCCAGTGCGCCGCCTGTCCTCTTGCCACCCGCGCAAGCGCAGACAACACGCGACCAGCTGTCGCTGAATGCCGCCCGGTGGAAAACCTCGGACCGATCGCTGGCGAGTCTGCAGGGCCTGGTGCAGGCGCTGGCCGGTGTACTCGACACAGAGATCGCCGTACCCCTTGCCGCACATACGACCCCACTGCCACCCGACAGTACGGTCGCATGGCATGAAGGCGGCTTGGTGATCGACCGCGAGGTCGCCACGGCCTTGTCGCATCCTGCGGCTGACGAGCTGTTCGCGCGCGTGCAGCGTGACCTGCTGGAGTGCCTGCTGATGCGCAGGCATGCGGTCCTGAGGACGGACTGTCGCGACACATCGGCAGGCCATCGTCAGTCCGTCTGGCAGGTCATCGAACAAGTGGAGTGCCTGCCGCCGTCCATCGTGGTGACCGAGGCGCTGCGTCAGCAACTGCGACAGTCCATGAGTGCATGCCAGCAGCGCGGGAGCATACAGATCATGCCCGCGCTCGGCGCTGCACTGGGTCATGCGTGGATCGCACCGCAGCTGTCAGTGGTGCCGGATAAAAAATTCACGGGCCAAATCATCGGCACCCGGTACATGCATGGGGGCGCGCAGCCACAGGCGCGCCACAGCACCATCAATGAATGGCCGATACGCTGGCTGACGGGCCCCGAGATCGACGAGTGGCATCCTGCGCAGGAAGCCTGGCATCTCGACGTGCCCGTCGAAGCGCAGCAACTCGACACGGCCGCGCGGGAACTGGTACGTGAATGGAAAGCCAGTGACCAGCGCTACCGGTTCGCCGAGGTGACACCGGACAAGCCCGCATCAGGCTGCCGGATCAGTGTATGGTCGGCGGTACGGCGCGGGATGACGCCGGCGATACGTGAATGCTTCGATGCGTTCAACACGGGCCTTCCGCTGCCTGATACGCCGACCGAGGTCTGGGAACGGCTGCGTGGCTTCCGCCAGTGGCTGGAGGCCGTCACGCAGCAGTAAGCCTGACCGGACGACAGCTCCGGACATGGGGAGGCTGGGGAGGTGACGTGCTGGCTCGTGGTGCTCTCACTTATAATCGTCGGAGATTCCAATAACAACACCCGGAGACAGCATGGCCCTCCCTGCAGCACTTCAGCATCTCAGCCTCCCCGTCATTTCCTCTCCCATGTTCATTGCCAGCGGCCCGGCCCTCGTGATCGAGCAGTGCAAGGCGGGCATCGTCGGATCCTTCCCGGCACTGAATGCGCGACCGGCAGACCGGCTCGATGTCTGGCTCACCGAGATCAAGGAAGCGCTGGCCGCACACAAGGCCGCGCATCCCGAGGCCATCATCGGCCCGATCGCGGTGAACCAGATCGTGCATGCATCGAATGACCGGCTCACGCATGATGTGGAAGTCTGCGTCAAGCACCAGATACCCATCATCATTTCCTCGCTGCGCGCGCCGCCGAAAGAGATGCTTGACGCGATTCACAGCTACGGTGGCATCGTGCTGCATGACGTGATCTCGATCCGTCACGCACAGAAGGCACTGGAGGCCGGTGTCGACGGGCTGATCCTGGTGGCCTCAGGTGCCGGCGGTCATGCCGGACGGCTATCGCCTTTCGCCCTGGTGGGCGAGGTAAGGAAGTTCTACAACGGCCCGATCGTGCTGTCCGGCTCAATTGCCAGTGGTGACAGCATCCTTGCCGCGCAGGCGATGGGCGCAGATTTCGCGTATATCGGCTCTCGCTGGCTCGCCACCAAGGAAGCGAATACCAGCGAAGGCTATCGTCAGGCCATCATCGAATCGACGGCGGCGGATGTCGTGTACACCGATTACTTCACTGGTGTGCATGGCAACTACCTGAAAAAATCCATCGTCAAGGCAGGCCTCGATCCGGAAAATCTGCCGGAAGGTAGCAAGCAGACGATGAATTTCGCCAGTGGCGGCAACAGCGATTCCAAAGTCTGGCGCGATATCTGGGGTGCCGGTCAGGGCGTCGGCCTGATGGAGGATGTCCCCACGGTGGCCGAGATGGTCGCCCGCCTGCGCAACGAATATGTCGCAGCGCGCGCGCGCGTGATGGCGACCGACTATCCGCGCGGGTAATTCCTGATGACGGTTACCGGCTTTCGGGCCGGTCGAATCTTTACCGACATTCCGGCTCCAATCAGATAGGCATGCGTCGCATGCCCTGACGGGAGCCGGATCATGAAAACCGATGGCAAGATATTTCAGGTAGCAACGCAAAAGCCTGCAAGGAAAGACTCCTTGCCCCGGTTGCCTCATGAACGGGATGAATCCGACGACAGCCAGCAGAGCGAACCACGCCCTGAGATACGTCAGGCGTATGAGGACATCATGTCCGGGCAGCAGGACACCGACCTGCGCGAGACCCGTGGCGTGGAATGCGTTGTCAGAGGTATCGCCAAACGACCCGCGAAGTGATCAGGCCGGTTCGACATTGACCAGTTCATTGCCTTCCACCTTCACTGCGCCGACACGCCTGAGCTGCGTGATCAGCCAGTGCGCGAGGTGGATGTCACCAAAATTCATGTGACGCCGATTGGCCGCCTGAATCAGCGGCACCTTGCTGAGCATGCGCGGCACATCCGAGAGTTTCATCCGCTGCTTGTCCATCAGCAGGAACTTGAACAGCACCTTGACGCCGTTTTGCGCATTTCGCAGCGGGTCGGTTTCCAGATAGCGGATGCGCGAGTGCGCCGCCTCGATCGCTTCCTGCACATCGGTGAACGGCCGCCCATGTCCGGGGATGACCAGCCGGACATCCAGCGCCTCGATCATGTCGAGCGTATCGCGGGTTTCGCGAAATCCGGCAAAGCTCTCCAGTGCCGGGAAAATCACGCCAAAGCCTTTTTCCCAGAGTGCATCGGCGGAGATCAGTATCCCGTGCTGCTCGCAAAACAGCACATACGAGTAAGGATAATGGCCGGGGGCGAACAGCACATTCCAGTTCATGCCGCCGAGTCGCAGCACCTGCCCCGGTTGCAAGCCCTCATCTGCCCGAAAGGGATCGCAGCGCTGTCCGGTGGCATCGAAAGACAGCGAGGAGCGATCCCAGCATTGCACCCGGGGCAGCTCGGCCGCCGGGATCGCGGTGCGCACCTTCGGATAATGCTGCTGAAGGATGCGGTTGCCGCCGCAGTGATCCGAGTGCAAATGCGTATTGTAGATCGCATCCAGCGGACGGCCATTCAGCAGGCCCTGAATCAGTTCCAGCGTCTGCTCGGCATGCTTCACATAACCGGTATCGACGACTGCCGTCCGCTCGTCATCGATAAACACAATATTGTTCGAGGAGAGCCAGCCGCGCTCCAGGACATGCATGGTCGAAGGAAGTTTCATGGCTTGAGCTGATAAGCAAGTGAAATTCGGGCAAATTCTGCCAGCAGTTCGGTGGTGCCGCCATTGAAGGTCGTGAATGAATTCCCGGTGCGAACGACCAGCCGTGGCGGAGAGAGCCAACCGGCAAGCGGAATGCCGATCAGCTTCGCGCTGCGGATGTCCGACCAGCTCACCTGCCGGTTCCACAACCACGTCTGGCGTATGCCGTCGGCATCGATCGTCACCACCGAGCGCAGGAAGCCGTGATAGGAAATGATCAGCAACAGCATCGCCGCACCAAACAGCAGCCTGACGCCCCAGCCGTAATCCATCAGCGAATAGCGCAGCGCAAAGCTGATGCCGTAACCGGCGAGTGCCACCGTGACCAGCGTGGCCAGCATCTTGAACCACGGACTGTACGCGGGGCCGGTGACGACCTGCGAGGGCTGATAGAAATGGGTTTGCATAAGCTCGGATTGTGAGGGCTGACGGCACGCCCGGATCACGATACGCTAGCTTGTGGCCCGCCGGCGAATGATTTCCGTCCAGATCGCCCGTTTTTTTGATTCCGACGCAACGCTCCAGTCCGTGATTTCCGCCAGCGTCCGCTGACAGCCCTTGCACAGCCGGCTGACGGTATCCATCTGGCAAATGCCGACGCAGGGCGACGGCAGCGGTCCCTGATGCTTTTCCGGATCGAAATCTTGCAGGTTCATCGTTGGCTCATCCATCGGGAAGCGCGGCGCTCAGACCCCGGCGCGCTGCTTCTTTTCCGCAAGCTTCGCATGAAACTTGTCCGGCGTGATCACCGCGCGCTCATGCTCGCCTTCGCTGATCTTGTCCAGCCCGTCCCAGGCCTCGACCCGGAAGCGCACCCGACGCCCGTTCACCTCCGTCACCTCGCCGCGTATCGTCAGTGTCATGCCCGGCGGTGTCGCGGCCAGATGAGAAAAGCTCACGTGCACGCCCAGGCTCTGCTCATTCGGCCAGTCCATATACGGCATGATGCCCTGCGTGCAGGCCAGCTCCATCAGTCCGACCATGTAGCCGGTGGCCAGCACAGCCGGCATATCGTTCGCAAACGCGATGTGGCTGCCAAACAGCCGGGGCACGACCGCCTGCTCGGGGACGACCGTCTGCCACTCGAAACGCAGGCCGGGTTTCAGTTCAGGGCTCATCCTTGCTCCCGGTGTCAGGCCGCGCGCCTGGCAGCGATCGCGCTGCCGGCGCGGCTGGACGACTTGCGCCCCAGCTGGTCGGAAATGAACTGACCGGCATCGACCACCGCATCCAGCGAGATACCCGTCCGTATGCCCAGTCCGTGCATCAGGTAGAGCACATCCTCGGTCGCCACATTGCCCGTCGCGCCCTTCGCATACGGGCAGCCGCCGAGCCCCGCGACCGACGAGTGATAAATGACCACGCCGACTTCGAGCGCCGCATAAATGTTTGCCAGTGCCTGACCATAGGTGTCATGGAAATGACCGGCCAGCCGCTCCAGCGGAAACTCGTGCGCTGCATGCTCGAACACGCGCTTCACCTGACCGGCCGTGCCAACACCAATCGTGTCCGCGATATCGATCTCGTCGCAGCCCAGATCGCGCATGCGCCTGACCACATCGGCTGCGGCCTCCGGCGTCACCTCGCCCTGATACGGACAACCGAGCGCGCAGCTGATGCTGCCGCGCAGGCGCATCCCGTGCTGCTTCGCCGCCTGCGCCACCTCGCGGAAGCGTTCGATCGATTCTGCAATCGAGCAATTGATATTCTTTTGCGAGAACGCTTCCGAGGCCGCACCAAAGATCACGACCTCGTCCATGTTCGCCGCCAGCGCTGCCTCGAAGCCTTTCATGTTCGGCACCAGCGCCGAATAGATCGTGCCGGGCTTGCGGCGTATGCGCTGCATCACCTCGGACGAGGTGGCCATCTGCGGCACCCATTTCGGTGACACAAACGAGGCCGCTTCGATATTCGGGATGCCGGCATCGCTCAGGCGGTTCACCAGTTCGATCTTCACATCCGCCGGGATCGTCTGCTTTTCATTCTGCAGTCCGTCGCGCGGGCCGACTTCGACGATCTTGACGGCAGCAGGCAAAGTAGGATGGCTCATCAGTTTTCCTCGTGATCGAATGACAGCAGTTGCGCGCCTTCGGCGACCTGATCGCCCAGCGCATACAACCATTCAGCGACTTTGCCGCGGGCGGGCGCGCTGATCGTATGTTCCATCTTCATCGCTTCCATGATCAGCAGCGGCGCGCCCTTCTCCACCAGCGCGCCCGGCTCCGCCAGCAGCGCGACGATCTTGCCCGGCATCGGCGCGGTCAGCCGCCCGCCTTCGGCTTCGTGCTCGCCCGCATGGGCAATCGGATCGCTCCACGCCAGCGACACGTGTTGCCCCTCATGGAACACATGGAAAACATCGCCGCTGCGAATCACACTGGCCTGCACCGGTCGTCCGTCCATACTCACGCTGACCTGATGCGCGCCCGCACCGGAGACGTCGCTCAGCAGCATCTTGCCCTGATCAGCAGTCAGCCACACGCCCTCGCGTCCATACACCAGCTGAACCGCGCACTCGCCGGCAGCCTCGGTGAATCTCAGTGTGCGGGTCAGTGAGGCATTCATTCGCCACCCCGATGTCTGCGCCCACGGGTCAGGCGATGAGGAGGATTCGTCGCGCATCAGCGCCGCACAGGCCAGCGCCAGTACCGGCAGGGGCGCCGGCGTCGGCGCAGGGAACAGCGCATCATGATGCCGCTCGATCAGGCCGGTATCCAGCGCTGCAGAAGCAAACGGCGGGCTCGCGATCAGACGACCGAGAAAGGCCACATTCGTCGACAGCCCGACCACCTCGACTGCTGCCAGTGCCTGCGACATGCGCGCCAGCGCCTGCGCGCGGTCGGCGCCCCAGACGAGCAGCTTCGCGATCATCGGATCGTAATACGGCGTGATCGCATCGCCCTCGCGCACGCCCGCATCAATGCGCACCACACGGTCACGCGTGAACTCAGCCGCCGCCGGCATCCGCAGATGCTGCAGTTGTCCGATGGAGGGCAGAAATCCCTTCTCGGGATTTTCTGCATAAATGCGCGCCTCGATCGCATGACCATGGATCGTCAGATCGTCCTGCAACTGCGGCAGTCGCTCACCCGAGGCCACGCGCAGCTGCCATTCGACCAGATCCGTGCCCGTGATCATCTCCGTCACCGGATGCTCGACCTGCAGCCGCGTATTCATCTCCATGAAATAGAAGCTGCCATCCTGCTGCGCGATGAATTCCACCGTGCCCGCACCCACATATCCGACCGCGCGCGCGGCGGCGACCGCAGCATCGCCCATCGCCTTGCGCCGCTCGTCGGTCATCCCGGGTGCCGGTGCTTCTTCCAGCACTTTCTGATGACGGCGCTGCACCGAGCAATCGCGCTCGAACAGCGATACCGCATTGCCCTGCGTATCGGCGAATACCTGAATCTCGATATGACGGGGGCGTACCAGATATTTTTCGACCAGCACGCGCTCGTCGCCGAAGCTGCTCTTCGCCTCGCGCTGGCACGAAGCGAGCGCCGCCACGAAATCCTCGCTGCGCTCGACAATGCGCATGCCCTTGCCCCCGCCGCCCGCGCTGGCCTTCAGCAAGACCGGGTAGCCGATCTGATCCGCCTGCTGCTGCAGGAAAGCCGCATCCTGCTGCTCGCCGTGATAGCCCGGCACCAGCGGCACGCCGGCTTTTTCCATCAGCGCCTTGGCGGCCGATTTCGAGCCCATCGCGCGGATCGCAGCGGCTGGCGGCCCGATGAAGACCAGTCCGGCCTCGGTGCAGGCGTCGGCGAACGCGGCGTTCTCGGACAGGAAGCCATAGCCGGGGTGGATCGCCTGTGCGCCGGTCGCTTTCGCGGCGGCGATGATGCGGTCGGCTTTCAGATAACTGTCGGCAGCCGCCGCGCCGCCGATCGCAATGGCCTCATCGCATGCCGTCACGTGGCGAGCGCCGGCATCCGCCTCCGAGTACACCGCCACTGTGCGGATGCCCAGCCGGCGTGCGGTGGTCGCCACCCGGCAGGCAATCTCGCCGCGGTTGGCGATCAGTATCTTGTTGAACATCGTCTCACTCCGGTACCTGTGTGCTGCCTATGTTTTATCCCAGTGAGGGCTGGGTTCATGGTCGTCAACTTTTTTCTTTCTAAACGCCGCTTCGCGTCAGCAACGATGGATCCCAGCTTGCGCTGGGATGACGGTGGAGGGGCTGGCCGCTGTCCCCTCGTCATTCCGGCGCAGAGACCAAGCAACCCCATCGTCATCCCAGCGCAAGCTGGGATCCATGGTCGCCAACCACCCACCATCGAGAACGCTTGTAACGTCAGCTGACCTTCTCCAGCACCCGCAAGCTTCTCTCCCCCAGGCCCGCCATCTCTTCCTCAGTCAGCACATACGGCGGCATCCAGTACACCGTCGTGCCAATCGGCCTCAGCAGCAATTCCTGCTCCAGTGCCGCCGCAAAAAACCGCCGCGCAAAACCTTCCCTCACGGCTGGCTCGACATCGAACCCGACGATCATCCCGCGCTGCCTCGGATGCCGGACCGCCGGATGCGACGCGACCCTCGACAAGGCCTGACCCAGCCAGGCGGCGCGCTGCCGGTTCTGCACGAGAACATCATCCTCGGCAAAAATCTCCAGCGTCGCCAGTGCCGCACGACAGGCGAGCGGATTGCCGGTGTACGAATGCGAATGCAAAAAGCCGCGCCCCATCTCGGGGTGATAAAACGCCTGATACACATCGTCCGTCGTCATTACCAGCGACAGCGGCAAATACCCTCCGCTGATGCCCTTGGACAGGCACAGAAAATCCGGCCAGATGCCCGCCTGCTCGCACGCGAAAAAGCTGCCGGTCCGTCCGCAACCGACTGCAATCTCGTCAGCGATCAGGTGCACGTCGAATTCATCGCACAGCGCGCGCAGTTGCCTTACATAGTCGGGATCATGCATCGCCATGCCCACCGCGCACTGCACCAGCGGCTCGACGATGACCGCAGCCATCCGTCCTGCGCGGCGTTCCAGCAAGGTGCGCATTGCCTGTATCGCCCGTGTCGTGTGAGCAGCGATATCCGCCTCGGTCCGGGCTTCGCCGGCCTTGCGCGCATCCGGACTCATCACGACATGCGCGCGACGATACATGCCGCCGTACGCCTCCGTGAACACCGGCACATCCGTCACGCCCAGCGCGCCAACAGTTTCACCGTGGTAGCTACCCTCCAGACAGACGAATTCCTGCTTCTCAGGATGCCCGATATTGCGCCAGTAATGAAAACTCATCTTCAGCGCAATCTCGACCGCCGATGCGCCATCGGACGCATAAAAACAGTGGCCCAAATGATGACCGGTCAGCGCAGCCAGACGTTCAGATAGCTCTACCACAGGTTCGTGCGTAAAACCGGCGAGCATCGCATGTTCGAGCCGGTCGAGCTGGTCTTTCAGCGCAGCATTGATGCGCGGATTGGCATGTCCGAACAGATTCACCCACCATGAGCTGACGGCATCCAGATAGCGCCGCCCGTCGTGATCCGTCAGCCAGGCGCCCTGCCCGTGGCTGATCGCCACCAGCGGCAGCGTCTCGTGATGCTGCATCTGCGTGCACGGATGCCAGACACTGGCGAGGCTGCGCGCGACCCAGTCAGTTCCGCGGTGCGGGCTGTCCATCGTCATCGGATCGTGCAATGCCGGCTCACATGCGGAACACGCCAAAGCGTGTGTCAGGTATCGGCGCATTCAGCGACGCGGACAGGCCGAGCGACAGCACGGTACGTGTGTCGGCCGGGTCGATGATGCCGTCGTCCCACAGCCGTGCGCTGGCATAGTAAGGATGGCCCTGCACATCGTATTGCTCGCGGATCGGCGATTTGAACGCTTCCTCTTCCTCCGCGCTCCACTGGCCGCCCCTGGCCTCGATGCCGTCACGGCGCACGGTGGCCAGCACGCTCGCGGCCTGCTCGCCGCCCATCACCGAGATGCGGGCATTCGGCCACATCCATAACATGCGCGGCGAATACGCGCGGCCACACATGCCGTAATTACCGGCGCCAAAGCTGCCGCCGATAATCACCGTGAACTTCGGCACTGCTGCCGTGGCGACCGCCGTCACCATCTTCGCGCCGTTGGGCGCAATGCCCTCGTTCTCGTATTTGCGACCGACCATGAACCCGGTGATGTTCTGCAGGAAGACCAGCGGTATCTTGCGCTGGCAGCACAGCTCGATAAAATGCGCGCCCTTCACCGCCGACTCGGAAAACAGGATGCCATTGTTCGCGATGATCCCGACCGGCATGCCGTGCAGATGCGCAAAGCCGCACACCAGCGTCGCTCCGAAACGCGGCTTGAATTCATCCAGCTCACTGCCATCAACAATCCGCGCGATCACTTCGCGCACATCGAAAGGCTTGCGCGTATCCGCCGGAATTACGCCATACAGCTCTTTGGGATCAAATTTCGGCGGCACCGGTTCGCGCAGCAGCAGGGGCTCGGGCTTTCTGCGGTTCAGGTTGCCCACCAGCGTGCGCGCGAGCGACAGCGCATGCAGATCGTCCTGCGCCAGATGATCGGCCACGCCCGACAGACGGGTATGCACATCGCCGCCGCCCAGATCTTCCGCGCTGACTACCTCACCCGTCGCCGCTTTGACCAACGGCGGCCCGCCAAGGAAGATCGTTCCCTGATTTTTCACGATGATGGATTCATCGCTCATCGCGGGCACATACGCACCGCCCGCCGTGCAAGAGCCCATCACGACGGCGATCTGCGGTATGCCCTCGGCGGACATGTTCGCCTGATTGAAGAAGATGCGACCGAAATGTTCGCGATCAGGAAAGACCTCATCCTGGTTCGGCAGGTTCGCGCCACCGGAATCCACCAGATAAATACAGGGCAGCTTGTTCTGCTGCGCGATCTCCTGCGCACGCAGATGCTTCTTGACCGTCATCGGATAGTAGGTCCCGCCCTTGACGGTCGCGTCATTGCAGACGATCACGCACTCGATGCCCTTCACGCGGCCGATGCCCGTGATGATGCCCGCACAAGGCGCGGCATTGTCGTACATGTCGAATGCCGCGAGCTGTGAGAATTCGAGAAAAGGCGTGCCCGGATCGAGCAACTGGTTCACGCGCTCGCGCGGCAGCAGCTTGCCGCGTGCCGTGTGCTTCTCACGGGCGGCATCGCCGCCGCCCAGCGCCAGCTTCTCGTAGTGCGCGCGCAAGTCATCGACCAGCGCCTGCATCGCAGCGGCATTCGCGACAAATTCGGCCGAGCGGGGATTGAGTTGGCTTTCAATAATGGGCATGCGTATCCTTGCTGTGATGGCGCTCAGGCCTTGAAATCGCCATCCACATACCACCAGCGGCCATCGCGACGGATGAAGCGGCTGGTCTCATGCAAGCGGTGGGCGCGCCCGCCAACCTTGGCGCGCGCAATGAACTCGACGGTACCGTCATTGCCCTCTTCCTGTGCGGCGCGCACCTCCAGCCCCATCCACGTGATCGAGGGATCGATCAGTTCCTCGGTCGGGCAGGTAGAGGCATCCCAGGTCGCGCGCAGGTAGGCCTCATCGGCCAGCACATAGGCGGTATAGCGGGAGCGCATCAGCAGTTCAGGCGTGGCGGGCAGCTCGCCGCCGCTGATGAACCGGCCGCAGCAGGTTTCCAGCGCTTCTCCGCCGCAGGGACAGGGTTTGACGATTTGTATGCTCATGGTCTGTCAGGCAAAGACGTTATCAACAGGTGTGGAGCGATATCTCAGGGTCATGTCGTCCGGTGTCAAGCCAGTGCGCGTCCTATCAGTATCTTCTGAATGTCGCTGGTACCTTCGTAGATCTGGCAGACGCGCACATCGCGGTAGATACGCTCGACCGGAAAGTCCGCGAGATAGCCATAGCCGCCATGGATCTGTATCGCATCCGTGCAGACCTTCTCGGCCATTTCGCTGGCCAGTAATTTTGCCATTGCTGCCTCTTTCAGGCAGGGCAGCCCGGCATCCTTCATCGCTGCCGCATGCCAGACCATCTGGCGCGCCGCTTCGATTTGGGTCGCCATCTCAGCCAGACGGAACTGTACCGCCTGATGCTCGAACAGCGGCTTGTCAAAACTCTGCCGGTCTTTCGAATACGCGAGCGCCGCGTCGAATGCCGCCCGCGCCATGCCTACCGACTGCGCCGCGATGCCGATGCGCCCGCCCTCCAGACCGGACAGCGCAATCTTGTAGCCCATGCCTTCGTCGCCGATCAGGTTGGCGGCGGGCACGCGACACTCCTCGAAGACGATCTGCGCGGTATCGGACGAATGCTGACCCAGCTTTTCTTCGACGCGCGCGACGATATAGCCCGGCGTCGAGGTCGGCACCCAGAACGCACTGATGCCCCGCTTGCCCGCTGCCTTGTCGGTGACGGCCATCACGATGCATACATCCGCGTTCTTGCCGCTGGTGATGAATTGTTTGACGCCATTGATCACATAGCTGTCGCCTTCGCGGCGCGCTGTCGTGCGCAAGGCCGATGCATCGCTGCCGGCATGGGGCTCGGTCAGCGCGAACGCGCCCAGCATCTCGCCCCGGGCCAGCGGCACCAGCCATTGCTGCTGTTGCTGCGCGTTCGCATAGGTCATGCCGATGCTGCAGACCGGGCAGTTGTTGACCGAGATGACAGTCGAGGTGCCGCCATCGCCGGCGGCGATTTCTTCCAGCACCAGTGCGAGCGACAGATAGTCGAGCCCGGCACCGCCCAGCTCCTGCGGCACGGCTACGCCGAACGCGCCCAGTTCGGCCAGCTGCCGCAGTGCGTCTTTCGGGAATTCATGCTCGCGGTCCCAGCGGGCCGCCTGCGGCGCGAGCTGCTGCTGCGAGAAGTCGCGCAGCGCGTCGCGGATCATCTGGTGTTGTTCGGAGAGGACCATGATGTCGATTGATAATGATGGGGCCAATGGATCCCAGCGTGCGCTGGGATGACAGAGTGTAGTCTGACGGCCTCTACGGCGTCATCCCAGCGCAAGCTGGGATCCAGCACGGTCGAAAGCGCGTCTGAATAACCCATTACCACTGCATCTTCCGCCCGTCATAACTCTGAAAACTGCCGCTCTCGGACGACGCCGTCCGCGCAATGACCTTCAGCATGCCCGACACACTGTCAGCCACCGAGGTCGGCGCCGACGCACCGCCCATCTCGGTTCTGACCCAGCCGGGATTCATCGTTATCAGCGTCACGTTCGGATAATCACGCCGCGCCGAGTGTACCGCCATGTTCAGTGCCGCCTTCGACGCACGGTACACCCAGCCCATGCTCGACTCGGCATCGCCTATGCTGCCCATGCCGCTGGTGATGAACACGAACTTGCCGCGCGCCGCACCGACGAAGGGCGCGACCAGCGGGATCGCCTGCATCGCGCCCAGCACATTCGCATGCATGGTCGCATCGAACATCGGCAGCGACGGTGGCTCGCTGGCGCCGTCGGCCGATCCGAATACGCCGGCCACATAGACGGCCAGATCGATCTTCTCGCCATCCAGCTGCCATGCCAGCGCCGACAGCGACTCCGGCACCGCCACATCGATCTTCAGCGCTTGCGCGCCCTCTTCCTTCAGCGCGGTGAGGGATGCCTCGTCCCGCGCAGTCGCGAACACCCGCCAGTCTGCGGCCAGCAGCTGGCGGACAAATTCGCGGCCGATGCCGCGCGATGCGCCAATGATCAGTGCGGTGCGCATCGTCTTACATCATCTCGATGGCCATCGCGGTGGCTTCGCCACCGCCGATGCACAGCGCAGCGACACCGCGCTTGCCGCCGGTTTTTTTCAGTGCGCCGAGCAGCGTGACGATGATGCGCACGCCAGAGGCGCCGATCGGATGGCCGAGCGCGCAGGCGCCGCCGTGAATGTTGATGCGGTCATGCGGAATGTCATGCTCTTTCATCGCCGCCATCGCAACCGCGGCAAAGGCCTCGTTCACCTCGAACAGATCGACTTCCTTGCTGCTCCAGCCCGTCTTCTTGTACAGCTTCTCGATCGCGCCGACCGGTGCGGTGGTGAACCACTGCGGCTCTTGCGAGTGACGCTGATGGCCGACGATCTTCGCGATCGGCGTGGCCCCGAGCTTCTTCGCCGTGGATTCGCGCATCAGCACCAGCGCGGCGGCGCCATCATTGATCGAGGACGACGATGCGGCGGTAATGGTGCCGTCTTTCTTGAAGGCGGGCTTCAGCTGGGGGATCTTGTCGATCTTTGCCTTCAGCGGGCCCTCGTCCTTGTCGATCACCACGTCACCGCCCTTGCCGGCGACCGTCACGGGCGCGATCTCCCAGCCAAACGCACCGCTGGCCGCAGCAGCTTGCGCGCGCTTGACCGACTCGATCGCATACGCATCCTGCGCCTCGCGCGAGAACTGATATTTTGCCGAGCAATCTTCGGCATAGGTACCCATCGCGCGACCCTTCTCATACGCGTCTTCGAGGCCGTCGAGCATCATGTGGTCATACATCATGCCGTGACCGATGCGATAGCCGCCGCGCGCCTTCGGAATCAGATACGGGGCATTGGTCATCGATTCCATGCCGCCGGCAATCACCACCTCATTCGTACCTGCCACCAGCGAATCGTAAGCATAGATCGTGGCCTGCATCGCCGAGCCGCACATCTTCGACAGCGTGACCGCGCCGGCCGAG
>JACCEC011772227.1_pt1 | contig 31737 bp, 27 predicted proteins | sample 7450121 | NCBI WGS metagenome assembly JACCEC01 (sample SAMN15323455, study PRJNA562643) | freshwater metagenome | isolation source: river surface water | place: USA:Blue River Watershed | collected 2017-08-18 | reverse complement strand
GGACATGATTTGCGATATGCCATTGATGCCTCTAAATTGATGAATGAATTGGGATGGAAACCTTCACTACAATTTGAAGAAGGTTTAGAACAAACCGTCGATTGGTATTTAGCAAATACGCAATGGCTCGAGAATGTTACCAGTGGCGATTATTTGAAATATTATGAAAAAATGTATAAATAAAAAATAGAGAATTTTGATTCCCTTTTAATTTCAAGAAAAGATAAATGAAAACAAAACAAGAGCATTTTTGGAGTGGTGAATTTGGTAAAGATTATACAGATAGAAACTCACGCAAACCCGAAGAATGGGATCAATTTTATTTAGAAAATTGGGGAATTACCAAAATCGAATTAAACGAAAAATTCCTTGATATCTTAGATAAAGATGCCAAAATTCTGGAGGTTGGCTGTAACACGGGAATGCAGCTTGCAGGTTTACAACGCTCGGGATTCAGAAATATATATGGAATAGAACTTCAGGAATATGCCGTTCAAAAGGCTAAAGAATTTACCCAAAATATCAATATACTTCAAGGTTCGGGCTTCGATTTGCCTTTCAAAAATGACTATTTTGACCTTGTTTGTACGAATGGTGTTTTGATTCATATTTCTCCTGATAATTTACCCAAAATAATGGACGAAATGGTTCGTTGTTCAAAAAAATATATCTGGGGTTGGGAATATTTTGCACCAGAAACCACTTCTATCAACTACAGAGGAAATGACGATTATTTATGGAAAGCCGACTATGCCCAACTATTTTTGAATCGTTTTCCAGAGCTAAAGTTGGTCAAAAAAGAAATTTATCCTTATATCAATCAAGCAGAATCAGGAAATGCTGATTGTATGTATTTATTAGAAAAAATTGACGCATAATACATGATATTTCCGGTCTTATCAATTGATAATAAGCCTTTAGCAATTATCCCAGCACGGGGAGGAAGCAAACGAATTCCGAGAAAAAACATTAAAAATTTTCTTGGAAAACCAATTATTGCCTATTCCATCGAAGCAGCTTTGAAAAGTGGGCTGTTTAGCGAAGTCATGGTTTCGACAGATGACTCCGAAATAGCTACCATTGCTCTTCAATACGGGGCAAAAGTACCATTTATGCGTTCGCCTGAAAATGCGAATGATTTTGCCACCACTGTCGATGTTTTGATAGAGGTTTTGGAGAAATATGAGCAAATAAATAGGCATTTTGCGTATGCTTGTTGTATTTATCCTACTGCACCATTTGTTTCTGGGGAAAGTTTACAAAAAGCTTTTCAAATGCTTATTGAAAAAGACCTTGACTCCGTTTTTCCTATTCAAAAATTCTCATTTCCTCCACAACGGGGAGTTGTAGTTGAACAAGAAAAAATAAAGTGGAAAAATCCAGAAAATGCACAAGTCCGCTCGCAAGACCTTGAGCCAATGTACCATGATGCTGGACAATTTTACTTTTTCCGAACGCTATCTTTGATTAATAATAGACAAATATTGGGCGATAATACCGGAGGCTTGATTATTTCGGAAATGGATGCACATGATATTGATAATGAAGAAGATTGGAAAATTGCAGAATTCAAATTTAGCCTACATTCAAAATGATTCGAGCCTACAAATGCCTTCGTGAACAAGATTTTCGGTGGAATAACTACTCTTTAGTGCCAATTAGGACTGAAGACCAAGGACTAATAATGAAGTGGAGGAACGAACAAATCTATCATTTACGCCAAGCAAAGCCACTGACAGCAAACGACCAAAAAGTATATTTCGATACAGTTATTAGCAAACTTTTTGAGCAAGAAAAACCAGGACAAATACTTTTTTCTTTTCTCAAAGACAATCAGTGTATCGGATACGGTGGTTTGGTGCATATCAATTGGATTGATAAACATGCCGAAATTTCGTTTATCATGGATACCTCCCTTGAAAAAGATTATTTTGATATTAATTGGACTGCCTATTTGACTATCCTGAATCAAATTGCTTTCAAGGAATTAAATTTCCATAAAATCTTTACTTATGCCTTTGACTTGAGGCCTCATTTATATACCATGCTTGAAAAAAATGGGTTTAAAGAAGAAGCACGTCTGAAAGAACATTGCCATTTTGAAGGCAAATTTATCGACGTACTTATTCATACAAAATATGCAGAAAAGAAATAATTTTATTGTATTATCCAATTGAATTTCATGTTTAAAATTGCCCATATTCCGATTAGTCCCGAACATAAGCCTTTCATTATTGCCGAAATGTCGGGAAATCATAACCAATCTTTGGATCGAGCATTTGCCTTGGTAGATGCCGCAGCAGAGGCGGGAGCTCATGCCCTCAAATTACAAACTTATACCGCTGATACCATTACTTTTAATGGAAATTCAGATGAATTTGTAATCAAAGACCAAAATTCCTTATGGAAAAATCAGAACTTACATAAATTGTATCAACAAGCTTATACCCCTTGGGAATGGCATCAGCCTATTTTTGAGCGTGCGAAATCTCATGGCATGTTGGCTTTTAGTAGCCCTTTTGATACTACTGCCGTAGATTTTCTCGAATCTCTTGATGTTCCGTGTTATAAAATAGCCTCTTTCGAAAATACTGACCATATTTTACTGAAAAAAGTAGCAAAAACTGGCAAACCAATCATTATGAGTACAGGAGTTGCAACAGTGGCAGATATACAAGAATCGGTCGGAGTTCTGAAAGCAAACGGTTGCAAGGATTTAATTTTGCTCAAATGTACTAGTACTTACCCAGCAACTCCGGAAAGTACCAATTTATTGACGATTCCTCACATGAGAGAGCTTTATGATTGTCAAATCGGACTTTCAGACCATACAATGGGTATTGGAGCCTCAGTGGCAGCAGTAGCTTTGGGGGCAAGAATTATCGAAAAACACTTCACTCTCCGACGTGCTGATGGCGGTGTCGATTCGGCTTTTTCACTAGAACCTGATGAGCTGAAAAATTTAGTGATAGAATCTGAAAGAGCTTTTTTAGCAATGGGGAAAGTAAACTACTGTATTTCTGAAAAAGAACAAAAAAGTTTGCAATACAAGCGGTCATTATATGTGGTCGAAGAAATGCAAGAGGGCGATATTTTTACAGAAAAAAATGTACGCTCTATTCGTCCTTCAAATGGCTTGCATACACGTTATTATGAGGATATTTTGGGCAAAAAAGCCACCAAAAGCATCTCTGCTGGTACTGCCCTGCATTGGGATTTGATTGATAAAAATTAATGACAAACTCTTGTAATTTTAAATGAGCATCATCAAAAAACAAGCACTATTAAGTACCATTTTTTCTTATGGTGGAGTTGTCATTGGCTTCATCACACAATTTTTTGTTGTCCCTAATGTATTAAGTGAGTCCCAAAATGGACTTTTAGGTGTATTATTATCTTACATGTATGTTTTAGTACAACTTTCTTCCTTAGGATTTAATGCGGCAGGAAGTCGTTTTTTTCCATATTTCAGAGATAGTTCAAAAGGGCATAGGGGGTTTTTATTTTTAGGTTTATCTAGCGGATTGATTGGCTTTTTGGTTTCAATGCTTGGCTTGTTTATGTTGAAAGATTGGTTGGTCAATTCACAAGAAAAATCAAACTTATTTGCAGATAACTTTCATTTTTTAATACCCATTACTTTTGCTACTTTATTATTTAATTTATTCGACAATTATGCCAAAAACCTCTACGATACCGTAACAGGTACTTTTCTATCTCAATTTCTCCAAAAATTACTGTTTCTCATTTCATTATTGCTTTTGGTATTCAAATATATTGAGTTTGAACAATATCTATATTTTTGGGCTTTAGCAATCTCTTTCTATGTAGTACCAATGATTTGGAAAGCCTCTCGATTAGATGGCTTTTCTCTAAAACCAGACTTTTCGGTTTTTAGCGGTAGTTTTAGCAGAGAGTTTTGGTTTTATAGCTTTTTAACGATATTGACAGGTTTTTCGTCAATGGTAATTTTATATATCGACAAAGCAATGCTTGCCAAATTAACATCACTCGACGAAACTGGAATTTATAATACCGCCTCTTTTTTCCCAAGTGTTATGGGAATGGCATTAATTGCCCTCAATAAAGCTTCGCAACCTATCATCGCAGAATCTTTTGCCAAGCACGATTTTGGCACTATTCAGAGTATTTATCGCAAAAGTTGCTTAACATTATTAATCATTGGCTGTTGGATTTTTTTAGGTATTTATCTCAATATTGATTCTTTATTCCATTTTTTACCACCTGCTTATTCGAGTGGTAAATGGGTAATCATAATTATTAGTCTTGGTAAATTATTCGATTTAGCAACTGGGCTAAACGGTACAATCCTAACATTATCAAAGTATTATCGTTATGATACCTACATCATGGTTGGATTGATTTTAATTACGATTTTGCTGAATTATTTGTTAATCCCTCATTACGGTATGAATGGAGCAGCAATTGCTTTAGCTTTTGCAACTATTTATTTTAATTTAGCAAGATTTGGAGTTGTTTGGTGGAAATTAGGAATGCAACCCTTCTCTCCAAAACTACTGATTGTATTGTTTTTCGCAATAATTACCATTTTCTCTATACATTTTTTGCCAAATTTCGATGATACCCAAACTTTTTCAGTAATTCTTGCTATTTTAGTACGTTCAAGCTGTTTGACCATTCTATTTGGCAGTTTGATTTATTTCAGTAAAATTTCACCTGAATTGAACGAAATGTTCAATCATATTCTAAAAAAGGTTTTTTATAAAATTAATAAAAACAATTGAAGATAGTCTTACTCAATACAGATGATTCGATGGGAGGAGCAGCTATTGCTTGCTTGCGACTTCGTGATGCCTTGAAAAAAAATACTGATTGGGAAATAACTGTATTAGTTCAAGAGCAAAAAAAGCCAAACTCTCCAGTAATTTTTCTTAATAAAACATGGTTATCAAAAAAAATAGCATTTTTCAGATTCGCTTGGGAACGATTATATTTTCGTTTTTTTGAAAAAAATAAAACAATTCGATTTGCTTTTTCTCCAGCAAATACGGGCATCGACATCAGTAATCACCCGCTGATTCAAGAAGCAGACATTATTCATTTACATTGGATTAATTTTGGTTTTTTATCTTTAGATTCTTTAGAAAAGCTGTTCATGCTAAATAAAAAAATAGTTTGGACAATGCACGATATGTGGCTTTTCACTGGTGGATGCCATCATAGTGGTGATTGCAATCATTTTCAAAATCAATGTGGTTATTGTGAAACTTATCTAAAAAAACCAGGAAAATCAGATTTATCATTTAAGGTTTTACGAAAAAAACAATCGATTTTTGAAGAAATTACCCCAAAGAAAATTGCTTTTATTGCTTGTAGCGAATGGCTCGAAAAAAGGGCTAAAAATAGCTCTTTATTGAATAAATACTCGCTAAAATCAATCCCAAATCCAATCGACACTGAGCTTTTTAAGCCTAAAAATAAATCTGAAAGCCGACAAAAATTACATTTGCCGACCGATAAAAAATTGATACTTTTTGTGGCAGCAAAGATATCGGTGATTTGGAAAGGGTTTTCTTTTTTTCAAGAAGCATTACATATTTTACACGCCCAATTAGTTGATAAAGAGGCTATTGAATTGATAATTTTGGGTGAAAGCGATGAAGAGAGTCTTCGGGCATTACCTTTCAAAACACATTCATTAGGCAAAATATTTGATACCGAAACAATCATTGATGTGTATAATGCTGGGGATATTTTTGTGATTCCGTCTATTCAAGAAAATTTACCTAATACAATTATGGAATCAATGGCTTGTGGCACGCCTGCAGTAGGTTTTGAAGTAGGTGGTATTCCAGAAATGATTGAGCATCAATCTACTGGTTATTTAGCAAAATACAAATCGATTGAAGATTTAGCCAAAGGGATGCACTGGGTCTTATTTGAAGCTAATTACCAAATGCTTGCCTCACGGTCGAGAGAAAAAGTATTAGCCAATTATTCAGAGGAAGCCGTTGCTCAACAATACAAAATCGTCTATGAAAATCTCCAATAAAAAACCAAAAATATCCATCATCACCATTACTTTCAATGCAGAAAAATATCTGGAAAGAACTATTTTGAGTATCATCAATCAAGATTCTCAAGAGTATGAATATTTATTGATAGACGGGCAGTCTAAAGATGCCACCTTAGCTATTGCCGAACAATATAAAGAGCATTTCACTCAAATTATTTCAGAGCGAGATAAAGGTCTATATGATGCCATGAATAAGGGTTTGGAGGCTGCAAAAGGGGAGTTTATTTGGTTTATTAATGCTGGCGATGAAATCAATGATTCTTCTACGCTTCGAAGAATCATTGAAAAAATCACACCGAAAACCGATATATTGTACGGAGAAACCTATTTTGTAGATGAAAATCAAACTATTTTAGGTGTGAGGTCTGCACTGACTACCCACCATTTGCCACAAAATCTTCGTTGGCAACAAATGAAATTCGGGATGTTGGTATGCCATCAATCTTTTATTTGCAGAAGAAGTATCGCTCCCCATTATGATATACACAATTTAAGTGCCGATTTAGATTGGGAAATTCAATGTTTGAAAAACTCAAAAGAAATGGTATATCTAGATTTTATTGTGTCCAAATATTTAATCGGAGGCATTTCCAATCAACAACTCAAACGCTCTCTTTTCGATAGATTCAAAGTCATACGCAAACACTTCGGTTTTTCAAGCACTATATTTATACACATCTTGATATTATTCAGAGGTATCATAAAAATCATTCAGAAAAGAGGAAAATATTGGTAAATTCATTCTATTTTACTTTTATATTTATACCCTCGGGCAATATCCAAGGTCAGGCTTAAACCAAAGCTAATGCCTGAGGGTTTGGACAATTGAGTAGCATTTGCCTTTACTTGCGAGTTTTCTGTATAAACCAAATCCGAACGAACAGCTCCTTTAGGTAATAATGAATATCTTCCAAACAAACTAATAAAAAATCCCTCTGTAATTTTCCCCCTCAATTCAGTTTGAAATTCAAATCCCAATGAGCTTTTCGGGGTTAAATATGATTTCGATGTAAGACGAAGTGTATCTGGATTTTTAAAATCTCCCGACAAAGCATTAAATGAATTAGCAAAGATTAGCTTTTCCTTTGGATTCATTCCGAACAATAATCCTCCGCTCAAATAAACAGAAGCAGACTTTGTCACCGCATCCAACGTCAGCACTTTATATTTGAATCTTAGCGGGATAGTATTCAAGACACTTCCTATTTTGTATCGAAAAGGCAATCCCCTACCCGATGCTATATTTTGAACAAAAAATACTGGATTCTTTAGAAAACCCATTTCAACAGCCCATTTATTATCCAAATTATACCCTACATTTGCCCCCCAGAATGCCTCGTTTGTATTATCTCCAGCAACAAGCCCATCCATCGAATTACTTGTTGTTAAGCTTGTAAATTTAAAACCACCTTCTACATTTGCATACAAACTTCTCGCCTCTCTGTCTAAATAAGCATACGAATTATTTTTAACATCCGTACGCCCTTTAGAAGGAACATAATATTCATAATCATTTTGTGCAAACAAACGATTATTGATTGAAAGAAGCAAAATAAGAATAGTTATTAATCGCATCATCGTAGAAAATTATTTACAAATCTATTCATTAAGTTTGAAAGCAAAAAGTAAAAATATAAGCTCGAAAAAGTTTGTTTTTTAATTAGTCAAGAAAAAATATAACTTTTAAATGATTTTTTGATTTTACCCTAAAGAATCATGATTATATTTCGTGATTTAAGCAAAAAGAAAAATTATATTTGTAAGAGTTTTGCAAAAAGCTTCAATAATATGCTCAGGCAGTTTAAAAACGGTAAATTTACCCTTTTTGTTTGGGCTACATTCACTAAATAATTCATTGTTGAATGAAAACCTTAGATACTTACGATTTTTCAGGCAAGAAAGCCCTCATTCGAGTTGATTTTAACGTTCCATTGAATGACAAGTATGAAATCACTGACGATACACGTATCACAGCGACAATTCCTACTATCAAGAAAATCCTTAAAGACGGTGGCTCGTGTATTTTGATGTCCCACTTAGGTCGCCCTAAAGATGGTCCGACAGAAAAATACTCTTTGAAACACTTAGTTAATCCATTATCAGTAATTCTTGGCTTACAAGTCAAATTTGCCGATGATTGTGTGGGACAATCAGCCAGCGATTTAGCTGCCAGTTTACAAGCCGGAGAAGTATTATTATTAGAAAATCTTCGTTTCTATAAAGAAGAAGAGAAAGGAGATGTTTTGTTTGCAGAAAAATTATCGAAACTTGGCAATGTTTGGGTAAATGATGCATTCGGAACTGCTCATAGAGCCCATGCCTCTACCGCTATTATTGGTCAGTTTTTTGAAGATAGAGTTTGCGGATACGTCATGCAAGCAGAAGTTGACAATGCAGAAAAAATTCTAAACCATGCAGAAAGACCATTTACGGCTATTATGGGTGGAGCTAAAATTTCTGATAAAATCTTATTAATCGAAAGATTATTAGATAAAGTTGACAACCTGATTATCGGTGGTGGTATGACTTATACTTTCACGAAAGCACAAGGCGGAGCAATCGGAAAATCGCTTTTAGAAGCTGATAAAATGGAGCTGGCTCTTAATTTGATTGAGAAAGCGAAGGAAAAAGGTGTCAATTTGATTATGCCTTTAGACAATGTTTGTGGCGATGCTTTTTCAAACGAGGCTAACAGAATTACGGTAGCAACTGGGGAAATACCTGGGGATTGGGAAGGATTCGATATCGGTCCTGAATCTGTTGCCTTGTTCACAGAAACTATTTTAAAATCAAAAACTATCCTTTGGAATGGTCCTATGGGAGTTTTTGAATTCCCTAATTTTGCAATTGGAACAAATGCTATTGCTGAAGCTGTGGTAAAAGCAACCGAAGAAAATGAGGCATTTTCTTTAATTGGTGGTGGCGATTCTGCTTCCGCTATTAATAATGCTGGGTTCGGAGATAGAGTATCTTATGTATCGACAGGTGGCGGTGCATTATTAGAATATATGGAAGGAAAAGTTTTACCGGGAGTGGCTGCACTTTCATAAAATATATCTTTTCTTTAAAAGCAAAAATCCCGGTCAATGCCGGGATTTTTTATTTTTTTAATCTTCAAATTTAACCAAATTACCAAAACTTAATATTGGCAAAATACATACAAATTCCTACTGATAATAGCAGGATTCCGATTAACAAAAGCTCTGCATTCTTAATCGCATCAGTTTTCGACTTCATTGTTCTGTTCATGCTAGGATTCATTTAAGTTTTACAATTATTCAATAATTTAGACAGCTATATTTTAAAATCAGACTCGAGATTTGTTATAATAACGAAAGATATATAAATAAGATTTTACAGACAACCAATTTTTATTAAACGGTCGATATAATTTATTTAACGGTAACATAAATAAAAATACAAAAATCAATCAATCAATTGTGAATGATAGAGTATCTTTGCAAAAGATTCTGTTTGAATTCAATTTTCACTCATTCATCATTTAATTTAAGAATGTCAAAAGTTATCATTATAGGTGCCGGCGGTGTCGGTAGCGTTGTCGCTCATAAATGTGCGATGAATTCTAATGTCTTTTCAGACATCTTGTTGGCAAGTAGAACCAAATCTAAATGCGATAAAATTGCCGCAGATATAAAAGATATGCACGGCGTAAGCATTCAAACTGCCCAAGTTGATGCTGATAATGTGCCAGAATTGGTACAATTAATTAAGAGTTTCCAACCAAAAATGGTTATTAATGTTGCTCTTCCTTACCAAGATTTGACTATCATGGATGCTTGTTTAGAAACAGGCGTACATTATCTGGATACAGCTAATTATGAACCTAAAGATGTCGCTAAATTTGAATATAGCTGGCAATGGGCTTATCAAGATAGATTTAAAGAAGCTGGATTGATGGCACTTTTAGGATGTGGGTTTGACCCAGGTGTAACTCAGGTCTATTGTTCTTATGCCAACAAGCATCAATTTGATGAAATGCACTACTTAGATATTATCGATTGTAATGCGGGAAACCACGGTAAAGCATTTGCTACTAACTTTAATCCAGAAATCAACATCAGAGAAATTACTCAGAATGGTCGGTATTGGGAAAATGGAGAATGGGTGGAAATTCCGCCTATGTCTATCCATAAAGCAATCGATTATCCTGGTATTGGTCCAAAAGAATCTTACGTACTCTATCATGAAGAACTAGAATCTTTGGTGAAAAATTTCCCAACCCTGAAGCGAGCAAGATTCTGGATGACTTTCGGTCAAGCTTATCTGACACACTTGGAGGTACTTCAGAATGTTGGAATGACAAGAATTGACCCAATCAAGTTTAATGGTATGGACATTGTGCCTCTTGAATTCTTAAAAGCAGTCCTTCCAGCACCTGATTCATTAGGAGAAAATTATACAGGCCAAACCTCTATAGGTTGCCAAATCAAAGGTATTAAAGATGGAGAAGACAAGACTTACTATGTATGGAATAATTGCGACCATGCAGCCTGCTACAAAGAGGTAAAAGCTCAGGCTGTATCCTATACAACGGGGGTTCCAGCGATGATTGGTGCCATGTTGATGCTAACAAACGAAGAATGGCAAAAACCTGGCGTATGGAATTGTGAAGAGTTAAATCCTGACCCATTCATGGAATTATTGAATATTCATGGATTGCCTTGGAACGAACAAATCAATCAAGAACTTCCTCACGAGTATTGATTGTAGGCAGAAAAAAATTTATAAAAAGTCCTATTTTCAAAAGATAGGACTTTTATTTTAATACAAACAATATTTATCCGAAAATAAGAGTATGGCTATAGATATCAGCAAAGTTCCTTCTCCTTGCTACGTAATGGAAGAAAGACTTTTACGTAAAAATCTTGAATTACTCAAAAAAGTGCAAGATGCATCTGAGGCAAGTATTATTTTGGCTTTGAAAGGGTTTTCGATGTATGCAGCCTTTCCTTTGGTTAAGCAATACCTGTCAGGTGCTACTGCTAGCTCGCTCAATGAAGCAAGACTGATATTCGAGGAAATGAAGTGTAAGGCACACGTGTACGCCCCTGCATACAAACCCGAAGAGTTCCAAGAATTAATGTCTTATAGCAGTCATATCACGTTTAATTCTCTGAATCAATGGAATTTATTCAAAAATGATATCAAAGAATATCCGACCAAAATTTCATGCGGATTACGTATTAATCCTCAATATGCTGAGGTTGAAACTGATATGTACAATCCTTGTATTGTAGGTTCAAGATTAGGAATTACGAGAGATGCCTTAGGTGAAACTCTTCCAGAGGGCATTGAAGGCTTACATTCGCATACGCTTTGTGAAAATGACTCTTACACATTGGAGCGAACTTTAGTACATATAGAGGAAAAATTTGGCGATTTATTGCATCAGGTTAAATGGCTAAATTTAGGTGGTGGCCATTTAATGACAAGAGAAGGATATAACCACGAACACCTAATTGCCCAGTTGAAACGCTTAAAAGAGACTTATCAAATAGATATTATTTTGGAGCCAGGTTCAGCGATTGCATGGCAAACGGGTTATTTAAAATCAAGTGTTTTAGATATCGTGGATGCCCAAGGTGTCGATGTTGCTATTCTAGATGTTTCCTTTGCCGCACACATGCCTGACACCTTAGAAATGCCCTATAAACCTAGGATATGGGGAGCGACAGACCCAATTGAAGGGAAACCAAGCTACCGTATGGGTGGAATGACTTGTTTGGCGGGCGACTTCAAAGGGGATTATTCTTTTGATAAAAAACTGCAAATTGGTGATACAATTGTATTTGACGATATGATTCATTACACCATGGTTAAAACTACCACTTTCAATGGCGTTGGTTTGCCATCTATTGGTATTTGGAAAGAGAATGATGAATTTCAGTTGATAAAATCTTTTGGTTTCGAAACTTATAAAGATAGGATATAAACAAAGACGAGGAATGTAATATTCCTCGTCTTCCAATTGTTTTCCAAGAAAATTATACCGAAAAACTTTCCCCGCAACCACAAGTCCTTGTCGCATTTGGATTTTTGAACTGAAAACCCTTTCCATTCAAACCATCCGAGAAGTCTAATTCTGTTCCGATTAAGTATAACAAACTTTTTTTATCTACAAAAACCTTTATTCCATTATCCTCAAAGACATGGTCGTTTGGTTTTTGTTCAGCATCAAAATTCAAATTATACATTAATCCTGAACAACCTCCGCCCTCTACTGCTACTCGTACTCCGTGATTCCCGGTCAATCCGTCTTTTTCTCGTAATTCAACGATTTTATTTTTTGCTGTTTCAGTTACAGTTACCATTTTTCAAAATTTTTGAAATGTTTTCAAATAAAACTAAATCTTATTTTAAAACAAAATCTTAATTCTAAAAGTTTCGACTGTGTGGGCTTTGCTTTCCTCAATTTATAAATTTTCAGCTACAAATTGGCTCAATTCTTCTTTTAAAGAATGAAATAATGGTTCAAATACCGACAATTTATCTGCTAATTCTTGATTTTCTTCCAATTTTCGATGGGTATAAGCTACTGGATTATCTTTTATATTAGCAGTAATTTCGTCTTCTCCTAAATGAATTAAATGCTTCAAAGAATCTATTTCATTTTTTTGAATAATAAATCGATTTTGGAATTGTTCGACTTTCACCTTAATATTAACATCTGAATTTTTGGCACTAACCTCCGACAATCGGTTTTGCATTACTTTTATTTCGTCTTCATAAAAAGCCAATTTCTTTTCCCATTCTTGGTGCTCTTGATGTAATTCGGTGATATACTTTTGATTTTCCATAATAAAATTGCTTTAGATTGATGATACAAAGGTCTGATTTCTAAAGAAGATGTAGTATGATAAAAATCATCTCTTCATGTGTGATTCATCAATAAAAAAAGAGCTAAACTTTTAAGGATAGCTCTTTTTCTTCAATCAAAAAAAATTTGTTTATAAAACTGTTTTAATTTTCAATTCATCCATTTGTTTGGCATCAATTGTGGATGGAGAATCAATCATCATATCTCGACCAGAATTATTTTTCGGGAATGCGATAAAATCACGAATAGAATCCGCACCACCAAAAATCGAGCATAATCTATCAAATCCAAACGCAATTCCAGCGTGTGGAGGGGCTCCAAATTCAAAAGCATCCATCAAGAATCCAAATTGTTTTTTAGCCTCTTCTTCCGAAAATCCTAAAATTTCAAACATTTTCGATTGCAGAGGTTTTTGGAAAATTCTGACAGACCCTCCGCCCACTTCAGTTCCATTAATAACCATATCATAAGCATTAGCTCGCACCGAACCTAAATCTGTTTCTAAAAGCGGAATATCTTCAGGTTTAGGACTTGTAAATGGATGGTGCATAGCAAACCAACGGTTTTCTTCTTCACTATACTCCAAAAGCGGAAAATCCAAGACCCACAAAGCTTTAAATTCATCAGGATTACGAAGACCTAAACGAGAACCCATTTCCAAACGCAATTCACTCATTTGTTTACGAGCTTTATTGGCATCACCAGAAATAATGAGAATTAAATCTCCTTTTTCTGCACCGCAACGCTCTGCCCAAGTTTTTAAATCTTCTTCTGAATAAAATTTATCTACCGACGATTTAAGTGTTCCATCTGAGTTATAACGTACATATATCAAACCTTTTGCACCAATTTGTGGGCGTTTTACCCACTCTGTCAATTCGTCTAATTGCTTACGAGTGTATTCAGCACAACCTTTCGCATTGATTGCCACTACTAATTCGGCAGCATCAAATACAGGAAAATTCTTGCCTTTTGTTAAATCCGTAATTTCAACAAACTCCATTCCAAATCTTGTATCAGGTTTGTCATTACCATACAATCTCATGGCATCTGCATACGTCATACGAGGAACTTCAGGCATGTCGATATTCTTAACAGTCTTGAATAAATGGCGAATTAGCCCTTCAAACATATTTAAAATATCTTCTTGTTCCACAAAAGACATTTCACAGTCGATTTGTGTAAATTCTGGCTGACGATCGGCTCTCAAATCTTCATCTCTGAAACATTTCACAATTTGATAATAACGATCAAATCCAGATACCATCAATAATTGTTTAAATGTTTGCGGAGATTGTGGTAAAGCATAGAATTCACCCGGATTCATTCGGCTAGGGACTACAAAATCTCTAGCTCCTTCAGGGGTGGATTTAATTAATACCGGAGTTTCTACTTCAATAAAATTCTGAGCATCCATGAAGATTCGAGTTTGTTGAGCCATTTTATGTCTCAACTGAAGATTTTGTCTTACGATATTTCTTCTCAAATCCAAATATCTATATTTCATTCGAATGTCATCACCCCCATCGGTATCGTCTTGAATCATAAATGGCGGTAATTTGGCTGGGTTTAAGACTTCTAATGAAGATACCTTAATTTCAACATCACCAGTTGGAATTTTATCATTTTTAGCAATTCTTTCAATGACTTCACCTTCAACTTTCACCACAAACTCACGACTAAGCTGTCTTGCGGTAGCAATTGCTTGAGCGTCCGATGTATTTTCATTTAAGATAAGTTGCGTTATTCCGTAACGATCACGTAAATCAACATAGATAATTCCACCTTTATCACGCACCACTTGTACCCATCCACAGAGGGAAACCGTTTTATTTACATCTGAGATTCTTAGCTCTCCACACGTATGAGTTCTTAACATTTTATGTTTAATTGATTAAGAATAAATATTATAAATTATTGCAAAAATACTAAAAATTAAAATTTTTCTAAAACTTCTTTTACTTAAAAGCTTGAATACCCGTTATTTCATGTCCTAAAATAAGTAAATGAATATCATGTGTACCTTCATAAGTAATCACCGATTCGAGATTCATTTGATGCCTCATCATCGGATACTCACCAGTAATACCCATTCCTCCGTGAATTTGTCGTGCTTCACGAGCAATATTTAGGGCAATTTCTACATTATTTCTCTTTGCCAAAGATATCTGAGCTGTACTTGCTTTTCCTTCATTTTTTAATTTCCCTAAACGCCAACAAACCAATTGAGCTTTCGTAATTTCAGTAAGCATTTCGGCAAGTTTTTTTTGAATTAATTGAAAAGAAGCAATTGGTTTATCGAATTGGATTCTCTCCATTGCATATTTTCTCGCAGATTCATAACAATCCATCGCCGCTCCTAATGCTCCCCATGCTATACCATATCTGGCATTATCCAAACAAGATAAAGGGGCTTTCAATCCATCTGCATCTGGTAAGATATTACTTTTAGGTACTTTCACCCCATCAAATACCAGCTCTCCAGTAGTGCTGGCTCTTAACGACCATTTCCCATGAATTTCTGGAGTAGAAAAACCCTCCATCCCTCGTTCTACAATAACCCCTTTGATTCTTCCTTGCTCATTTTTCGCCCAAACTACCGCAATATCAGCTTTTGGTGCATTAGATATCCACATTTTTGAGCCATTTAAAATCACAAAATCACCATCATCTTTAATTGTAGTCCTCATTCCTCCCGGATTTGAGCCAAAATCTGGTTCTGTTAGTCCGAAACATCCCAAATACTCTCCACTGCCTAACTTTGGCAAAAATTTTCTTTTCTGCTCTTCGCTTCCATATTTATAAATCGGAAACATCACTAACGAACCTTGTACCGAGGCCGTCGAACGCATTCCTGAATCCCCTCTTTCAATCTCCTGCATCATCAATCCATAGGAAATATAATCCAAGCCTTGTCCACCATATTCCAAAGGAATTGTGGGTCCAAAAACACCTAAATCCCCCATTTTTTTTACAATAAACTCTGGGAAAACCCCTCTTTGGGCTGCATCCTCAATGATGGGGGAAATTTCTTTCTTGACAAACTCTCTCACTGAGGCTCTAATCATCAGTTGCTCCTCTGTCAGCAAATCATCAATTTGATAAAAATCTGGAGATTCAAATTCATCTTTTTTAGAAATTCGATTAAATACTTGAGTGGAAGCATTCATGTCAATTATATTTATTGCCTATGTTAATTTTTTGATAAATTGCACTAAACTTTAATGGTTCTGCTTAATAAATAGCAATCAAAAATCTAAAATCACCTGATTTCTCAAGATATCTTCCATACTTTCTCTTTCTCGAATGACTTTGGCTTCCCCTTGATAAATCAAGACTTCTGCTGGTCTAAATCTAGAATTATAATTTGATGCCATCGAAAACCCATAAGCTCCAGCATTTTTCATAACAATGATATCGCCTTCATGCGTTTTTGGCAATAATCTGTCTTTTCCGAATGTATCTGTTTCACAAATATATCCTACAATATCGTACAATTCTTTACCTTGGTCATTCTCCTCTCTCGAGCCATTAATGATTTCATGGTACGCATCATACATCATTGGGCGAATAAGGTGGTTTAATCCCGAATCTACGCCAATAAAATTACGATGCGGATTGTATTTGACAACATTCGCCGAGGTCAATAAATAACCACACTCACTCACCAAGTATTTACCCGGTTCAAACCAAAGCTCAACGTCTCTTCCTATTTTTTTACAAAAATCATTAAACGCTTTCACTACTGCCTTGCCAAGTTTCTCCATATCCGTAATATGGTCATCTTCCCTATAAGCAACCTTAAATCCCGAGCCTAAGTCTATAAATTGTATTTGCGGGAAATATTTGAAAGTTAAATCAAATAATTTTTCAGCTGCATCGACAATGACATGGGCATTTTTAAAATCTGACCCTGTATGTTGATGCAAACCAACTACATTCAGAGAATATTTTTGTACAATTTGAAAAATTTCATCGGCTTGTTCGATAGAAATACCAAACTTTGAATCTTTATGACCAGTAGAGATTTTCAATGTTCCACCTTCCATAATGTGCGGATTTATTCTCAAACAAATCGGATAAGCATTCCCATAAGTTTGACCAAATTTTTCCAATAATGGCAATGAATCCAAATTCATTCTCAAGCCTAATTCAACCGCCTCTTGTACCTCCGAAAAAGCCACCCCACTTGGGGTATATTGAATCTGATTGGGTTCATATCCTGCCAATATGGCTAATTTAGCCTCTTGTATAGATACTACATCGATATCCACCCCATTTTTTCTCATCAACTTCATAATATTCACGTTGGTAAGAGCTTTACATGCGTACTTTATTTTCAGATTTGTACCTGCAAATGCCTGACGCATTTTACTTATTTGTTCCTCAATTTTATGTCCATCATATACATACAGAGGAGTTCCAAACTTTTCGGCTAATTCATCAACGCCAATATTTTGAATCGAAAACATAGAATAAATTGAATGAGTAATAATTTTCTTTAATTGTTTAATTAGAATGGTAAATCATCGTCCTCTTCAGTCGATTTAGTGAAACTTGGTGACACTGCCTGAGAAGATGTCACTGCCGGAGCTGACGGACTTGCAAAGTCGTTAGATTCAGGTTTCGAGCCTGCCAATTCAATTTTCCAAGCTCTCAATTCTGTGTACCAACGCCCGTTATATTCACGACTTTCAGGGTCGAACGATACATTCAACTCATTTCCAACCGCTAAAAATGATTCATTATATTTATCACCCCAAATTGAAAAACAAACTTTTTTAGGATATTGTCCGTCTGTTTCAATCACGAAATCTTGTTTTTTCCAAGTTCCATTTTTGCCTTCTCCAGTTTGTAATGGTAAAATGTGTGTAATTCTGCCTTTAATGTCCATTTTAATAAATATGATTTAAAATTTTTCACAAAAATACGCCTAAAGTTTTGAATTGCGAAAATGTCTGAAAATTTATCCTACTTCTCACTCAAATTAATCAAGAAATCTATTAATTTTGATGGGAGCAACTGAAATTATGATTCAATGAAAAAAATTATTTATTCTACCCTACTCTTTATAATCAGCTTGTCTGTGCAAGCTCAAGTACAATCTGGTCCTATGCTGGGCTATTCCGAAATGAAAGAGGTTTTATTGTGGATTCAGACAAAAGAAGCTTCTTTAGTAAAATTTAATTATTGGGAAAAAGATACACCTTCCATTAAATTTAGTACCGAATCTTATCAAACCAACAATAAAGAGGCATTTGTGGCTAAATTAGTAGCCGATAAAGTCCTCCCTGGAAAAAGATATACTTACGAAGTATTGATTAACAACAAAAAAGTCAATTTCAGTTATCCGCTCGAATTCCAAACCCAGACCCTTTGGCAATACCGAACAGATCCTCCCAATTTCAAATTTGCAGTAGGAAGCTGTGCTTATGTGAATGAAACTGCTTTCGATAGACCAGGAAAACCTTATGGGTCGGATTATGAAATTTTCACCAGTATTTATAATGCTAAACCTGATTTTATGCTTTGGGGAGGAGATAATTTGTATTTGAGAGAAGCAGACTGGAATACAAAAACAGGAATTTTACACCGTTATACCCATACACGCTCGCTTACTGAAATGCAAGCATTATTGGCAAATGCACATAACTATGCTATTTGGGATGACCACGATTTCGGTCCGAACGATTCGGATAGAGGATTTGTGAGTAAACAACAAACCTTAGATGCATTCAAATTATTTTGGGGAAACCTAAATTATGCCTTTGATAATGAGGGAATTACAGGTTCTTTTGAATGGGCTGATTGTCAGTTTTTCTTAATGGATGACCGCTGGTGGCGAACACCGAATGATAGAATGTTGGGCAGTAGAGATTATTTTGGGCAAAAGCAAATACAATGGCTCATTGACGCTCTTAAATTTTCAAAAGCACCTTTTAAATTTGTTGTCGTAGGCGGTCAAGTTGGAAATACTGCAAAAATTTTTGAAAATTATGCCAATTACGAACAAGAAAGAAATCAATTCTTTGACCTTATCAGTAAGGAAAAAATTCCTGGGGTTATTTTCATAAGTGGTGATAGACACTGGACTTCTCTCACAAAATTAGAAAGAGAAGGGCAATACCCATTATATGACTTGACATTATCTGCTCTTACGTCGGGACCTTCTCAGCCAGTTAAAGAAGAAGAAAGCTCCCCATATCTGAAAGAAACAGTTGTCACAAAACATAATTTTGGACTATTGGAGGTTAGCGGAAAAAGAACCGACCGAGTGTTAAAAATCAGAGTGATGGATAAAGACGGTCAAGAATTATGGAATAAAGAAATTAGAGCAAGTGAATTACGGTAAATCCATATTAATGATTTTGCAAATGAGCCTATTGATGTTAATAGGTTCCTTTGCATATTCTCAAAAAATCAAATCAATTGATGGACAAACAATATCTTGGAAAAAACTAAATACTTCAGAATTAACAGTACTTCTATTCTTTGACCCAGAATGCCCCATTTGTCAAAAATACACCAAAACCATCAAACAAATAGATTCTATTTATAAAGAAAAAATGAGTATTTATTTATTATATCCTTACAAGAAGCTCGATAAGCATTTGTGGGAAGCATTTAAAAATAAATACAAATTTGATTATGATATATTTTTAGATAGAAAGAGAGTTTTCGCTCGAAAAACCCAAGCAAAAATAACTCCAGAAGTATTATTATTAGACAAAAATCTACTCATTTTGTACCGTGGAGCTATCGATAATTGGTATTATGACTTAGGTAAAAACAGACCTCAAGCGAGCGAAAATTACCTAATTCAGGCTATTGATGCAGCACTTCAAGGTAAAGAAATTTCTCTAAAACAAACCAAAGCCATCGGATGCTTCTTTTCTTCCTCAATTTGATTGTTCTATCACTTCATCACCGGGCTGATACTCCAAATAATATAAAACCAAATTAAGCATTTCGTCTTTAGTACCCCATCCATACCCAATATCTTTTGGAGGAGAATAAGGATTCTCAGGGTTATTGGCAGAATTGTCATAAGTAGCTTCAACAATGAAAGTCGAACCAGCAGGGATTTTCAATAATTTCTTAAATTGATAAGTCATTTGCCAATTAAAATCCCATTGATCAATTTTGATTAAATTAATCACTTCTGAATTAGGCGTAACTACAAATGCCCTAAAAGATTTCCCCAGCAAGTGCATGTGTGGTAACACTGAAATGAGCGAAATATCTTTAGATATATTTTTGGCAATATAAAATGTTTTCTGCTCTCCACTTTTAATTAAAAATGGTTTATTAGAAACATCATTTTCCCTTAGAATAAAATTTTTAACCTCCCTTTGAACCGAATTTTTAGAAAAATATAATACTATTTCAGATTGGTCTGAATCTTCCACAGGTGAAGGAGCGTAGTGCATATTTAAGAGAAAATCAGCATTAGCATTTACTTTAATACCCGAACCTTTAGGAAATCTAATTTGGTCGTTTCCTGGAACCCAACCATACAAAAATTCATCCTTTAAAGCATATTTTTGAAAATCTTTCACCCTTATGTCCATTTCAGACATTCCATCAATCCCTCGAATCAAATTTGTTGTATCCATCATAATTCGGCTATGATGTACTAACTTTTTATTTCCTGGGCTGAATCCAATGCCACTTAAATAAGTATCCTTCGGCAAATTACTTGGCAAGTTAAAGAACCTAAATTCTTCAATATTTTCGTTTGAGATTTTAAAGGAACTATTCATTTTTAGCCGTATATCAGGTAAATCTTCAGATACACTAGAAATTTGGATATTTTCTTGAGTTTTTTTCCCTTCTTTTAATCCTGAATTAACCCATTCTTTAATCAGTTGTATTTCTGATTGACTCAAACCCCTCTCGTTCAAATACTCCTGAAAAGTACGGTCAGCGGGAAAAGGAGGCATATATTTTGAACCCGTAACACGCTCGATAAAAGTTGCTCTTTTTACTACATCTTCATAAGTTAGTAAATTAAAAGGAGCGACATTATTCGGTCTGTGGCAAGGTGAGCAATTTTTTAGAATAATCGGAGCAATATGCTCATGATAATTAGGAATATTTTTTTGAGATAAAGCACCGAGGCTTATCAAAAAAAACATAAGGTATATAATCAAAGAATACTTCATCGTATTTGAAAAAAGAGCAGACTACTAAGAAGTAGCCTGCCCTTTAAAATAAACAATTTATGGAAAATCAAGATTATTTTACGATAAACGAAACTTGACAGTTTGAGTTCGCCTCAGAAACTGAAGTTGGGTCAGCACAGATTGAGTCTGGATTCCAAGTATCGAACTTTTGTCCATCAGTAGTATAAAGAACCCAAGTTACGATAAATTGGTCAGCCTCAACATTACCATAAGAAGCAGATTCCGCTGGTCTCAACCAAGCACCTTCAGGACGAGGGCGACCTGGATTATTGAATACACCAACAGCGTTTACTTTGTCATACTTTACAGTAGCTGCTTTATAAGCATTGTAAATTTGAGACGGAGTAATGCTAAAGTTATTCCATTGACGATTTCCAGTCGGTGGGTTGATTGTTAAAATCAACTTACCTTTACCGTTTCCGCTTAAGTCAGCCACTTTAGGGTTACCATCTGGGTCATTATAAGACTCCAACATTCTAACGAAAATTTCAATTTTATTCACTGTTAGTTTGTTATCCAAAGATACCCAACGAGTTTTGAAATCAACTTTAGCAGCTTCTTGACCTGTTTTCGGGAAGTTTTTAGCATTGGCTAACTCATAAGGTTGAGGTCTTGCTAAAAGGTTACCATTAAATGGAATTCCGTCAAATATAGTAAATCCGTGTACCCCAGGAAGAAAAGTAGGTAGAGGATTTAAAGACTCATCTCTACATGCACTGAATGCAAGCAAAAGAGAAGTAACTATTGTTAGACTTAATATTTTTTTCATTTTATAATTCGGTTTTAATGAGTTTTAAAGATTTGAAGGTTTGAGATAAGAATAATCTGTATCTCAAACACTTATCTTCATAAATTTAGAATTCCCACTTAGTTTTAACCTTATCCCAGAAAATCGCATCTCTGTCGAAGATAACTTCAGTTAATTTAGAAGTAGCATTCGGATTTAAAGTTCCCTCTTGAGAAGGGTAAGGTAAACGCAAAGCAAATTGTCTTGGTGGTTTGATGATTGGGTTGTTGATAGTTGAAGGGAAACCTGTACGGCGTAAAGCATTCCAAATTTCCATACCTTGACCCCAAGAAGAATACCACAACTGCTTCATTACAACATTTAACTTAGCCGAATTAGAAGGAGCCGCATCATATAAACCTAACATTTTATCTACATAAGCATTCACTGCATCATTTGAAGGAGCAACTGCATTTGCTGCATCTACTTTCAAACCTAAAGCAACTACACGGCTGATATGCTCTCTAATAGCTGCTTCGAACAATGCACGAGCATCACCAGAAGCACCCGCATCAAGAATTGCTTCAATTTGATAGTACTTCATGTTGTTGCTTGTAACCAATGGCCAAATACCATTACCCGAACCACGACCACCAGTCAAAGCTCTTGGAGTTACATTTCTACCACCGAACAAACCACCTGCTGGGTAACATCCTGGAGCAGTACGTAATGCACCATCTTGAGGTACACCAGTATTATCTCCACGGTCACGACCAAAGAAACCAGCGATATATTTTTTATCAGCGTCTGATGGAGCTGATCCAAAAGTAGCTTCCCATTTTGCTAAGAAAGAAGGCTTACGAACTAAGTATGTTCCACCGTAAGGAATTGTTCCTCTATCAGTTGGGTTACTTGGGTCTAAGATTACATCAGTTTGACGGTAGAAATAGAAATCAAGACGAGGGTCTTTATTGAAAATCATTTCTTCCATCAATTGGTGTGCAGGATAAGCAAAACCGTTATCAGCCAAATAAGCAGATTGGAACCAAGGGTGACGACCTTCAGGAGATGCAGATGTACTATAATTGAAAGTAAAATCATCAGCAGCAGAAGTAATAAATCCACCCGCAGCAATCGCAGCATTCAAATCTGCATTTCCACTTGCACGACCTTTTCTTGAGTTCAATAACAAACGGATTTTAACAGACTTAGCAAATCTAGTCCATTTAGTTAAGTTTCCACCATACATGAAGTCTGCTTTTGTATCAATTGCTTCAGCAGAAGGTTTTGCTAAATTAGCCACCGCCTCATCACACAATTTAATTAAAGACTCATAAATGTCAGAATCTTTATCAAATTTAGGATTTGTGATAGATTGTTCTGCATTTCCTTTCCAAGCTTCAGAGTATGGCACATCACCAAACATATCAACAAAATTACCCATTGCATAAGCTTTTAATGCCTGAGCAACTCCTAAATATTTAGGACTATTAGCACTTGCATTAATAATGGTTTCTAAGTTATTCATGTTTCTATAGAATGAATTCCAAGTACCGTTGTATGATTGGTTGTTCAAATCATAGTTATCAGCACTGTTCATCAATCCAGCAAAACCCATTGCATTATCATTAACAGAAGTTACAGCATTAATCACTGCGAACTCTGCCGTTGGTAACAATAATTTAGGAGAAGCAACTGTCGGACTATTTGGATCTCTGTTGATATCCAAATCAGTCAAGTCACAAGCACTTAACAAGCTAATTAAGCCGGTGGTGAGTGCTATTTTTGATATATATTTTAATTTCATCTCTATTTTACGTTTTTTAGTTAAGTCTAAAATTCTCAATTATTAACTTTTGTCTATTATCTATCTATTTAATTTACGTGAATTAGAAAGATACCGATAAGTTAATTCCGTAACGACGAGTTGAAGGGGCCGCACCTAAGTCAAATCCTTGAATATTTGAATCAGCGAAGTTAGATAATACTTCAGGGTCAAAATTCAAGCCAGTCAACATATTAGGAGATTTGAACCACAAGTTTCTTCCCGAAGCAGAAACTCTCAAAGCACCGATAAACGGAAGGGTTTTCTTCAAGAAAGCTTTAGGAACATTATATCCTAAAGAAACTTCACGCAAACGAATCGTAGTAATATCATAGATATTTGTTTCGTCAGCACCATAAGCACCATATCCATTTGAGAAATGAGATTGGAATGCCGTCATAGGAATTGTATTCTTGATTTTATTTCCTGACTCATCTAATAAAGCTTTGTAAGTTTGAGGATCGCCCAATACACCTGGAATTACACGCATACCTTCACGATCTTCAGAGAATTTCAATTGACCTCTCAACAATAAAGACGCAGCAGTTGCAGAGAACATACTTCCACCTGCTCTGTAATCCATCAATGCCGATAAAGTAAAGCCTTTAAAAGTAAATGTATTTGTCCAACCTACTGTATATTTTGGAGCAGGGTTTGCAATGATTTGTGAGTTTGGATTTTGAATTGGTAATCCTGAAATTGGACTAATCAATACATTTCCTTCATCATCACGAGCATTTGTTGAACCGAAAATCATACCATAAGGGAATCCATTTCTGTGCATAGTACCTGTTGATGATAAACCAGTACCACCTAAGAATAACTCACCTGACGGACCAGCATCCACTACTTCAGAACGTAAACGAGTATAAGCTACAAAAGAATTCCACTCAAATCCGTTTTTCAATTTCACTGGAACTAGGTTTAATCCTAACTCCCAACCTCTGTTGATAATTTTACCAGCATTAGTTGCTTTGAAATCAAATCCTGATGATGTTGGGATACGTGCAGTTACAATCAAATCGGTAGAAACACGATTGAAATATGCTAAATCTACACTGATTCTATTTTGCAATAATGACAATTCTGTACCTACTTCATACTCAGTTGTAAATTCTGGCTTCAATGAAGCATTATTCAATACATTTGGCAAACTAGTTGCAGAAATTGGTAATGCATTATAGTATTGTACAGCAAAATTGTATGCAGTAAATACTTGATAAGGGTCAGCATCTTTACCCACTTTTGCAATATTCGCACGGATTTTACCGCTATTCAATACTTTGCTAGACATTTTGAATGCATCTGTAAAGATAAATGAACCACTCACTGATGGATACAAATAGCTATTGTTTGCTTTTGGTAAAGTAGAAGAGTGGTCATTACGTACAGTAGCTGTTAAGAATGCATAGTTTTTATACGATGCACCATACTCAGCAAAAATACCATATAAACGTCTTTTGCTTTGGAATTCATTTGCAAATTGTTGGTTAGTACCACCTAAAATCAACAAGTTAGGGTCGATAATAGTTTGACCAATAGCACCAGCAATGTTTTTATATCTTTGGTTAGCATTGAAACCTACCAATAATCTCATGTTGATATCTTCAGTGATATCTTTTTGAGAAGATGCCAAGAATGTGAAATCTAATTCAGTATTTGTGATATCTCCACGAGTTACTTGTCCTAATGGAACTGAGTTACCACCTGGACGATAAACACTTCTACGAGTTTCTGCGTAAGTGTTAATACCTCCTTTAGCCGTCAAGTTCAACCATGGAGCAACATCATAAGTCAATGCCATGTTTCCGAATACACGGTTTACATTACTTGTATAAGTATTGTATTTAGCTGTCCAAAGTGGGTTATCCAATGCACGATAGAATACGTTAGACCCTGTTACTGGATTTTCAAACGGTAAGTTATTCAAATCATAGTTACGAGGTAAATAAAACAAACGAGAGTAGATTGAACCTGAAGCTGCCAAACCACCGTAATCAGCATAGTAACCAGCACCTGATTGAGGTGATTGTTGGTTTGTATTTACATAATTTACGTTACCACTAATGTTCAATTTATTTGCTAATGTAGCATTTCCACCAAAATTCAAAGTAGTACGATCTGAGAATGAGTTTGGAATGATACCTTTGTTAGTAGTACGAGAAGCACCAGCACTAATAGTAGTAGTATTTCCTGTTGAGCTAATATTGAAGCTATTTTCAATCACACTACCTTGACGGAAAAATCCACCAATGATATCGTGAGGTTTCAATTCTACTCCTACTGGTTTTCCATCAGCCCCTGTCAACTCAGGGAAAGCTGCTTTGTAACGAGCTGCACCATAAGCTACACCAGTGATTTGATTTGGAACATACCCTGCAGGATAGTTTGAATCAATTATTTTAGAATAACGCTCAAATCCTAATGCTTGGTTTACTCTATCTACTTCAGCCGGGAATACAGAACCCCAGTTTCCGATAAAACCACCATTGTAAGTTTGGTTAGAACCTTGAGTATATACATCTTGGTAATCAGGAATAGTAGAGATTTTCTCAGTAGAATAAGAAGTATTGTATGTTACTTCCAAACCTTTTCTTGCATTTTTGCTACCTGCTTTTGTCGTGATAACAACAACACCATTAGCAGCACGAGAACCATAAAGAGCAGATGCAGCTGCACCTTTCAATACTGTCAATGACTCAATGTTATTTGGGTCAATATCATAAGCACGGTTTGAAGTTACAGTATTTTGGTTAAAACCTTCTGTTGCATTCACCGAGTTATCAAAAGGAATACCATCAACTACAAATAGAGGTTGGTTGTTTCCTGAGAATGAGTTTGCTCCACGAATAGTAATACGAGTAGCTTGTCCTGGAGCACCACCACCAGAAATGATGTTTACACCTGGCACTTTACCATTCAATGCTCTCAAGGCATCTGGCTCCGAGCGTTGTTGCAATTTCTCTGCACTTACACTTGAAACCGCATAAGCCAAAGCTTTCTTCTCACGTTGGATACCAATCGCAGTTACAACAACTTCTGAAAGTTGTTTTGTATCTGCTCCTAAAGTAACATTAATAGTTGATTGATTTCCAACTTTTACTTCTTGGCTGTTCATTCCAACAAAGCTGAAAACCAAAGTACTTCCTGTTGGAGCTTCAATTGAGTAGTTTCCCTCAATGTCAGTCTGTGAACCTTTCGAAGTACCTTTTACTTGTACCGATACACCCGGCAATCCTGAGCCATCATCCGATGACGTAACTTTACCTGTTATCTTCTTGCCTTGTGCAAAAACCGCAAAAGACATGACGACACCCAGTAAACTAAGAAGTAGATTCTTCTTCATGTACATTTTAGTTTAGGTTATTGATTAATTATTAAATTGTTACAAAAATACTTAAAATATGAATTAATAAAATAGCATTTTTGCAATTTCTTGGTTTAAACATATAATATTTTTTATAAACAACGAAATATTTTTAAAGTTTTTTTGATTTTTCATCATTAATTCACTTTTAATATTAGTTAAATACAACTATTCATAAAATTTTACTAACATGAATAATTTCAAAATATTATATCGACGAACTTATCTATAACCAAATTTGATTTATAATTGTTTTTTTATTTTTAAGTATTTTTTCATTCTTGAAAAAAAAATTAAATTTCTTTGAAAAATACAATTATCAAAAAATCAAAATTCAAAGTTTTGTAGCTTAATTTTCTATTTTTTACGACTAAATATTTACATTTGTCTATATCATTTTGAAAAATATAGACCAAAAAACTAATTCTAACTCTTCTACCCTATCTATCTAACCAAAAAAATCACAAATAAAATATAATATTTGAGCAGTTTTGTAAAAATTGTATTTTACTAATATTGGGCATAATTGCAAATACAATTAATAGTATGATAAATTATCTTTATAACACTCATTCAGACAATTTATTTGTTGAAGAATCTATTAAATTCCCTTAACAAAGTATTTATTTTAATATCGAATGGATTTTTTTTAAATTTTTTGTGTTTGTATTAATAATATCTTTCAGTAAATTATTCAATCTTTAAAGCTTTTATTGACCAAATCTATGAAAATCGGTATCGTTTGTTATCCAACATTTGGAGGAAGTGGAGTTGTTGCCACAGAATTGGGTAAAGGGCTTGCTAAAATTGGGCATCAAATTCATTTCATAACTTATACACAACCTGCCAGACTCGATTTTTTCAACGAAAATATTTTTTACCACGAGGTAAACATTGCTACTTACCCGCTTTTTCAATATCCTCCCTACGAATCTGCTTTGGCTGGAAAAATGGTGGATGTTGTCAAATACGAAAAATTAGATTTATTACACGTACATTATGCTATCCCGCATGCCACTTCAGCATTTTTAGCCAAACAAATATTGAAAGCTCAGGGGATTCATATACCAGTTATCACGACGCTCCACGGAACTGATATTACTATTGTGGGTAAAGATGCGTCACTGGCACCTGTTGTCACTTTCAGTATTAATGAATCTGATGGCGTTACAACTGTTTCGGAAGACTTAAAAAGAGATACTTTAGAAGCATTTGATATTCATCGCTCTATTCAGGTAATTCCAAATTTTGTTGATCTAGAAAGATTTAAAAAGCAAAAAAAAGAGCATTTTAAAAAAATAATTTGCCCCAATAATGAAAAATTATTGGTGCATACTTCTAATTTCAGAAGGGTAAAAAGAATCGATGATATTATCAAGGTTTTTGCCAAATTGAGAACGGAAATTCCATGTAAATTATTACTCGTCGGTGATGGTCCCGAGCGTGGTGCTATAGAGCAATTGAGCCGTGAGTTGCATTTGGGAGAATGTGTGCGTTTTTTAGGAAAACTCGATGCGGTGGAAGAGGTACTTTCTGTGGCAGATTTATTTCTAATGCCCTCTGAAAAAGAAAGTTTTGGCTTAGCAGCATTGGAAGCAATGGCTTGTGAAGTTCCTGTTATTTCCTCCAACACTGGTGGGTTGCCCGAGCTGAATATTCATGGAAAAACTGGATTTTTAAGTAATGTAGGAGATATTGACGATATGGTGAAAAACGCTCTATATATATTAAATGATGTCAACTTGCCCCAATTTAAGGAAAATGCTTTGGCAAGAGCAAAAGAATTTGATATTGCCCAGATAGTTCCTTTGTACGAACAATATTATGCTGATATCCTCAGTAAATAATAATCACTCTCCATAAGAAAAGCGGCATTTATTCTGGATTTGAATAAACACCGCTTTTTTTAATGATTACCTGAAGTAATTTATAAAGAATTAATCGTTCGTGAAACAAAGCTTGTCAAATCAGCTCCCGACAACATTCCTTGAGCAAGCAAGCCCAAATCGTATAACTGCTTGGTAAGACTTTTTTGTTGAGACTCTTCTTCTGTCTTTAGTATCTTAGCAATAAGTGTATGATTGGCATTGATAACAACATTATTGCCCATTGGCATCATTCCGAACATATCTCCTTGCCCGCTTACTCGCTGCATGTCTCTCCAACGACGCATAAACTCGGGTTGCACAATCGTAACTGGAAGTTCATCTGGAGAAAGTGATTCTACCTGAATGATATTATTACCAGCAACTTCCTTAAATAATTCTTCTACTTTCTTTTTCTCCTCCTCATTCAGAACGCTTTCAAGATTCAATCCTTTATCAATTAATTTATCAATACTTTCAGAATCGACACGCTTAAACGTCATTTTCTCAAGCTTAGTCTCTAAGGTATTCACAAAATGGGCATCCAACGGAGAGTCCAAAATCAATACATCATAGCTACGTTTTTTAGCCGCTTGGATAAAAGCATCTTGCTGTTTCGTATCATTGGCATACAGACAAATCAATTTTTCATCTTTATCTGTTTGATTTTCTTTGATTTTTTCACGGTATTCCTCAACTGTAAAATACTGCTCATCTACATTCTTCAACAAAATAAAATCTTTTGCTCTGTCGTAGAATTTTTCGTCGCTGATAATTCCATATTTCACAAAAATACCTACACTTTCCCATTTATCCTCGAAACCTTGACGGTCATTTTTGAAAATTTCACTTAATTTATCTGCTACTTTCTTCGAAATATGTGTATTTATTTTCTTTACATTTCCATCAGCTTGTAGATAACTTCTCGAAACGTTTAGAGGAATATCCGGAGAATCGATAACCCCATGAAGCATTTGTAAAAACTCAGGCACTACATCTTTTACATCATCTGTAATAAATACTTGACGACTATACAATTGAACTTTATCCCGATTAAGCTGAAAATCTTTCTTAATTTTAGGAAAATATAGAACTCCCGTCAAATTAAACGGATAATCTACATTGAGATGAATCCAAAACAAGGGGTCTTCACTAAATGGATACAGCTCTTTATAAAAATTTTTATAATCCTCATCGCTCAATTCAGACGGAGATTTTGTCCAAATAGGATTAGGATTATTAATCACTTTATCTTCAAATTTAATTTCAACAGGTAAGAATTTAGCATATTTTTCTAAAATATTACTAATACGGATAGATTCCAAAAACTCTTCCGAATCTTCTGCAATATGTAAAATAATATCGGTTCCTCGTTCAGCTTTTTCAGTTTCTGTAATTTCAAACTCAGTGCTTCCATCACAAATCCAACGAGCAGGAATAGGATCTTTGAATGATTTTGTAATGATTTCAACATTTTTTGCAACCATAAATGCTGAATAAAAACCCAAACCAAATTGCCCTATGATTTGATTGGTATCTGGAGCATCTTTGTATTTCTCTAAAAACTCTTTTGCTCCTGAAAAAGCTATTTGGTTGATATATTTTTTGATATCCTCCGCATTCATTCCTATTCCTTTATCGGAGATAGTGATTGTTTTGGCATCTTTGTCGATAGAAACCTGAATGGTTAAATCACCCAATTCACCGTCAAACTCACCCATTGATGCTAACTTCTTTAATTTTTGAGTGGCATCTACAGCATTTGACACCAATTCTCTTAAAAAAATCTCATGATCTGAATAAAGAAATTTTTTGATAATCGGAAATATATTTTCCGTGTTAATTGAAATTGTACCCTTTTCTGCTACCATAATTTTATTGACAATTTTACATGTTTTATTGCTTCACTTTGTGATAAACTATCGTTAGTAACTACTACAAAGCTTATTCCAAATGAATAAAAACTGACAGATTGGCAGAATTTCAGAAAAAAATATTAATTTCATGGCAAAATAAAAATGAACCTTAACAAGACAATGAAAGCAAAGCTACAATTATTTACCTATTGGGGATTAATCTTGATATTTTCTTCTACTTGTGCATTTTCACAAAATAAATCAGAAAGAAAATTGATTTGGCAAGATGAATTTGATTATACAGGAAAGCCCAATCCCGAAAAATGGTCATACGACATCGGAGGGCATGGATGGGGCAACCAAGAAAAACAATTTTATACCAATGAATCGAGTAATTCGTTTGTCGAAAACGGCATCTTAAAAATTACGGCAAAAAAAGAATCCAAAGAAAATAACACTTTCACTTCTGCTCGTTTGGTTGGTAAGGGTAAGGCTGATTTTTTGTATGGTCGATTTGAAATTCGAGCAAAATTACCCAAAGGAATCGGTACTTGGCCTGCAATATGGATGTTGGCAAGTGAACAAACTTATGGCAAAGATTTTTGGCCAGATAATGGAGAAATTGACATCATGGAGCATGTCGGATTTGACCCAAATAGAATTCATGGAAATGTCCATACAAAAGCCTACAATCACTCGATTGGCACAAACAAAGGAAATAATCTTTTAGTTGAACAGGTTTCTGATAAATTCCATGTTTATACTTGTGATTGGACACCAAGCACAATCACTATTGGGGTCGATGGAAAAGATTATTTTACTTTTCAAAAAGAAAATGGATGGGAAAAATGGCCTTTCGACAAGAAATTCCATCTCATATTAAACATTGCCGTAGGTGGCGGATGGGGCGGACAAAAAGGAATTGATGAAACGATATTTCCGCAAACGATGGAAATTGATTACGTCAGGGTTTTTGAATCGGGCAAATAAATATTATAAGGCTGACCGAAAAATC
>JACCEC011665700.1_pt1 | contig 31746 bp, 26 predicted proteins | sample 7450121 | NCBI WGS metagenome assembly JACCEC01 (sample SAMN15323455, study PRJNA562643) | freshwater metagenome | isolation source: river surface water | place: USA:Blue River Watershed | collected 2017-08-18 | reverse complement strand
CCAATGGGAGTTTCAAGCCACCCTCTTCGACGGGAACGGTACTCTCGTCCGCGTAGCCGACCGACTCCGCATTCTCATCCGCAACGCCCGAACCTCACAGGATTGGCGAGTGCTCCACCAAGCCCTCCTGCGCTCATTCAACTTGGTCTCCGTGCATCCCGGTGCCCTCTCCGCCCTCTCCATCCAAGGACAAATCCGGTTCCCCAGTCCGATGGAGCGGGAGAAGTTTCTGCGCCCCTTTGCCGCAGGACTCAACATCGCGCGCCCCGGATTTCTCGGGTCGGTTCGCATCCCCGACTGGGAACACGAAGTCCGCGTACTCATCGAAGATTCAAACCTCATCCCCAACGCCATTTCTGCAGGGATTGATACGCCGTTTTCTCCGCAACGCGACTGGGATTCGTTCATCGAATCCTTCCCAGCCGTCTTCGAAAATGCGCTGAACCTCCTCGGCCTTTCCGTCCCCGTTTTCCCTCAAGCGTGATGCAGGACAATCCATCCGACTGGGATCGCCAGTTCGCATGGCACCCCTTCACCAACATGGGACTCTGGCTCGAGAGCCAGCCCCTTAGCATCGTTCGCGGGCAAGGCTGCACCCTCTACGATCAAAACGGCAACGCCTACCTCGACGGCAACTCCTCGATTTGGACCAACCTCCACGGTCACAATCATCCGCGACTCAACCGCGCCGCACGCGCCCAACTTGACCGGATTGCCCACTCCTCGTTCCTCGGCTTCACCAATCCCCCAGCAGCGCAACTCTGCAAGGAACTTTGCCAACTCTGGACCCCCGCGTTCGCCCGCTGCTTTCTCTCCGACAACGGCTCCACCGCCATCGAGGCCTCACTGAAAATCGCCCTCCAATATCATCAACTCACCGGAAACCCCGAGCGCAACACGTTCGCCTCATTCTCGGGCGCCTACCACGGCGACACCCTCGGCGCATCTAGCCTCGGTGGCATCCCCCTGTTTTTCCGTCGATTCCAGCAACATCACACCCCCGTCCTCAACGTCAAATCTCTCCAAGAACTCGAACAACACGACCCTTCCACACTCGCTGCGGTGGTCATTGAACCACTCATCCAAGGAGCCAACCGAATGCACTTTTGGCCCAAGGGCATGCTCCGACAACTTCAACATTGGTGCCAGTCTCACGGGGTTCTCTTGATTGCCGACGAAGTCATGACCGGCTTTGGCAGAACCGGTAAAATGTTCGCTTGCGAGCACGAAAACGTCAGACCCGATTTGGTGGCCCTCGCGAAAGGACTCACCGGAGGCTATTCACCCCTCGCCGCAACCCTTGTCTCCGAACAGATCTTCGAACCCTTCCAATCGAAAGACCCATCGGCAACCCTCTTTTACGGACACTCTTACACCGGAAACCAACTGGGCTGCGCACTTGCCTTAGAAAACCTGGCGATCTTCCGAGACGAACCCATTCTGGCACGAGTAAACGTCGCATCCGTCCAACTTAAAAACGCCATCAACCGTGATCTCGCAACGCTGCCGTGCGTGACAAACGTCCGAATCCAAGGTCTCGTCGCCGCACTTGACCTGGTTCATCCCGCGTCAAAAACACCTTTCCCCAAGGAACTTTGCATGGGCGCGAAAGTTTGCCTCACGGCACGCCATCACGGACTCCTCACCCGCCCCGTTCTCGACACGCTGGTCATCATGCCGCCCCTGTGCGTCAGCGCAGAGGAAATCAACCAAATCACAATCGCTCTTCGAAACGCGCTGCTCGAAACCCACGAAACCCAAGCATGTTAACCCACCAACCTGTTGCACTTTCAATCGCCGGCTCTGACAACAGCTGCGGCGCAGGCGCTCAAGCCGATCTTAAAAGCTTCTCCGCATCCGCTGTTTACGGCCTCACCGCCATCACGTGTGTCGTTGCGGAAGTTCCCGGAGTGGTCTCCCGAATCGATCCTATCTCGCCCGAGACGGTTGCTGAGCAGATCCGCCTGTCTTTTTCTGCCTTCCCCGTCGCAGCCGTTAAGACCGGTATGCTCCTCTCCTCCGCCATCATCGATGCGGTTGCCTCAACGCTGGAACACGCACTCGCGCTCCGTCCCATCCCCGTCGTCATTGACCCCGTCATGATTGCAACCAGCGGCACCCCGCTGCTCAACCTCGATGCCGTGCAAACCTATCGAGATCGCCTGTTCCCTCTCGCAACCCTCATCACTCCGAATGCCGACGAGCTCGCAGCACTCACCGGAGAAACCATCGGGGATCACAACTCACTGATGAAGGCTGCCACCACTCTCGCACGTGAAACCCAGTGCGCCATTCTTGCAAAAGGAGGACACCTCGGCGGCGATCTCGCAACCGATCATCTCGTGCTTCCCAACGGAACAATCCAATCCCACTCCACGCCTTTCACCAAAGGCATCTCAACGCACGGAACAGGTTGCTCATTCGCCGCACTCATCGCCGCCCGACTCGCCCACGGCTTCTCCTTGGCAGACGCATTCATCAGCGCAAAAAAACATCTGGCCGCCGCGATTGAGCAACACCTCCGCTGGACGACTCCCGCGACCACAGACGCTCTGCACCACTTCGCTCCAATCCATATCCCGCACCCCGCACCGTGAGCCCCTCCTCCGTCAGTCAAGGGCTCCTCGGACGCCTCATCTCAAAGCTCGAGCCAACAGAGCCCTCCGCACTCGCCGCCCCCGCACTCAGCCTCACCTGGCTGCTTCGCCTCCGCTGGGGCGCTGTCCTTGGCCAAACAGCGACCATCCTTACCGCTGCCTACGCACTGGACGTCCCCCTCAACGTCGGCCCCCTGCTCGCCATCGTGGGAGCAAATGCGGTCTCCAACCTTCTCCTGTCCCTCCACCCCAAACGCCACAGCACCGATCCGAACAAACTTTTTCAAACCATCCTGATTGTCGACACCCTGACGCTCACGCTCCTCCTCTTGGATTCTGGGGCGGCGGATAACCCATTCTCCTCCTTTTACCTCGTTCACGTCGCCATCGCGGCCATCGCGCCGGAAAAGCGCACAGCGTGGATTGTTGCAGCATGGTGCGGTGCATGCCTGCTGCTCCTCCACCTCGCGCCGCTCCTCATTCATACCACCAACCCCATCCCGCCCCACGTTCTGTCCATCGGCAAATACGCGTCCGCCACCCTCACCGCCGTCGCGATCGCCTTCTTCACGGGACGACTCCACCGCGCGCTCCGACGCCGCGAAGCCGATGTCGCACGACTCCGCATCGCAGCCGAACAACGGGAACGATTCGCCGCACTCGCAACGCTCGCCGCTGGAGTTGCTCACGAACTCGGCTCCCCCCTCGGCACCATTCTGGTCGCCTCAAAAGAACTTGAGATTCTCGCCAAAAACCAACCCGATCCCGCCCTCCTCGAAGACGCACGCCTCATTCGCTCAGAAACCGAACGGTGCCGCACCCTCCTCGGTCGCCTCAACGCAAAATCCACCGCCGAACTCGGCGAACCCCCCGTCCAAACGTCCGTCGGCGACCTCTTCCACACGCTCCGCGACATTCTCGCACCCCACATCCTCCCCCGCGTCATCGGCCCCGACCCCATCGAGCCCATCGCACTGCTCCTCCCAAAATCCGCCGTGACCGAGGCCATTGCTTGCCTCGTCCGTAATGCCGCCGAAGCCACCACCGGCCTCATTCGCCTCGGCGCCTCCCTCGAGAACGAATGGATCACCTTCGCCGTGCAAGATCAGGGAACGGCTCTGCCAGACACTCTCACCACCCACTTCGGAGAACCATTCTTCACCACCAAGGAACAAGGCCGCGGAATGGGGCTCGGCCTCTACCTCGTCCGCCTCCTCGCGGAACGCCTCGGCGGAACCTTCTCGCTCACCAATACCCACGCCGGCACCATCGCCTCACTCACGCTCCCCAAACGCTGCCCAACCCCCCTCCCATGAAAACACGCATCCTCGTCATCGACGACGAACAACCCTATCGCGACCGACTCGTGCGCGCGTTCCAAGCCAGAGGCCATGACGCACGCGCCGCAGAAGACGGCCCTTCCGCTCTCAAAACTCTTTCCGAGTTCGTCCCCGAACGTGCCGTGCTCGACCTGAAAATGCCCGGCCCCGGTGGGCTCACCGTCTTAAAGGAACTTCTCTCCGAACTTCCGGACCTCAAGGTCATCCTCCTCACCGGCTACGGCAGCATCGCCTCTGCCCTCGAAGCCGTGAGAAACGGCGCCATCGACTACCTCACGAAACCCGCTGACGCCGACCAAATCCTAGCCGCTTTTGACAAACCAGGCGGGGTCACAGATCACACGGAGTCACCCCACGAAATCCCAACTCTCGACCGCGTCGAGTGGGAGCACATTCAACGCGTCCTCTCCGAATGCTCCGGCAACATCTCCGAAGCCGCCCGTCGCCTGAACCTTCACCGCCGGACGCTCCAGCGAAAACTGGACAAGTACCCGCCGCTGCATTGATCGAACCATCCCCTCACAGTTCGCGTTGCACCCCAGCTTTAGCCCCGTTGATCAAAAATCCGTCGCAACGCCTCGGGATTGCCCGCCACATCCGCCAACGTGTACCGATCAAGAACTGCGTAAAACGCCTGCTGCGCCTCCCCCAAAACCCGCTTCAAAGCACAGACCGGAGAAATAATGCAAGTGTTCGTCTTCGCATCAAAACACTCCACCAAAACCTGGTCCCCCTCCACACGACGCACCACCTGACCCAACACAATCTTCTCTGGTGCCTTCGTCAGACGCACCCCACCAGACCGACCTCGAACCAGCTCAATGACCCCAGTCGTCCCCAAAGCCTGAGCCACCTTCGTCAAATGGTTGGAAGAAATCCCATAAGCTTCCGCGACACGCGGCACCGTGACGGTTTCTCTCGGATGAACCGCCAAGTACACCAGCAGGCGCAGGCTATAGTCGGTTCGTAAGTTGAGATTCACGGGGTCGGAATCGCCCATTCGACGGAGTTTGTCCATCCTTTACAGAGAAAAACGCGCCTTAACCCGCGCACAACCAACCCATGCAACGCCTCCCCGCCATCACCACCATCGCCCACTGGTACCTGCGAAACCTTCTCCCCGAAAACGCATGCGTCGTCGACGCCACCTGCGGCAACGGACACGACTCAGCCCTTCTCGCAGAACTCGTCGCTCCGAATGGATTCCTGCTCTCCGTCGATATCCAACCTGAAGCCATTCAAGCGACCTCCCAACGTCTCTCGCACATCGGTGTCTCGCCAAACCGTTGGGCATGTCTGCTCGCAGACCATCGAGACCTTCCGTTAATCCTTCCGACACCGCTGCAATCCGGGCTGGATGCTGCCGTTTTCAATCTCGGGTACCTCCCCGGGGGACCAAAAACAATCACGACGGCCCGCTCCTCAATGGATGCCCTCAAACGAACTCTTCCCCTCCTCAAGCCGAGCGGCTTTTTGGTCGTCACTTCTTACCCCGGTTCTGAAGAGGGGTTGGCAGAGCACAATGCGGTCGCGGAGTGGCTCCATCAGAAGGCATCGAACGGACATGACCTCCACCACCTCGTCTCCGAGGGCCGCCAACAGCGTCCGCCCGAACTCTGGATCCTCTCGAACGGCAAATCACCACCTCACCGGGTCGAGTAATCTGACATTTTTTTCGAGCCCTAGCGCCTCACCTCAGGCCGCTTACAGAGAAGCCACTCTGAGCGTTAAAGGGCAAGGCAAGGGGATTGCTTCGATAGGAGTGAGTGAAATCTCCTGCGGTCCAACCCAAAATCCTCGTTTCGGCTGCTCTCCTGAGCGGGCTCGCTTGGATCTATCGAGAAGACTTCCCTGGGATACCTGCTGTCGCCCAACTCGAAGCCAGCCTGCGAGTTAAAAACCTGTTTTTCGCCACATCACCGGTTCTCGGTCTGATGGACGCCGTCGCGATTGCCGCATCAAGTGGCCTCCTACTCTGGGGCACCCTCACGAGCCGAAATACCCGCGAGTTTGTCATCCACGCCTGCGCAGCACTCACCGTGGCCGCAGGCTTCTGGTTCCTCGCAGCCCAGACCGGAATGCCGCTCTCATGGGAAGCCATGGCCATCGCCGCACTGGCGACCCTGCTGACCGCCGGACTCCTCCATACCCCAGTCGAAGCCGGCACCGCGTCGACTCCAGCGACCTCGCAAAAGCCAGAGGAGCCGGTAGCTGCGGAGAAACCCGCACCCCGTGAACCGCGCGTCATCGTGGCGACCATTCTCCACGCCCAACTCGTCAACCTTTCTGAACTGCTCGAATCCGAGGACGCAGTCGCATGCGACCAACTCGTCCAGTCCGCCATCCGCGAAATCATCAACACCTGCAACCGCTTCGGCGGACGGATTCAGTCCGTCTCTGTCAATGCCGTGCAAGCGGTTTTCCATCATGACGCGTCAGGCAACCACGCGACTCAGGCACTCCGTGCCGGAATCCTCGCCCGTGAGCGCTTAAAGACGCTTGCTAATCCGTTCCAAGACGGCGAGCCACGGTGCCTTCCTGACTTCCGCATCGGAATTAACACTGGCGAGACCCTCGAGACCACCCTTGCCCTTGCAACACCCACCCCCTGCATCGGGGGAGAACCCGTCGAATGGGCTCGCAAGCTCGCCGGCGCAAATCTCGTCTTCGGTTCCAAAGTGCTCGCCAGTCCTTCCTCCCTGTCCCTTGCCGGCCCGTCCTTCGAGTGTCGCTCCCTCGATACGCTCCAGCGTTTCCTTCCCCCGTTTCCACCAGAAACCATCGTCGAACCGCTCGCGCTCAAAGGAACCCTCGACGATGACGAGAAACAGCGCCTCGACGCATGGGAAGACGGTATCCGCCTCTACCGCAACCAACGCTGGCTCGCTGCGCGGAATCACCTTCTCCGAAGCCTCTCGCCAGGAGCTTCCGATGAAGCCCTCGACCTGTACCTCGCGCGCATCGAGGAGAGGCTCGCACCTGAAGAATCCTCGGAAGATTCCGACACCCTCCGCCCCCTCCCCCTTGCGAAATCCCGCAAAGCCTCTTAGGTTTTCTCCCAATCAAGGATGAACCGCGCCGAGTATCCCGCTGCCATGCGGTCCCTTATCGCCGAACTGAAGCGCCTTCCCGGCATCGGTTCGCGCAGCGCAGAACGCATCGCCCTCTGGATGATTCAATCCAACGATTCGCATCCTGACGCCCTTTCCGAGGCCATTCACCGCGCCGCCAACGCCATCTCCCCCTGCACCCAGTGCGGGTTTTTCGCCGAAAAAGAACTCTGCGAAATCTGTGCCGACCCCCGACGCGATACGTCGCTACTCTGCGTTGTGGAATCGCCGACCGACATCCTCTCCCTCGAACGCTCCGCAAGTTTCAATGGCCTCTACCACGCCCTCGGAGGCCGCCTCTCCCCCCTGAACGGCATCGGCCAAGAATCCCTTCGCATCGACGCCCTGCTCACCCGAACCCTCGCCGCCCCCCCAGCCGAAACAATCCTCGCGCTCAGCGCCGACGTCGAAGGTGAGGCCACCGCAAACTACCTCGCCGATCTCCTCCGCTCGCGATCCGGCCGAATCTCCCGAATCGCCCAAGGCCTCCCCGCAGGTACAAGTCTTGAATTCGCGGACGATCTCACCTTACATCGTGCTCTGTCCGGCCGACGCTACCTCGGTTGATCGCAGCCAAACATTTTACCCAACCCTTTTCCTCATGAAAAAAATCGAAGCCATCGTCAAACCATTCAAAGTCGAAGACGTTAAAGAAGCCCTGACTCAAGCCGGCGTTGAAGGGATGACCATCACCGAAGTCAAAGGATTTGGCCGCCAAAAAGGGCACACCGAAATCTACCGCGGCAGTGAGTACACCGTCGACTTTCTCCCAAAAATGAAGTTCGAAGTCATTGTGGATGATTCCCGAGTGGATGAAGTCGTGCAGGCCATCATCAAATCCGCCAAGACGGGCAAAATCGGAGACGGAAAAGTGTTCGTCCTCCCGATGGAAGACGCCATCCGCATCCGGACCGGCGAACGCGGCGCAGAAGCCGTTTAACTCCCTTCATTTTCCGCTCACAGCCCCGCTCTCAACAGCGGGGCTTTTTTATGGAAGACCAATCCCTCGTCGGCGCCATCCTCCTCGGTCTTATCGAGGGCCTCACGGAGTTCTTACCCGTCTCGTCGACCGGACACCTCCTCATCCTCCAAAACCTTGCCCCCACCCTCGTCGGGAAACGGTCCGATCTGTTCAATATCGTCATCCAATCCGGCGCAGTCCTCGCCGTTCTCCCCCTCTTCAAAGACCGACTCACGGCACTCCGCGACTGGCGAAAACCCGCGAGCCAGCAACTCCTCGCATCCATCGCCCTCGCATTTCTCCTCACTGTCATCGGCGGCCTCCTCATCGACAAAGCCGGCCTTCGGCTCCCCGAAACCCTCACCCCCGTCGCAATCGCCCTCATCGTCGGCGGTATCGCCTTCCTTGTTATCGAACGCCTGCTCCCCAAGGTGAACCGTCCCTCAGGCATCCCAGCACAAACCGCCCTCATCGCCGGAGCCGGACAACTACTCGCCGCCATCTTCCCTGGCGCGTCCCGCTCGGGCTCCACCATCATGGCCGCCATGCTCTGTGGCACCAGCCGCTCCAGCGCCACCGAGTTCTCCTTCCTCATCGGCATCCCCACCATTCTCGCAGCGTCCGCATGGAAATGTCTCAAAGCCGTGAAACAGGGCGGGATTGAAGAGCCATGGCTCCAGCTCGGCGTGGCGTGGATAGTCGCCGCCGCCACGTCCTTCGCCACCGTCAAATGGCTCCTCGGCTACGTCCGAAACCACTCCTTCGCAGGCTTCGGCATCTACCGGATTGCCCTCGGCTCCATCCTCTTAATACTCGCCCTGTTGCGGTAACTTTTTCCCAACCATGCCTTCCTTCACCTACAGCGGCAAAAACTCCCAAGGCCAAACCGTCAGCGGCACCGTGGAAGCCAATGACCGACCCGCTGCCATCCGCCAAATCGAGCAACAACGCATCACCCCCATCCGCGTCTCGGTCTCCACCTCAACGCCCCCAGCCCAAAAAGAACCCGATTCCGCGCAAAAAGCGTCCCCCGCCACCGCTCCCGCCAGCCCAGCCCGTACCAAAGCCGCGCCCGCTCCCGCCACCAGCAAAAGCCCCTCCGCACCCCCAGCCACCGTGGAAATCTCCACGATGTCCCACACCCAACTCCACCTTTTCACCGAACAACTCGCGCTCCTCCTCAACGCAGGCATCACCCTCGACGAAGGACTCGGCATCCTCGTCAAACGAATGAAGCACCCAAAGCTTCACGCCCTCGCCAAAGAACTCCACCAATCCCTCGTGGAAGGACGCAGCCTCTCCCAAGCGCTCAAATCGTTCCCGAAAATCTTCGAACCCCTCTACGTCAACATGGTCGCCGCCGGCGAAGCCTCAGGCACCATCGGCGAAATCTTGAAACGCCTCGTCGCGTACCTCGCCGACCTCAAAGCCCTCCGCGACCGCGTCCAACAAGCCCTTCTTTACCCCGCCATCCTCGTCGTCGTCGGAATCGGCATGGTCACCCTGTTCATGACCGTCATGGTCCCGAAGCTCATGAAGTTCTTCTTGGACTCCAACATGCAGCTTCCGTTCGCGACACGTGTTCTCCAAGGCACTTACACGTTCCTGCAATCTTACTGGTGGCTCATCGGCCTCGGCATTGCCGGCGCATTCTCCGGTTTCAAGGCTTGGACCACCTCTCCCGCCGGCCGCACCCAGTGGGATAGAACCCGATGGTCGCTCCCGCTCGTTGGCGGCGTGCTCCGAGGCCGCTACTACGCCCAGTTCGCGCGCACCCTGGCAACGCTCATGTCCAACGGAGTCACGCTTCTCAAAGCCCTCGAACTTCTTCAGGACATCTCAGGCAACTTGTTTGTCGCCGCAAAAATGCACGAGGTTCGCCTTTCCGTCAGTGATGGCACCCCCCTCTCCTCCGCCCTCGCTCGGCAAAACCTCTTTCCAGAGCTGTTTCTTGATATGCTCTCCATCGGTGAGCAGTCCGGCCGCCTCGCCGAAACCCTCAACAACATCGCGGACGTTTACGAACGCGAACTGGATAAAACCGTTAAAACCATCTCCACGCTCGTCCCCCCCCTCGTCATGGTCGGAATCGCCATCGTCGTTGGTTTCGTCGTCTACGGTATCCTCAGCGCTGTCTTCGGAATGACCGGAAGCCTGCGCCCCGGTGGCCGATAAACCCTTCCCCAAAATCCCTGCCAACTTGTCGCGCGATCTCAACATTCATCCCCCTCAATCCTCGGATTCTCCATCCCGATGAGCGCCCAACCGAATCCCATCTTTTGCCGCCCAACCCGCGGCGCTTTCGGTTGGCTCATCGAACCAGTCACCCGTTTCAAACGACTCCTCCTCGCCGGAACATCCTTCGGGGTCCTCGCATTTACCCAAGCACCCCACGCGCAAGAACTTCGCGAACACCCCACTCCACATGCCCTCTGGTTGGATTCGCGCACCCTCCGTCAGGAACGTCCCGTTGGTCCAGCACCCCACTGGTTTGCCGGATTCACGAAGGCCCTTCAAAACCCAGACATCCCCGAAGAAAAACGCACCCTCTACCGCGTCGACCTAAGGCGGCTTCCAAAAACCGTCCGCGAACTCGAACTTCGACTCAGCCTAGACGCAAAAACCGCCGGACAAACCTCCGTGACCGTCTGGTCCGAACTCGGTGAATGCATCTACCGCTCCCAGCCCGCGAAAGAGCTGATTCCCGCAGAAATTCCGTTGCCCGACACCCAACCAATGCCCTCCTGCGACATCCACCGATTCCCCTCGGAAAAAGCAGGTTACATTGAAATCACGCTTCCTGACGACGGTTCCGGACTTCGCACACTCTTTCTCACCGCGAATCGGGAAGTTCCCGTCCTTCGCGCACTCGACTTCCCTCTCGACTCCAACGCAGCCGACCCCTTCACCAACGGTATCCGATCCCTTCCGGGGGCTGACGATTCCCTTCTCTTTGGTCGCATCCGCGCCACCCTTGAATCCTCCGACCTGAACATCCGCGAAGATGCCCCGAGTCGGGTGGAGTTCGAACTCACCAAGCAACCGCTTGTTGCCTTTATCTCCTTTGAAACAAAAAACATCTCACTGACCACTCCTCCCACCATCCTGCTGAATGGCCAAAAAGTGGAACCCGTCTCGGTTCATATTCCGGACCTCGCAGATCCGGCCTGGCGTCCCCTCATCACCGGACGAAACCCCGTGAACTTCGTCTACACTGCTTGGCGGAAAGCGCAGGCAGCGCTTCCCCTCTCGGCCCTCATGGACGGAGTAAACAAACTCGAGTTCGCCTCGACCGATGGCAAACTCGCCTACACCATCAGACATCTGGAAATTCAGTTGAAGTACCCTTGGAAGAAGTTCGATTTTAACGTCATCCCCTGACAGTACCCCCACAAACCCCATGAAACTCACCCTCGGCCGCATCGCCTCCCGTCACGCACTCCAGACTCTCCAATCCGCCCGCTCGGGATTCACGCTTCTCGAAATCATGATGGTGGTGGCCATCATCGGTCTGCTCGCAGCGTCCGCAGTCTACATGATGGGCGATAATCTCGGAGTCGCGAAAGACACCAAGGTCAAGTCCGACATCCGGACCCTAGAAACCCAGTTGATGGTGTACGAAACGCAAAACGGCTTCGCCCCGACCACGTCTCAAGGACTGAAGGCTCTCGTCGAACAACCCAACTCAGCTCCCGTGCCGAAAAACTGGAAGCGACTCCTGAAAGAAATTCCGACCGATCCATGGGGCCGCGAGTACGTGCTGATTAATCCCGGCAAGCACAACACCGACAGTTACGATATCCTCTCCCTCGGCAAAGACGGCGCGCCCGACACCGCTGACGATATCGGCAACTGGACAAAAAAATAGCGTCTCATCCGTTTCTCGAAACGGGAGTGTCTCAACAAAAGACACGCATTCATCCGGGAGAGATTTTTGAACTCTCGCCGCCTCACAGCGAACCATCTCCCATTCACGGCGCGATTGACACCCCGCGCCCTCTCGAAAACCATCCTCGGCTCCCATGGCTTTGATTGTACAGAAATACGGTGGCACTTCCGTTGGCACCCCTGAACGCATCCTCAACGTCGCGCGGCGTCTCATCCAGACCCAATCCGAAGGCAATCAAGTCGTCGCCGTCGTTTCGGCCATGAGCGGTGTCACCGATGGTTTGATTAAACTCGCAAAGGAGGTTTCCAAAAGCCCCTCCGAGCGTGAGATGGACGTTCTTTTAGCCACCGGTGAACAAACCACGATTGCTTTGACCGCTATGGCCATTAATGGCTTGGGCAAGAAGGCGGTTTCCCTGACTGGCGCCCAAGCCGGAATCGTTACGAGCGACGTTCACACCAAGGCAAAGATTTCCAACATCACCCCTGACCGCGTTCACGAACTCCTCGACGAAGGCAACATCGTCATCATCGCAGGGTTCCAGGGTGAAACGCAGGACGGCACCATTACGACTTTGGGTCGCGGCGGCTCCGATCTAACCGCCATCGCGATTGCAGCAGCCGTCAAAGCCGACCTCTGCCAGATTTTCACCGACGTCGACGGGGTTTACACCTGTGACCCGCGCGTCGTTCCCACCGCGAAGAAGCTGGATGAAATCTCTTACGACGAGATGCTCGAAATGGCATCGAGCGGCTCCAAAGTCATGCAGTCGCGGTCTGTCGAGTTCGCCAAAAAGTTCGGCGTCGTTTTCGAGGTCAGATCGAGTTTCAACAACAATCCGGGAACCATCGTGAAAGAAGAAACAAACAGTATGGAGGCGGTCGTCGTCCGCGGCGTGAGCATCGAGAAAAATCAAGCCAAGGTCACCATCAGCCAGGTACCCGACCAACCCGGAAGCGCTGCGAAGATTTTTGCCGCAGTCGACTCGGCAAACCTCGTCATCGACATGATTGTTCAAAACGTCAGTGTCGGCGGCACGACGGACATTTCCTTCACACTTTCCAAGGATGAACTCCCGAAAGTGCAAGCGGCCCTCGAACCGGTCGTGCGTGAACTCGGCTCCACCGGAGTTCATTCGCAGGACGGAATCGCGAAACTTTCGATTGTGGGAATCGGAATGCGTTCGCACTCCGGCGTCGCGGCGAAACTGTTTGAAGCCATGCACCAAGGCGGCATCAACATTCAAATGATCTCGACTAGCGAAATCAAAACCGCGGTCATCATCGAGGAGTCAAAAATCCAAGAAGCCGCCCGACTCGCCCACGACGCCTTCGGCCTCTCGAACTAGGCCACATTTCCCCCCCAACCACTCCACCCCGGAGAACCCTTAAGGAGCGCATGGCCATCGGCTACGTTGTCATCGCCCTCCTCGTCGCTTACGCCGGATGGAGCCTCGTTAAGATGCTCCTCCGCGCGGGTTCAGCCGGCATCCGTTCATGGATCGCACGGGCGACCCTGTTCTTCGTCCTCATGGCCCTTGTTGCGGGTGTGGCGCTCGCCCCCCTTCCCAATAAACACCGTTTGCTGGTCATCGCATCTTTCCTCGCCCTCGGCGGAATCATCGTCCGATTCGCCAAAAAACGTCGCCCCCCCCAGACGCCGACACCCTCCCAAAAAGAGCCCGACATCAACCGGATGAAACGCCTGAACTGAAGCCGCCCACTCGGTTCACCGAACGCTCCAATATTGGCGAAAGGCGCCCGCTCCATCGCCTCCCCTGAACGTCTGAGCCCCCACCCACTGGAGGAGCTGGACAACCCTTCGGGCCGCATGCGCCGCACTCCGCGATGCCTCGACTGCAACCGCCAACACTCACGACTTCGAATCCTTCTGGGAGTTCACTCTGAAGCTAATGAAATAGCCACCTGCAGACATCCCCCTCGAATGAACCCCTCTCTCCGTACCCTCCTCGTTGTCGCCGCGCTCGGCGGTCCTCTGCTCCCCACCGCCACCGCTCAAAGCGCAAGAAAAGGCACCACGCTCGTCCAGGAGAACTTCTCATCCAACGTGATCGACCGATCCAAGTTCAACCTCACCGACTGGAATATCCCTGAAACTTGGGAACTCAAAGACGGAGCACTTCTCTGCATCTACGACCACTCCAAACACCCCGGGAAAGCTCACGGAAAATCCATCGACCCCAAGTTCAAAGCGCACGACGTCCGCGTCTCTTACAAGGTCCGGTTCCTCGACGAAAACGCGCGCCTCTCGATGCTCATCAACGCTGCATTCCCTCCCGTCAAAACCGGCATCCCCGTCTGGCACATTGGAGACGTCAACACTCGGCCGCCCAAAAATCAGACTGACTCCTGCATCTCCATCAGCGAAAGAGACTTCACCTACGACGAAAACCACCCAAAAAACGTCCGGAAAAGCCATGGCCCAGCCGATATCTTCAAACCCCTCTGGGCGTTCGAAATCCCCGGTATCAACTGCAAGGACCACCACCCCTTCAAACTCGGTGAATGGCATCAGTTTGTGGTCGAAAGCGTCGGCACCCAGTGGACCCTCTGGATCGACGGTAAACAGACCCTCTCGCAAACCATGAAAAACGCCGATTGCGCCAAAGAATCCGTCAACTTCATCGCCTTCGCCTCCCTGCTCCTCGATGACATCCACATCGAAGAACTCGAACGCCCATCCCCGCCCAACGGCACACCATCGCCGCGGTAGCAGAACCGAAAAGACCTCCTCCTCCGGCGCAATCTCAGCCGTCTCGACAAAACAAAAAGGCCGCCCGGTTTTGCGCCGGACGGCCTTTTCAAGTGTCATCAAAATCAGCCGATTACCTGCGCATTGAACAGGTTCTCCAGCATCTCTTGGCGACCGCTTTCCAGAACCGGAGCCGCAATCGATTGCGCGTAGGCATCCAACTCGTCCAACGAGGTCGACCGAGCCTCGACCTTCGCACCCATCCCATGATCAAAGCTGGCGTAACGGTTTTTCACAAAACCGTCCATCCGACCGCTCTGAACAATCCGATGCGCCGCCTTCAGTCCGAACGCAAATGCGTCCATCCCCCCGATGTGGGCGTGGAAAAGATCCTCCGGACGGTGCGACTCACGACGGCGTTTTGCATCAAAGTTCAAACCGCCCGTGGTAAATCCGCCCATCTTGAGGATTCGCAACATGATGTTGGTCGTCAGATACAAATCGGTTGGGAACTGATCCGTATCCCAACCCAACAACGTATCTCCACGATTCGCATCAACCGAACCCAGAGCTCCCGCCGCAATCGCAACCTCCATCTCATGCTCCATCGAGTGTCCAGCGAGCGTCGCGTGGTTCGTCTCGAGGTTAAGTTTGAAGTGGTCCTTTAATCCGTACTCGCGGAGGAAGTTCAAGCACGCCGCAGCATCCGAGTCGTACTGATGCGTCGAAGGCTCGCGCGGCTTCGGCTCAATATAAAACTGACCGGTGAACCCAATCTTCTTTGCGTGATCCACCGCCATGTGCAGCAGCGCCGCTAGATGATCAAGCTCACGCTTCATGTTGGTGTTCAACAACGTAGCATACCCCTCGCGTCCGCCCCAGAACACGTATCCCAACCCACCCAATCGATGCGTTGCCTCCAGCGCGTGCTTCACCTGAGAAGCCGCATACGCAAACACATCCGCCGACGGTGACGTGCCCGCGCCCTGCGCATACCGCGGATGAGCAAACAAGCACGCTGTCCCCCAAAGCAGCCGTTTCCCCGTGTTCTTTTGCTGCACCTCCAACGCGTCCACCACCTTCTCCAGGTTCTTGTGCGTCTCCGCCCAAGTAGACCCTTCCGGAGCCACATCCCGGTCATGAAAGCAGTAGAACGGAATGGTCGACTTCTCCAAAAACTCGAAAAACACCGGCACCCGATTCAACGCGTTTTGCAGCGACTCCGAACCGTCGTCCCACGGCATCAAGGCCGTCGGCGCACCAAACGGATCTGAGAGACCGTTCCGCATCACATGCCAGTAGGCTGCTCCGAACCGAAGATGATCGAACATCGTTCGATCTCCCACCACCTCGTCGGCTCGGTAGTGACGGAACGCGAACGGATTATCGGACTGGGGACCCTCGTATTTGATGACAGGAACGTCTGGGAAGTAACTCATAACAAACAGGTTTCTTTGTGAAACAGCCAAAACCCAAATCCGCATCGTGCGCTGGGCCGACTGAACACTTGGAAAAATGACCAAGCCCGCCCTTGCTTGCATCGCAGACCATCGTTTGACAGTAATACGAGATGTCCCGCCCTTCCATGTCCCAAGTCGCGGAACTCGCCGGCGTTTCAAAAAATACCGTCAGCCTCGCCCTCCGGAACAGTCCCCGAATCCCTCCCGCCACCCGCGCACTCGTGGAAGCAGCCGCCGCGCAACTCGGCTACCAACGCAACGCCGCCGTAGGAGAACTCATGGCCCAGCTCCGTCGCACGGGCTCGACCCAGTTCACCCCCACCCTCGCACTCCTTAACGCCAACGAAAACCCGCACGCAACCACCCAACACCCCACCGTTCCTGTCTATGTGCGCGGCATCCAGAGACGCGCCCTCGAACTCGGCTACTCCCTCGACGAGTTCTGGCTCCACACGCCCCAGATGACCGGCCAGCGCCTCGCATCGATCCTCCGCGCTCGCGGCATTCGTGGAGCCGTCGTTGTCGGACTCCTCCACGACAACAAACTCCCACCCGCCATGCGGCAACTCTGGAACGAAATCCCCGCAGCAGTCACCGGTGTCCGTGTCCGCCAACCCCAACTCTCCTTTGCCGGCTCCGATCAGTACGCCCTCGCACTCCAAGCGTACGAACAAGCATGGAACCTCGGCTACCGCAGACCCGGCCTCATCCTCGACCCTGTCATCGACGCCCTCATCGAAGGACGCTTCACCGCAGGATTCCTCATCGGCGAACGCCTCCACCGCAGCCGCGAACGACCCATCCCGCCCTTCACCAAAATCGAGCCTGCACGCCGCGAACCCGGCCTCTTCCGTGGCTGGATGGAAAAACATCGTCCAGACGTCCTGTTCACCCTCTACCATGAGACCGCCAAGTGGTTAACCACGATTGGATTATCAGCTCCAAACGATATCGGACTCATTCAATACGAGTGGCGCCAAGACCACCCCGACTGGGCCGGCATGGACCAACGAAATGACCTTGTTGGCGAGGCTGCCGTCGACCTCGTGGTATCGATGATTCACAACGGATTGGTCGGCGTCCCAACCAAGCCGGTTGCCACCCTCGTTCCAAGCCAGTGGGTCCCAGGTAAAACCGTTCGCAGCCAAACGCTCAACACGCGCTGCGAAGCATAAGAACCGATTCCCATCGGTGCTTTATCCGGATGGAATTTCCACTAAGTTTCCCTGCCTCGGAGCGGTCGCTCCCTGCGGAACAACCCTCCATTGAACATCAGAAAATGAAACGAATCCTCCCACTCCTCCCGCTGGCATTGCTCGGCACTTCGCCCCTTACGGCCATGGCTGATCCCGTCTGGATCTGGACCAAAAAAAATGCCGAAAACAATGAGCAGGCTGACTTCCGCACCTCGTTTGAGGCTCCGGCAAATCTGAAATCCGCCACCCTAAAGTTCACCTGCGACAACGGCGCAAAAGCCCTCATCAACGGCAAACCCGCCGGAGAAAATCCCGACTGGCAGCAACCCACCACGGTCGACGTCAAAAAGCTCCTCGTCTCCGGCAAAAACGAAATCGTCATCCAAGCACGCAACCAAGGCGGAACCGCTGCTCTGGTCGCGCTGATCGAAATCGAAGACGCTAACGGCAAAAAATCCAACCTCGTAGAAACCAGTTCAAAATGGGAATCCGTCAAACACGGCGGTTCCGCATGGCAACCGGCCGTCACCATGGCCAAATACGGCTCCAGCCCATGGGGTGACGCACTCTCGGGCAAACCCAGCAAAGGCGGAGGCGGAAACTCCTCGTCCACGCTTCCAGAAGACATCACCGCGCCCGCAGGATTCAAAGTTCAGCACCTCTACACCGTCCCAAAACCGGATCAAGGTTCATGGGTATCTATGACCGTCGACCCGAAAGGACGCCTCATCTGCGGCGACCAGTACGGCGCGTTGTATCTCGTAACCCCTCCTGCCATTGGTCAAACCGGCGAAACGAAAGTCGAACTCCTCGACGTGAATATTGGCGGCGCACACGGCCTCCTGTACGCATTCAACTCCCTCTACGTCGTACTCAACGAAAAGGGTTCGCCAAAAGCAGGCGGAAAATCGACCGGCCTCTACCGCCTCATCGACAAGGACGGTGACTGTCATTTCGACGAACCCGTCCTCCTCGCAGAAACGGCTGGCGGCGGCGAACACGGCCCTCATTCCATCCAACTCTCACCCGACGGAAAGAGCATCTATTTCAACGGCGGAAACCACGTCGACCTGCCGAAAAACCTCAACGCATCCCGCCTCGTGAACAACTCGTGGGACGAAGACCACATCCTGCCCCGGATGTGGGATGCAAACGGACACGCCCGCGGCAAAATGGCACCCGGTGGCTGGATTTGTAAAACCGACCCCGAGGGTAAAAAGGTGGAACTCATCTGCATGGGTTTCCGAAATGAATTCGACTTTGCCTTCGACACCGCAGGCCGCATGTTCAGTTATGACGCTGACATGGAATGGGATATCGGAACCCCATGGTACCGTCCAACCCGGATCAATCATTGCGTGAGCGGGGCTGACTTCGGATGGCGCAGCGGCAGCGGTAAATGGCCAAATCACTACCCTGACAGCCTCCCGTCCTGCGTCGACATCGGCCCCGGATCTCCCACCGGAGTCGCCTCCGGAGTGGGTGCAAAGTTTCCCGCCAAGTACCAGCGCGCAATCTTCGCGAACGACTGGACCTACGGGACCATGTACGCGATTCACATCGAACCCGTCGGAGCCGGCGTGAAAGCCGTTAAGGAAGAGTTCATTTACGCCCGTCCCTTGCCACTCACCGATGTCGTCATCCATCCGAAAGACGGTGCGATGTATTTCATGATTGGCGGACGCCGCACCCAAAGCGCCTTGTACAGAGTCACCTATGAGGGACCAGAGAGCACTGCTCCCGCAGCTCCCCTCGCCCTCACCGCTGCCGAAAAACAGCGCGAAGAGCTGGAGAAGTTTCATGGAACAGCTCCGTCGCCCGAAGCTGTCACCAAGGCTTGGAGCGCTCTAGGATCGAACGATCGCAACCTTCGCTTCGCCGCGCGCGTCGCGCTCGAACACCAACCGGTCGCCTCTTGGTCTGAAAAAGCCCTTTCGGAAAAGGATGCGCAAACCCTCATCGAATCCATGATCGCCCTGGCGCGGATTGGCCGCACCGAGACTCATGTTGAAAAACCCGACCCCGCCAAGAAACCCGCAGCGGGAGCCTCATCGGCCGCCGTCGGACCAACCAGCGGGGCTGACGCAAAACTCCAGCAACGAATTCTTGAAGCCCTCGGGCGTCTCGATTTCGCGAAGCTGAGCCTCGACCACCAACTCCAACTAGCGCGGGCCTACCAGCTTGCGTTCACCCGCTTGGGCAAACCCGACAGCGCCACCCTCGCTCGCGTCGCAGAGCGATTGGATCCGGTTTACCCTAGCAAGGATGACCAACTAAACCGTGAGCTCTGCCAGTTGCTCGTGTTCGTCGAATCAAAGACCGTCGCAGCAAAAACGCTCGGACTCATCGCAACGGCAAGAGCAGACGACGCAGCCATCGCGTCAGACGCGCTCCTCGAACGCAACGGGGGCTACGCCCGCGCCGCTCAGGAAGCCCAAGCCACCCGTCCGAACAGCCAGCAAATCAGCCTCATTTTTGCGATGAGGAACTGTAACTCGGGATGGACACCAGAGCTCCGAAAGACTTTCTTCTCGTGGTTCCCTGTGATTCAGAAGTGGAAGGGTGGGAACAGCTTCAAGGGTTTCCTCGAAAACTCCCGCAAAGAAGCCCTCGCCCTCGTCGGATCCGAAACCGAGCGCAGCGCGCTAGATAAACTCTCTCAAAACAAAGAGAGCGGGCTCCCAGCGAACATCACCCCTCCGAAAGGACCAGGCCGCGCTTACAGCACCGATGATATCGTGAAGCTCACCCAAGGCGGGCTGAAAGGACGTGATTTCGCCTCCGGCAAAAACCTGTACGCAGCCACGATGTGCGCCACCTGCCACCGATTCGGTGGAGACGGCGGCAGCATCGGACCCGACCTGACTGGCGCCGGCAACCGTTACAGCATCAAGGACCTCGTGGAAAACATCACCGAGCCGAGCAAGGTCATCAGTGACCAGTACGGCTCACATCTCCTAGAGAAAACCGATGGTTCCCTCGTGGTTGGCCGCATCATCAGTGAGGAAAACGGAAAGGTGAACGTGATGACCAATCCGTTCGCGCCAGCCCTTCTCTCAACCCACGAATCAAAAGACATCAAATCCCGCAAGGATCACAATGTCAGCATGATGCCACCAGGGCTCATCAATACCCTCAACGAAGACGAACTCAAAGATCTGCTCGCTTACCTCCTCAGCGGAGGGAACCCGCAGGACAAGATGTTCGCCAAGTAACGGGAACTATTCCGCCAAAACGCCCGGTCGCAAAACGCGCCGGGCGTTTTCTTTTTCACATCCGCCTCCACTCATGACCGGAGCGCCTCGCAACACGCACGGGAATCACACTGTCCGTCAACAGTTCACGGGGAAAATCCTTACTCGTCGCCTGAGATCCAAACTCCACGCGGCAAGGAATCTGTTACTGTTTGATCCATCCAACCCTATGAACCGTTTTCTCCGTTCAATCCTCTTGCACACCCTCGTGGCGACCACACTCGCCAGCGCGCACGCTGGTTCAGTCATCGAATGCGAGTGGATCTTTTCCGGCGGAGGCGACAAAAGCGACAAGGCCAGAGGCGTCGCTTTTGACCGTCAAGGCAACGCGTTTCTCGCCGCAGAAACTACGGGAGATTCGAGCTTCGGCTCCTTAACGCACCGCTCAGCCGGCGGGATGGACTGCGTCCTCATCAAACTTGATCCCGAGGGACGTCCTCTCTGGCTCCGTTCCATTGGCGGAAGCGCCATCGACCGCGCCTATGCCGTCGCCTGTGACGAACAAGGAAACGCATACATCACAGGCCACTACGAAAGCACCGACGCTATCGCTGACAACATCAAGCTGCCAAACGCCGGAAGCTATGATCTTTTCGTTGCCAAGTACTCGCCAGAGGGACGACTTCTTTGGATCCGAACTGGAGGCGGCCCAGGTTATGACTACGGACACGCCATCACCGTTGACAAAAAAGGGCACGTGATCGTCAGCGGCAGCCTCGCGGCAGGAGGAAAACTCGCTGACAAGACCAGCGTGCCCGAAGGTTCTCCTAGCGCGGTTTTCTGCGCGAAGTACGACGCGGAGGGCACCCTGCTCTGGGCCAAGACAACGTCCGGCTCTCTCGGCGGCAGCGGCCATGGCATAGCGACCGATGGCGAAAATAACATTTTTATCGGCGGCTCATTGAGCGGCTCAGGCAACCTGTTTGGAACGGAAGTAAAACCAGAGAAAACCTCCGCATTCGTTTGTAAACTCGACGCTTCCGGCAACATCCTCTGGCATCATCTCTCCAAGGGCAGCCCCTCCGCCGTGTACCACGAAATCACATGCGACGCCTCCGGCCGCGTCTGGGCCGTTGGCATGTTCAAAGGATCCGTCTCCATCGATGCAACGACCTACACCAGCACCAACGACAAAGACAACGACGGCATCATCGTCAGCCTCGATCAAAAAGGCCGCGTCCAGTGTACCAAAAACATGTCCGGACCTGCGACGGATTACTGTCTCGGGGTGGCGGTCGACGAACATGGGACGGCGTTCGTCTGTGGAGACTTTCACGGTGAAACCACTCTCGCTGGAAAGCGTCTCTCCTCCATGGGAAGCGGCGACCTTTTCATCGCTGCATTCGACCCTGCGGGCAATCTGGACTGGCTCCAACAAGCGGGTGGGGCAGGAAATGACAGCGCCTACCCCATTGCGTTCCGCGCTCCAGACCAGTTGCTCATCGGTGGCTCAATCTCCGCCCCTGCCGCTCTCGGAAAACGCGAGTTAAAACAGGCCGCCGGAGCCGATGCCTACGGCGCAAAATGGCGGATTCGTCCGATCAAATAGCGCGAGTCCAGCGCGAGACGCTCGACAAGAATCCCGGGGTTTGATGACTGACTCATCACCCACCAAATCACAAACTCACCGCCTACCTTCCCCTGCCATGCCAAACCAAATCGATCTCGCTCATCGCGTCGCCATCGTCACCGGAGGAGCCCGAGGAATCGGCCTCGCCATCACTGAGCGCCTCCTCCAATCCGGTGCAAAAGTCGCCCTCTGGGACCGCGACGCATCGGCACTTAACGCTGCCACATCCCTCCTCGCACAACCCAACTCCGTTCTTCCCGTTCAAGTCGATCTCGCCGACAACGACGCCGTCATTTCGGCAGCCAACACGACCGCATCCCACTTCGGGAAAATCGATATCCTCATCAACAATGCCGGTATCACTGGAGGCAACGCGAAGACATGGGAAATCAATCCGGAAGACTGGCGCAAAGTCATGGACGTCAATATCAACGGACCCTTCTATTGCTGTAAGGCCATTGTGCCGCACCTCCTCGCCAACGGGTTCGGACGCATCGTCAACATCGCCTCAATCGCCGGCAAAGAAGGCAACCCAAACGCTGCCCACTACAGCGCGTCTAAAGCCGCTGTCATCGCTCTCACCAAATCGCTCGGCAAAGAACTCGCCACGTCCAACATCTCGGTCAACGCCATCGCTCCCGCTGTCATTGCCACTGACATCCTCGCGCAAATGACCCAGACCCACATCGATTACATGCTCTCGAAAATTCCCATGGGGCGTTTTGGGAAAAAAGAAGAAGCCGCTGCACTCGTCGCATGGCTTTGCTCCGAAGACTGCTCCTTCTCGACCGGCGCCGTTTTCGACCTTTCCGGAGGCCGCGCGACCTACTAACCCCGCGACCCTCCTCCTCACATTTTCGTCTCGTCCATCCCCCAACCCCCAAACCAACATTCTTTGGTATACCATCCCTGCCATTTATGAACCCCCACCCCGCCACTGACCGACGCTCGTTCCTTACCACCCTCGGATCCCTCGCCGCCGCTCCGCTCTTCGGCCGCGACTTCGGTCCAAACGCCGCTCCCGTTCGATACCCCGAACCTGACGTCATCGTCATCGATCCCGCTTTCGCAAAGTACAAAATCGGCATGGCCCCGATCGAGAGATTGCACACCGGAATGTACTGGTCCGAAGGCCCCGCGTGGAGCGGATGGGGCAACTACCTCGTTTGGAGTGACATTCCTAACAACATCCAGCATCGCTGGTTGCAGGATGACCACCAGGTTACCACCCTTCGCCAGCCCGCAGGGTACAGCAACGGGAACACCTTCGACCGCCAAGGCCGCCAACTCTCCTTCGAACACGGGAACCGACGCGTCGTTCGCTACGAACCAGACAACAGCGTCACAGTCATCGCAGACAAGTTTGAGGGCAAACCCCTCAATGCCCCAAACGACGGCGTCGTGCATCCCGACGGCTCCATTTGGTTCACCGATCCCGGTTACGGAAGTCTCGTCAACTTCGAAGGATTTAAAGGCGAACTCCATCTCAAGGAAGCCGTCTACCGCGTCGATCCAGACGGTTCTATCCGCAAGGTCACCGATGAAATCTTCAAACCCAACGGACTCTGCTTTTCTCCCGATTACAAAAAGGTCTACATCGCCGACACCGGTTCGTCCCACTACCCCAATGCACCAAAAAACATCAAGGTCTGGGATGTCGATGGAACTAAACTTAAAAATGGACGCGAGTTTGCTTCGATGACCATGTCACTCAACGGCAAAGAGGTAGCCGGACTAGCCGATGGCATTCGCTGCGACAAAGACGGAAACATCTGGGCCGCCATGGGCTGGGTGGGCGAAGGCTACGACGGCGTCCACATCTTCTCCCCTGAAGGAAAGCGAATCGGCCAGATTGTTCTCCCAGAAATCTGCTCCAACGTCTGCTTCGGCGGCCCTCGCCGAAACCGCCTCTTCATGACCGCCAGCCGCAGTCTTTACGCCGTCTATTCCGAGGCCATGGGCGCTCACTGGTGTTGAGACCTCCCCCAAAGCTGCGGATCAAACCACTGACGAATCGGGAATTTCCCATGCACCTTGCCGCGCGCCTGCGTTCCCTCTTGCCGCGCGGACGCATCCTCACGGCTCCCTCGCAACTCGCGGGCTACTCCTCGGACGGACTCGGCTACAAATCCTATCCGCCCGACGCCGTAGTCATCCCCTCCGATGCCGATGAACTGCGCGACTTCATCGCTCAATCAGCCTCACTCAACCTCCCCGTAACCCTCCGCGGAGCAGGCACCTCCCTCTCGGGAGGACCCGTCGCCGCGCAGGGCGGCATCATCGTTCACACCTCCTCGCTCAACCACATTGTCCACATCAACCCAGACGGATTCTGGTGCGAAGTCGAAGCCGGCGTGACCCTCAATCACCTTGATACCGCCCTAAAACCCTTCGGCCTCTTCTACCCACCAGACCCCTCCAGTGGCCCCGTCTGCACCCTCGGCGGAAACATCGCCACCAACGCAGGCGGTGCGCACTGCTTCCGCTACGGCGTCACCAGCAACTATGTGCTCGGGATGGAAGCGGTCACGCTGGACGGAAAAGTTCACCGCTTCGGTGGCCCTGCCGGCGGACGCGGACCTTGGCGCGAAGATTGGAAACGCTTCATGATTGGCTCCGAAGGAACCCTCGCTGCCTTCACTCGCTTCTGGCTGCGACTGCTGCCGCTCCCCGAAAAGGTTTGGACCTTTCGCGCAACCTTTCCCTCGCTGCCCGCCATCGAATCTGCAGTCCACGCGCTCGTCGCGCACCCCTCCTTCCCAGCCGCGATTGAAATGCTAGACCCGCGCGGCGTCGCAATGGTGGAAAGCAGCCAGATGGCCGTCGGCCTGCCAAAAGGTAACTTCCTCCTCGTGACCGAAATCGACGGACCATCCCCGCTCGTCGATTCCCGGGTAGACGCCATCGCCGCCATTCTTCGCAACGCAGGTTCAAGCGACGTGACGTTCAGCGATCAAGACGATATCCGACAAAGGCTTTGGAAAGCGCGGAAAGCCAGCGGTGGCCTCCTCGGACGCATCAGCCCGACTTACGTCGTGCAGGATGCCGTCATTCCCAAACGCTGTCTCGCGGAGGTCCTGAACCTTGTCTACCGCGAATCGGATGCCGCTGGCATCGCAACCGTAAACATCTTCCACGCAGGGGATGGAAACCTTCATCCCAACTTCTTGTTTGATGCGCGCATCCCAGGCGAGCTTGAGAAGGTGGAACACATCGGCAAGTTGCTCATGCGAAAGGTAATCGAAGTCGGCGGCACCTTGAGTGGCGAGCACGGTATCGGGAACGATAAAGCCTCGTACATGCCCCTCGTGTTCGGTCCTGAGTCCATGCGCATGCAGTGGTCCGTTCCACTCGCATTCAACCCCGACCACACGCTCAACCCCATGAAAGTCCTTGAAGAAAGGAAGTTCCGATGAGCGCACCTTCCCCGCTTTCCGCGAACGAGCGCCTGTTCGAGCCCTTCTTCGACGCCATAGACGCAACCGTTCTCATCTCTTCCACTCAGCCTCTCGATCAGATTGCCAGCCTGACGCCAAACGCACGGCTCCGGTTTCCTCTTCAACTGGACCAGAACGCCTCCCTGTTCGATCACCTCCAGGCCAGTGACCACGCCCCTAGCTCGGGCCGCTTCGGCGCCTTCTGCGACAACGTCCTCGGAATGAACTGGCTTCTTCCCGACGGCCGACGCGTGCGCATCGGCGAACGAGTCGTGAAAAGCACCACGGGCTACGATTGGTTTCGTTTCCTGCTTCACACCGACGGTCGCTTCGGACACCCCACCGATTACGTCATCCGTCTCCGTCCAGATTGCGGCCTCTGGTTGTCAGCCTCGTTCGCAGGCACTCCTGCATGCCTACGAAATCTGATGCGACTCCTTCTCACGAGCGGATGGATGCATTGGTGGGACAGCGTGGATTTTCTCGCAGACGCTTCCACCCAGACGTGCCGCGTGACCGTCAACTGCCCCGAAACCGAAGCCAGTCTGTTCGAAGGAGAACTCGCGCGCGTCGCAACGTGCTCTGGCACGTCACTCGCCCTCTCCCACGAATCCGGCCCGCCCCTCGACGGATTGCCCGACCTATCGGTAAAAACCACGCCGGACCGCGCCGCCACGCTCGCTCATCAACTGGTCGGCCTCGGAATGCGCACCGTCACGATGTCGTACTGCGGAGTGATCCATGCCTACACCCCCAATCCCGATGCCGTTCCCGCGCTGCTAGCTCCCCTCGAAAAAGAACTCCACGCGGAAGGAGGCCACTGGATGTCTAGGCACCATCCCGCCAACACCTGCTCGCCCCTCGAGGAACCGTGGCTGAAATCGCTCCGCCAATCCCTTGCCCTCTAACCCATGACGGACAATCCCGCCACACCCCTGAACGGTTCAGAAAACCCCTGCCGATCAGAGCATTCCAGCGGAGCTGAACCGCATTTTTCTAACTGCACGCACTGCGGCTTTTGTCTCGCCGTCTGCCCAACGTACCAACTGACCGGCGACGAAAACAACTCGCCCCGTGGACGCATCCGCCTCTGGACGGAGGAACACAACGGTTCCCTCATGCCCGACGAGTGGACAAACCATTACACATCGGAATGCGTCGGCTGCCTCGCTTGCGAAACCGCCTGCCCCGCTGGTGTGCCGTACGGCCAACTGTTTGAGGAGACGCGGCACGCCCATGTCCAGCAACGGCGCCACGAACCCAGTCCGCTCCTCCGATTTACGGCCGCCCTAGCATCCAAACCCGCTCTCATGGCACTGGCAGCGCTCCCAGTTCGCCTCGCCCGATGGTCAGGCGTGCCCGTCCATCCCCTCATCCCCCCTGGTAAACCCGCTGCTTTCGAAACCACCGCAGCTTACGCAAAGCGCCTCGTCGCCACCCATCAGCCCAAAGGACCAAAAGTGGCACTCCTCACCGGTTGCTTGATGGAATCTGTCTTCCGCGAAATCAACTTCGCAACCGTCAGAGTCCTGATCGCGCACGGATGCCATGTGGAAGTCCCTGAATCACAGACGTGTTGCGGTGCATTCCAAGACCATACTGGCATCGGCAGCAGCCGAAGTCTCCAAGCCAAAAACCGCGCAGCGTTTGGAACATCGGCATTCGACTTCGTCGCAACAAACTCTTCGGGCTGTGGTTATGCACTCGCGAAAGCGCTCGCCCCCAACACCAAAGTGACCGACGTACTCAACCTGCTAGGCCAACTCGGCGTTCAGAAACGGCATTCACTCCCCACCAAAGCGCGTCTATACGTCGATCTTCCCTGTCACCTCGTGCACGGGCAGAAGGTCTCGATTCCGCCCGAGGTTCTCGATGCAACGGGAATCCCTTGGGAATTCGCTCCCCGAGCAAACGAGTGCTGTGGATCCGGTGGCGTCTACAACCTCGAAAAACCGGACAACGCCCAAGCCATTCTCCAGTCGAAATCCGCGTTTCTGAATCAAGCCGACGGCTCCCCCGTCATCCTCGGTACCGCCAACCACGTCTGCATGATGCAATGGCACAGCGCCGGAGTCCTCGGACTCGTCCGCCGCCCCTACCAAACCCGCCACATCATCCAACTCCTCGACCCTGAGCACCCGATCAACCCCACCTAACCGGACAAGTTCATCGGCAAATCCGGCAAGATGTCGCATCCCATCACCATGGACGCATCAACCACCGACGGACCGTTAAGAGCCATCACCTCGCCGACGTTCCACAATAACAAGCGAACCCCCTGATTGGTTATCTTCAAAAGCCCCCTCGGAATGAACCGCCGCCCCCTTGCCCTCCTTTCCGCGCTCGCCCTGACGGTGCAGGTAACCCTCGCCGGTGAAGTCATTTTCTCGCGCGACATCCTGCCCATCCTCTCAGACCACTGCTTCCAATGCCACGGACCTGACGCCAAAGAAGGACGCAAAGGCGAGCTACGCCTTGATGACGAGGCCGATGCCAAAAAGCCCCGCGACGGTTACGCCGTCATCATCCCCTCACACCCCGAACGCAGCGTCCTCATCGAACGCGTACAAACCAACGAACCCGACGAGGTCATGCCTCCGCCGAAAACGGGGAGACCGCTTTCCCTCGTGCAGAAACGCCTCCTCGAACAGTGGATCCGCGAAGGGGCAAAATGGGGTAAGCACTGGTCGTTCGAAAAGGTCCAGCGACCCGCCGTGCCCTCAGGTTACGCAAATCCCATCGATGCCTTTGTCTCAGAACGTTTGAAGCGCGAAGGCATGGTTCCCAACGGAAAAGCGCGCGCAGAAGTCCTCGTCCGGCGAATGAGTCTCGACCTCACCGGCCTGCCGCCCGATCGACAACTCCAAGCCAGCGCAGCTTCAACCACGCTCCCCGCAACGCCAGACCAGTGGGCGGCTTTCATCGACCACCTCCTCGCAAAGCCCGCTTTCGGAGAACGCATGGCGTGGGACTGGTTAGACGCCGCCCGGTACGCAGATTCCAATGGTTATCAGGGTGATGGCGATCGAACGATGTGGCCGTGGCGTGACTGGGTCGTCCGTTCGTTTAACACGAACCTGCCGTTCAATCAGTTCACCCGTTGGCAGCTCGCCGGGGATCTCCTCCCAAACGCCACCCATGAGCAAACCCTCGCCACGGGGTTCAACCGCAACCACATGATCAACGGTGAAGGCGGACGGATCGCAGAAGAAAACCGCGTCGATTACGTGATGGACATGACGGAGACCACCGGAACGGTCTGGATGGGCCTCACGTTCAACTGCTGCCGCTGCCACGACCACAAGTTCGATCCGCTCACCCAAAAGGATTACTACCGGCTCAGCGCTTTCTTCAACCAAACCCCCGTTACCGGCGGCGGCGGAAATCCCCAAACTCCGCCCATCCTGGCCTGCCCAGAACCCGGCCAGTCCGAGCGCGCAGAAACACTTCGCACCAGTCTCGCCGCGGATCTCGCAAAACTCCGTGAACTCGAGAAGTCCCGCTTCCCCAAGGAAGCCAAATCGGCCGCAGACACGCCGTCAGACACAACGCCTCTTCCCAAAGAGATTCGCGAAACGCTCAACCTCGATCCGAATGCGCGCAAACCAGATCAGGTCGAACGATTAATCAAGCACGTCGAGAAAGATCACCCCGATCTGGTGGAGGCACTCAAGCGCCATGCCGCATCAAAAAAAGCGTCCGACGACCACGAGAAAACCATCCCAAAAGTAATGGTCATGGGCGACATGCCGAAACCGCGCCCCACCTTCGTCCTCGATCGCGGACTCTACACCGCCCAAAAGGACGAGGTCACAGCTGGCGTTCCGGCATCCCTCCCCCCACTCCCTCGCGAAGGTTCGGCAAACCGTCTCGCACTCGCAGATTGGTTGGTGTCCCGAGAGCACCCTCTCACCGCACGGGTCATCGTTAACCGTCTCTGGCAGATGCTATTCGGAATCGGCTTAGTGAAAACACCCGAAGATTTCGGGGTCCAAGCCGAGTACCCCGTCCATCCGGAACTGCTCGACTGGCTAGCCGCCGAGTTCATGGAGTCCGACTGGAATATAAAACACCTGCTCAAACTCGTTCTCTCGAGCGAGACCTACCAGCGCGCCTCAGAAATCGTCGATCCCTCCCACCTCGAAAAGGATCCCCAGAACCGTCTTCTTGCGCGTGGCCCGCGATTCCGAATGCCCGCATGGATGCTCCGAGACCAAGCACTCGCGCTATCAGGGCTGCTCAACGCAACCATCGGCGGACGCCCCGTGAACCCTTACCAACCCGCTGGCATTTGGGAAGAGGCCACCTTCGGAAATAAACGCTACACGCAGAGTTCGGGAAAAGACCTCTATCGAAGAAGCATTTACACGTTCTGGAGACGAATCGTGAGTCCGAGCGCTTTCTTCGATAATGCCAAACGACAGGTGTGCGAGGTGAAGCCGTTACGCACCAACACCCCCATGCAAGCCCTCGCCCTGCTCAACGATCCCACCTTCGTCGAATCGGCGCGCTCGCTCGCAACGTGGGCGCTCACACAAAAAATCGCGAGCGATGATGCACGCCTCGATGCGCTCATGCGTCGCGTGCTCGGCCGATCCCCACTCGCATCCGAGATGAGCGTGCTGAAACGATCGCTGACCCGTGCAACGGAGTCGCTGAACTCAAACCCATCCCATGCTGCAACCCTCCTCACCACAGGAGAATCCAAGCATCCCCCAGAGATCGACTCAGTGACGCTGGCAGCATGGACCAATGTGTGCCTAAACCTCCTAAACCTCGACGAAACGCTCACCAAGGAATAGCCCATGAACGCTTGGAACCTTTTTCCCACCGGCGCGCCAGAGCCGATTCAGCATCATTTACTGGGCGTCAATCGGAGACACTTTTTCAAATCCGGCGCTCAAGGAATCGGGATCGCAGCGCTGGCGAGTCTGATGCAAAAGGACAGCGTGGCCGCAGGAGCAAGGGCTTCGGCATACGCGCCCAATCCATCCGATACACCCGCAGCGCGGACCCTCGCACCGGGTTCCGCCCCGAAAGCGAAACGCGTCATCTACCTTTTCCAAAACGGCGCACCCACTCACTGCGACCTGTTTGACCACAAGCCACGACTTCAATCCGTTCACGGTCAGCCTGTTCCCGACGGATATCTTGAGGGAAAGCGCTTTAGCACCATGACCGGAAATCCCGCGGGAAAGCTCATGCTCAAACCCGTGGAACCATTTCGCCAGTACGGACAAAGCGGCGCGTGGGTCAGCGACTTCATGCCGTACACCGGTCAGGTTGCGGACGACCTCTGCTTCATCAAAAGCATGCACACGGACGCGGTAAATCATGCGCCCGCCATCTCTTTTCTGCTTAGCGGTGCGCAACTGCCCGGACGCCCCACCATGGGCGCTTGGTTGACCTATGGTCTGGGTTCCGTCTCCCAAGATCTCCCAGGGTTTGTGGTCATGACATCCGTGAGCAAGGGAACAAGTTGTGGACAAATCTTCTACGACTTCTACTGGGGTTCCGGTTTTCTCCCGTCGCGTTACCAAGGTGCAAAGTTTCGCGGGAGCAAAGACCCCGTGCTCCATCTGGGAAACCCAGAGGGCATCGATTCAAAGTTGCGGCGCGGCATGCTGGACGATCTCTCGGAACTCAACGCTCTCCACGCATCGCAAGTCAAAGATCCGGAAATCCAAACGCGGATTGCGCAATATGAGATGGCCTACCGCATGCAGACGTCGGTGCCCGATCTGACCGACCTTTCCGATGAACCGCCTCATGTTCTCGAGATGTACGGTCCGCAGGTGCGAGAACCGGGCACCTTTGCCTACAACTGCCTGATGTCCCGCCGTCTCATTGAACGAGGCGTGCGTTTTGTGCAGTGCATGCACGCAGGATGGGATCAGCACAACAGCCTCACCACGGAGTTGTACACGCAATGCCGCGACACAGATCAACCCAGTGCCGCCCTTGTGAAAGACCTAAAAATGCGCGGCTTACTCGATGACACACTCGTCATTTGGGGAGGCGAGTTTGGACGCACCCCGTTCATTCAGGGCGACATCAACAACCGCGCAAGATGGGGGCGCGATCATCACCCCTATGCCTTCACGGTCTGGATGGCCGGAGGCGGCGTGAAGCCCGGAATCTCTTGGGGCGCTTCCGATGATCTAGGATTCAATGCCGTGGAAAATCCCGTCCATGTTCACGACCTTCAAGCCACCATTCT